>Ga0172373_10008016_pt1 | contig 13498 bp, 16 predicted proteins | sample Lak10m_2_FD_114546 | JGI IMG/M metagenome (GOLD analysis project Ga0172373, IMG submission 114546) | Freshwater microbial communities from Kabuno Bay, South-Kivu, Congo - kab_092012_10m | ecosystem: Environmental > Aquatic > Freshwater > Lake | place: Democratic Republic of the Congo... | reverse complement strand
TCTGCGTCTGTCGCGAGTTCGGGATTGAAACACGGCAAAACCTCGTCTCTGTGGTACACCACACGCGCGGGAACTGACATTCGTTTTGCGTGAGCACAAGCCGCCGCGTTGCTTATATATTGAAAACATACTGTTGTATAAAAGATGGCCTGGAGTCCACTCATGAAACGCGCACTGCGCGCGAAGAATAGGAACCTAATCCACGAGACGCCCGCGGCCTACGAGAGCCCTCAGATGAGGGAATTTATTAAGACGGAGATTCTGAAGAAGCCCTGGATCTACAAGATCATTTCCGGGGAGAAGGAGCAGGACCAGGTCATTTATCGCTCCGACGACTTCATCGTCCTCCCTGACACGGAGGCGCTCAACGAGGCCAGCATCCTCAACTGGATGGTGATATTCACGGACACCGCCCTGGCCAGCATGAGGTCCCTGCGGGGCCACCACATCCCACTCCTGCGCGAGGTCAAGGAAAAGCTACTCGAGCTCATGCCCCAGGAATTCGAGGCGCCCATGATCTACTTCCACTACCCTCCGTCCGTGTGGCAGCTCCACCTCCACGTGGCCGCGCCGTGCGACACGCTGCGCACCACCAACAGCATGCAGAAGGTCTGCTTCCTCGAGGACGTCCTGAGCAACCTCCACATCGACCCGGACTACTACTTGAAGGCCACGACCACCTTTATTTTGCCGGCGGCGCACGAGCTGAGCTTGATTAACGCTCAATTAAATTGATGAGTCATTTCAAGTCTTGTATTTTTTGAAGATAATTTTGACAGTATTTGTCAAGTTCTGTAAAATTTTCAAGTTTGTTGATTTGATCTTGCATGATCATTAATCGTTGTGTTAAATATCCCAATTGGACCATGTATTCAGTAATAGCCGTATTATTTTCACCACCAGGTTTAATTTTGTTATGTTTTGCACTATATTCCATGTAGGTTGCTAGTTCTTGCACAGCCACTTGAATAGATGTCATACTCAAAGGAGGTTTATAAATATTTAAAACATAATCGTTTAATGTTGCTATCCTGTCTTTGTAAAATTGCTTACCATCATCGTCGCTTTGTAAAGTTTCTGGTACGTGGTCTATATCTACGAACACCATACACCTGAAAAGCATATTTTCAAAAAAGTTTACAGATGGATTTTGAAAATGAAATATTAATGTTCTTGTTAAATCTTGATACGCAGCTGAAAGAAGGTAATGCTGAATCAATTCTAAAACAAGTTTGTTCTGTATAGACAAAAGCCGAGTCATTGTGATTTTTTGCAATGGAATTTCATTTAGGATCCGAATGCATATTTGGTTTGCTTTTTTTTCATGTCCACTTCTCAATTTAGATTCTAGTGATACGTATATCGACAACAAATGATACAAAAGAATTTTAGCATCGAAATCTGCATCTGAGATCAATTGCTGGATATCCATTTGCGTATGTTATGTTACTATTATATACTAGGACTGTCCACGTCACCACATGCTCTCGAAGCTGAAGCGGGACTTTTGCGATAGTTTCGACGTGAAGGCCGTGGTGAAGACGGCGTGCCTGGACATCATGCGGGAGCACGCGTCGGGGCACACGGAGTGCGTCTACGAAAAACTTTTGTCGCAGTACCTCTACGAGCGGTGCATCCCATTCCTCACGCAAGTGGACTGCTTCGTTCAGAAGAACAACACCCAGGTCCACGTGGGCCGCATCGACATGGAGGTCGCCCACAACACCATATTGGAGCTCAAGGTCGGCGCCTCCGTGAGGCAGCAGGACGTGAACCAGCTCATGAAGTATGTGAACGCGAAGAGGGCCTGTGGCCTTCACGTCAAGCACGCCGGCGTGGTATGCTTCAGGACCGATCACACCGTGGAGATGGTGTGGATGGATATATAAATGAAGACGAACATGATGTTGAGTAAATTTACATGTCGGAAGTCGGGGACCTCGTGTATCATATTTCCCTGTCTGCCACTCGAAAGATCCAGGCTCTACAGCGCGAAATAGCAGACTTGCAGAATTCCAATGAGCGCCTTGGTGAAGTGATTCAGGAGTACAAGGAGTTCTACCTAGAGGAGAACAGGACGGTCCAAGCTCTTCGAGCAGAGATCGCGCAACTCAGGGCACAGAATAGCATGAATCCAGACGTCTCTGGTGACGACGTGGGTCAGAACCCATTCTGAATATATAAATTCACTCGTTTTCTCTCAATCGCGTCCTCATGTCTGATGAATACATCGAGCGCTTAGAGTCTGATTGGCAGGCACACTATGAAGACTTGATGAATCGATACGGAGCACTAATTTTGCAAAACGAGGAACTGTGTAGGCATCGCGCAGAGCTCCAACTCGAGAACGCGAAGCTACTCTGTGCGAACGATGAGTTGCGTAGTGAGGTTGAAGAGCTAAAGGCAGAGAAGGAGAACGGGGAGTGGGACAATGGGGTTGACATGGAAGCAATGGGAAATCTAAGTGACGAGATCCATGAATTGCAGAGGGAAAACGAAACATTGCAGGGAAACCTCGAGAATCTTGCTTCATTCGCCCCAGCGTTTGAAGATTGTGAGACCCTTGCTCAATATCGCAGCGTCGCAAGTGAGTTTATTGGGCAGGCTGACCGCCACCGCGTGGATGCGTGGTTACCACCCAGCCACTCTGTTTAAGAGCGTGAAGTCATGAGCGTTGTAGCAGGCCAAGGACTTCCCGTCCCCCATGAGCAGCCTCGATGACTGCATTTGTTTGCCAATAAGCTTCGCCCTGTATTTCTGGATGGCCCCTATGGAGCTGGCCTTGAAAGTCCTGGGCAGGCACATTGTGTCGCAAAATACACTGTCGCACTGGTGAAAGCTGTAGGCGCCCTCGGACTTCTCGTAGTGCGTGATCGGCGCGTAGAGGTTGACGTAGACCACTTCGTCCTCCACGTGGAGGGTGGAAGGGATGGTGGGGTGGTCATCCTCGACCCACTGGCTCACGATGTCGGTGGCAGAGACCGCCTCCCCGTCGAGAACCATGAAGGGGCAGGCCGAGAGCTTCCGCTGGAAGGCGGTATTGTATTCTGCCATGTCCTGAAGTCTGCGCACGGTGGGCTTGACTTCCCTCACCACGATGAACTGGAGCTCGCGCTCCGCCTCGTAGATGGCCCCGCTGCGCCTGTAGCACACCAGGCCGCTATGGAAGGGGGACTTCATGGGTGACGTCACTGAATCATTTCGTCAGGCGATGTTCGAGACCCGGTATATATGTGTCGTTGTAGAGCGGTGCATGGGCGACAGTGACGACGACCTCGCCTGTGACCTTGAGGCCGTGTTGGCAGTGAAGAAGCAAGTGGACAAGTACGAGAGCGCGGGGCGCGCGTTCAAGGCGGCCTGGGCGTCCTTTGAGAGCAGTGCCCAGCTCCTCTTTGAGCACGTGGACTCCTGTTACAGGCTCGACCTGCAGAACCCCTTCCTCCCGAATTTAGAGTCCAACATCCAAAAGTTCAACGCCGTGTGCCAGTCCAAGTCCGTGCCGAACCTCATGACGGAGTCGCTGGGCATACTGCAGTCCGTCCACCAGTCGGTGGTGTGCGGCCCGTTCGAGTGGATGGGGCAGAGCGTCTACAAGGCGAAGAAGGGAAGGGGGATCTACATCTTGGTCTACGGCAAGTCCATGTTTTTGCCACTGGACGCACTCGAGTGCCTGACCTGCAGGTGCAGTAAGGCGCAGGAAGACCTGGACCTGGAGTACAAGACCTACAGGGCCTTCGAGGTCGACCTGCAGCTCCTCGTTCTCCTGTGGACCCAGCGGAACCACCTCACCCAGAACAAGAAGCAGGCGGAGCGCGCCTACGAAGTGCTGTGCGACGTCTTTGCAGCGAACTTGAAGCTCGACGCCAGGCTGGCCATCGGATTCGCACCGGGGAGCAAGCCCATCGACATCCAGTTCAAGGCCAGCAACGCCCTGTGTAGGACCTACGACCTCATGAAGGAGATCACCCCCATGGTCCAGGGCGCGATGGCGGAGTTGAAGGACGGGATCAAGGAGCTGATGATATACCTCAGATCAAGGGGTGGGGCTTCAAAGAAAGAACGCTCAATTTAATATTTATCTAGTGAAGCCCAGGGCTCGCATCCTGCTCGCTGGGATTTCCTCCAGTGCAAAGAACCAGTATCTTGTATCCTGTGGTAATGAATCTGTTACAGTGTCGTGTTGATATGTTATCCTCACTATGCCTGACTTTGAATGAGCCCTGTATTTTTCGTGTTGTAATAGAGCATCGAATCTCTGTACGAACTCTGCGTCACCCCAGTTCGGGCCTACAACGACGGCCGTGACATCGTTTGCAGTCGAGTGGTGTAGTAATGTGGCGACTTGGTCGAACACAGCGACTATCCAAGGAGGGTTTATTTGATACGACCCCGAGGGAAGCACGTCTCCATTTTCAATGACGAAGTTGAAAAAGTTACCCTTGCTTCCAAACAACTCGTCATCCTTGAACATTGAGAAATAAATTGGGAATTTGTGGTTCAATGGAGATGCAAAACATTCAACAAAATTTTGAAGTTCACGTGGAAATTCGGACCTAACAGACCCGTGTAGGTTATTGTCGAATCCTCCTACACACGCATATCGGAGCACTAGTGCTATCATGGCTTGAGATATGGTATAATTGGGGTGTTCTCCTAATATGTGAGTTGCAATGGATCTCGAATTGCATAGTTCGTCTTGAATTTCTTGTAGTTTTTGCAGAACTCGTTGCCGTGTGGATGGATGTATGTTTAGAGTGTTCATTGCTCTAGCCCAAGTAACCAATGGAACCGTCTGATAATCTCTCATTTTATCTTGGATGCTTCTGTGATATCTACGAAATTCAGCGTATTTGTTTACTCGTATAAGACTTTGCATAGAGGTATCTTCAAATTCTGTGTAAGTAAAAAGTTCGTCCCTGTCATCTTGTGGAAACAACATTTTCCCAATCATTATATGTGTATATACATACTGTTGAGCCTTGTTGAGATTTCTCGATGGATTTCGAAACGGTTCTTTTAGATAGGATGCTACCCATTCAGATAACTTATTTATAATTTTGAGCCTAGCCATCCACTTTTTGTTAGATTGTGACCAATTTCTCTCCAATTCTGTAGCCATTCTCTGTATTAAAATCACTGTCGTATTTATATGGCTTTGGGGTAATTACACTGGTGAGTTATGAGCTTCATGGCACCTTGAAAAGTGATCACAGGCTGTTCAGATTGGCCACGGCCGGGAAATCTGAAGTTACCGCAAAATGCGGACCATGTATTGGTCCCTTTCATACTCAAATCATGCGATACAGGGCGGGGGCCTTGGCCTCGGGCTTCACGCCCTTGCCTGCCCTGAGCATGGCGACGCCCACGTAGTCGGGCCCGTGGTGCCCTGATCCCAGGGTCTCCTCGGTGCCCGCGTTGTTTGCGTCGAGTCTCTTGAGCCTGAAGGTCCCCTGGAACGCCAGGGCGTTCTGGGTGGTCTCCATGTCGATGGAGGCGTTGCCAGGCGGCTTCCTGACCTGGTGGAAGTAGCTGAAGTCCGGCATGCGTTGCAGGTACATCCTGTACTGCTCCCTGTAGATGTCCGAATTGAAAACCCGCATGTTCTCGTTCTGGACTACGTAGATGGAGTCGGGGTCGGGGCTGAGCTTCGGGGCTGGCTGGTTCAAGTACTTGTCGTGGAAGACGATGGGGGAGGGCCAGTAGCTCTTGTAGTCAGTGTTGGTCTTGTCGACCTTGAACCTCATGACCATGAGGGAGGGCCCTTGGTACGGCATGCTCATGTCGGTGGCGCACCTGTTAAAGGGCCTGTGCTTTCCCGGTGCCTCGTCGTTCCACTGGACAAACGAGTCGTCCTTGCCGCCGTTGTAGCCGTCGTAAGCCACGTCCCACATCCTGATCATATTGCGCTCGTTGAGCACGAGGGCGCGCTCGTGGTACTTGTAGCTCATGCCCCACACACCGTGGAACGAGTCGTCGTAGCAGCTGAGCTCGGTCTGGCCCCAGAAAGTGCAGCCCAACTCCTCGGACCCACCCCGTCCCATGATAATGCCCAGCATGTTGTGCTCGATGCAGGGCCTCACGATGACGTACTCGTAGTCGTCCGTGCCCCTGTCCTTCACGGTGAGGTGGGGCAGGTACTCCGGGAACATGTTGCGGGCGTCGAGCGCGTTGGGGTTGCCGAACAGTCGCTTGAGCATGGTGATCAAAAACACCCCCAGCGCGTGGTCCTCGTCGAGGTCCGTCACGGAGACCTCTGAGTTGGACAGATTGAGCCTGTTCCAGTGAAACATAGTGCTGTTCCTGTCGTAGGCCTGCTCGACGCTGGGGTGGGCCAGGGTGTCGTGGGTGACGGAGACCTCCGCGTAGTGGGTGATGGAAACTCCACCCACGTTCTCCGCCGGCCATGGGTCGTACAGTGCGTTGGCGTGGAGCGCGGGGTCCGTCCCCATGGTCGCCTGGAATGCCTGGGCGATGTAGTCCTCGAGGAGGCGGCCGAGCTGGATGCGGTTCGCGGGCCTCTCGTTGGTGCGGGGGTGGAGCGCCGCCCTGATGAAGCGGGCCACCACGGCCCTGAGGCTGCCCAGGTGGACCCTGGACGCCCTCATGGCCTCCTGAATCTGCCTCTGGATGTCGAGGTTGGGGTGGAGGGTCGCCACGAGCGCCAGGGTCACCGCGCAGTTGTAGGGGTTGATGTCGTTGCAGGTGGCGCGGTAGCTGGCGACGGCCAGGTCCCTGTCTTGTTGCCGGGGAAAGAGGAAGGGGAGCACACCTTCCACCATGAGCTCCATGCTGATGGTGGGAACGGGGTACCACAGGAGCGCCAGGGTGGTGGGCAGGAGCGCAGCCTGGGTAGAGAGCCACGCGCAGGCCTGGAGCTGGGTGGCGGTGGCGGGCAGGTCGTTGTCGTTGAGCTGGACGTGATTGGGGCGGAGGAACGGCAAATTTAGCAAGTCCATGATGCTCTTGTAGTTGCAGCGGCGGAACTGCTTGTTCGCGTAGATCCCATTCTGGAGGAGGTTAATCTGGTTCAGAGTGGTGTCCCAGTTCGCGGGCACTTGGAACGATAGATCCGTCTGGGTGGGCTTCACCAGCTTGGCGGACCAGTTGGCCACGGTGGGGTGCATGATCTCAACGTTGTTGATGAGACCACACAACCCGGGGTTGGCGAGGTACTCTGCTATGGTCATGGTGCTGTCCGCGGGGATGTTGTAGTGGGTGTGGCCAAAGTCGTCGAGCCTGGCGTAGCGGTCCAGCTCGTCGCGCCGCACGGTGAACCAGGTGTCCCTGGACTCGTCGTAGAGCTCGACGGCCCACCGCGAGTTGGCGCCCTGGGGTGGGATGCGGTAGTACTCGGCGACCCTCACCCTGCGCCGCATGATGTCGCGGGGCGGTGCCCCGATCTCCATGCTGAAAGACCGGGTGTTGACGATGTTGAGGCCCCGGTAGGAGCCAAGGTCCGGACCCGCCCGCAGCCGCTTGACGCCGTCGATACCTTGCGTCATGTAGTTGGTCTTCTCGGGTATCATGGTCATCTGGAAGGTGAGCTTCTGATTGCAGAGCATGAAGGAGGGGGGAGGCGATCCCCAGAGCTTCAGGATCGACTTGGCCTCCTCGATGATGATGTCGAGGGCGTTGGGGTTCTTCTGGAGGAAACCAAACAAGTCCACAAACTCCCTGCAGATCTGGGCGTCCGTCTTGTCGGAGGTGCTGTACTTCTCCGCCCACACCTGGGCGTAGGACGGTGCGGAGACCAGGGCGATGTGGACGTCGAGGTCGTTGCTGTACTGGATGGAGCCGACAAGCTGGAGCAGTTGGTTCTGAAAGTCCTTGCGGCCCTCCGCGCTCATTATGAAGTTGTGCTCCATGTTGATGGCGAGACCGTGGCGGACCATGAATGCCTTGAACGACCGCTTGGTCTGGGTGAGAGTGCGGGCGGCCGACTCGTACGGGACCCGGGACGCGAGGCCCTCGTCGTACGAGAACGTTCGCCACGTGATCTTCTGATCGGGGTTCTCAATGTAGGTGTAAGGCAGGATCACAGAGGTGAAGGGGGAAGAGGTGGCGTCGGAGATGAGGCCGTCGATGCGGTCTGTCAGGTACTGATTGGGGCCCTTGAGCACGTCGGGAAGGTGGAGCCTACCCATGCGACGGTGGCGCTGGTGGTCGAGCTTCACATCACGCCCCGCGGGTCCAAATATGTTCATGTAGTCCTCGACCATGGGGTCGAGGCTCTGGCCAGTGAGGGTGCCGCCCCCGTACTGTCCCATGTTTCCGTCTCCAATGTAGCTAGGATTTGCCATGGACCGAGAGTCTTGCGTGCGCCCTTCCATGTCGACGTGAAAACTCTCCTTTTATATAGATGCATGGTGTTCGTTTAGCTCAACACGGCGCTCCGTTTCAAGACAATATATATTTGGTGATGAAGGGACTCAACGATGCACAGTCGTTTCTGGACCTTTTGTGCAGTCGCCAACATCTTCCTGTTCCTCGTGACATTGTCAGTGATCTACTTCAAGAAGGACAACTACCAGCGCCTCCACGTATCCTTGTACCACAGGTCGGTGGTCGGTTGGTCGGACGGAGGCAACAAGATCTGGAGGACGTTCTACGAGTCGGACTTCGACAACCAAACGTATCAGAACTTCTTGGCCCAGGGGCTCGAGGCGGTGGGTTGCGACCATCTCTTGAGGGCGCCCATCTGCAACTGCCTGGCCCTGGCCCACGAGAAGGGCAACACCCACTGCACCACGGCAGCGTACGAGGCCGTCAAGAACTGCTTCATGAACGTGAGGCCCGTCGTCAACGTCGATGAGCTCGACAGGCACTTGAACCCCTACTCCCTGCTCAATTCGCTCAACTTGTGGGGTATGCTCGGCTCCGTGGTCCTGTGGATTCGGATGTACATCTGCAAGGACGACGCCTCGCTGCCCTACTCGATCCAGCTGATCCTGGGGATCTTTGCAGCCATCATCCACTGCTCTGTTTTGGAGCCAGGCATCAGTTCTTACATCACCTATCTCGTCCTGGTGGGACTGATGTCCTTTCTCTCCTACTACCACCGCTACGACAGGAACTGGTGGCTCTCCATGTACATGCTCCAGTACGCCTTCACGGTCCCCAACATGGCCCTCCTGGCCTTCGTGGGCTCCCAGAAGCGCGACATGCTCTACGTCATCACTGGATCCATGCTGTCCGTGGCCTACGGACTGACGGCCTTTGGTCGCGCGCTCATCGACGACACGCAGGACGAGGGCAACGAGGCCAGGGGTGCCCGTAACGTCACGAGGGCCGCGCTCGTTTTCATCTTGATCGTGCTGACCATGGCAGCCTACGACGAAGGTGGGCAGTTCTACATGCGCTCGGCCAACACCACGTCGCTGGCCAATGGGTTCACTCTGGTGCTCATGTTTTACTTGTTTCTGGGACTGCTGTGCCCCAGCAACTTGAAACGGGTTTGCTTCGCGGATTTCGCCATCCGGTTCCTGGTTTCCATGCTCTTGCAGTCGGAGCTCGTCATGACGCCGGACCTAGTTGCCCAATGAATGAGTCGTTTTCGTATATAAAGTGTATCCTGTTGCCTTTCAGGCCAGGCCTCTACAAAATGATCAAGTTCTACCCGCACATCGAAATGTTTCTTCAGTGCCCGTACTTCACACCACAGCCCGACTGGAATGAATGGGACTTGATTTCGTACAGGGACGATGAAGAACGTGCCTACATTGAAACCTTCAGAGTTGAGTGGATGGCTGAACATAACGCTGCGTACAGGATCCAGCGCCTGGTGCGCTTTTTTTTCGAGCAGCGCCGCCTCAGGCAGCGCCGCGCCCTTGTACTGGCCATGGCTTTTCACCCACGCCTTGGTGCGGCATCCCCCCTGGTCGAACTGGGGGAGGATGTCGTTCGCATGTTGGTCTGATTGAATTTGCTTATCTAGTCAAAATAAATCACATCGATGGGAAAGTAGTTTGTGTTTTTTGCGAGCTTGAATTGCTCCATGAGGGCGTGTATGTGTGGTCGGAACTGTGGGTCCATATACATTTCATGGAGCAGGCACCACTCGCATTGGCAATTATGGACACACATGGGCATTTTTTGTTTAATTTTTTATCATATATACATCCTAGCAAGTAACCGCCTTCTCGCACATCAGGACCGCGCCCTTCATCCAGATGGTCCAGGCGACGGGCAGCTTGACTGCCAAGGACAGAATGTCAAAGTAAAAGCTGAGCCACCTGTAGTCCTCCGCCCCGTACGGGGTCTCCCACATGATGCGAGGCAGGTAGTAGCGCGAGGCAGCGACTCCGAAGAGGGAATACATGACCAGCATGATCCACACGAGCATCTGGACCCACTGCGGCATGCCCGAATCTGAATTCAGCAGGAACTCGCGGATGGTCCACACGAAAATGTAGAGCCCCGTCACCAGGCAGAGCCAGGAGGCGGCGAGGAAGTAGGTGGCGGACTTGGTGAAGCGCTGCACGTCGCAGCTGATGTTGAGCACCGAGTAGTGGAGGGGGACCCCGACCGCGTTGCAGGCCATGATGGAAATTATGATGAACTGGTACTTCCATGTCAGGTCGTTTGGAACGCTGCTCGCGTAAAGTGCTGCAAGCAGGAGGGGCGCGGTGATGAAGTACTCGAGGTACCGGGGGAGGGGACTGCAGGAGCATCTGTCGAATAAGATCATGTAGGAGGACTCGTGGAAGTCGTAGTTGGCGGACTTGGGTGGGTACATGGGCTTGTATTTGTTCTTGCTTCGGCTCCTCAGGAAGAGGTCGGTGCGGAGCTGGTGAGCGCTGTGGGCGCCGGCCGAGTACTCGATGTGGGCTGGCTCCTCCTTCTCACTGTCGATGCGCCACGACCGGTTGATGGCGAGGAAGTTCTGTATTACGATGGTGGCTCCCAGTGCCATGGTGTAGAGGAAGGCGTTGTTCAGCGGGATGTGGTGGGTGGTCTGATTGCACCACACCACGAGGATGAGGGCCAGGTTCCAGAGGGAGCACACCACCACCACGGGGTGAAGCCCCCACCACAGCGCCTCGTAGGGAAGCCACTCGTCGAAGGGGTCGAAGTAAAAGAGCGCGTAGCTCGCCGTGATCCACTCAAAAACGGCGACGGCAAAGATGATGTTCCACGAAGAACCAAACACAAAGGAGTCTTGGTCGCTCTCGTAGTCGTAGTAGACGGGGAGGTTCCTCAGCTTGCACCACCCCTGGTTCCATGAGGTGTCGCCGGCGCAGTCCGTCACGTTGGTCACCCGATTCATCCTGAGATTGTAGAGGACGGGGTCCAGCGCCCGGACGTATGGGTCGTCGGCAGTCACCATGCGCGTCGTTGAAAAAATCATACCCTTGCACCCCGACTCGTCAAAGGCACCAAAGGCCTTGGCAAGCATGATGGCGGCCGACACCGCGTGGGCCACAAAGATACCTAAGCGCAGACTCGACTCGGTAGATGTGTAAAATGGCTTCCTGTCTTCGATCGCGAGCGCCATGGCCAGCGGGAAAGAATGGTTTATATACCGTAATGGGGTTTTACTTGGGTCACTGACTCCACCATAGAGGCGAGGCGAGAAATGGCTTGCCACATGGCGGTGGTCGTTGAATGAGGAGCAGCAGGGACTGCAGTGGTTTCTCGCATTACAAAGTGTTTGTATGGAAGTGAGCTCTTCTCTTCATTCATTTCCTTTGTGAAAAGTTCATCTAATTCTGTTTTGACATATTGGTATGGTGGATAAGGTACAAGGTAGATTGTTTGCAATCGAAGTATGACTTTTTCAAAAACACGCAGCACAAAAAATCCTTTCTTGTAGTATCCTGAAACCTCTGTGGTCTCGTCAATCAACTCGATTTCTTTCTTAAGTTTATCTAATATGTAATGTAAAACATTTTGGCCTAAGTCACTTGAAGACTTATCTGAAAACAATGTTGCATCATTAGGGTTCGATAGGCTTATAATCCTATTGTGGCATAATTCAATACAAATATCAAATCCATTGTCATTAGGTTCCTTAGCATTAGAATTTTCCTTCTCTGATTTCAGGAGTCTATGCAATTCTTTCAACGCCGAAAACAAATCTTTGAGTTTTTCGAATTGGTGTTTAAATCCACTATACAACTCTAACCCTACGTATGTCCTATGCGCGTCCATAAGTTCTCAAAAGAAATCGTTATTTATATAATCAGTGCGGGATTTCGTATGTGAGTTCGAGCCTCGTGTGAAAGGAGCAGGGCCTATCAAAGATGGAGCTGTCCTCGTGGTCGTCCATGTACTCGGAGAGGACGTCTCCCATGTCGGTCCATTCCTTTGCGTCGAGGCGCTTGAGCTGGACCTGCATCTGGTTCAGGTCCTGGCAGTTCATCTTGGTGAGGACCTTGTTCTGGAGGGTCTGGCAGCAGGTGTCGAGGACCTGCTTGCTGACCTTGAACCACTCGCCGTCGATCTTGGCTGCGTCGTCCACCTTGGTGCCGATGACCTCGACGTTGGCCCTGAGCAGGGCGATGATGGGGTGGGTCTCGTGGACGAAGACGTAGGGCATGCCGCTGACGGGGAGGACATTGTGGGTGGCGAGGTTGTCCGCGGTGTACTCGCGGTACTGCTGCCTCCACTCGAGGTTCTCCGAGTTGGTGGCGTCTGCCTCGAACAGAGTGTGGGTGGTGTTGTTGTAGGACATAGGGAGGGCAGTGAAGGCGAAGCGCTCCCCCGTCTCCGTCGACTCCATGTTTGGGATGCAGTTGATCATCACACCGACGGGGACGGGGAGGGAGCTCTTGACCTCGAGGACCTTGCAGTTGATCACGTAGGCGTTCTTGATGGAGTTGACCGCGTTGTTGAGGTCGCTCCGCTCGGAGTTATTCGAAAAGATAAACACCTGCTTGCCGTCGATGGGCTTCCAGGTCGCGGCGCCCTGACCCTCCGCGAAGAAGTTGGCCAGGGTGCCGCTGATGCAAACGTTGAGTCGTCGGGTGAGTCGGGTGTTGGGTGTCACGGATTCGCAAGGTGCGGCTGCAGAGACGGTGGTGGTGCGTCCACTCATGAGAGGGCGGACGACCCATCCTTTTATACGTTTCAGTCGTCGATCATAAACAATTCAACTTCTTCGGGTCGCTCGGTGGCCCACTCGCGCATGTAGCGGGTGCTCTCGAGGCTGTGGAGTATGCAGAGCAAGCTGTCTTTGACGGATATGCGCTCTCGAAAATCTCTCGTGTCGAGGAGACTCAGGAGCGCAATGTGTTTGTGCGCGGCGCGCGATAAATTCTTTTCCATTTCAATGTTCTGCGCCAGAAATCGTTCCATATAATGTATGGGTGTATGTATATATGTGTGATTTCATTAAGGACGAAGGCGGTCCGCGCGCTGAATGAGAGAGCGAACGCGGCGGCGGTAGAGGGCGGTAATCCTCTTCCGGTGGCGGATGTTTTCCTTGTAGACGGCGGTCCACTTGACTTTGTAGGTCTTGAGCAGCTTCTTCTGCGCCCGGAGCCTCTTGATCTCCGCC
>Ga0172373_10008015_pt1 | contig 13500 bp, 9 predicted proteins | sample Lak10m_2_FD_114546 | JGI IMG/M metagenome (GOLD analysis project Ga0172373, IMG submission 114546) | Freshwater microbial communities from Kabuno Bay, South-Kivu, Congo - kab_092012_10m | ecosystem: Environmental > Aquatic > Freshwater > Lake | place: Democratic Republic of the Congo: South-Kivu... | reverse complement strand
GCAAGACGCTCATGCTCTCTCCTCTTATCCATCTCGACATCATGGACATATTCCATAAACACTGCGGCGAGTGGTACCGAGAGGAGAACTCCGAGAAACCCGGCGAGCTTGAGACCGATCACGAGAGACACGATAACCAAAATCGGTGACACACCCACAATCTTTCGCACCACCATCGGGTAAATAAGGTGGTTTTCAAATTGCTGAATGAGAAGGTAGATGAGCGCCACAATAATACCCATCTGAGTACCACCTTCCCCACCAGCAATCAATACTCCGGGAATAGCGGCGATAAGTGGGCCAAAAATAGGAATAAGCTCACACACCGCGGCGAGTACCGCGAGCGTAAAGGCATATTTGATACCCACAAAAATCGTGAGAAAAAGCCAGACCAAAAGTCCGATGAAAAAAGCAAGGAAGAATTGTCCCTGCATCCAATAGCCGATTTTAAGCTGAGAACGCTTCCAGAGATCGAGAACATACTTTTGATTTTTGACCGGTACAATAATTTTTAGAAAATTGACCACCCCATCCTCCTGCGCCGCGAGATAAAATGAAATCACCATAATGAGTATGAAGTTGATCAATCCTCCGAAGAAAGTGCCCGCCACTTTAACAAAGCCTTGAGAAGCATTTGAAAGGACTTGTTGGGTGCTATCGGCAAGCTCCTTGATAGAAATCTCCTGAGGTATACCCACCGTCTGCGAAGCACTGAGGAAGTTGCTCTCCTTGAGCGGACCGAGCAGATCAGAAATATTGACACTTGGCGGAAGTTCTTTGAGATAAATCAGCACATCTGCCACAAGCGTTGGCAAGAAATAGTAGAAAAGCGCAAGCGCCACAAGAACAATGACGATGTATGTACCGATAACCGCCGGCAATCTTGGGACTTTAAACTTACCGCACCACTTTACCACCGGCTCAATAGCTGACGCAATCACTATTGCCGTAAGCACCACCAGCACCAAATCGCGCACAATATAAAGCACCGCAAAGAATAGTAGGACGAGACACACTCGAATAATAGTGCTCGTACTGATATTAATATTCTCGAGACTAGTAGGTAGATTCATGGGAATAATAGTACCACAACAAGGTAGATTCCAGAAGCCAGATGTAAGAATTATGGGGAAAGATGTACGAATAGATACAGGACTTGTTTCTGAAATCAAGAATCTAACTTCTACCCCTAAAACTTCAAAACATCTGTAAACTGTTCTCCCGATTGAAAATCACCGATAATCGCCAGATTGAGATTTTTATCCTGAAAAATATCCTTCGCCACTTTCTGCACATCTTTTGCAGTGACTTTTTTCAAATCAACAATCACGTCTTTGGGTTTTCTCAAATCCTTTCGCATAATTTCCTGAAAACCATAATACTCCGCGAGTGAGTCGGAAGATTCGAGTCCGAGATAGAGCCCTCCCGCAATATATTCTTTTGCTTTTTCTAATTCAACCGTCGCCACCGGCTTTTCTGCCAGTTTTTTACATTCTTCGAGTACCACCTTGATCACTTCGTGCACCCGAGCATTATCGACTCCAATAGAAATATCGAAAAAACCATGGTCGGTAAATGCTGTATGATGAGCTGACACATAGTAACAGACACCCATCTCGTTTCGGAGCTTATGAAAAAGTCGCGAACTCATTCCCCCACCTAAAATCGTCCTGAGCACTTTTACCGCCGGCAATCGTGTGTCGTATGCATCGTAGGCGCGACAAGCGAGCACGAGATGGGTCTGCTCACCTTTTTTATTATGCACTAATACCTGTGGAGTGGTCTGTTTTTCCGACACTTTTTCTTTACCCACTTTTGTACGCACCGGAATATCTTTAAAGGCCTTCTCAATCGATTTATTTATTTTTATATGGTCGATATTACCACTCACAATCACCGTTGTCGCTTCCGCCACATACTGTTCCGATCGGTATCGCACAAAATCTTCTCTCGTAGTCGCCGAAACGGTTTCTTTTGTCCCTGCAATATCACGGCCGGCCGGCTGATCACCATACAGAAGCTCCATTATGAGACTGTGCACATGATGTTGAGGCATGTCGCGATACATATTGATCTCCTCAATAATCACCCCTTTTTCTTTCTGTATTTCTGCAGGGTCGAGCGTCGGATTTAGATAAATATCAGAAACCACATCGAGAATCGTGTCCAAATGTTTTGGATGAGCCTTTGCATAATACCCCGTATACTCCTGACCAGTAAAAGCGTTGTGTTGCGCACCGATACTGTCAAGCTCCTCACTGATTTTGATCGCCTCGGGTCTTTTTTTGGTACCTTTAAAACACATGTGCTCGAGAAAATGGGAGATGCCCGCTTGTTCTTTTTTTTCATATTTAGAACCAGCTTCTACCATGACCAAAACCGTCACCGTCGGGTTGTCTTTCATAGGCACAGTGATGATCCGGAGACCATTTTTGAGGACTTTTTTATGATAGTTCATGTTTTTAATAGATGGCTCTGTAGAGCCACACTAAACGGCTCAACAGGCCTGTTGAGCCGTTTAATTTTAGACTTATTTTACACTAGCCAAATAACTCGCCAAATCCGCTACTGACACCCTCTTCTGCTCCCCTGTATCTCGATCTCGCACCGTCACCCCAGCATCCTTTTCTACCGTATCAAAGTCAATAGTCACACAGTACGGCGTACCGATCTCGTCTTGTCTGCGATAGCGCTTGCCGATATTACCGTTGTCATCAAAAGACACCTTCGCACCAAACACTTTCTTCAAATCTGCGTACACTTCTTTCGCCTTTTCTACCAACACCGGCTTGTTTTTGAGGAGCGGGAAAACCGCCACACGATATGGGGCGACATTTGATGAAAGTTTTAGATATGACCTCGTCTCCCCACCCAAAGTATCCTCAGTATACGCGTCCGTCAAAATAGCAAGCACCGTGCGGTCCACTCCAAAAGACGGTTCGATACAATGCGGAATAAATCGCTCTTTGGCCTCCTCATCAAAGTACGAAAGATCGACTTTTGAGAGTCCTGTGTGTGCTTTGAGGTCAAAGTCCGTGCGATATGCGAGACCATACAACTCCTTTTTTCCAAAAGGATAATCAAACTCAAAATCAATAGTTCTTTTTGAGTAATGCGCTCGATCACCATCAGCAATTTCGAGTTCGTGGACGTGTGTAGACACAAGACCGATGTCTTTTGTCCATTCATGTACTTGACCCACAAAATGCTCAAAGGTTTCTTTCCACTTGTCCGGATGCACAAAATACTCGATCTCCATCTGTTCAAATTCGCGGGTACGAAACAGAAAATCGCGCGGAGCGATTTCATTGCGAAACGCCTTCCCTATCTGCGCCATACCAAAGGGCAACTTTGGATGAAAACTGTCGAGCACATTTTTGAAATTAACAAACATACCCTGAGCTGTCTCGGGTCTAAGATATGAAATAGAATTTTCATCATGCGTAGCGCCGACATTGGTCTTAAACATCATATTAAACTGCTTTTCAACACCAAGTTTGCCACCGCACTCTGGACATTTCTTTTTGTCTTCGAGGTGATCAGCTCGAAATCTTTTTTTACATTTTTCGCATTCGACGAGCGGGTCAGAAAAGCCCGCCACATGTCCCGACGCTTTCCAAGCGTTTTGATTCATCAGAATCGCCGCGTCCACACCATACATATCATCACGCGTATCCACAAAACGCTTCCACCACAGCGCTTTTACATTGTTTTTGAGCATGAGACCAAGAGGACCATAGTCCCAGGTACCGGCAAGTCCCCCGTAAATCTCTGAACCTTGATAGATAAAACCACGTCTTTTACAAAGCGAGATTATTTTTTCCATAATAGCGTCTTCTTTTTTCATATGATAAATTAGTTACTTTACTATACCCCAAATTGAAAAAGGTGTCGAAGGCATATGGTTTTGAGGTGGTTCGCAGGCGGGTAGCCGAGATTTCAGAAATTTTCTAGCAAGAAAATATTCGTACCCTCAAAACCATGTGCTGAGAAAACTTTTTCAATTTGGGGTGCCCAGACCGCTACTGTGCCACCAGCTCATCCCCATTCTCAAAATTTGAATCCGTACTCAATCGAGTATTTAGACTACTACGCACATCGCGCAAGGTCAACCCAGTAAACTCATCTTCACCGGTCAGTATGGCGTCATTGACGATAGTCGGTACACTATTGACCTGATTGGCACTCGGCACAAAAGCCACCTGAAAAGCCACCTCTCGGGAAGAAACTCCCTGAGCGTTTGGAAGAATCGTCCCGATATTCCACAACACCTCTCCTCCGACAGGGTTGTATACTATTTTATCATCATCAGTGGTAACGCCGAGCCATTTTACATACGAAGGCAGAGAGGATCTCACTTGCGCATTTGAAATAGCATTTGAGGTGTTCGTCACCGTCCAAACAATAGTGTACCTAGTCTCTTTTTCAGCCCGAGGAGGCATCGGGCCGGTATTTACAAAAGGGCCGACTGAATACAAGATACGTGGCAAAAGACGCATTTTGGAAGCGATCCGCACAATGCGTGAGGCAGACGCGATGATCTGCTCAGGTACCTGACTTTCAGAGATTCTTTTACCGCGCACGCTGACGTCGAGCGAAATACCCGGATTCTTGGAAGTAGTTTGACTACTTGGAGTAAAGCTAAAACTAACCGTTCCACCACTTCCCGGGTTTATCGTGGACAATTCGGCTGTATTGCTTTTATCCCAACGAATCACACCGCTCACCGAGTCATAAAAACCCCGCTCCACCACCACCGAAGACTTGTCGAGGGCTGTGCCAGAAATACGAACCGCGATCTCACCATCGATAATATTGGTTGGTAAATTATTTATAAAAGAAACATCAGCCCGAATACTTTTACCAGCTTCGGCAGCGTATTCTTTGTTTGCAACATCACCGTCGAGAGCGAGCGAAGTGGTGATAAACGGCTTTTTGACCATGACCGAATGATGAACGCTCAAAAGAGGGATGCCGATTTTCTTGTCATCTTTCGTGCTTTGTACGCCGGCATTGAGCCGAAAGACTCGCTCGTCGTCATTTTGACCATCAATACTGCCTGTGATGGTGATACTCCGCTTTGCACCAGGAGCCAGATCTCCTATCTTCCAAAACATTTTGTCGTATGTCGTCAAAGGACTAGCTCGTTTAAAATTAAACCCAAATGGATATTCCGCTTGGAACAAAATATCCCTCAAAAGTTTTGTCGAATTGGACTTGATACTAAAAGTCATGGTGAACTCTTGTCCCGAATTTACTTCCGTAAAGGAGTCTGTAGTAATAGAAATGGGTGTCGAACTAATAAAAACGGTATATACTTTTTCTTTTGAGAAAGTAGCATTTGAACCTTGCACTCGATACTCAGCAGTAATCTTTATGTCTTTCTTTTCGTTTTCTTCACCAAAAAAAACCGCGGAAATAGTTTTACGGCCATCCTGTCCTGGCTCAATATCACCTATCAATTCTCGAAATCGAGCGAGCTCTTTGGTGGTATCATCTGGGTATGCAGTGCCTCGCGGATACTCGACTACCAGATCAACAAGCTCGAGCTTCACATCATTTTGATTGATTACCGCAATATCGAGAGAAATAGGCTCACCTCCCGCCACAGACACCGGACCTTCGACCAAAATATCGACGTTATTTGCTGAAATAAGATTGTTGCCTCCATAAAAAATAAAGACGGCTGTACCAAAAGCGAGCACAAAAAAGGCCAACGACCCTAGAAAAATCTTTTTTACAAAAGAGGATGATTGCGGTATTTCTCCCCCAGACACAGTTTCTGACTTGACACCAAGATTATCTGGAGTACCCCAATCCGACTGAACGTTTTCGGTGCCACGAGACAGACGCGCTCGTCGGATCATTCCACGCGCCTCACTCGCTCGAGAATAGAGACCTTTTTTCAACTGCTCTATCCTACTTTCATTCAAACCACCATTTGGATTCATATAGGTACAGTATACCACGAGACACTTTCACAAAAAACCATCCTGGTTACAGGTGACTTTCTCGAAGAGATGTATTTATTTCCGCGAGTGCTCGACTGCGATGTGGCTCAAAAGAAGTTATGAGTTCTTCACTCCACACCGCAATAGACACATACTTTTCAAAAGCAGAGTGTTGTGAACCATAGCCGAGATTATGGAGAATTTGCAATACCAGTACACATTCAAAGGAAAGGGGTTGAAAATCATTCGCCCGTGCAGTTTCTAGAAAATCAAACGCATGGATAACAATCATAAAAAGTCTTTCATTCTTTTCCTCCCCATTTAAAAGTCGGCGTAAGAGCGTAAGGATTTTTACATAAATAGCAAAATACTCTGACTGAGAAAAAATGTGTGGGAAACGCGCGCTAACCGATGAAGCATTGGTTACTCGCCAAATATCTTTACCTCTCACAAGCGATATATTGGCAAAAGCAAAATCTTGAAGAGAATAGCGGAGTTTGGACTTGAGTAGACGCACCCCCTGGGCCGAAGCATGGACGACTCCGAGCTCTTTGGTAAAAATGTAGAGCATTTTATTGGCCTCCTGAGTAGGGCTACTGGCCAATACAAAACCTTCAGTGTGATAGATGTGGTGGGACATTTAAGAGTAGGATTTAAGAAGTAAGATTCAAGATTTACGAATGAATACAGGATACCAAGAAAATGGGCTGGTTGCGAGAAGTACAAATAGGAGGTAACCGGTTATTTTTAACGGCTCAACAGGCCTGTTGAGCCGTTAGAATGGCTCCGCAGAGCCGTTTTGCAGTATGCCAAACTCACGCAATTTCAAAGGCTAAACGTGAGCGTTTAGCCTTTGAAATTTCCCTCAAATTAGATGCCTACTAAATAAAAAGCCGACAGGAACACGGGGTTCGAGTCGACATAGGAGAGACTGCTATGCGCGCACCGCGATCAGGAATTCAGTGGTCATGAGGCCACAGACATTCCAGACAACAGAGTTGATCCTCATGCCATCTTTGAAAAGCACGTGGAACACTTGATGCTCAAACTCAACTCGACGCACACGCATGTCGCCAAGAGGCACGAGTGGTGTCTCCCGAAGCTCCATGGGAAGGGTCTTTAGCACAGCACAAAGATTGCCGTGCATAGTGACCAGAGAACCTTCCGGAAAAGTGGTGTAGAGGGCAGGCATGTCTGAGAGAGATTGAAAATCCTCCGGGAGATGTGAGCGAAAAATCGCCACCCTTCCCAATCTCGGGACATTGACCACCGCCACACATTCAAAGAACTCGTTTTTTTGACCAACTGACGCTGTTTCCAACGCTAACACTGCTGATTCCATACTGTTTTTGCTGAGTTTTTCTGCATTTCGCAGAGAGTTGACCGCAAGAAAACCAGCGCACATCATAGCATACAGTGATGCCTTGTGTCAAATGATTGAGTAGAATTAGGTAGAATTATGATTTAAGAATCAAGATTTACGGGTAAAAAACAACTCAAGAAAATACACCGCCCTTAGAGTGAAAGGCTGAGTTCAAAAAAAATATCATCAAAAATAATCCTCTCCCCTGTCCCAGTATCCGCCAAAACAATATCTTTGAGCTGAGTAGATTTCATAATATCTTTTTTAAATTCCGCTAATAGCTTTTTGCCCGCCCCATCAGTCACCACAGAGAGTATCGGTCGGTCGGAGACGGTAAGCCCCTGTTTTTTTCGCAAATCTTGTATCGCGCGAATAAGCTCGCGTACCTGCCCTTCTACCTTGAGAGACGGAGTGATGATTGTGTCGAGCATTACTGGAGTCGCGAGAGTTTCATCGCATACCACATCTTTCACATTCACTTCATCGGCAATAAGAGATAGTAAGTCTTTCGTGTCTTTTAACTTTGCATTTTTAATTTTTAATTTTAAAAGAGGTTGTCGTACATTTATTTTTGCTTGCATTCGAGCTTCTAGTCCGAGTGACACGATTTTACGCACTTCTTGCATTTCCTCTATTATTTTTGAACTTTGCACTTTTAATTTTAAATTTTTTCCTGGCCATAATTCTAGATGCACACTTTCTTTCCCTTCTACCCCCTTTACTTTTTGATACAAATCTTCCGCGAGGAATGGCATGAATGGCGCAATCGCTTTTGAAAGCTCTAAGAGCACATACCGAGTTGTCGACAGGGCAAGCTTTTTATCAGTCTCATCCTCAGATTTAAATCTATCTCGAGATCGTCTGATATACCAAGTCGAAAGATCGTCGATAAAATCTGCGATCGGTCGAGTGGCGCGGTCGAGCTCGTATTTTTCGAGTGCTATTTCCACTTCCGATACTAGCTCTGCGAGGCGTGCCAAAATCCACACATCGAGAACATTTTTCGAGTCTGCACTCACAGGCGATGCTTCTTTCCCTTCTGCGTAAAGCGCGTAAAAAGTATAGACATTATTTAAACGGCCAATGTGTTTTTTGACCACTTCATCCACACCTTTTTCAGAAAAACAAAAATCTTCCGCTCGTACCGACGGCGACGCTAGCAAATAATATCTAAGAGCATCCGCGCCGTATTTATCTATGGTAAGCGATAGATCGGGATAATTTTGTAAACGCTTTGACATTTTTCGGCCATCTTCGGCGAGGATGAGACCGTTTACGATGACATTTTTGTACGGAGTCTTATCAAAAAGCGCTACCCCGAGCTCGAGCATTGAATAAAACCACCCCCTGGTCTGATCGAGTCCTTCAGCAATAAAATCAGCTGGGAAACCCTTTGCTTTTTTAAAAAGAAATGATTTGGGATTGAAAATGTCTCTACCCCCAAACGGATAATGACTCTGTCCGTACGGCATCGCTCCTGACTCAAACCAACAATCAAACACTTCTGGTACTCGCACCATATTCCCTCCACATGGACAGCCAAAAGTAACCTCATCGATATATGGTCGATGAAGGTCTAGCTCAAAATCTGCGTTGTGTGGAAGTGACACAAAAGGCATTTCTCTAACTTCAGCGTTTTGCATTAAATATGCTTTCCCATCATGAAAAGCGACAGTATCTTTTTGAGTAAGACCTCGTGACGCGGCTATTAAAAGCCCCGCGGGTGTGTCGTGTGTCACGATTAGAATCGTCTGATTTTGATACTTTTTTTCAAAGTCATACAAAGCCTCTCCCATACGACGCTTTACTTGAACATGACTCTCGGCATCCGCAGGAGCCTTGGTAAACCATTCATTCCCTTCCCCCTGAAACTCTCTATGATACTCGCTCGCCGGCTTACCATTAAATACCCCAAACTGTATTTCCTGAAGACGAACATCCTCGATCACTTTTTCTTTTGAAAGGCCGAGTGACTCAGCGACAATATGTGCGGTCTCTTTTGTTCGTGCTAATGGCGAGGTGATGATCAAATCTATTTTCTTTTCAGAAAGTTTTTTTGTCGCCTGAATCACTTCATCCCGACCGATATCATTTAAACCAGGGCAATCCAGATCTGAACAAAGAAAACCTTCTGCATTCCCCTGGTACTGTCCGTGCCGCATCACATAATACGTATTTCTCGACTTGAGATGCTTTTTGAGCTCCTCGACTGAACCGATAAATTCTTTCTTATTACATTCATCACAGCTCCACACAGGCAAAGGTGCCCCCCAGTATCTCGAACGAGAAATCGCCCACTCCCTGGCGCCGAGAAGCCAGTTGCCAAATCTCCCCTCTCCCACAAAATATGGTGTCCAGCTCACCTTTTTATTTTCTGAAACCAGTCTATCTTTTATTTTTGGTACGTTCACAAACCAGGACGAAGATGCGTAGTTTAAAAGTGGCGTCTCACATCGCCAACAATGCGGATATGAGTGAATTATTTTTTCTTTCCCAAAAAGTCGTCCGGCATGAGCGAGATTTTTAATAATCTCGATATCCGCCTTCTGATGATCACCTTTCGGCTTCACCGACTGTCCCGCAAAATCTATCGCCTCTTTTTTAAAAAGTCCTCCGGTCGTGACGTGCTGTATAAAGGGTAGTTTTTCTTGTTTTGAAAGCTCGTAGTCGTCCTCTCCAAAAGCCGGAGCAATATGCACGATACCAGATCCGTCAGTTGTAGTCACAAAGTCTCCCGCCACTATTTTCCAACCATTTTCTCTATTTGTAAGACTCGCGTCCTTTGCATAATAGTCGAAAATCGGCAGATATTTTTTACCCACCAAATCTTTTCCGGCAAATTCTTTCTCTACCGTGTACACTTTATCCTTCATCACCTGAGTCACTCGCTCTTTTGCGACAATATATTTTTTTCCTTCAGTAGTTACCTGCACATATACAATATCCGCACCGACTGCCAAAGCCACATTGCCCGGAAGAGTCCACGGTGTCGTTGTCCACGCAATGAGCGAGGTATCTGAGGCATCCGCAAGAGAAAATGCCACAAACACCGAAATATCCGTGATATCTTTGTACCCTTGATTGACTTCAAAATTCGACAAAGTCGTCTCACATCTCGGACAGAGTTGCATTGACTTAAACCCCTGATGCACCAAACCTTTTTCATGCAATGTTTTAAATACCCACCACACAGACTCGGTATACGAAGCATCCATGGTGCGGTAATCGTCTTCCATATCCACAAAACGACCCATGCGGGGAATGATTTCTTTCCATTGTGAAGCGTAGCGTAAAACACTATCCTGCGCGGCTTTATTAAATTTACCGATACCAAACTTTTCAATATCCTGCTTGGTTTTTAGATCAAGTTCTTTCTCGATGAGATTTTCTACTGGCAAGCCATGACAATCCCAGCCCCACCTGCGAGCCACTCGAAAACCCTGCATGGTTTTGTATCTTGGAATCACATCTTTGATCGAGGTCGGCAAAAGATGACCAAAATGAGGTAGACCCGTGGCAAAAGGTGGGCCATCATAAAAAACAAAATCACCCTTTGGTGCAGGCTTTTCTACTGTTTTTTTGAAAATATTGTTCTTCTGCCAAAAAGCCAGGATTTCTTCTTCTTTTTGTGCAACCGGACTTTTTTCTACTGCCCCTGTCGATTTATTTTTTATTTCCTCTGACATAAAGTATGGTGCTTATGTTAGCATTTTTGGGCTGGTTTTACAAAAAATGAAAGTTTTAATGGAAGGGATTTTTTGCTATAATCATAGTGTTATTCACTAATCACAAAATTATGGAAAACAAAAACAATCTTTTAGCTATAGGCGTTTTTACCCTAGTGCTCGGTCTTATACTGGGTTACTTTATCGGTATCGGACGCACCGCCATGCCCATGCAAACAGACTTAAATACTATGCATGGTGCTATGAACAACATGACATATGGGCTTTCAGGAAAAACAGGAGACGATCTCGACAAAGCTTTTATTGACGAAATGATTGTCCATCACGAAGGAGCTGTGCAAATGGCAGAAACCTTACTCCAAGGCACAAAACGAGTAGAGCTACTGAACCTTGGAAAAAACATTATCGCTGCTCAGACACAGGAAATACAAATGATGAAAGAATGGCGTAAAAAATGGTTTAGTCAATAAACAAACCCCGCCAGAGTTACATGCAAAAAATCACCCCGTTTTTATGGTTTGAAAAAGATATACAGAAAGTCACCGACTTCTATCTGTCAGTATTTCCCGGGTCAAAGATAAAAAGCTCAGGAGGACTCGACAATACCCCCTCAGGACAGGTATCTACCGCGACAGTCGAGATCTACGGGCTCGATTTTGACTTTATGACAGCTGGTCCATACCTTCCGTTTAGACCAACCGTTTCGTTTATCATCTCCTGCGACTCTCTCGCCGAAGTCGATACTCTTTGGAGCAAACTCTCCTCTACCGGGAAAGTGTTGATGGAGCTATCTGCCTACCCTTTTGCAGAAAAATTTGGTTGGGTAGAAGATCAGTATGGCGTCTCATGGCAGATTATGTTTTCTTCACAAATGAAGTCACCACAAAAAATAGTCCCTACCCTGATGTTTGCCGGTACTGTCTGTGGTCGTGCCGAAGAAGCGGTCAATTTCTACACTACCGTCTTCCACAATTCAAAAATAAACTACCTCGTCAAATACGGCCCAGAAGATACAGAGAAAACCGAAGTAAAAGCTGTCATAAAGCACGCCGGATTTACTCTAGAAAACTGCTATATGGCACTGATGGATAGTGGCAGACCTAGTCCCCTTTCCTTTGAGCAAGCCACTTCTTTTATCGTCAGTTGCGACACGCAAGAAGAGATCGACTACTATTGGGCAAAATTGACCGATGGAGGTAAAGAGATTCAATGTGGCTGGCTCAATGATAAGTTTGGCTTCCCGTGGCAGATCGTCCCAAAGAGGCTGGGAGAGATGATGAGTCAAGGCAGTCCAGAGCAGGTTGCCCGCGTGACTGAAGCGTTTATGAAAATGGTGAAGTTTGATATGAAGGGGCTGGAGGAGGCTTACCTAAAATAAAAAACCAGTATTTAATCTGGTTAACCCGCAACAAAACTGATGTCAGCCTTTGGTTCCCTTGCTTGAGCCACCATGGCTGCGACCACCAGATTTGCCTCCGCCACCGCCTTTGCCGCACAAAATAGGATTCAGAGAAATACACCTCCTTTCATATTGAAACAGTCTAGCCACATATATTACAACACATACCGATACATATTAGTAGTAACATAATACTAGCAAAAGCCATCCTTGCTGATCGTATTTAAATATTTCTTAATAACATATTTCTTTCTAACCCTACCCTCACATCTTTCAGGATAAAACCTTTTTCATCTCTTACGGGCATATTTATCCAAAGATTGGTAATTTTTGCTGACCACATTTTTTGAACACTTCCTGCTGTATAATAATCTATATTAATTTCTTGTTGTCCTCCCTTCACTCTAGAAAAATTGATAATTTCCAAGCCGACTTCCAGTTCTTCCCCCTCAAGTATATGACCCCCTTCACATTTTATATAAACTCCACCATATTCTATCCTATCAAATAAAGCTGCAAATACCTGACCTGTCCTTAGTATATTTTGAGAATGCAATGCTTCTATATTTGAACTCCAGTATATTTTTTCGAATTTTTCATCAAATAAAAACATAACAGGACTATTATGAGGCGAACCGTCTGAATTGGAAGTTGCCAGAGAGATATGCTTACTTGTATAAATTAACTCTTTTGCTCTATTCAATTTTAATTCCGGGATATCCATAGTGATATGATACTGAAATGAATCGTTATCGAGAGTAGCAAATGCCACCCTTTTTTCCTGGCAGTAGTCGAGAGTTAGGAGAGAGCGCGACCGCGAGTACGCTTTTCGCCCGCGACTCAAAGTTTTTCGTCAAAAACTTTGATCTGGGCACCGCCTCACTACATTTTCTGCTGAAAATGATGAGTTCCGGCGTTCGAATCCCACTCTCTCACACAACGGCAAAACATTCGAACCTACGGTTCTCATGAGCCGTTGCGGTGTGTATTGGACGAAGTTCGAATGTATTTTGCATTGAATCCTGATGCAGAATGATGCGCGCCTCGTCCGCTCCCTTCGGTCGCGGTACAAAACCAAAATTTTTCCTTCCTTTCTTAGAT
>Ga0172373_10008007_pt1 | contig 13505 bp, 16 predicted proteins | sample Lak10m_2_FD_114546 | JGI IMG/M metagenome (GOLD analysis project Ga0172373, IMG submission 114546) | Freshwater microbial communities from Kabuno Bay, South-Kivu, Congo - kab_092012_10m | ecosystem: Environmental > Aquatic > Freshwater > Lake | place: Democratic Republic of the Congo... | reverse complement strand
CTTGCGGGCGGGCGGGCCTCTGTTAGTCTGCCGCCGTGAAACTGCTGCTGGACAATCTGCCGGCCAGCCTCGTGGCGGCACGCGGCACGCTGGCCGCCTGTCTGGAAGCCATGAACGCGGCGCTGCCCTTGCGCGCCGTCTATCTGTTCGGCTCCCACGCCCGCGGAGAAGCCCGCCCGGACAGCGACGTGGATCTCTGCCTCGTGGCCGACGGCGCGGAGCAACAACTCAAGACCGCCCAGCGATTCCGGCGGGCCATGCGCCCGCTGCGGGGCAAGCCCGCCTTCACGCTGGTTCCCATCGCGCCCGCCCGGCTGGCGGAAAAGCGGGCGACGGGCGACCACTTCTTCCGAACCGTGCTGAACGAGGGGGTGCTGATTGCCGCGCAGGACTGAGTCACATTGCCCGGCGGACTGGCTGTGGATCGCCGCCTCGGATTTGGAACTCGTCCACCTGGCCGTCGAACAGCAGGTGGGCTTCCACGCGGCGCGCGCCAAGCTGGCGGAAGTGCTGGAGAAAGTGCTCAAGGCCGAACTGCTCCGGCTGGGTTGGGTGCTGGAGAAAACCCACGACCTCGACCGCCTGCTGGAACTGCTCCGCCAGCACGGCGCGCCGACCGTCGCCGCGGCCGAACCTTTGTGCGACCAACTGGCGGAGGTTTATTTCACGGATCGCTACCCTGGCTTTGACTTCGATGACCCGGACTGGACGGTTCTGCGCGCGGTTGCCGGGCAGGTCGGGGCGTTGTTGAACACCGTGCAGGCACAACTGCCGCCGCCGCCCGCTGATCTGCCCGGGGCCTGATCGGCATCCTGGCGTAGCTCGCCCGGCGGCGTGGCGGCGTGGCCGTGCGAAATGCGGGCTTGTCGGAAGCGCCGGCAGGGTGGACGCTGGCCGCTGAAATTCGCCAGCATGACACCCCAGAACATCGCGCGGACGGTCGGCATCGCCCTCCTGATTTTTTGCGCCGTCATCATGGCGTCGTCGGGCACGTATGTGGTGCAGCCGGGCTTTCGCGGCGTGGAGGTGACGATGGGCAAGGTCTCGCCGGCCTTCAAACCGGAGGGCTTCGGCCTGAAGGCCCCGGTCGTGACGGTCATCCATCCCGTCTCCATCCGGCAGCAGACGCAGGAGGAGCGGGCGGACTGCTACTCGTCGGACTTGCAGCAGATCCTCGTGGAGTTGAAGGTGCTCTTCCGCATCCCCGAGGCGTCGGTGGTGAAGCTGTTCCAGGAGTATCACGGCCAGGTCTTCGACAGCCTCATCGCCCCGCGCGTCCACGAGGCGCTGAAGGAAGTGACGGCGCTCCAGAGCGCCGAGCAGATCGTGAAGACCCGCGAACAGATCAAGACGCGTTCGCTCGAAATCGCCCGGAAGAAGGTCGGCACGCTGCTGGTCATCGAGGACATCGTCATTCAGGACATCGCGCTCTCGAAGGAGCTGGGCCACGCCATCGAGGCCAAGATGGTGCAGGAGCAGGAGGCCTCGAAGTCCAAGTTCCTCCAGCAGCGCGCGCAGATCGAGGCGGACACCGCCGTCATCCAGGCCAAGGGCGAGGCCGAGTCCATCCGCATCCGCGGCGAGGCGCTCAAGAACAACCCGGCGTTCGTGGACTTGAAGATCGTGGACAAGTGGGATGGCTTCACGCCGCTGGTCATCGGCGGCGGCGACAACCTCCTGCTGTCCCTCCAGGACGCCGAACGCCTCCGCCAATCCCGACCCAATGCCCCGACCAACCTTCAATCGCCCGCCGTTCGCCGCCCGACCAAATAGCGCGATGAACCCGAACTTTCTGCCCAGGCTCATTGGCGCGGGGGTGCTGGTGTTTGTGCTCGTCCTCCTCGGCTCCGCCTCGACCTACATGGTGGATCCCGGCACGCGCGGCATCAAGGTGACGCTCGGCAAGACGGCGGATCAGTTCCTGCCGGAGGGCTTCGGCCTCAAGGCCCCGTTCATCACCACCATCGTGCCGGTCAACATCCGCCAGAAGACCATGCCGGTGAAGGTGGACTGTTTCTCCTCGGACTTGCAGCAGGTCAGCCTCGAAGTGCGCGTGCTCTACCGCGTGCCGGAGCAGTCCGTCGTGCAGATTTACAAGCAGTTCGCCGGCGACCCGTTCGACAGCCTCATCGCCCCGCGCGTGCAGGAGGCGCTCAAGGAAGTCACGGCCTCGCAGACCGCCGAGCAGATCGTGAAGAACCGCGAGGAGATCAAGCAGAAGGCCAGCGCGGCCGCCGCGCTGAAGATCGGCACGCTGCTCACGGTGGTGGACATCGTCATCCGTAACATTGACCTCTCGCCCGAACTGGAGCGCGCCATCGAGGCGAAGATGGTCGCCGAGCAGCAGGCCGCGCAGGCGCGCTTCACGCAGTTGCAGACGCAGGTCGAGGCCGAGACCGCCATCATCCGCGCGCGCGGCGAGGCCGAGGCCATCAAGGTGCGCGGCGAGGCGCTCAAGCTGAACCCCGCCTTCCTGCGCCTGCAAATCGTCGAGCGCTGGAACGGCAAGTCCCCGCTCGTCGTCCCGGCCGACGTGAACACCACCGGCGCCGCGCTGCTCCTGCCGCTCGGCCCGGCGGAGAAGCCCGCCGCTCCATGAACTTGAAGCTCGGCTTTAACGCCAAGGCGCGGAGACGCGAGGGCGCGGGGATTTTGGAACTGGGTTGGGTCGCCAGCCTCGATACAGCTTATCAGCGTCGTGAAGCAGGGATGGGAACCGTCCCAGTCGCTTGCCCTTGCGCCTCTGCGTCCTGGCGTCTTGGCGTTAAACTTCAACCGCCAGAATTGGAATGAACCCGCAGGTCCGCGCCGCGCTCCGTTGGCTGGTCCTCGCCGCCGTGCTGGTGCTGCTGGCCCTGCTGTTCAAGCCCGTGCTGGCCTTCGTCGAGATGGCCGCGCTGGAGCTGCGTTACTTCTGGTGGCTCATCCTGCTCGTGGCCCTCGCCGTCTGGCTCATCTGGGGCATTGGGCGGAAGCCGAAGGAATAACGGCCCACCGCAACTGGTAAGTTCCGCACTGGTCACCGCCACTGGCCGGTGAGCGTGAAGGCGGCCCAGAAGTAGGGGTTGGCGAAATCCCTCGACCGCAGCAGGGACAACTGCGCCTCGCGCCAGGCCTGACCGCGCGGCGTGCCGGCCCGCCAGCGGCGCATGAACTCCGTCATCAGGGCGCTCGTCGCCGCGTCGTTCACCTTCCAATGGCTCGCCAGCACCGTCTCCGCGCCGGCGATGGTGAAGGCGCGGCGCAACGACATCACGCCCTCGCCGATTTTCACGTCGCCGGAGCCGCTGTCGCACGCGCTGAGGATGACCAGTTCGGTGCCTTGCAGGTTCAGCAGCGCGGCTTCGAGGCCGGTGAGGATGCCGTCCTCGGCCAGCGCGTTGGTGATGCCGGTGGCGCGGTTCGCGCCGGCCAGCGCGATGCCGCAGCGGATGAGCGGGTTTTCCCAATCCTGTCCGGGCGGGGCGAAACCCTGGCGGGCCGGGAATCCATTGCCGGAAGGGAAGCTGCCGGCCAGCAGGAAATTGTCCGCGAGGCCGTTGGTGCGCTTGAACTCTTGGTCCGTGAGGAAGAAGCCGTGCGTGGCGAGGTGCAGCACGCGGGGTGAGTTGACCACCTTCAAGTCCGCCTCCCGCGCCGCCGCGCCCAGCCGGAGGACGCAGTTCGTGCCGAGCATCGTGGCGGCCTTCCGCGCCTCGTGCTCCGAGTCCGGCAGCGGGGTGAACCTGAAATCGCGGAACGAGCGGCTGAGGAACCGTTGTCGCGGCGTAGCAGCCGACGTGAGGAGGCTCAAACTATTGGTTCCAAGTTCCGCGTTCGGCGTTCCGGGTTTGATTGGAGCCTCCTCACGTCGGCTGCTACTGGGGAGGATGAAGTCAAAATCCGGGTTGCCCATTACGAGCGGGGCGGTGGTGGCGACGGCGGCGTGGGGCTGGGCGAGGCGGGCGACTTCCCGGCCGCTGCTGACGTAGGTGATGAGCTTGTCCTCGACGAGACGGCGGCCTTTGGCATCCACCGGCAGCAGCTCGAAGGGCAGGCGGCCCAACTGGCCGTCCGGGCAGACGATGAGGTGCGAGACGTTGGTGAGATGCCGGGCCAGCGGCGCGTGAAGGAGCGCGCCCAGCCGCTGCAACACCGGCTCCAATCGCTGCGGCGCGATGCGCCGCTCGGCGAACAACTGGTGCAACTCCGCCACGGCGGCGTTGATGGGCGCGGCCTCGCCCAGGTCCACGCGCACCACCGCGAAGTTGGTGGAGCCGGCGGCGGGCGGAAAGGTGAGGTAAGCGGCGTAGCGCGCCTCTTTCCACATGCTTGAGGCGTAGCGTAGAACGCGCCGCGCCCCTTGTCCACGGCAGGGCAAGGGGCACGCGTGCGGTTGTTGCGTAGGTTAGTAGCGCGGGACGCGGACGGTTCCGTAGCCGCGATAGCTGAGGTTGTCCGTGAGCGTGTCGTTGGCCGGCGTGCGGTAGTGGGGCATGACCACCGCGCCGGTGCTGCGGGTGTAGCCCTCCACGCGCACCGAGGGATAGGCCGCGTAGGGATTCCGGTAGTAGTAGCCGCCGGAGCTGGAGCTGCCGCCGCCGAACGAGCCGGAGCTGGAGCGGTAGTGCGGCATAACGTAGGTGCCGTTGCTGCGGAAGTAACCGCTGACGTTTTGAGCCTGCGTGGTGGCGGTGGCGAGGACGAGGAGGGCGAGGGTGAGGAGCTTTTTCATGTGTTTGTTTGGTTGGAGCCGGTCGCTGGTGTCGGCGGCGCTCGCCGTCCGATTTGGTTCATTCACCGCGACCGTCTTCACCCACTGCATCGCAAGGCGCGAAGGGCGACTTACAACTTTCTTTCAACCGCAGAGGTTTTCCCGCCGATTCAAGGCGACCACAGATGAGGGAATGGAATCGGCGGTCGGCTTGAATCTGCGGGAGTTTCATTGGGAGGCTGTCGCAGGGCCGGCTTGCCAGCGGGGAGCACCGGGAGCACAGTCCGCACAGCGCATGAAGGCAACCGTCAACGGGCTTTCCCACCGGGTCGAACTGGGCCGCCACATCGTGGCGGACCCGGCGATTTGCCACGGGCAGCCGACGTTCAAGGGCACGCGCATCATGGTGTGGATTGTCCTCGAAATGCTGGAGCGCGGCCTGACTTGGGATGAAATTGTCTGGGAGTGGGACGGAAGGGTTGCCAAGCCGGCCATCGCCGAGGCCATCGCGATCGCGGAGCTGGTGGAAAAGCACGAGCCGTTCAAGGGTTTCCATGTTAGTGCTCGACGAAAACCTGCCCGCCGGCCAGCGGCTCTCGCTGCGTAAGTGGCGCTTTCACTTCCGCACCATCGGCATCGAGGTCGCGCCATTCGGCACCGCCGACGAAAATCTCCTTCCGGCGCTGCGCCGCCTGGCACAGCCGACGTTCTTCAGCCTTGACCGGGATTTCCACCGTCCGACTTGGGCGCACTCCGGCTACGGCCTGGTCTGGCTGGATGTCACCGACGAGCAAGCCGCGCGGTTCATCCGCCGCTTCCTCAAGCACCCGCAGTTCGACACGCAAGCCAAGCGGATGGGGACGGTGGTGCGGGTTCACAAAGAGGGCGTGCAACGGTGGAGCATCGGCCGGCACACCCCGGAGTCGTTCGCCTGGCCCGATGAGTGACGCGCCCGACTTGTCCGCCTTGCAGCGCGGCGACGCCGACGCGTGGGACGCGGCGTTTCGCTGGCTGTGGCCGGTGGTTTTCGCCGTGGCGCAGACTCGGCTGGGGCCGTTCCTGCCGGCGGATGTGGAGGACGTGGCCATCGAGTCGCTGGAGGAGCTGGTCGAGGCCGCGCAAACCGTGAAGCGCGCGGAGGAACTCAAACCGCTGGTGGCGAGCATCGCACACAACCGGGCGGTGAGCCGGCTGCGGGAGCACTTCGCGCAGAAGCGGGGCGGTGGGCAGACGGAGAGCCTGGAGGCGCGTCAGGAGCAGGAGGGTGCGCCGGAACTGGCGGGCGGGGATTCACCGCTGGCCGATGTGGGCCGGGGCGAGCTGGCGACCTTGTTGACGGAGCTTCAGGCGGAGTTGAAACCGGAGCAGCGCGCGCTGCTGGCCGACTTTTTCCTGCACGGTCTGAGTTACGAGCAACTCGCGGCCAAGCATGGCCTGGCGATAGGCAGCGTGGGTGTTTATCTGAAGCGCGGACTGGAGGCGCTGCGGCGGGTGGGCGAGCGGCACCCGGAAAGGTTGAAAGAACTGGAGGCGTTTTTGCGATGAACCCAATGAATGACGACCGCTTCCTGGACCTCGCGATGAAAGCCGTCGCGCAACAAGCCACCGCAGAAGAACAGGCGGAACTGGACGCGCTGCTGGCGAGCCGGCCCGAGCTGCAGACGGAACTGGAGCAGTTGCGCAGCGCGGCGCGGCTGGCGAAAGAGGCGTTGCCGCTGGTGAGCGCGACCGAGGCGACGGCAGGGGAGCTGCCCGGCTACGCGAGGGGACGCCTGCAAACGAAGGTGCGGGAGACTTACGGCGCGGCCCAGACAGCAGAGAAGGAGGAATCGAAGGAGGCGTTCGGGAGCTGGCGCTGGCTGCTCGGTCTGGCGACGGCGACAGCGGTGCTCGCACTGATTGTTCTCCCGTCCGTGCTTCCGAAACCACGCGTGTCGGTTCAAGTTGCCATGCTAGACTTGGCCGGCACGACGCGCGGCGCGGACACGAACGAGGTGGCGCTGCTCCGACAGGCTTGGCAGGACGCCCCATTCGAGAGTTTTTCCCAAGCTGCCAAGCTGGAGGACTGGGAAAAGGACTGGCCGCAGGAGGCGAAGGGCACGGTTGCCAAAATCATCTACGACCGTTCCGCAGGCGAGGTGCGGGTGGTCGGACGGCATAGGGGCCAGCCATTCCAGAAAACTTTCCCCCTGGAAAACAGTTTGTCGGAAACCTTGCGGTTGGCAGCCGACTACGTGAAGGGCATCCCGGCGAAGTGAGCCGCGTTCGGATGATTCCGAGTTGCGGCAGGAAAGCAGACTTTCGACCGGAATAACCCTTCGAACTGCCTCGTCAGTGAAAGAGACTTTTACTGCCATGCTCAACCTCTTCGGCCAACGCCTCGCCGGCCACGCCCACTGCGACGGAATCGCGCGGCGCGAATTCCTCAAGATCGGCGGCATGGCCGCCGGCGGGCTGTCGCTCGCGCAACTGCTCAAGCTCGAAGCGCAGGCTGGCACGGGCCGCTCGCACAAGGCCGTCATCAACATCTACCTGCCCGGCGGGCCGTCGCACATTGACATGTTCGACCTCAAGCCCAACGCGCCCAGCGAAATCCGCGGCGAGTTCCGGCCCATCGGCACCAACGTCCCCGGCATGGAGATTTGCGAGCTGTTCCCGCGCCTCGCGAAGATGGGCGACCAGTTTGCCCTCATCCGCTCGCTGGCCGACTCCGACGGCGCGCACGACTGCTACCAGTGCATGACCGGCCGCAAGCAGAAGGAGAAGCGCACCGCGCCCGCCGGCGGCTGGCCCGCGTTCGGCGCGTGCGTCTCGAAGGTGCAGGGGGCCGCGCCCGGCGCGCCCGCGCATCTCTCGCTCATGTATCCCACCGGCAACCGCACCTGGGGCGAGCCGGGCGAAGGCGGCTTCCTCGGCCACGCGCACGCGCCGATGCAGCTCGTCGCGAAGGATCCCAACGCCCGCGTGCAAAACCTCACCTTGCAGGGCATCTCCCTCGACCGCCTTCAGGACCGCGAGCGCCTCCGCACCGCCGTGGACCAGTTCCGCCGCGACGCCGACACCGCCGGGCAGATGGCCGGCCTCGACGACTACAACCAGCAGGCGCTCGGCATCCTCTCCGACTCGAAGCTCACCGCCGCGCTCGACTTGTCCAGGGAGCATCCGCAGGTCGCCGCGCGCTACGGCCTCGACGACGACCGCTACATGAGGGACGGCGCGCCGCGCATGATCCGCAACTTCCTCGTCGCCCGCCGCCTCGTCGAGGCCGGGGCGCGCGTGGTCTCCCTCAACTACAGCCGCTGGGACTGGCACGGCGGCGACGGCATGAACTTCCCCAGTTCGCGCGAGGAGTTCCCGCTGCTCGACCAGGGCCTGTCCGCGTTGCTGACCGACTTGAAGGAGCGCGGGCTGGACCGCGACGTGGCCGTGGTGATGTGGGGCGAGTTCGGCCGCACGCCGCGCATCAACAAGATGAACAGCCGCGACCACTGGCCGCAGGCGAACTTCGCCCTCCTCGCCGGTGGCGGCATGAGGACCGGCCAGGTCATCGGCTCCACTGACCGCAGCGGCGCGGAAGTCGCCGACCGGCCCGTGAAGTTCCAGGAGATTTTCGCCACGCTCTACCACTGCCTCGGCATTGACGTGAACACCGCCACGGTCACGGATCCCTCCGGCCGCCCGCAATACCTCGTGGACTCCGGCATCACCCCGCTGCGCGAGCTGGTGGGCTGAAGCGGCCCACCCCTCGCGGGTGCAACCTTCCCGCCCGCCCCGCCGTCCTACTGCCGTGCAACGCTGGACAATCGCCCGACTTGGGCAACATTATCGCCGCAGCTCGCACCAGTTTTAGACCAGTCTCAGTCATGTTAAAGACCGACCTCCGCATCCGCCAGGCCTGCGCCTTCACCCTCATCGAACTCCTTGTCGTCATCGCCATCATCGCGATCTTGGCGGGGATGCTCCTGCCCGCGCTCTCGAAGGCGAAGATGAAGGCCACGCAAGCCTCTTGTTCGAGCAGCCAGAAGCAGATCGCCATGGCGCTGCTGATGTATACGCCGGATTACAACGAACGTCTGCCCGGACAAAACAACGGCAGCGGTTTGCGTACGGGCCAGCAGCCACGCTACAACAGCGGCAGCCACCAGTCGCTCATCTACCATTTGAGCACTTATCCGGCCCTGCCTCGCCCTTCCGGCACGATGGTCACCGGCAAGGTGTTTGTCTGCGCCGGTTACGCCCGCCACAACAACGCCTTCGTGCCGAACCTCAACGGTGCCCTTGGCTCTCCGGTGAACTACATGGTCACCTCTGCCTTCACGAACGGAAACATAATGATCACCACCAACACGCCATTCGGCTACACGGGCGCGCACAGGCCGCTGAGTATGCCTCAGTTGGAAGGACTTGGCTCCCTGTCCTCCATCTACATGGTGACCGATGCCGACCAGGTGAACGTCATCAATCCCAACAACACCTGGCGCTCCCAGCTTCCGCTGTTTCCGGTTCATGGTGCCGTCCGCAACTTCGCGTGGTTCGACGGCCATGTGGAGACGCGCAAGGTGCAGGGCCTGGGCGTGGTCTTTTAGCCCCGGAGCCTTGGCGGCGGCCTCGCAATCCGCCGGTTGCGGCTCCGCTGCCCCACCCGGCCGACGGTCAGCCGGCGCCACGCTCCGGTTCGCGGGAGATAATACGGGTGCGTAACAAAACCCTTGTCCGCCCTCCCGGCCTCGTGTCCAATCTCGCCCCATGAGTTCTCCGCAAGCGCCGGCTCCGAAGACGCTCGGCACCACCGAGTGGCTGATCTGCTTCATCGCCGTCATCGGCTTCGCCTTCGACATCTACGAGCTGCTGATGCTGCCGCTGATCGTGAAGCCGGCCATCGCCGCGTTGAGCGCGCCGCTTATCGAGCAGATGGTGCAGGGCGGCCTGGCCCGCCCCGAGGCCGTCGCGCAATGGCTCCCCGGCGGCGAGCTGTATGTGAAGTGGGCGCGCACGCTGTTCTTCGTCCCCGCGATCTTCGGCGGTGTCTTCGGCCTCCTCGGCGGCTATCTCACGGACCGGCTGGGCCGGCGGCGCGTGCTCACGTTCAGCATCCTGCTCTACGCGTTCGCGGCGGGGGCGGCGGGGCTGAGCACCAGCCTGTGGCAGTTGCTCTTCTTCCGCTGCCTCGTGTTCATCGGGGTGTGCGTCGAGTTCGTCGCCGCCGTCGCGTGGCTGGCCGAGCTGTTCCCGAATCCCGCGCAGCGCGAGAAGGTGCTGGGCTTCACGCAGGCGTTCTCCTCGGTCGGCGGCTTCATGGTCTCCGGCGCGTATCTGCTCTGCGTCAACTTCGCCAACAGCCTGCCGGCCATCCACGGCGGGCATGACGCCTGGCGCTACACGCTCATCTCGGGGCTGATCCCGGCGATCCCGCTGATCGTCATCCGCCCGTTCCTGCCGGAATCGCCCGTCTGGGCGAAGAAGCGCGAGGCCGGCGAGCTCAAGCGCGCCAGCCTCGCCGCGCTGTTCACGCCGGAACTCGCGCGCACCACCATCGTCACCGCCGTCATTGTCGCCTCTTGCTACGGCATGGCCTTTGGCGCGATCCAGCATTTGCCGCAGATCGTCCCCGGCCTCGCCGACGTGAAGGCCGCCGCGAAGGCCAGGCAGGAGGCGATGGTCAAGGCCGCCACCGAGGCCGGCCAGCCCGCCCCGGACGCGAAGGCCGTGGCCGCCGCCGGGCGGCAGGAGACCGAGCGCTTCGCCGGCGAGGTGCAGTTGTGGCAGGAGATCGGCGGCATGGTGGGCCGGCTCGCGCTGGCGGGCGTCATCATCTTCGTCGTCAGCAAGCGGACGGTCCTGCGCCTCTTCCAGCTTCCCGCGCTGGTGTGGGTCACGATCTTCTTCTGGTGGCTGTCCCACAACCTCGGCCAGGGCGGCAACCTCGTGCTGGTGAAATGGGGCGCGGCCTTGTGCGGCTTCTTCGTCGTCGCCACCTTCAGCTTCTGGGGCAACTACCTGCCGCTGGTGTATCCCGTCCACCTGCGCGGCACGGGCGAGAGCTTCGCCGCGAACATCGGCGGCCGCATCCTCGGCACGTCGGCGGCGTGGTTCACCTTCACCTTGTCCGCCGCCAAGCCGCCCGACCCGGCGAAGATCGCCTTGACCGCCGCCGTGGTGGCCGGCGTCTTCGCCATCGTCGGCGTCGTGGCCAGCCACTGGCTCACGGAACCAAAGCCGGAGCAGGCCGACGAATAGCCCCGGCCCCGTAGCCGCCGACGTGAGGCGGCGGAGGCTTCATGAACGCACCGTCTCCCGCCACCCGCGCCGACTGGCACGCGCGCCTCTTTCCGCGCGGCCTCCCGCCGCTCTGGTGCCCGCTCCTCACGCACTACCGTGACGACGGCTCGCTCGACCGCGCGCGCATCACCGCGCACCTCCGCCACCTCGCGCCGCAGGTGAAAGGCTTTCTGATCCCCGGCTCGACGGGCGACGGCTGGGAAATGTCCGACGCGGAAATCGGCGAGCTGCTGGGGTTCGTGGCACCTGAGATGGAGAAGCTCGGACTGCACCTGCTCCTCGGCGTGCTGAAGACCGAGGCCCGTGATGCGTGGTGCGTGGTGCGTGACCAAGGCCGATTGCTCTCGACCGAACTCACGCACCACGCACCACGCACCACGCCCTCCTTCACCGTCTGCCCGCCGAAGGGCCAAGCCCTCCCGCAAGAAACCATCCGCTCCGCCCTCGCCGACCTCCTCTCGCTCGGCTGCCCCACCGCGCTCTACCAGCTCCCGCAGGTCACGCAGAACGAGATGTCGCCGGAGACCGTGGCCGACCTCGCCGCGCGCTTCCCGAACTTCATCCTCTTCAAAGACACCAGCGGCGTGGATCGGGTCGCGAACTCGGGGCAGAACTTCGGGGGCGTCTTCCTCGTGCGCGGGGCGGAGGGCGGCTACGCGACCTGGCTCAAGTCCGGTGGCGGGCCTTACGACGGCTTCCTCCTCAGCACGGCAAACTGCTTCGGGCGCGAACTGCACGAAGTCATCGAACTGCTGCGCGCCGGCCGCCGCGAGGAAGCCCAGCGCCTTTCCGACCGCCTCTCCGCCGTAGTGAAGGAAGTCTTCACGCTCGTCAACGGCCTGCCGGACGGCAACGCCTTCGCCAACGCGAACAAGGCGATGGACCACTTCTTCGCGCACGGACCGGGCGCGGCCGACGTGACCCCGCCGCGTCTGCACGCGGGAAGCCGGTTGCCCGTCGAAGTCATCCGCCAAGCCGGCGCGACCTTGGAGCGGCATGGGTTTCTGCCCGAGCGCGGCTATCTGGCCTGACTCGAACTCCAAGGTCGAACTGCCCGGCTTGTAGCGCAGGCTGGCAGCCTGCTGTTTCCGCCGACTGGCAGTCGGCAGGTCACCCGGCAATCGGCGGTGTTCAGAAAAGTGCGTGGCGTCGGCGGGTTGCCAACCCGCGACACAGCAGGCTGCCAGCCTGCGCCACAGCGAACGGCACCGCGTCACGGCTTCGCGGCGAGCATTCCCCGCACGTCCAGCCACTCCACGAACCGCTCGGGCCACGCGGCGTGCGGGCCTTTGTTCGTCGCGCGCAGGCCGAAGCCGTGGCCCGCGTTGGAATACAGGTGCAGCTCGGCCGGCACCTCGGCCCGCTTGAAGCGCAGATACACCTCAGCCAGCCCCTCGGCGATGTCCTTGCGGTCGCCGTAGCCCGCGCAGAGGAAGGCGGGCGGCATGCCATTCGCCGGCTGGATGTCGCCGGAGCGGCCGGGATAAACGAGCGCCTGGAACGCGGGGCGGCAGCCGAACTTGTCCACCGCATCCTTCGCGTCGGCGAGGCCGCTGTCATTGCGCGCGCTCACGAGCCACGCCAGCTCGCCGCCCGCGCTGAAGCCCATCACGCCGAGGCGTTTCGTGTCCACGCGCCACTCCGCCGCGCGGCTGTGGATGAGCCGCATCGCGCGCTGCGTGTCGGCCAGCGCGTGGATCTCGATCTGGTAGGTGGAGTTGGTCTCGCGGGCGAGCCGGTGTTTGAGCACGAAGGCCGCGATGCCGCGCTCGCGCAGCCACTCGCCGACGTTGTAGCCCTCGTGCTGGATGGCGAGCACGCGATGCCCGCCGCCGGGGATGACCAGCACGGCGCAGCCGTTGGCCTTGCCGGGCGCGGGCAGGTAGGGCGTGAGGCTCGGCCGGTGGACGCGCGAGACGCTGGTGACTTCACCGGCGGCGTTCTTGACCTGCAACTCCGGCTCCGACTTGCCCTCGCTTCCTGGCGCGGCGCTGGGCCAGAGGGGAATCTCCTTCGGCAACTCGGCGGCGAAAATGGCCGGCGGCAGGCTGAGGGTCAGGAGAATGGTTGCGGCGAGCGGTGCGAAGCGCGCGGTTTGGATGTTGGTCATGTGCGGGGTGAGTTTGATGCCGGCTGGGTTGGACTACGCGTTGCGTTCAGTGAGTTCGCACCGCAGGGAACAATTTGTTCGGCTCGGCCCAGATGATTTTCGCGAGCCGCACGCGGTTCGGCTCTTGGACGCGGTGCTTGGGGAAGGCCATTTCCGAGCTGACCACCCACGTCTCGTTCGCGCTGACATCCACCGGCGCAAAGCCGCCGCCGAGGTCGAGGCCCGTCTCGGGCAGGAGCACCTGCTCCGTGGCGCGCAGCACGCAGAGGCGGTCCGGGTCCACGCGCGCGATGAAGATGGGCGCGCGATGGCGGAAGACATGGTCGTTGTTCGCGCCGCGCCGGGTGTAGATGAGGTAAAGCCCGCCGCTGTGCGGAACCCAGTGCTGCTGCGTGTTGTAGCTGCCCAGCGGCTGGCCGTCGT
>Ga0172373_10008004_pt1 | contig 13508 bp, 8 predicted proteins | sample Lak10m_2_FD_114546 | JGI IMG/M metagenome (GOLD analysis project Ga0172373, IMG submission 114546) | Freshwater microbial communities from Kabuno Bay, South-Kivu, Congo - kab_092012_10m | ecosystem: Environmental > Aquatic > Freshwater > Lake | place: Democratic Republic of the Congo: South-Kivu... | reverse complement strand
GGTACTAATCATGTTCAATGCCAGTTTTTGCGCAGTTCCCGCCTTCATACGGGTAGAACCTGTGACGAATTCTGGTCCGGTAATTATTTCTACCGGAAAATCAGAAACAACAGCCAGTTCAGTCATTGGATTACAAGTAATACAACCTGTCAGAATCCCTGATGCTTTGCATTTTTTTAGTCCTTCTATGACATAAGGGGTAGTACCTGAAGCAGCTATACCAATAACAATATCTGAGGTATCAATATTAAAAGCTTTGAGATCATTCCAGGCTTGAGAAAGACTGTCTTCTGCGGCTTCAACTGCATTTCTGAGCGCATTATCTCCACCGGCGATAATACCGATAATCCTGTCCTTGGGTACCCCATAGGTGGGTGGACATTCGGAAGCATCCAGAACACCCAATCTGCCGGATGTTCCCGCTCCGATATAAAATAAACGACCGCCATCCTTCATTTTCAGTACAATATGCTGAACCAGTTTTTCAATTTGGGGAATAGCCTTTTCAACAGCCTCTGGAACAAGCCTGTCTTCTTTGTTCATATTTAACAACAACTCATTTACCGACATTTTTTCCAGATGCCGGTAGGTGGATGGCATTTCTGTAATTCTTTCCATAGTTAAAACTGTATATTGCAAATTACTGCTTTTTTTACAAAATATTGCCATATTCTGTAAAATACATCTGTCCTTTAATAAAGTTACTATTTTTTTGGAAAATCTAACCAAATTACTTACCTTCGTGCGTCCTACAAAGGGGGTATAGCTCAGTTGGCTAGAGCGCTTGCATGGCATGCAAGAGGTCATGGGTTCGAATCCCATTATCTCCACTTAAAACCAGGCTCACAGAGGCTGGTTTTTTTGTTTATATTTCCAATTGAAAAAAGATTAGATGAATCATCTATATGTTTTAAATCACTTTTTCTGGAAATACCGCTGGCATTTTCTTGGAGGGATCGTATTTGTTTCATTATCCAACTATTTCAGAGTACTTCAACCGCAGGCAATTCGGGAGGCACTTGATTTAGTTATCAACAATTTAAGTTTATACCGGAATTTTGAAAATTCAGCGTTACAGCATGGATTAAAAATTTTGATTGGAAAACAATTGCTTTTATTTGGTTTATTTGTTCTCCTTTTTGCCGGACTCATGGGATTATTTATGTATTTAATGAGACAAACCATCATTGTGATGTCCCGACTTATTGAATATGACATGAGAAAAGAAATTTTTGAGCATTATCAGGTTCTTGATCTTGCCTTTTATAAACGAAACAAGACAGGAGATTTGATGGCGAGAATCACTGAAGATGTGAATAAGGTAAGAATGTATCTTGGTCCAGCCATTCTGTATGGTATTAATCTGGTTTCATTATTTGTTTTTGTAATTTATGCCATGATAAATGTAAGTTTTGAACTTACGCTATTTTGCCTTATTCCCCTTCCCATACTATCCATTTCCATTTATTACGTCAGCGATTTGATTCATAAAAAGAGTGAAGAAATACAACAACAGTTAGCTATATTAAACAATACAGCCCAGGAAGTATATGCAGGTATCAGAGTAGTAAAGGCATATACGCAGGAAAATTCAATGCTTGGGTTCTTTACTGCTCAAAGTCAGCAATACAATCAGCAATCGGTATCTTTAGCTAAAATAAATGCCTTGTTCTATCCATTAATGATTTTATTAATTGGCATCAGTACTTTAATTACCGTATATGCAGGTGGTACTTTAGTTGTAAAAGGAAGTATTTCAACAGGAAATATTGCTGAATTTGTTATTTATGTAAATATGCTGACCTGGCCGGTAACATCTATAGGATGGATTGCCTCTATCATCCAGCAAGCTTCCGCCAGTCAAAAACGTATTAATGAATTTATGCAAACGCAACCTGCTGTTAGTTCAGGTAACTTAAAAGAATTTCAATTAAAAGGAGGCATTGAATTCAGGAATGTATCCCTGACCTATCCTGATACAGGTATTTGTGCATTAAAAAATCTACATGTAACCATTGAGCCTGGCCAGAAAATAGGGATCATTGGAAAAACAGGATCTGGTAAGTCATCCTTTGCAGAATTAATCTTACGCATGTATGACTGCACGGCAGGTGAAATACTTTTTGACGGAAAAAATGTCAAAACTTTGAATTTGGGAAGACTTAGAGAACAAATCGGATATGTGCCTCAGGATGTATTTCTGTTTTCTGAAAGTTTAAAGGAAAATATTTCTTTTGGCAATCCTGACGCTACTGATCAGGAAATGGAACTCGCAATCTCCAATGCTTCTTTAACCAATGAAATAAAAACATTTCCCGACGGCCTGAACACTATGCTTGGAGAAAGAGGAATTACCTTAAGTGGCGGCCAAAAGCAAAGGGTATCCATCGCGCGTGCTTTATTAAAAAATCCTGAAATCCTTATTCTGGATGATTGTTTATCCGCAGTTGATAGTCATACCGAAAATCAGATTCTTACTGACTTTCAAAATACTTTGAAAGGAAAAACCGCCCTGATTATCTCTCATCGCATTTATACCCGCTTAAACTTTGATAAAATCCTGGTTTTTCAAGACGGGGAGATTTCCCATGCCGGAACCCATGAGGAATTATTAAAGGTAAGCCCTTATTATCTCGATCTTTATGAGCGGCAATTATCTGATGAAAAAATGGAAGCAGAAGGGTAATACAGCCAATATGCTCTGAATCAGCTGAATTTATGATTCATTCAAATATAGGGTAACTAAAATTGTTGCGCCAGGTAGAAATATAAGGGAAGTCCAATGGTAATATTTATGGGAAAGGTAATGGCAAGGGCCATAGGTAGAAATAAACCCGGATTTGCTTTTGGCACGGTCACTTTCATTGCTGCCGGAACAGCAATATAGGAAGCGCTGGCAGCCAGAACCGCAAAGATAAACCGATCACTTGTCTCTGTTGTTACCAGCGTGCTTACCAATGCAAATAAGCAGCCATTTACCAAAGGTATGAACACTGCAAATAAAACCGGAAACCAACCGAACTCAAAGAAGGATTTCAGTTTTTTTCCACTTGATATACCCATATCCAACAGGAAAATAGCTAAAAATCCCTTAAATAAATCATTGGTAAAAGGTTTAATGCCTTCCGCTTGTTTTGCATTTGCTAAAAAGCCAATAAGTAAACTGCCTAATATCAACAGAACACTTCCATTTGTAATAGCATGCTTTAATACAAATCGCTTATCAATTTCATTTTTTCTTCCTTTATTAAATAGTGTAATCAAAATGAGCCCGATGATAATGGCCGGTGATTCCATGAGTGCCATAATAGCCACCATATATCCATGCAATAATAATTGTTCTGATTCCAGAAAGGTGGACGCAGTTACAAATGTTACCGCACTAACAGAACCATAGGCAGCTGCGATGGCACCCGCATCGAATACATTCAATTTTCTTTTAAGGATAAAAAAAGTGTACGCAGGGATAAAAAGGGCAATAAATATACCAAAGATCATAGACCAGAGGATATTCATGGTAAAAGTTTCATGTGATAATTCCTGCCCCCCTTTAAACCCAATAGAAATCAACAGGTATAATGAAATAAACTTAGAGGAATTGGGTGGAATCTCCAGGTCACTTTTTAAATAAGTTGCAAAAACACCTAATACAAAAAACAATAAGGCTGGATTAGTCAAGTTTTCCGCCAACAGATTTACATTCATGTTTGATATTTCAAGTTATATATTCTGGCTGATCCCATAATCAGGGATTACACCAGTCACAAAAGGCAGGATCTTCTTCCACTTTACCATTTGGATATAATTGCTCCTCCGTTTTACTGCATTTCTGACACTTATAAAGATAGCTTAATGTCGAGGCTGTTGAAAAACCGCAACGTTTGCAAGGAAGACCTTCCTTTGACTCAACTATGGAAAAACCGGGAAAATGACAGTGAGGACATACAGTTTTGATATTATGGATTAATTTTTCAGCAGCGACCTTTATAACTTTTTGTCTGTTTGGATTATACATCGAGCGCATATCCGTTTCCACAAATACAGACCCTTCAAATTGAATCAGATAACTAAAGGTTGAAAGGAGCAAATCCCAGTCCATTATGCCTTTTGTCATCTCATCAATCCTGTATGTTGATTTTTTTATTATCAGGGCATGTGAAGGAAATTTGACTTTATTCGCAAAATGTATCAGTTCATCAACATTTGAAATTTTAGCTCCGGCAAAATTAGTCTCCAAACTTAGTTCTTTCCATAGAAAAGTAGCTTCATTTGTTTTATCCCTGATTACCAGAATCTCCTCATCTGCAGGAATAAAAGGTAAATGGGGGTGACTTCCAAAAGATCCTTCACTAGCAATACCTAAATCGCAACCGGACATATTCATGGCCATTTCGCATTTTAAAATAGCTGTCGTTAAAGGATCCTCCTTTCTTTCCATCTCACCGGAAAAAGTTCCAAATAAATCAGAATCAAATTGAGTTTGAACAAAACAGATGACACACAGTTCTTTCTCAAGGAGAGGAGCAAGGATATCTTCCTTTTTATGTTTTGTTGCCACAACCAATCTTCTTCCTTCAAACATTTCAACCATTATTTGTTGATTTCTTATTAAAAGCGCTTATACCCCCAATAAAGAGAAACAAAGACATTCCGGCAAGTAGATTTGTTCTAATAATATCATCTGATGTTATAGCTGAAACAAAAAGCAAGAGGAAAATAGCGAACAGAAGGTAAAATTTAAGCGTGAGATTTTTCATGTCATTTTTTTTTCTGCCGCAAAATTGTTAGATTTAATCCATAATTTTTTATTTATATTTAAAATGTTTTGCATAAACAATTTTTATGAATTATACCCTAAATCAATTGCAGATTTTCCTTAAGATTGTCCAAACTCAGAGCGTTACAAAAGCTGCTGAGGAGCTTCACCTGACCCAGCCTGCTGTTTCCATTCAGCTTAGGAACTTTCAGGAACAGTTTGAAATTCCTTTAACAGAAGTTATTGGCAGAAAAATATATATTACTGCTTTCGGACATGAAGTTGCCGAATCCGTTGAAAATATTCTGGAGCAAATTCAGGCTATCAATTTCAAAACAATGGCATATAAAGGCCAGCTGTCCGGTCGTTTGACCATTTCAACGGTGTCAACCGGCAAGTATGTTTTACCTTATTTCATTTCAGATTTTTTAAAATTGCATCCTGGCATAGAATTAATCATGGATGTAACCAATAAATATAAGGTAGTAGAAAGTCTCATTGCCAATGAGGTTGACTTTGCACTGGTTTCTATTTTACCAAAAACCATCCAGACAGATCAACTGGATCTGTTAATGAATAAATTATATCTCATTGGAAAAAATCCCCTTCAACTCGGCGAGAATCAGTCTATAAAGGCATTTTTTAAAAATATTCCTCTGATTTTCAGAGAGCAAGGCTCTGGAACCAGGCAAATCATGGAAAATTTTATTGAAGAAAATGAGATAAAAGTATTCAAAAAAATGGAATTAACATCCAATGAGGCGGTGAAGCAGGCCATTTTGGCTGGATTTGGATATTCAATCATGCCATTGATTGGCATTAAGAGAGAATTACTCAATAAAGAACTGCATATAATCCCACTGCCAGGATTACCTGATATTTCTACCTGGCAGTTAATTTGGCTTAAGGGTAAGAAACATGGTCCCATTTCTTTATCGTTAATCTCATATATGGAAAAAGAGAGGGAAAATATTGTAAGGGAAATTTTTTCCTGGCATGAAAACTATTAAAAGAGGGCTCCATGTTCATGAAGCCCTCTACATCATAAATACAATAATTTGTCAGCCAAAAATATTAAAAAAGTTACCAGGAGTAATAAGCTTTTATTTAACGGTCATTACACCATTCATTAATCGCCAGTGTCCGGGGAAAGTACATATATAAGGATAATCACCTGGTTTTAATGGTGCTGTAAATCGTAATCTAACCGTTTGATCCGGATTGACCAATGCGGTTGAAAAAAGAATTTCCGGCATTTCAGGAACATAATTATTGGCGGCACCATTAGGATCCGTAATCATCTTGTCAGCAGCCTTCCCAATTTTTTCCAACGCTTTAGGTTTACCTATCACCAGATTATGTTGCATGGCATCAGGATTTTCGAATACGATTTCCACCGTTTTACCTGCCGAAACAGTAAACGATTTCAAGTCATATTGCATCATTTCCCTCAACGATTTAATTTTGATAACCTGAACATTAGGATCGTTCATTTCCTCTTTTTTCAAAATATCCCAGGCCTGCATTAGTCTTGTCAGCCGATCTTTATTTACGCCTGAAAGGGAGGAAAGCAAGGTATTTAAAAAAGGAATATACGCTGCTGGAACTACCGTTTTTTTCCTGTAGTTCCACCCTTCACTAATGGCTTTGAGTATAGCCTCAAACCCATTGGGGTCTAATTGTTTTGCTTTTTGCAAATAATTAATAACCACCGTTACATCGGCTAAGGATGCATGAGATTTTATACTTTTTGCTAAAACAAACTGAGGCATAGTTTGTGCCAGAACGAAAGAAACCTTTTTTGTCAGTGTGTTATTATTTTCCTGACTTTCGGGTATTGAATTATCCTTATCAACACTCACGAAAATGTTATAATCACCGGCAAATTCACCTGAAAATGAAATATTTCCAGACCATGGACCATTGGTATTTTTTGTAATGGTAACGGTTTCTCCAGGTTTTACACCTTCGGCATGCACCTGGCTCACTACATCAATGACCTGTCCTTTCCCTGAAAATCGAATATTGAGGGGTAAAACAGTACCTTTTTGTACGGAAGCATCTCCCTGATTTGTCACTTCAATGGAAACGTTTATTCTGTCTCTTGGTGCCGGATTTGCGGGCTCAAATTTGATATTACTAATGACTAAGTCCGGTTTGTTCTGGTTTGATACTGTTGTTTTTTTTGTATCCACTGACTTATCCATGACATTTGAGTGATGATGAGCACCATGTTCATCGATTTTTTCATTCATTTTTTTTGCAGACAAGGCAATCTGAGCGTCAAAAATCTGATTAAGCATATCCAGATTTCTTCCAATGATACATGCATAAGCATCTGGAATCCATCGATCATCAATATCTTTTGAATTTTCCAGCGCACTCAGGACAAATCTTTTTGCCTTTTCATCTAATGGCATTTTACTCAAAGCCAGCAGAGTATTCAGAACTACCAGGGGTTCTTTATCCTCTGTTAATTTATTATCAATCAGATAATTAGCCATTTCACTGGAAGCTGGAAGCAGTTGTAATATCGTTTTACGGACACCATGACAAGGATGTTTCAATGCTTTAAGTAAGGCATCCAGAACATTCCCTTCAATAGCATTTAGACCATGTAACACCCAAAGGGCATGAATTGCCGGTGCATTAATTCCTATTTCATCCACTGAAAAGTCATTTACTATGGATAATAAATCTGGAATAATGTCTTTATTATTTCGTTCAACCAATAAACGCTGTGCGTGGTTTCGCCAGAACATATTTTCATTCTTCAGTGCCTTTACCAACGCTGCCGGGTTATTCAAGGACAGCGAAATAGGCGTATAAGCTGGTGCAGCATTATGTTGCACCCTGTAAATGCGACCATGAGTATAATCTCTCAATTCCGTTTCATAGGCATTTCCCTGACCCATTATAAAACCATCAGGTTTTGGATTATGCTGAATGATAAAGCTGTACCAATCGGCTACCCAAAGGGCGCCATCCGGACCAACTTCCGCAAACACAGGTGAAAACCATTCATCGGCACCTGCCATCAGATTAAATCCTTCCGTATCATTAAAATTAGTTCCCTTCTTTGTTAAAATATTCTGGTGTAAAACGTGCCCGGTGGGCTCTGCGACAAAAGCAATATTATTCCAGTATTTTTTAGGAAAAGATCGGGCGGTATAAACATTATGACCTGCTGCTGCGGTATAACCACCAAAAACATCTACTTGCCTTACTTTTGGTGTAATCGTTTTCATATCCTTGTGGGTGTCCGTACTTCTACTTCCATTGTCCACGCCATAGGAAGACGGATAATAATGATTTGGAATAGCCATATACCAACCGTGTGCGTTATTAGCAGTGGATCCGAAAACATCACCTGTTTCGTTAAAACCTAAACCCCAGGTATTATTGGATGTATTGGTCATAAATTCAAGTTTACTACCATCGGGTTTAAAGCGGAAAAAGCCCTGAGCAAACCTGATTGTATCTTTACTCTCACCGACTAACCCTTTGAAACCGGAATAACCTATAGCGCCCCAAATCCAGTTATCGAAACCATAATGCAGATTGGAAGGACCAGCATGCGTATCAAAGGTACCAAACCCTGTGAACAAAACTTTTTTGACATCTGCTATGTCATCGCCATCGGTATCTTTTAGAAAAAGCATATCCGGCGCCTGACAAACGACGAGACCACCGTTACTAAAAACCATTCCTGTTGGAATACTTAAGCCATCGGCAAAACGGGTAAATTTATCCGCTTTGCCGTCTTTATTGGTATCTTCACAAATAAGAATATAATCACTTCCCCCTTCATCCTTTCTCTCATTCGGATAATCTTTGGTGATGAGAACAAACATTCTACCCCTTTCATCCCAGGAAAAAGCGATAGGATGTACAACATCAGGTTCAGCAGCAAATAGTTCCAAATTAAAATCCACAGGCAGTTGAATATGTTTTCTACTCTCTTCAGGAGAGAGTGGATCTTGCCTGTATTGAGTACCCTCTCTTTTTTCATAATTGGGTAACTTAGCTTCCCGATATACAAAAGGCAAGGGTTTAAGGGCGGCATGCGCCGTTTTAGCTTCATCATTCACCACCCAAAGAATTCCCCGATAAATCAGTTCGTGAAAATCGGAATTTTGCCAGGTGCGCTCATCATGTCCATAAGCGGTATAAAAAACACGTCCTTTTCCATACTGACGGGTCCAGGTATAAGGTTCTGTTTTAACCCCAGGTTTATCTTTAAACTGATCAGCTTTTATTTCCCGTTCTGCCAGCACATTATTATCATCTTGCAGATGATTATGTAAGTAGGTTTCATCAACCACCTTAAATGGGCGGAGACCTTTCATAATAAAATGATCTGGTTGGATAATTTTTGCCTCAATGGAGTCCATGGTATGTCTCCAGAATTGCCCACCTACCATTTTAACGTATTCTTTGGAATTTCTGAAACAATACGAAGCACAATGAATGGGTAAAACGCCTTTTCCGGCAGAAACATACGCTAACAAATCCTTTTCCAGATCTGCAGGAATACTATCCCAGTTGGCATAAATGAGTAAGGCGTCATATTTATTAAGATTTTCCAGTTTCAAATCTGTTAATTGGTCTGTGTAGGTAAAATTAACCCCTTTATCACCCAAAGCAGCCATGATAGAAGGTAAACGCTCCATAGGCTTATGATGACCATTATCACCAAGAAACAGAATCTCCAAACGCCTGGGGGGTTGAGCTACCATGTTTAAAGCAGAAAAAACCAGAATGAGTAAGCATAATTTTTTCATAAAAATGTTATTTGACATATAAAAATATCATCAGGTTCAGACCGATTAAAATCAGGAAAAAGCTGCTTTAAAATCAGGTAATTTAATGATTTCACCCCCCCGTAAGGCAGATTCATGTGCAAGGATTCCCACGGAAGTCCAGTTCGCAGATTCCCAGGCATTGGGAAATGGATCTCTGTCTTCAATCAAAGCCATTAAAAATTCATGCGCCAGATGTGGATGAGATCCTCCATGTCCGGCACCCTGGGTAAAACTTAAGTGGGTATTTTCAGCCATATCATAAACACCCTGAGTAGTAAAATTCTGTATTTCCGCGGGAAGCAAATGCGCAAAATCAGGCACTTTCACTCTTTCCGGAATTTCATGCTCTTCCTTTTTAGCGGTATGAATGACGGCATCCTCTCCTTCGATCAGTGGCCATTCAAACGATTTTTTCGTTCCATAGACCTCAAAGCTTTCTCTATACTGGCGGGCAAGGTCAAAAAGAGAGCGATATACATAGGCACTCAAATCACTATCCTTAAATTTAATGTGTGCCGATTCCACTGAAAAAGGGGAATGATGAATATCCGCTAATTCTTTTCTGATTGTTCCTGAACCAAAACAGGACACATAATCCGCCTCTAATTTTAATAACCCAGCAACGGGTCCAACGCAATGAGTGGCGTAATGCATGGGGGGAAGGCCAGGCCAATAATCGGGCCATCCATCCATATCCTGTTGATGAGAGGCTTTGAGAAATTGAATTTTACCCAATTCTCCCTTTTCATATAAATCCTTGACAAACAAAAACTCCCGGCTGTAAACCACTGTTTCCATCATCATGTACTTTTTCCCAGTTGCTTTGGACAATTTAACAATTTCCATACAATCTTCCACGGAGGTGGCCATAGGAACGGTACAGGCGACATGCTTACCAGCCTTTAGAGCCTTAATGGTTTGTTCCGCATGATTTGGAATTGGGGAATTAATATGAACAGCGTCAATTTGAGGGTCCTTCAACAATTCGTCATAATCATCATATCTTTTTTCAATTTGGAATGCATCGCCCAATTTATTCAGATTTTCCTTGTTTCGCTGACAAATGGCATACATATTAGCATGCGGGTGCCGTTGATAAATGGGTATGAATTCCGATCCAAAGCCAAGACCTACAATCGCAATGTTAATTTTTTTCATAAAATCAAGGATAAGGGTTTTTAAAAATGTAAAATGTTTCAGGTGATTTTCGGGTATTTCTAATGAATAATTTTTTTAAGATAGGTCAGACTGTCCGTCATAAGTTCTATTTCGGAATCAAAAGTTTTACGCCAGATATTTGCAGCCGCCAGTTTCATGCTAAATGCCTCAATACTGACCATGCCAGGATAATTCATTTCAACCAGCGATTTTATAATAGATTCGAAATCAATATGCCCTTTACCAAGAGTACCTCTGTCATTTTCAGAAAGTTGCACATGGATCAGATGATTTGCACACGATTTAATGGCATTTTCAATGTTTTTTTCCTCAATATTTGCATGAAAGGTATCAAACATAATTTTACAATAAGGATGATTCACCTCTTCCACAAATCTCAACATTTCTTCTGTACAGGTAAAAAGGTATGATTCAAAGCGATTTAAGTATTCTACTCCAAGGGTAATATCCTTTTCAGCGGCATAATCAGCGAGCGTACGAATATGATTAATACCAAATTGCCATTCTTCTTTCGTAGCAGGTTTGCCGGAAAAAACGCCTAAAGCGGAATGAAACGGACCTGAAAGGTATTTTGCACCTATTATTTCTGCGCAATCAATAGCTTTCAGATTATTTTCTAGGGCGTGTTTTCTCATTTCAGGAGAGGAACTTATAGGATTTGTATCGGGGCCATTAATAGCCACTGCGAGCCTTTCAAGACCCAGTTCATCCAGTTTATCACGCCAGATAAGCCAATCGGGCTTATTAAAATTAAAGATGGGAACCTCAACGCTGTCAAAACCTATAGACTTAATCTGATCGAGCACAGGAAAAAGAGCATGGTTTATTTCTGTTCCCCAAAGCAGGAGATTCATCCCAATCTTCATTTTTTTTAATCAAATTTAAGTTCTAAAAATTGATTAAAATACGTTTTTTTTTACCAATTTTTACTGTATTTTGATGTTTATTCTGACTATTTTACATAATATCATCAATATTTAGTTAAAATGAAGCCACTGTTAGAAAAATCAATAGAAAGTCTGAATCAATCTTATCTTGTAAAAAGACTACAGGAACCATTTTTTGATCCAAACTGGCATTTTCATCCGCATTATCAATTATTCACCGTTATAAAAGGGACAGGTACAAGATTTATAGGTGACGATATAAGACATTTCGAGGAAGGCGACACGGTATTTTTAGGACCAAACATGCCCCATCTTTGGCGAAGCGACCGCAACTATTTTGAGAAAGAATCTCAACTTCAAACAGAGGGAATTGTGGTATACTTCAAGGAAGATTTTCTGGGCTCTGATTTTTTTGAAAAACCTGAAATGTTTGACATCAAAAGCTTGTTAAAAAACAGTGAGCGGGGTCTTGACCTGACGGGTAAATCAGGTGCAGAAATGGTAAGTGATTTAACCGAATTATTAGGATTATCTGGATTTGAAGGGATATCAAAACTCCTAAACATCCTACATAAGCTATCTGCAACCAATGATTATCAATACATTTCCAGTTCAAATTACACAAATACGCATAAAATATCTGAAACGGAAAGAATGCGAATAGTTCACGAATATGCATTGAAGCACTTTAAAGAAAACATTAATTTGTCCACCGTTGCCAGCCTTTCCAACATGACGGAAGCTGCGTTTTGCAGATACTTTAAAAGCAGAACCAATAAGACTTTTTCCGAATTTGTAAAAGAAATACGTATTGGTAATGCCTGTAAAATGCTACAAGATGAGAATAAATCTATTTCACAGACCTGTTATGAAAGTGGTTATAATACGATATCGAATTTCAACAATCAGTTCAAGTCATTGAAAGGAATTAGTCCCCTTCAATACCAGAAATTGTATCGGCGAACGTAAGGGTAAAACGGATGGGAGTACATGGTACACGTTTTTTGAATCAGGATTTTGAGGATTATTGTAGGGGCGAATTGAATTCGCCCTCCCATGATACCGATGTATTTACCTATTGTCGGAACAATTTTACCCTTTAGAGACGCGATGCCTCGCGTTTTTTCCCCGACAGGTTTCCATATAATATTTCCGGTGAACAAAGAGGTTTGAATCAGGATTTACAGGATTTTGAGGATTATTGTAGTACGAATTGAATTCGCCCTCCCATAATACCGATACATTTCCCTATTGTCGGAACAATTTTACCCTTTTAGCAACGCGATGCCTCGCGTTTTTTCCCCGGACAGGTTTCCAAATAATATTTCCGGTGAACAAAGAGGTTTGAATCAGGATTTACAGGATTTTGAGGATTATTGTAGGGGCGAATTGAATTCGCCCTCCCATGATACCGATGTATTTACCTATTGTCGGAACAATGTTACCCTTTAGAGACGCGATGCCTCGCGTTTTTTCCCCGACAGGTTTCTATGTCATATTTCCGGTGAACAAAGAGGTTTGAATCAGGATTTACAGGATTTTGAGGATTATTGTAGGAGGCTGTCTAAAAAGCCCATCTGGATTAAAAAATAATCCCCGATACAAAAGTGTCGGGGATTTTTGTTTGTTCCTCAAAGATTTTTATCTTAGAGGTGCAACACAAACAACATGGGAAATATACAATTTAAACGACTTCCATTATCCTCTCCAAGCTTATTTCCGGAAGATATTTTTGAAAAAATATCCATTAATCATCCCGTTCGATTAGTCAGTGAAGTGGTTGATCAGCTAAATATAGATGCTATTATTAAGCAATACAAAGGAGGAGGCACTACAAGTTATCATCCCCGGATGATGATAAAAATATTGTTTTATGCCTAT
>Ga0172373_10008003_pt1 | contig 13509 bp, 14 predicted proteins | sample Lak10m_2_FD_114546 | JGI IMG/M metagenome (GOLD analysis project Ga0172373, IMG submission 114546) | Freshwater microbial communities from Kabuno Bay, South-Kivu, Congo - kab_092012_10m | ecosystem: Environmental > Aquatic > Freshwater > Lake | place: Democratic Republic of the Congo... | reverse complement strand
TCAACTACATACGAAGACTCTATTGAAATTAAGAAAAGCTTCATATCTTATGCAAATATATTTTCGATCGAATATTATTTAATTGATGGATATATAGATACAAATAATCCTCATAAGGTGATGACTGAATGCTATATCAGAGAGTTTTCTAAAAGATCTGAGAATAAAAAAACCAATATCTTCCTATTTTTAACCCCTGACAGCATATGGAGTGCTGGAACCTTTGAGTCAATTTTTTCACTTGTTGAAACTCATGGCGCCAAGGTTGTCGTTGCTCCTGGATTTAGAGTAAATAAAGAGGCTTCGTATCTATTAAGGAGCTTTAACGATCAGTTTATTGATAAAAAAAACTTAGCAAATTTCGTAATGAAAAATTTGCATCAGTTAAGTTTATCGCACGTTTTTAATTCTAGAAAATTTATTAATTCAGCTTGTTCGCATATTTATTTCTTAGGACATTCCTACCTGATTGCACGCTGCTTCCATTTACACCCAATTCTTGTTGTGGCTGATAAAAAATATAATTTGAAGTTAAACAGTACAATAGACGGTGATATGTTCAAAAGTCTTAAGATCCCATTGAAGAGGTATTATGTCTCTAATGGAGATTTTTTTGCTGTTGAATTTACGGAAAATACGAAAAAATGGGGGGGGGCAACAGGATATCCTCGCTTAAAAAGTATGATTAGATTCGCTATTTTTAATGTGAATAAATATCATCTACATTTCTTTAGTCAAAGCATAGTTATAGGAGATATCAGATCATTGGATACTGATATAACTATTCTTTCTAATCGCACTTTCAATTTTTTTAACAAATATAAGATGTTAATCTTATTAGGCGATTTCATTTTCTCAAGGTTGCTATCTGTGCGTTCTTTTTTTAAGATCTTTAAGGTATGGAAATCCTAATAACTGGCGCAGACGGAAGCTTAGGTAGTGCTCTAAGATTTTTTTTTGGTTCCAAACACTCTTTAACTCTGACTAGTAATAAGAAAAGCTCTCCAGGGACCTGTTATATCGACTTTAGATCACCTCAGACTTTCTCAAATATACCAAAAAAAAAATTCGATTTCATATTCGATTGTGCTGGCATAACAAATATCGCTTCATGTGAAAAAAACCCTGAGGAAACTTGGGTAATCAACGTTGAAAACAAGTCAAGGTTTCTGTCTCAAGTGGCAAGTAAAGAAAGTAAAATCTTTTATTTTTCCAGCAATACAGTTTTCGATTGTGAACGCATACCTAATGAGGATGATACGAAAAATCCCATAATAGAATATGGCAAGCAAAAATCTTTTATGGAAGATGTCATTAGAACCTACGACAATGGGGTGATTTTAAGATTGTCCAAGGTTGTTTCTTTCGATGGTGGTTTTTTTGAAAATCTTTTAGCTAATATAGCTGCTGGTAATTCGTGCAGTCTATTTTTTGACCTTCACCTTGCTCCAATCTTTCACGCTCAAATTTTTAATGTTCTATCTAAAATCATAGAAAACGATGCAAAAGGTATTTTTCACGTATCAAATCAATCTCAATGGTCTTACTATGACTTTGGTGCGATGATAGCAAAAATTCTCCGTAAACCTGAAAACAATATTATTCCAGTAAGTGCTAGTCTCTCGGAGGTTCCAATCTTGTTTAATCCAAAATTTTCTCAGCTATCCATGATCAAAACATCGAATGATCTGAAAATTCAGCCAGTTTGTGAAGAGATGGTAACGTCAATTCTTTTGCAACAAATGAAATTAAAAGGGTTTTTATGAAAAATTGTGCTTGTATTTTGTGCGAAAGCAAAAACTTAAGTTTATTCAGTAGTTTTGAGGGATTTAACCAATTAACATCTGATTGCAAATTGCTAGATAAAAAATCAGTCTTAATGATTTGTAGTGACTGTGGGCATGTGCAAAAAATGGTCGATAAAAATTACCTGTCTTCTTTAGCCAGCATTTACTCGATTTACCATGCCTACGAGTTGGCGGATGGGGAAGAGCAACTGGTTCACGATAGTTCCAATGGAAATTTCATATCAAGGAGTGAGCTGATAGTAAAAAAAGTGCTCGGCAAATATATATTTTTGGATTCTAAGGTCATGGATGTTGGCTGTGGTAATGGGGGGACCTTAATGCAGCTTTCGAAGTACTCAGAGCCTCTAAATTTGTCTTTATATGGGCACGAGATTGATGACAGTAAAGAGAGTTTGCTGAAAAAAATTGATGGTTTTGTTGATTTATTTACATGTAGTGTGGAAGATATTAATCAACAGTTTGATTTTATTTTCATGATCCACTCTCTAGAGCATTTTGTTGATCCTATCAGAACGTTAAAATCGCTTTATACTAAGCTAAGTGATGATGGATACATCTTGTTCCAAGTGCCCAACCTCGAGAAAAATCCCTTAGACATTTTAATTTTTGATCACACCTCCCATTTTTATCCTTATACCTTGACTTCTATAATGGCAAGGTGTGGTTTTCAAGTTGTGGATTTGGATCAGATCCTAATTGGTAAGGAAATGACACTTGTAGCAAAAAAAATGACTACCTCCGATGCTTCTATCAATCATTTCAATCAACTGTCACCTGCCTATATTGAAGAAAATATAAATTTTCTTCAATACGAACTGGGCAAGATTAAGGATTTCCTCGCTTATAAATCACCTAAAAACTTCGGAATTTTTGGTACTTCAATAGCCTCAACGTGGATATCCTCTTACTTATCTGATCATATTAATTTTTATGTAGATGAGGATCCTAACAGAGTAGGAAAATTTTTCATGAACAAGCCAGTATTTCATCCTGATCAAATTGCTGATAGTTCTGTCGTGTACTTTTTTCTTGCGCCAGAAATGTCCATTAAAATAGCTGAAAAATTTGCCGATAAAACTTGGCAAAAAATATTAACAGGAATTATTTAATGCCTTTAAGGTCTTATCAGCGATTAAAAAATCGTGCGAAGCAGGTAATTGTAAGAGTGTCTAGCGAGAATTTGAGTTGGACGTTAAAGCAGATTTTCCTCCGGTTTTTTTTTCTAATCATGTTTTTAAGTATGCTACCTATAACATTGGTACTCCATCAATTTGGTTATAGGCGGCTGAACGTAAATACTGAAAGAATAGGGCACTTGGCGGCAGAGTTTGATTGTTTTCTTAAGTTGTATAGCATGGGAAAGATAGATTCTTCAAAAAAATATTTTATAAGCACGACCTATGAAAAAGTTGCCAATAAAAAGTTATTGGATTTATGGTCCAATCAGATTAGGGTGTTGAAAAATCGTCCAATAAATTTTCTCTTAAACTTTATGACTTACGGCCCTTTTTTAAAGCACGATGTTAGTGATTATGTTTTGTCAACTGGCAGGGCAGCAAGATATTATCGGGTAAATAGTGACTGGGGGTCGAGGCCAAGCACTTTAACGTTCGATCAAGATCAAATTCTGAGAGGCACTGAAGTGCTCCGTAAATTGGGTATTCCAGAAGGTTCCTGGTTTGTTTGTATTCACGTTAGGGAGAGAGGTTACTCCGAGAGCGATGATGGAGTTCACGAATACAGAAATTTTGAGTCTGGAACAATGCTACTTGCAATACAGGAAATAATTTCTCGGGGAGGGTACTGCATAAAAATGGGCCATAAAACATCCGCTCCAGTTCTTGATGAGGTGAATGGCTTCATAAATTATGCCGACTCAGAATATGTGTCTGATGAGATGGATGTTTTTTTATGCGGAAGTTGTAGGTTCTTCCTAGGTAACACCTCTGGTTTGTTTATCTTATCTTCTATTTTTAACGTTCCGGTAGTGCTAACCAACGTAATACCCATAACCTCAATGCCATTCAGATGTGGCGATTTAGCGATTTTTAAAAGAATTATCAACTTGGATAAAAATCGGCAACTAACCATTAAAGAGATGTTAGGCTCAGATATCGTGCATTTTCGAGTTGGTGCATTGTATAGAAAAAATAATCTTGGTTATATCAATAACACAGCAGAAGAAATCAGAAACGTCACTATAGAAATGCTTGAAGCTATTGAAGGCAATTTTTATATGCCAGCTTCAGGTGAACTAATGGAGAAATTTAGGGCAATGGTGCAACCTAATCATTACTGTTTCAGTTTTACCTCTCAAATTTCCTTGTCATACTTGAGTGATAACAAGGCATTATTAATTTAGATAGTCACTAGATACATCATTAAGGCGCTCAACTAGGAACTTTGAAAATGCAAAACCACACGTAAAGCCTGGGGAAATCCCATTCAGTACATGAAGGCAACTCTTGCTAGATTCAATGATGAAATCCATTTCTAGTGTGTTTTTTCTGATATTGATTAGTTGGGCTCTTATTCCAACTTTATTGGATTTGAGAAGTTCATTCTTTCTAACTTTTGGAACTAACAGTTGTGCTGACTTTGTAAATTCAGATTTGATAAATTTTAAACCCTCAATGTGTGCGTAGTTTCTGAAATTGTTGTTATTGTAAAAATAAAGTTTTATAAGTTGATTGAGTATTCCAATTGCTTCAATTCCATGAACTCCTTCGATGCCAGAATAATTTTCACGACCAAAGGCAGGTAAAGATGATGGCCCGAAATAAGTGTTGCCAGTCATATCGTTCACACTATGAATACCAAGAAAAGGCATATTCAAATCAGGCACTGGATAAATAAGTCGCTGAAGCTTAATTTTTGAAGCTGGGTTTAGTTTGTAATAAGTTCCTTTGAACGGAACCATCGTGTACTCCAAACCAACTCCAAACATATGTGCAATTTTGTCAGCATATTGGCCAGCAGCATTTACCAGCTTGTTGTATATTAGCTTCACATTATTAGTAAGTATTATCGCTGAAATATCAGGTTCTGCATGTTCAATTTTAGTGTTTAGATAAAAATCAACACTACTTTCTTTTAGAATTTCTACTAATTTTAATAAAACTAATTTGGGATCGACAATGGCAGTTTTCGGAGAAAATAGAGCTCGCCCAGAAGCCGATTTTGCATAGGGTTCAATTTCCCTTAGTGTTTTTGCATCAATAATCTCTATTTTTGCTTTATTGTTGATTCCTCTATTAAAAAGTAAATCAATTTGCGAATCTTGTTCGGCCATTGTTGGTACTATGACTTTTCCAATTTGATTAATGGGAATTTTGTGTAACTGGCAGAATTCCTTCATTAATTTTGCACCTTCAGCACAAAACTTTGCTTTTAAGGAATCTTCCGGATAGTAAATGCCTGAATGAAGCACTCCGCTATTTCGGCCGCTTCCATGGAAACCAACACCAGCCTCCTTTTCAATGATAGCAATCCTTGCGTCCTGATTAGATTGAATTAATTCATAGGCAATTGTGAGCCCAGTTATCCCAGCCCCGATAATTACATAATCGTAGTGTTTATTCATAGTAATTGCTTTAAAATAGTTCTGATTTTATTAAGTACTAATACTTACAGGAATATGTAGATAATGCAAGATAACCTACTTGATGTTAGTGAAATCAGAAAGCTAATTGAGATAAATAAGAAAGTGGTATTTGTCCACGGAAATTTTAATGTGTTACATGCTGGACACGTGAGATTTTTGAAGTTTGCATCTGAGAATGGCGATGTGCTTGTCGTGGGTGTAAATGAGGACTCTGACTCCACTCATGTTCCTCAAAATCATAGGATTCACGCTGTGGCAGCCCTATCTTGTGTGAATTATGCCTTTATCATGGATGACTTGGAAAAAGCATTAACTGCTCTCAAGCCTGATGTGATAGTAAAAGGCTCGGAAAACCAGGGAGAAAAAACTTTCGAGACACTCTATGCTAAGAAGTTGGGGATAAAGCTAGTTTATTCTTCAGGTGAATCTAATTTTAGTTCATATGAAATTCTAAAGAAAGAATTTACCTCTGCTTCCGAAGCCTCTTTTAGGCTGCCGACTGATTATATTTCTCGTCGAGAAATCGACAAGAGTAAGCTCTTGGCAATTATTGAAAAATTCAAAAAGCTTAAAATAGTTGTTATAGGAGACCTTATCGTCGACGAATATATCACTTGTGATCCTATAGGAATGTCACAGGAGGATCCCACAATCGTTGTGAGCCCGGTGGCTAGAGATAAGTTTTTGGGTGGTGCTGGCATAGTGGCAGCCCATGCTAAAGGGCTAGGTGCGGAGGTGACTTTTGTTTCAGTGACCGGGGGGGATGAGGCTAGAGATTTTGCGCTAGATAAACTCAGTGAATATGATGTTCGTTCAGAGTTATTAGTCGACGAGTCAAGACCAACGACACTCAAACAACGATATAGGGCTAAAGGAAAAACATTGCTTCGAGTTAGTCACCTGAGACAGCATCACATATCACCTGATTTAAGTGATGAGTTGCTTGTAGGATTAAACAAGTTAATAAATCATGGCGTTAATCTGATTATATTGTCAGATTTCAATTATGGTGTTTTAACGCCAGAGTTGGTTGAGCGAATTAGTGCTGTTTGCTTAGATCGGGGTGTTTGTATGGTCGCTGATAGCCAGACATCCTCTCAGGTGGGTGATATTTCTAGATTTAGGAATATGATGCTGGTTACTCCCACGGAGCATGAAATCAGGGTAGCGCTTCAAGACTCAGATTCTGGTTTAGTTGAACTTGCTAAGAAACTGATAAAAAAATCGAATGCGGATAATGTTTTTATTACATTAGGGGCTGATGGCGTTTTTATTTTTAATAAGCAAGGTGTTCAATCAAGCGTTGGAACTGATGAAATACCTGCACTTAATGTTAATCCTAAAGATGTTTCTGGAGCTGGAGACTGTATGTTGACATCTTCTTCGATGGCTCTTGTTTCTGGCGCAAGTATTTGGGAGTCGGCTTACTTGGGATCTCTTGCCGCCGCAGTACAAGTTTCTCGCGTTGGTAATATTCCTATTAGTGCAAGTGAGATAAAAAAGGTAATCACTTCATGAGGGCACTCTTGCTGTCAGCGGGTATAGGGTCAAGACTAAGGCCAATCACAAATGTGACCCCAAAATGCTTGGTCTCCATTCATGGGAAACCATTAATGGACTACTGGTTAGACCTGTTACTAAAAGGTACGGAGATTGAAAGAGTTTTGGTTAATACGCATTATCTCCGTTCAATCGTCGAAGAACATATTAAAAGGAGTGCTTACAGCGATCAAATTGACACAGTTTTTGAGAAAGAGTTACTAGGAACTGGTGGGACAGTTTTAAAAAATGAAGCATATTTCTCAGGCAAAACTTTTTTTGTTGCACATGCAGATAATTTAACCCGATTTAAATTAGATGAATTCATAAAATTCCATAATCAACGAGAAAAAGGTGTATTGATTACAATGATGACTTTTCGCACCGACAATCCATCAAGCTGTGGAATTGTTGAGTTGGACTCAAAAGGCCTGGTTTTGGCCTTTCATGAAAAAGTTGCTAATCCCCCAGGAAATCTTGCAAGTGCTGCCGTATATATTTTTGAGCCTGCAGTTTTGGATTATATGAAGTCTTTGGGTAAACAGGTTTTTGACATTAGTTTAGATGTTATTCCTCACTTTGTTGGCAGAATTCAATCCTATTTAAACTCGGATTATCACAGAGATATAGGTACTCCAGAAAGCTTAGCAATAGCGAACAGGGATTTTTGATGTCACGCGATGTCTGGTGTAATGAGCTTTCAAAGAATAATTTTGATTTTCTTCGAGTTATTTTCGCTACGGTTGTGTTTTTTGCTCATGCTGTTGCCTTGAGTCCGAACGTCGTCCCTTTTTTGTTTACAGACATTCTTTCGTCAGAAGTCGCTGTTAAGTCGTTCTTCGTAGTAAGTGGCTTTTTGATTTTTATGAGTTACCAAAACTCACAGAGCGTTTCATCTTATTTTTCAAAAAGAATTCGACGCATTTATCCCGCATATTTATTTGTAATTCTTGCTTCAGTTTTGCTTGGTGCCCTTTTTACAACTCTTTCAGCAAATGAGTATTGGTCTCTTGGAGCGCTCAAGTACTTGCTTGTTAATTTAACCTTTTTGAATTTCTTGCATCCAAATTTGCCAGGTCTATTTGCCGAAAATATTAATCCTGTAGTGAATGGAGCGCTTTGGACGCTGAAGATTGAAGTGATGTTTTATATTGCAGTTCCTTTGATGGTATTTTGGTTCAATCGTTATGGGCGTTTGTCTGTGATGTTGCTGTTGTTTTTTAGTTCGGTGATTTATAGCTATGTTTTATTCACTATGGCCCAATCTCATGGTGGTGGGGGTTTTGTAGAATTACGAAGACAGCTGCCCGGCCAGCTAACATTTTTTATTGTTGGTGCTGCGGGATACTATTACTTTGATGCATTCAAAAAATATGCGTTGTATCTAGTGCCAATCGCAGTGCTAGCATTTGTATTAAAAGCTAATTTGCCTTGGATTATTGTAGAGCCTGTTGCACTCGGTATTTTGGTTCTCTACTTTGCGACGATTTTTCCTTATTTAGGTGACTTCGGAAAATACGGCGATTTCTCATATGGTATTTACATTCTGCATTTTCCAATATTGCAGCTGTTGATCACCAACCATTTATTTGCTGAATCACCGGTTCTGTTTATTACTTCTGCGGGTGCTTTGGTATTGCTTTCTTCAATATTATTGTGGCATTTCATTGAAAAGCCTTTCCTAAGAAAAAACTCTCATTATGTAGCTAAGCATGGATCTTAATAATGGCTGAACAAAACCTTAAAATTGCTGTGCTAATGGCTACTTATAACGGCAAGCAATGGCTTTCTGAGCAGATTGACTCAATTCTTCAGCAAGTGGGTGCTGATTTAACGTTGTTCGTCTCTGATGACGACTCGATAGATGGCACACTTGAATATCTTAAACAATTAGCTGATTCGGATAGCCGAGTTGTTCTGTTGTCTAAAACAGAACGAATGGGTTCCGCAGGTAAAAACTTTTACCGTTTGATCTGTGATGCCGATCTTACTGGATTTGATTATGTGGCATTCGCTGATCACGATGACATTTGGAATATAGATAAGGTGTCTAATCATATTCATATTATCAAGCAACATGAAGCTGAAGCGGTTTCTTCCAATGTTTTTGCTTTTTGGTCGGATGGGACTCAAAAGTTAATCGTTAAATCGCAGCCACAACAACCCTATGATTTCTTGTTTGAATCGGCAGGTCCTGGGTGTACTTTCTTAATGACGCCATGGTTGGTTAATGATGTTAAGCATCAGTTGCTTAACAATGAAGCTGCCAAGGAAGTGACCATGCACGACTGGTTAACATATGCAGTCTGCCGCGCTCATGGAAAGCGATGGATTATTGATACCGCCCCGTCAATGCGTTACCGACAACATCAGCATAATGTGATTGGCGCGAATACTGGATTTAGAGCAATATTAGCCCGGCTAAAAAAAATCAACGATGGTTGGTATCGACATGAAGTTTCGCTCATTACGCGCGTTGTGACCTCGATTAACTCTGATCAGAAATTTTCAATGCTGCAAAAGATTATTCAGGGAAATTCTATCTTTGATCAGTTTAGATTGCTTCCTTACGCGCTTAGGGGGCGACGCAAGTTAACGGATCGATTGATGTTGATGCTAAGCGTCCTGTTTTTTATGTTCTAAAGTAGCTTAGCCTAATAGCCAGCCATTTGGAATCTTTGATCAAAACTTAGACTCGAAGTGTTCTCTATATAGCGCATCACGGTATCAGTTTTTGACCATCTTCCTTTTGCCATAATCATGGGGAGTGATGCGCCAGCAAGAAGTAGATCTTGTGCTGCACCTACCCGTATTGAATGGCCGCTTATATTTTTGATCTGTTCTTGAGTCAAGCCTGCTTGCTTACAAAGCCGTTTTAATATTCTAGATATTTGCCCAGGCTCTAAGTGCTCTGTAACTAGATTACCTTTTCTTATACCCCTGATGATGTTGCCTGATTGAATGTTCGCAGCAGCAATCCATGATGAGATGATGTCGTAGGTGATGGGGCTAATGTTTAACCATTTTCCCTGCGCGTCTTGGTCCGTTTTGCTTTTTCTAAGTAGGATTGATGTCCTGTTATTATTAAGTTGAATGTCCTCAATCCGTAGCGATGTAAGCTCACTGCGTCTTCCTAAGGTGTCATAGGCCAGTAAGAGGAGGGCTCTGTCTCTTTTTCCTAATAGAGAGCTATCTGTAGATTTAATTAATCTTTCCAATAGTTCTCGATTAATCCCCTCTGCTTGATGAGCAAATCTACCAAGCTTTCGATGCATTCTCCGCATGGCTAATTTTACTTCTGGATGGCTTGTTGGGTCACTTAAGTAATTCAATTTATGAATGGTGGAGATGCCAGCTAATATTCGACGAATGTAGGCTGAACTGTGCTTCGAGTCTGAGAGCTTATCGATAAAGTGCGCTACAGTATCTGAACTTGAGGGCAAGCAGGGCAGGTCATTCTCAGAACAAAAATACATAAAGTTCTCAAAATCACTCCTGTAGGCGCGTATCGTTGCTGGGGCATAGGCCCCTGTAATTTTGATAATTGTTTTATTGAGTGCTTGTTTTGCAGTACTATCCATATAACACCTTAAAGAATTTTAAAATATACTAATAGTACAACTATATATGCAAAAAGCACTAATTACAACATCTCAAATTAGGGCAGCTAGAGCACTAATTCGGTGGTCTGCTAATGATCTAGCTGATAGATCTGGTATTGGAATCTCAACCATTAAGCGTTTTGAGGTTATGGATGGCGTTCCATCGATAAATATTTCAACGATGATCGCAATTCAAAAGGCGCTTGAGGATGCGGGTATTGAATTTATCGGTTCTCCAGATGATCGTCCGGGCGTGAGGCTTAAGTGAACATGACGCTCAAGAATACAAAACGAAGTGGTGGTCCGAAGACTGCAGAAGGTAAATTATCTGCTGCACGTAACTCATTAAAGGTTGGTGCCTACGGCATGCAGGTGGTTATCCCAGGCGAGAGTGAGGAAGAGTTTAAGCATCTGGCTGATCAATTCGTTATGAGCTTCAGACCTGTAGACATCGCTGAGGCTGCCATGGTGCATGAGCTGGCGAGCTTGACATGGAAGAAGCTTCGCCTGGAACGTCTCGAACAGGCTGAGTTTGTTAGGGTGCTTGAAGCGCCGCCATCCCTCTTCGAGGTAAGTCGCCATTTTAAGATCGATGATCAGCTAGACTGGCTTATTCGTGATCTTAGCGTGCTTGATCTTCAATTTGTTCAATCGGCCAGACATCAGATGAATTACATTATGGATTTCCCCGGTGCAGAAATCTCTCGTGAGGAGTTTTTGAAATTACCTGAGACCTTGCCTGACCTATACGATTCCATTGTAGTTTATGCTCAGGAGCGATTTGATTTTGGTGTCGATGATGTGGCGCCCAGCGAGATACTCCAATTGCAGGTCACAACAGATAGTCATTCCAAAGAGCCACTTCTGAGCTTTATTCTTAGAAAGCATATCAAGAACCTTGAGGGTATCCTATGGGCTGATGAGCATCTTGAGCAAATTCAGGCTGCCATTCAGAAAGTGAAACAAAAGCACCTGTTTGATCATATGCAGAAGCAGGGTGTGATGCGTGCCTATGATGACCTCAGTCGCGCCTACTATCGCACGCTCTCAGAACTCCGTAAGCAGCAAGAATGGCGCCAAAAGATGGGCGTTGTTGAGGTCGAAGGGGTTGGCGGTGATGAGGGATAGTCAATTTACAAAACGGACAAGTTCTCATTTAGAAAGCACGCTAATGCCGTTTATAAATCTCACTATTGACGTTTAACGTTATCCGTTATATATTGCTCCATGGCCATCCAATCCTTTCGTTGCAGTGAAACCCAATCCATCTTCGAGGGGCTAGCCGCCAACCGATTTAATCAGATTCGGTCGGCAGCTGAACGTAAGTTGCAGATGCTTGATGATGCGGTTGAATTAAGGGATCTGCGATCGCCGCCAGGAAATCGCCTAGAGCCGTTGGCCGGTGATAGGCATGGTCAGCATAGCATTCGGGTCAATGGTCAGTGGCGCATTTGCTTTGTATGGGGTGTGAGTGGCCCCGAGAACGTCGAGATTGTGGATTACCACTAAGGAGTACAAAATGATTAAGAACAACATGAGACCAATACACCCAGGAGAAATTCTTAGAGAAGAGTTTCTTCAGCCGCTTGGAATGACGCCAAATGCATTATCGATCGAGCTTCGTGTGCCTGCCCCGCGTATCAATGAGGTGGTGCGTGAGCGTCGCGGAATTACCACAGATACAGCACTCAGGCTTGCGAGATTCTTTAATACGACGCCGCAGTTCTGGCTTAACCTTCAAACGAGCTTCGACCTTAAACAGACCGAGATGGCTGTGGGTGATAAGATTGAGCACGAGATTCATCCGATGCATGTGCCCGCCTAGATTCTCTAATTGTGACTTTTAAACGTATTTTTGATGTGTTGTTGTGTTTTCTGGCCTTAGGGGTCCTTGTTATCCCTGTTACACTCACTTGGCTTGTGGTTAGACTTACCTCAAAAGGCCCCGCGCTCTACTGGTCGGATAGGGTGGGTAAGGGAAACCGTATATTTAGGATGCCTAAATTTCGTAGCATGCGCATCGGAACCCCCGCGGTTGCGACCCACCTCCTGCAAGACCCAAACGCTTACCTGACGCCCATTGGTTCATTTCTACGTAAGAGTAGCTTAGATGAGCTACCTCAGCTTTGGAGTATCCTCAAAGGGGATATGAGTTTTGTGGGACCGCGGCCTGCGCTCTTTAATCAGGATGATCTGATCAGACTAAGAACCGATGCGGGTGTGGATAAGCTGCTACCAGGGCTCACTGGTTGGGCCCAGATTAACGGGCGTGATGAGCTCCCGATTCCCCAAAAGGTTGCGCTGGATATCGACTATATGCACCGCCAGTCCCTTTGGTTTGACTTTAAAATCCTGTGGCTGACCTTCTTAAAGGTTGTTCGGCGTGACGGTGTGTCACACTAACCTTCGGCGGTATTATTCGATTTGATAAGGATTTATACTAGCACTTTCGCTATTAGTCTATTTACATGAAAAAAGCTCTCCTTAACTCACGTAGCGCACTTGCGTTTATTCACGATGTTGCCGCGGCAGTTGTTGCCTGGTTCGCAGCGTTTTTATTGCGATTTAATTTTGAGCTTCCGGCTGAACAGTTTGCGTTGATCAAACAGACGCTCTGGGTGGTAGTGTCTGTCCAGGGAATCGCATTCGTATCATTCGGCTTGTATCGCGGCACATGGCGCTTTGCTAGCATCCCTGATTTGAAGCGCATTCTCTTAACGGTCGCTATCGCAGCATTGGTGGTGCTCGCGGCTTTGTTCATGTTAACTACCAACCAACGCGTTCCACGCTCAGTACTTATCCTTGATCCTATCTTACTCACCCTCATGATGGCCGGCAGTCGTTTTATCTATCGAGCCATTAAAGAGCATCAGCTCTACGGCGCTTACTTAAGAAAGGGTGAGCCTGTCATCATCTTGGGGGCAGGGGACGCTGCGGTGACCTTGGTGAAGGATTT
>Ga0172373_10008001_pt1 | contig 13510 bp, 14 predicted proteins | sample Lak10m_2_FD_114546 | JGI IMG/M metagenome (GOLD analysis project Ga0172373, IMG submission 114546) | Freshwater microbial communities from Kabuno Bay, South-Kivu, Congo - kab_092012_10m | ecosystem: Environmental > Aquatic > Freshwater > Lake | place: Democratic Republic of the Congo... | reverse complement strand
TTTTGAGCTGTTACACAGATTTTTAGAAATAAGTGTGAAAAATTCAATGATATTGTTATGGAATTAGCTTGTTCTTTATGGAATTTTCACTTGGCTTTTTAATCTTAAACAAGTCTAATATTTCTTTTAACATTTTTTCATCATAAAAAGTAAATCTATGATTTACTTTTTATTTTTTTTTAGTAAATTATTACAAATTATCTTACTAATAAGAAATTAAAATGCTAAAAATACCACCACATTCTCTAGAGGCAGAACAATCAGTACTTGGAAGCTTGCTTATAGACAAAGATTGATTTCTAATAATTTCAGATTTACTTGCAGATCAGGATTTTTACAATGAATCAAACTCAACTATTTTTTGAGTTATGCTTGATTTATACAAGAATAGTAAACCAATAGATATAATAACTGTAAAAGAAAAACTTGATGATAAAAAAATACTTGATAAAGTTGGTTGAATATCATACTTAGCTGAATTAACAGAGATTGTTCCTACAACTGCAAATATTTTTGAATATGCTCAAATTGTAAAAAATAAATCAGTTCTTAGAAAATTAATAAGAATTTGAAACGAAATAATGTCTTATTGATATGATGAAGAAAGTCAAATAAATGAATTACTCGAAAAATCTGAAAAAGCACTTTTCTGAATAACTCAGACATTTATAAAAAATAAATTAGTTCATATAAATGAAATTTTAACTCAAAGGTATGAAGAGTTTGCAGAAATTCACGAAAATCCAGATATGATAAAAAATCATAGACTACAATTGTGATTTGATAATTTAGATAATAAACTTGGTTGATTAAAAGGTTGAGATATGGTAATTTTGGCAGCAAGACCATCAATGTGAAAAACTGCTTTTGCATTAAACCTTGCTCAGAATATATGATTTAAAGGAAGGAATGTAGCTATTTTTTCACTTGAAATGAGTAAAGAACAATTAACAGATAGAATGATTGCTAGTACAATGTGAATAAATTCCTGGAAATTAGCAAAATGAGAATTAGAAGATGATGAATTTGCTAAAATATGAGATGCAATGGAGCAATTATCATGAGCAAATATTTATATAGATGATAGTGCTTGATGAAGTTTACTTGAATTCAAATCAAAAGCTAGAAGATTAAAAATGGAAAGTTGACTTGATATAATTGTAATAGATTATTTACAACTTATGAGTAATTGAAATACATTTAACAGAGTTCAAGAAATAAGTGAAATAAGTAGATGAATAAAATCTCTTGCCCGTGAATTAAATGTACCAATAATAGCTCTTTCTCAACTTTCAAGAGCAGTAGAAACTAGACCAGATAAAAGACCAGTAATGTCAGATTTAAGGGAATCTTGATCTATAGAGCAAGATGCTGATATTATTATGATGTTGTATAGGGAAGAGTATTATGATGAGTTCACAGAAAAAAAATGAATAACAGATGTTTTAGTAAGAAAAAATAGAAATTGACCAATAGGGAATATAGAGCTAATGTTTCATAAATATAACCAAAAATTTGAAGAAAATAAAGATTGAAACTATTCTTGAAGAGAAGATGATTAGTAAAATTTTTTTGAGATTTTAAGAATTTTTATATAATTGAGTTATTAAATTTTAAATTTAAATATTATGACAACAATTACATTTGAAATAGAACAAAAAGTTAATATTTCAAAAACTCATTTTTATGACTTAGAAGAGCTTTCTAATTATTTAAAAAAAGAAATAAAAAGAAAAGAAGAAGATGATTTGGATGTTGATTTTAGAGAATTAGATAACTCTGAAGTTTCTTTAAATTTGTTAAATAAAATAAATGAAACAAAAAAAATACCAAAGCATTTACTTTATAACATCTAAAAAATGAAATTACCAAAAAATGTTTTTGAAAGTAAAGAAGTAATTGAATTTTTAGAAAAAAGAAGCTTAATAAATCAGTATAAAAAAGCAAAAATAAAAGTAATTATTTGAAATTTATGATGATTAGATTTTAAAGAAAGACAACCTAAAAAATCTTGAATATGGTCTTTTCGTATAAATCAGCAATTTAGAGCTTTTTGATTTTTTGATGAAGAAAATGATTTTGTAGTTTCTAAGATTGATAATCACCAAAATTAAGCAAAAAAGTAAATTAGTTAATTTTAATTATTAAAAAATTAAATTATGACAACAATAACATTAGAGCATAAAGCTATAGAAAAAAAATACTCTCCATATGAATTGAAAATGAAATTTATATCATTTTTAGAAAGAGAATTAAAGGAAGATTCATTAGAATTATATGAAATATCAATTAATGAAGCTCCAAAAGAAGTTTTTGAAGCATATAAAAATATAGATAACATAAATTTTATAAAAAGATAATTATGATAAAATTATCTCTTATTTAAAACAAAAACTATGAACTACCTAAAACAAATCTCCTCCAAACAAATTTGGAACAATTTTATTACAGAATCTAATCTTGAATTTTACAGCTTCGTAGATAGTTTTGAATGGTGAGAATTTAATAAACTAGACTGAAATAAAGTCTTTAGATATTGAATTTATGATGAAAAAGAAAGTCTTGTTTGACTTTTCCAGCTTATAAAAGTAGAAGCCAAAAGATGAACTTATCTTTTTACTCCCCATTGACCTTTAATCTTGCCAACACAAAGTTATTTTGAAGTAATTAAAAATATAAAAAATGATTTAATAGAAATAGCTAGAAAGCAGAATGCAAGTTTTATTAGAATTAATTCAACGACCAAAAATAAAAAAGAAAATAAAGCTTGATACAAAAATTTAGGTTTTATAGATGCTCCGATGCATATCCATGCTGAAGATACACATTTGCTTGATTTGAAACCTACTACTGATGAACTTCTTGCAAATATGAAAAAAGAAGATAGATATTACATTAATAGAGCTATAAAAGAATGAGTAATTGTTAGAATTGATAATAAAGAAGATCATATTCAAACACTGATTGATTTTCACCAAAAACATGCAAAAAGAGAAAATTGAAAACATACTTATCACCCTTTTAGCGAAAAATATATAAGAAATCTTTATAGGGTTTTTGATGATAGAGATATTTCAACTATTTCTACAAGTTATGATTGAAATATAGAATCAATTTTAATGACTATTAAATTTGGAAAAGTTTGTGTCTATTATATTGCAGCTTCAAATATTATTAGTAAAAAATTTTCTCCAAACTATCTTTGTCAATGGGAGGCAATACAAAAAGCCAAAAAAGATGGTTGCGAGATATATAATTTTTGGTGAGTCAGTCCAGATAATAATCCAAATCATCCTATAGCTTGAGTAAGCAAATTCAAAAGAAAATTTTCAGGTTATGATTATTCTTTACTTCATGCTCAGGATTTGGTAGTTTCTCATAAATATTGGTTTAATTGGATAGTTGAAACTATTAGAAGAAAGAAAAGAGGTTATTACTATAAAAAGCCTGAATAAAAAAGAAATAGAATTAAATTTAATTCTATTTCTTTTTTATTCAAATAAACTTAACAGTTCAGACTAAAAACAGACCAAATAAAATATAAAAAATCAAATAACCATAAAAATTTCTATTTTTATAATCTATGCAATTGTAATTAATAATAGATCAATCAAGACTATCAACACATTTATCTTTAAGTAAATTATCTTTATAGTAAGAAATTTCAAGTAGTTCATTTAAATTACTATATTTTATTTCTAGTAAATTTGAAGAAATAAGAGGAATAGCATAAAAAAACAATGTTAGAAATACAAAAAAATATAAATTATTTAATCATTTTCAAAGGTTTTTAAAAAATTTTATAAAAAATGAGTAAGTTGCAAAAAAGATAAAAAATACAGAGAAATATAACAAAATTGTATTTATAGAAAATCAATTTACCACAATTAATGCTATAATTCAAAACATAAAAGAAAGGTAAAAATACATAATATTTTCCTTGTATTCTCAATTTTTAAATAAATTCTCATTAAACAGAAAAAATAAATAATTAAATACAAAAAACAAAAATATAATATAAAAAAATCAATCCGAATAAGCTGGAGAAATAAATAAAAATACTAAAAATAGAATAAAACTTCATAAATAAGAATAGGATTTGATAGTTAAATTAGAATATATTTTATATTTATTTACTAAATATATTAGAAAAAATAAAGATAAAGTAGAATAAAATATTACATGGTGAATTAAATAATATATTTTTAATCAGAAAAAATTAATATATTTCAAATTATCATCTATATTATCAAAAATAGATATAGGGAATAAAGAATAAAATATTTTTTCATCAAAATAAACAAAATCTCAAGGAATTATACCAAAAAATAAAACAATAAGAAATATTATAACTGGAACAGCTCATATTCACATAATTAATGAAAATTTTTCTGACAAAATAGAGAAAAACATTCAAATTATAATACTTAGACTTATATAAGTTACACTATATAAAATATAAATAAAAACATCATTAATATTTACTCATCAAAGAATAAGTCAAATAGAAAAAAATGGTATGGAAATAGCAAAAAGTAAGAATAGATAAACAAAAATAGACAAAAATTTTCAAAAAATAAAGCTTTTGGAATTTAAAATAGAAATAGTTATAAAATCAAAAGTATTTTTTGATTTTTCTGAAGATATTGATAGAAGTCATTTTATATATCAAATAAACATTAAAACAAAAAGCTGAATTCATCAAGTGGATCTAAAAATTTCTTTTCAATATCAAGACAAATCAAATGAACCATAATTTTGCTTAACAGAAGATAAAATAAGCAAAAAAGCTACAAAATAAACAAAACTAAAAGAAATTATTAAGTTCTTTCATATTTTTGAATTCAAAGAGATAAGTAAATCTTTAAAAAATATAGCATTTAATTTAAACATAAAATTTTTGTTATGAAATATTTTTACATTATATCCATATAAACATCTTCTAAACTAGAAGAGTTAGTTATAAATTCTTTTATTTCTATATTTTCCTTTAATAAAGCTTCTAAAATCAAATTAGTATTTATTTTTTCATCTAATATAATTTCTAACTTAGTATTTTTGTCATCTAATTTTTTTATAAAATCTAAATTTTTTAGTATTTTTATAGATTTTTCATTATTATCAGTTATTAAGAATATTTTTGATTTTGAAATTTCTTTTTTAAGTTCTTCATATTTTCAATCTTTTACTATTTTTCCATTTGAAATAAATATTATTTTATCACAATATTCTCATAATTCAGATAAAATATGACTAGAAACAAATATAGTTAATCATTCATTTTTTAGTTTTAGAAGTATTTTTTTTAGTTCAAATCTAAGTTTTGGGTCAAGTCATGATGCAGGTTCATCAAGAATAAGTATCTTTGGTTTTAATATTAAAGCTCTGGCAAGACAAATTCTTTGTGTCATTCATCTTGATAATCATCAAATTGGAGAATCTATTTTATCAAGTAAAAAAACTTCTTTTAGAGTTTTTTCTATTAATTTTTCATCAATTTCTTTTTCATAAGCAAGAAGAAAAAATGTTAAATATTCTCTAAGAGTCATATCATCATAAAGTCAATATTGATCAGGCATAAAGCCAATTATTTTTCTAGCTTCATCTATGTTTTTTGATAAAAGTTTAGAATCAACAAAAACTTCTCAAGAATAATCAAGAATTACTGTTGATAAAATATTCATAGTTGTAGATTTTCATGCTCAATTTTCTCATACAAATCAACATATTTCTCATTTTTTTATCTCAAAACTAATATTATCTAAGGCTTTAAAATCTCAAAAATATTTAGTAAGATTTTTAACTTTTATCATAGGTTTTGAATTAATTAATATTTATAAATTATTTTATTTTCTACTAATTCTAATTCTTCTTCTTTGAATTCCAAAAAATTAGAATCCATAAAGCTAAAATAATTTTTGGGATTATTATCTGAGTTTTCAATGCTTTCAATATATTCTTGTCTGTTTTTGAAGTAAATTATATTTATATTATTTAGAGAATACAGAAACCAAAGATTTTGTAATAATCTAGCTGTTCTTCAATTTCAATCTATAAAAGGATGAATTTTTACAAAATCTAAATGCAATAAATAGCCAAATTCTAACACTTCTTTATAATCTGTTTTATCTATTTTTTCATACATTTCTAAATATTTATTTATGAAATCTTGCATAAGATTTTCTACTTTTTCATATCTTGGTAAAATAGCTCTAGAAAAAGCTATTCTTACATTTTGATTTCTATAAATTCAAGCATAATCATTATTTATATTATTTAACAAAAACGAATGAATTTCTAAAATTGTATTTTCTGAGAATATCTCACTAAACTTTTTATTACAATTTTCAAATCAAGAAGTCAAATCAAATATATAGTTAAAAGCATTTTTATGGTTTACAATCTCAAAATGTTCTATTAAACTATGTTTTGGAATAGTTTCTCACTTCAAAACTAAACTAGTCTCTTTTTCGCTTAGAGTAGTTCATTCTATAGCATTTGAGTTGTAATTATATTTCACATCCAAAAAATCTTTAATTGATTTTTTCATAACTTTATCAAGTGGCAGAAAGTTCTTAAATTCTTTTAACTTTTTTATTAATTTTTGTTGCATAGATATTTGGTTTAATTTTAAAATTTTTATTTTACTATGTTTCACTCATAAAAATAATTTTTTTTATCCTTTGAATCATAATAAACTTCTCATATGAATTTTTTTCATAACTTAAAGTTTTTTACATCTGCTTTTATTTTATTTCATTCGTAGTAAATACTATTTTTGTCTTTTGAGTATCAAGAAATATCAGGAATATTAATAACAGAAAAGCTATCTATATCTACTCAATTTATAATTTTAAAATTATTTTTTACATAATTAGTTCAAATATCTTTTTCCATCCATTCACTACCAATACTGTAATAATAAATATTTTTGTTATCAGTTAAATATATTTCCCAATAATCCATAAATCAATTATATATTATTTTAAAATTATTTAATCAAACTCAATTTATTTCTTCTCACCTATAATAAACTTTATTTCAATCGGTTGCAAAACATGAACCAATTTCTTTAAAATTATTAATATTTTGATTTTTTACTAAATTATCTTCATATCATAAAATACTATCTTTATAAAATATTTTTCATTTTTTAATATAATAATCGCATTGTTTAAAATAACTTTTTAACATTCATTTAGAAAAAGTAGAATATTTAAAAATAAAATTATCTAAAATTAATAAAAATATTAATGTAATTAAAACAAATAAAACCTTCTTCTTTTTCATTTTCTTAAATTTATAAGTTAAATTTTACAATTTATTTTAATAGATATATATAATTATTTTGTGTTGCTAATATAAAATATATAAATGAAGCTATAGCTTTTTTTAGATATCAAAATGTTTAGTAATCCAAAATTTTATATTTATGTTTTGCTTAGAACATAACTTATTTTAGATAAAACTATTAAACATTAGCAATGCCAATTATTTTAAGTCATTTACTACTAATTCTTTAGACATATTTTATTAATATTATTAAAAAATAAATTTTCTTCTTTATTCATATTTTTAGAAAAAACAATTACATCTATTTTTTCTTCACAATTTTTAAAAAATATTCTTTCTACATATAATGATAATTCTAAGTTACTTTTTTCTCAATCATTAATTATAAGTAAATCTATATCTCATCATTTTTTATGTTCATCAGTTCTACTTCAGAATAAATATACTTTACCATTTATATCTTTTATAGCTTCATTAAGAGAAAAATTCTCTATTTTTGATAATCTCATATTTTATAAAATTATTTATAATAAATATCCATTTCTAAATTAAGATTTTTTTCTCATCATAAAGTATATTTCTTCATATAATCTGTTTCTTTTTTCATTATTCATATTTTTGAAATATCTTTATAAGCTTCTTCTGTATAAGATATTTTATTTGGTTCTGTATAATACATATTTTCATTTATATTATTTTCACTTTTGCTATATTTTGATTTAAATTCAGAATATGAGTTAAATACTTCATCAAATTTTTTGTTTTCATTGTTTTCATTATAAACATTTCAGTAATTATACTTCAAAATACTTGAAGAATAAACATTTTTAAAGATAGTTTTTATATTTCAATCAGTATAGTCAAAACTTGGCTTTAATTCATACGAAAATATGTTTTTTATGTAATCATCTTTTGAAACTGAAATATTATAATTTCATCAATAAGGTGTGAAATTATAAATATAAACTTGACTAAGTATTTTTCAATCTTTATGATAATTTATTTGTAATTTATTTTCTATATCAGTTGTTCACTTATAGTAAATATTCATAAAAATCAATATAAATAAAAATGATATTGATATTATCGGAGTAGAATAAACAAGAAAAAATCTATTTTTTTTCTTGTTATATATATAAAAATTAACAGGAATAATAAAAATAAAGTATAAAAATAAAAAGCTTAAAATAGTATAAAAAGGAACTATTTTTGATTTTATAACAGTATCGACTAACAAAGGATCTATGTCCACATAATTTAATTTTGATTTTCAATTAAAATAATAACCTATATCTTCTCTATAATGTTTTATTATATTTCATAGTCAATAAACATAATATTCTGACTTTTCTAAAATATTTGGTGAAACTTCTGATGTTGGAACTGGAATATTATTAACTCAGTCATAAGAGTTTTTAGCAATATAATTTATATTGTTTTCTCCATTTATTTCTAGTTTTTTTAAGTTATTTTCCTCTATAATTTTCTTGAAATATTTATCAAAAACTTCATCAGTTACATATATATTTTTTCAAGAAAAAACGAAGTTTTCTATTATTTTAGACTCTTTTTCTGATAAATTATTTTTTGAAATATATAAATTATCTATTCAAACTAAATCTAACTTCTCTTTTATTTCATAAACATTGTTATTTATTTGGTCTATTTTTCAATAATTTAAAAGGTATAGACTATTATTATTTCATTTATTTGAAATAATATTCAATTTAATTTCTTTATTTCAATCTTTTAAGAAAAATTGATATTCATCATAACTTAAATAAATATAAGTTTTTAATTCTTTTCAGTTAATTTTTATTTCCTTAAAAAGCTCTTTTTCATTAGAATTTCAATTATTATAAACTGTTTTATAAATCAAAAAACTTCAGTTAAAATCTCTGTCAAATTCTAAACTTACAATATTAAAATTATCTCAATTTACTTGATTGTTATATCAAATATTATAAGAAAAAGTATTGTTTCAAGATATTAAATATTTTTTATTTTCTGCAAATGAAATTAAAGAATAAAATAATAAAAACATAGCTATAATTACATTTATTATTTTCATTATTATATTTATTATAAAATAATATAAAATATGCTTAAATTTATTAAAATAACAACTAAACATTTCTAGTATAAGTTGCATCTCATTTAATAAAAATAGAATAAATATCCAATGGAGATTTTGCTATTCAAAATAATATATCTTTTCAAAACTTTAAACAAGATTCAGAAGAATTAGCAATTCATAAGCAAAATCAGCCTAAATGCTCATGAAAATTTGTAGGATTTTTAAATGCTGTAACCATTTTATAAGGAAGATTTTTTTCTATAAAACTAGTTGTCATATTATTTTCAAATTTTGTTTCTAGTTTTTTATTTAATTCTAAATTTTTTTGTAATTCTGCTATAGATATTGTACTTTCTTTTTTTACTAAATTTTCCTGAGATTTTTTTAATTCTTCAATTTGTTTTCTTGCTTCTACAATCATAAAAAGAAGCTTTTCTAAAGTCTCTTCCTTTTTGGAAATTATACTTTCTCATTTAATCTCAAAACTATTTAATTTAGCTTCCAATTCAGATTTTGTATCTATATTAGAAGAGTTAACTAATTCTTCAGATTCTTTTTGACTAAGAGAAAACTCCATTGCTATTTCTCTTGATAAATCTGACAACAAAAATTCAGTATTATTTTCTAAATTATTTTCTATTTCTTGATTTTTAGGCATATATTATTGATATTATTTATTAATTCTTATATTTTTCTTATTCTGATTTTTTCATTTCTTCTTCAATTTTTTTTAATCATTCTTCAGCTAAAGGAGAAAAATCTTCTGTTTTGTCATAAGATATAGTTTTCTTAAAATAAATTAAGGCTTTGGAATAATCTTTTTTATCTAATTCTATAAGTCAAAGATTAAGATTTACCATAGGATTTTTTGAATCTAATTCAAGTCATTTTAATAAGTAAATCTCTGCTTCTGTAGTATTAGAATTTTCTTTATTTATCCATCATAAGTATCAATAGAAGTTACTATCATCTTTGAATAATTCCATTCATCTTTTACTAATTCTTTCTGCTTCATATAAATTATGATTTACTATACTATAATATATGTATAAATATAAATCACTTCTTTCTAATTTTGGTTCTTTATCTATTAATTCTTTAAATTCTACCATCATTTTTTCATTCTCTCAAAGTTCTCAAAGATTATAAATCATTCTTCTTCTTAGGTTTATAGAAGGAGAATATCATTTATCTAAAGCACTTTTCAAATATATATTACTTAAAACATATTCTCATAATTCAGAATTTATTATTCAAAGTAGATAAACAACATCTTTATTATCAAGATCAAGTTCAAGATAATTAGTTAAATATTTTTTAGATTCTTTGTATTTTCATAATTCAAAATAGCTTTTTCATATTATTTGAAATACTGCTTTATAATCTGGTTTTTCCATTAGCAATTGTTTTCAAAGTCAAATTGATATTGGATACATTTTATTTTGTAAAAATACTCAAATTAGTAATGCATTTTTATAAGTTAGATCATTTAGCTTAAAATTATCATAATTATAAAAAGCATCTCTTATATTAAGTATTTCTTTGCTTTCTATTTTCAATCATAATTTTTCTTTTTGTGATATATAATCAGCAAATACTTGCTTACATCTATGGAAATCTTCTAAACAATTTATGGATGTTTTATAATAAAATGTTTTTTCTTCTCCTAATTTAAAATAATCTATCTCATCAAAAAAATACTGTTTATTTTCTTTTGTAATTTCTTTTGAATACAAAAGACTTAACATGGCATCATCTTTATTAAGCTTATCATAATCACTAATTTGCCTATAATATCAGTAAGATCTTGTAAAATTTTTCATAGAAAAATAAGTAACAGCTATCTTATTAACTATACTTTTATCTTTTGGTGACTCTGAGCTAGCTTTTAAGTATTCTTTTAAAGCATATAAATAATATTGATTTTCTAAGAAACTATTTCATGAATCTATCAATCATTTTACTTTAATTTTACTTCTTATTAAATCTACTTTTTCTTTAATTGTTTCTTCATCAGATCTTTCACCTTTTTCTGTTGTTTGTGTTCAAGTTGATGTATTTTTTATAAAAGAAAAATTATTACTTACTTTTATATTTTCTAATATTCAATATTTTTCTAAAAAATAATTAATATTTCCTGAAAAATATAAATATCAAAAACTAATTAATAATAAAAACAATAATCAAAATATTAGTTTTTTCTTCAAAATCTACTAATTAAAATTTAAAATATATAATTGATTTTATAAAGTTTGAAAAAAATGTAAAGAAAGTTTTTGAAAATCAAAAAAAGTAGGGAACGATTGTAATCATTCCCTACAAACTTACATCATTCCCATTCATCACATACCTCACATTCACCCCATTCATCACATTGGGTAATCAGGATTTTTTTCATCTTTACTTGGACTTGGAGCAACAGCAACTTCAGTAGTTAAAAACATTCAAGCAAGGCTTATAGCTTCTTCCATAGCAACTCTTTCAACTTTTTTAGGATCTATAATTCAAACATTTATCATATTTATGAAAGTATCATTTGAAGCATCATATCAAAAATTTACATCAGAATTTTCAAGTACTTTATTTACAATTACTGAACCTTCTTTTCAAGCATTTTCTGATATTTGTTTTATTGGATAATAAAGAGATTTTCTAACTATTTCAGCTCAAATATCTTGATCTTCATTACCAAAACTAATTCATTCAAGTGATTTTGAAGCTTTTAACAAAGCTACTCAACCTCAAGCCACAACTCACTCTTCAACTGCTGCTCTTGTAGCATTTAGAGCATCCTCTATTCTTAATTTTTTTTCTTTCATTTCAATTTCACTTGCTGCTCAAACCTTAATAACAGCAACTCAACCATCAAGTCTAGCAAGTCTTTCTTGTAATTTTTCTCTATCATAACTAGAATCTGTAGTTTCCATTATTCTTTTAATTTCTGATATTCTATTTTGAATATCTTCTTTTTCTCATTCTCAACCTATAATTGTTGTTTTATCTTTAGTTGAAATAATAGTTTTAGCACTTCATAAATCATCTAAACTAACATCTGTTAATTTCATTCAAAGATCAGATGTAATAAGATTTGCTCCCGTCAAAACTGCAATATCTTTTAAATTTTCTTTTTTTCTATCACCAAATCAAGGAGCTTTTATTCATAGAATATTAAGAACTCATTTTAATTTATTTAAAATAATTGTAGTCAAAGCTTCTCATTCAATATCATCAGCAATAATTACTAAGTCTTTTGTTCAACTATTTAGTAGTTGTTCAAGAAGAGGAAGTAAATCTTTCATACTACTAATTTTTTGATCTGTAACCAAGATATTACTATTTTTCATTTCTGAAATCATTTTTTCAGTATTGCTAACCATATATGGGCTAACATAACCTTGATCGATTTGCATTCATTCAGTCATTTCAACTTCAAGTCAAAAAGTTTGTCCTTCTTCAACTGTAATAACCCCGTTCTTTCCAACTTTTTCCATCGCGATAGCAATAATATCACCGACTTCACTATCTTGAGCTGAAATAGTTGCTACTTGTGCTATTTCTTCTTTTGTAGTTATTTTTTTACTATTTTTTTCTAGCTCTTTTGAAACTACTTCTCAAGCTTTTCTCATACCATTTTTTAGTTCTACTGCATTTATACCATTTTTGATATATCTTAATCATTCTTTAGCTAAAGCATAAGTAAGCAAAGTTGCTGTAGTTGTTCCATCTCAAGCAATAGAGTTAGTTTTTTCAGCTGCTTCTTTTACAAGCTCTGCTCACATATTCTCGATTTTGTCTTCTAGTTCTATTTCTTTAGCAATAGTTACTCAATCATTAGTAACTAAAGGAACTCAATATCATTTATCCAAGATTACATTTCTTCATTTTGGTCACATTGTAATTATTACAGTTTTAGCAACTGCTTCCATTCCTAGAAATATTTTATTTCTAGCATCATCTCAGTATCTAATTTGTTTTGCCATAGGTTTTTTATAGTTAAGTGTTAAATTAATTTAATTCATTAGACTTGTTTAAGAATAAGAAATAAATATAATAAATCAAATTAATTTGTAAAAAAAAGAAATGTTTGATTTAGAAAACTTAGAAAAGCAAATAAGAGATGAAAGGCAATTGAAAGCATTA
>Ga0172373_10008000_pt1 | contig 13511 bp, 12 predicted proteins | sample Lak10m_2_FD_114546 | JGI IMG/M metagenome (GOLD analysis project Ga0172373, IMG submission 114546) | Freshwater microbial communities from Kabuno Bay, South-Kivu, Congo - kab_092012_10m | ecosystem: Environmental > Aquatic > Freshwater > Lake | place: Democratic Republic of the Congo... | reverse complement strand
GCAAAAATCAGTGAACGAAAAAAATAGTGGAAGGAATCAATAATGCAGCCGGGAGTTTTTTTGGTTCTTTTTGAGTTTACCCTGAGCGAAGTCGAAGGGGCCAAAAAAAGAACAAATAAATTTGAAACTTTAAATATTTTGATTGTTTTTTTATAAATGTATTGCATTTCTTTTCTAAAATTTAAACATAATGTTTTTATTTACAAATTCTTACTAATCATATGCAAACTCTTATCAAAACCTAAAATTAGTTCAATTTATCTATTGAAGAAATTAAAAATGTAGGAAGTAATTTTAAAACCTAAAACTAATTCCTCCAAAAATATTGGTACCTGCTTGCGGATAGAAATGATTGTACGTGTAATTTCTTCCCAAATAAATCCAACCATAAGTATAACCATTCGAAGTATAAAGTTGATTGAAAATATTATTTACAGAAACTGTAAACCTGATTTCTTTTACTGATTTTAATTTTACTAGATACGCTAATCGTAAATCAGAAACGTAATAAGCTGGCAATGTTTTGTTTTCATTGCTTGTATTGTCTAAATATTGTTTGCCTACATATTTATTTTGTAGTGTGATTTCTGCATTCTTTATTGGATTGAGAACAATACTTAGCGAAGCGATAGTAGCAGGTGAGAATGCAATGTTGGTTGAAGAATGAAAAATCGTATCAAGTCCATCAGCCGTATCATAGTTTGAAACAATTTCTTTAAAGTTTGTAATTTTATTTTGACTTAAAGTAAGATTTCCAAAAGCGCTGAAATACTTATTAAAACGAACACTTGCATCTAATTCAATACCGTTTCTAGAACTTTTATCTACATTGATTCTTCTTGGGTTTCCAACATCATTTAATTCTCCCGTAAGTACCAACTGATTTTTATACAACATGTGGTAAACGTTAATTCCATAACTTACGTTTCGGAATTGCTGATTAAATCCGTATTCAATATCATTCAACTCTTCATGTTTTGGTTGGTTATTGAATTTGTTTTCAGTAAAATCACTTCTGCTTGGCTCACGATTTCCCCTGCTGAATGAGCCGTATAAACGACTGTTATCCATTAACTGAAATGAGAAACCGGCTTTTGGATTAAAAAACTGAAATGTTTTTGTTTGAATGGAATCTGCAAAATTATCATCAATCCCAACGAAATTATAATTTACATAACGATGTTGCATATCAGCAAATAAACTGAATCGATTATTGATTTGATAATTTAATTTCAAGTAATTGTTAATGTCGATTTTAAAAGCAGTATCGTTATAATATCGGTGATTAATTTCAGTGTTTGATGCATAACGCGACCAGATTACATTTCCATAATGCTGGCCGATATAATTGTTAGCACCACCTCCTAAAATAACCTGAAGTTTATTTGTTGGTTGTGCAATTAAGGAATATACAACACCATAAAAATCATTATTCAGCCATTTTCTTCTGATTAAATCACTTTGGGTAATGGTATCTTTTCCGGTGAAGACAGTATCCATTTTATAATCACTCAAATTTTGATTGTATTTATATTCTTCGTAATAGCCTTTGCCTTTTGTGTAATGCGCTGCAATATTAAGTGTGTATTTTTTATTGAACTCGTGAATAAAATGCAATTGATAATTGTCTTGTTTGTAATTATCTGTTTGATTTTTATACGTGTAAATATTGTATGTTCTTGGATCTGCATTCAGCATATTAAAAGTATCCCGTGGTGAAACAAAACTTAAATTATTATATAGATAATTAAATAAACTATCTTTTGGTTGCCCTAACAATTTAGTTTCAGGTACTCCCCACCATGATTGATAGGTTTGTTCGTTTCCAGAAAACATTACGGTTTTAATTGTTGTTTTTTTACCGTAGTAACCACCCGACATATACCAGGAATGTAATTTTGAAAATGCCCTATCTATAAATCCGTCGCTTGTTATACGCGATGCGCGTGCATCTAAAACCCAATGATCATTTAATAAACCTGTTCCTGCCTGTAAGGTTGTTCTTAATGTATTAAAAGAACCACCACTATTAATAATTTCTGCATAAGGTTTTGTTTGCAAAGTATTGGTTTGGATGTTTACACTTCCTCCAAAAGCACCTGCACCATTTGTTGAACTCCCAACACCACGCTGAATTTGAATGCTGTTGGTGCTCGAAGCCAAATCTGGCATATTTACCCAAAACACACCTTGACTTTCAGCGTCATTAATTGGAATACCATTAACAGTAATGTTTAAACGTGTTGCATCACTTCCACGTATGCGTAAACCTGTATATCCAATTCCGGTTCCGGCATCAGACGTACTTACAATCGAAGTTTGATTGTTGAGCAGGAAAGGAACATCTTGCCCCAGATTTTGTTTCTGAATATCTTCTTTATTTAGTGATGAAACTGCAAATCCTGAATTGCTGGTGGCACGTGTTGATTGAACTAGCACTTCATCAATTACAACCTGCGATTGTTTCAATACAATGTTTTTTTCTAAATCAGCGCCATTTATTTCGATTGTATCAGTTTGTTTTTGGTAACCGAGACAATACGATTCCAACACATACTTTCCGTTCTTTAACTTATTAAACACGTAATTTCCATCTGATTTACTTGCTGTTGAAAGCAAGGTGTTTTGGATGCTGATTGCAGAAAAAGGAATGGGTTCTCCATTTTCGGTAGTTACTTTACCTTTTACTTGATGTTGAGCAAAAACAGTTGATGCACTAGTTGCGCAAATTGCAGCTAAAACGATAATACGTTTTTTCATTTTTTATCTTTTTACAATTAATAAATAAAACAAATGCAGGGACGACATCTGTTTGTTATTTATTTTTCCCTACGCAGGCATTACCCTGATCAGGTCCGTAAATTTGAGGTTGGAGACCATCAAACTTACAGGGTATAATCTCAGCCGTTTTATTAAAAAATAAAAAAGCACCCCTTAAGACGTGGCAAATTTATAAAAGAAATTAAAAACTAAAAATGCTGTTTGAAAATTAAAGCAGAATATGGCGCAAATCAATACATAAACTTAGTATTATTTACCTCTTCCTTGAATTACAATTAAAACGGTATAAATCATTATTTTGAGGTCAACCAAAATACTCATGTTTTCAATGTAAAGAATATCGTATTTCAACCGTTGAATCATTTGATCTACTGTTTCTGCATAGCCATATTTTACTTGTCCCCAAGAAGTAATGCCTGGACGCACTTTGTGCAAGTGCTTATAGTGAGCTGCTTTTTGAACGATTTGGTTAATAAAAAATTGACGTTCAGGGCGAGGGCCAACAATACTCATTTCTCCAATTAAAACATTAAAAAATTGAGGCAATTCATCTAAACGTGACTTCCTTAAAAATTTTCCAACTTTTGTAATTCTTGGGTCATTATCACTAGATAAAGCCGGGCCCATTTTCTCGGCATCAACATACATGCTTCTAAATTTTATGATTTTAAACGGAGTACCGTGTAAACCAATTCGCTCTTGTCTATAAAAAATAGCTCCTCTTGATCCAAATTTTACTGCAAGTGCTATAATTAAATACAACCATGAAAAACAAACAAGTGCAAAAACAGAAATTAACACATCCATTATTCGTTTTAACGATTGCTGCCATTCAGGCATAATGGTTTTATTTATTTCAATTAATGGTGCGCCAAAAATGGAAGACATTTTTACAGAACCCGATAAAATATCATACATATCCGGTATCACTTTTATTAATACTCCGGTGTCGCTTAAATCGGTAATCAGTTTATTTAAATAATCGTGCTCCCATGATTCAATAGCAATAATAATTTCATCGATTTGATATTTTTTTACTAATTCACGTATTTCATTGATCTCACCTAAATGAGAAAGTTGTTTTTTTAATTCTTCTGAAAATCCATTTTTATCATCTACATGTACAAAGCCAACAAATAAATTACCTGTTCCTTTTTTAAGATGTTGAATTTCTTCGTACGTTTTAAATGCATTTTCATTACTCCCAATCAGTAAAGTTTTAAATCCAATTTTGCGATTGTGTATTTGTTGATTTGTGTAACTGGTAATCAAGTATCTTGAAATGGAAGTTAAGCCAACATGTAATCCCAATAAGGTAAAATAAGATTGGTAATAATTACTGTAAACTTTAACCTCATCATCTAAAATGGAAATAAAAAAAATTAGAGTAACACCTATTATTCCAGATAAAATAGTATTAAACAACTCACCTAATCTCGATTTTTTATAAATGTTATTGTAATTACCCAGTAAATAATAAAAAATAATCCAACAGCACGGAATAATTAAAATACCTAGGTAAAATCTGTCTGAAAAAATAGTTTCAGGTTCTACACCAAATTTTTGAGGTTCAATAACAAATTTACGATAAACAAAAAAAATGGTCCAGGCAAGCGCAGCACTTAGTAAGTCCAGAATTAAGTACTTTATTACCTGTAATTTTTTATTCATGCTTATGGTTGACTTACAACTTTAATATTATCAATATATAAAATTGGATTTGAACTTAATCCGTTATCACTAAAATCTGTTTTATCAAAATAAAAGTAAACTAAGTATGAACTTCTCTGGTTTCTGCTTGCAACAGGGGTTAGAAAAAAATAAATTTTATTCCATTCTGCACTAGGATTTGCGCCACCTGCTGAACCAAGAAAAAGTTTATTTGCATCTAATAGTCCAACATCAAATTTCTGATTGCATTTGTAGTTAACTTCTAAATAAAGCATTTCCGAGGTATTTGGCAGTGGCAATGCTGATGAAGAATAGGCCATACAACTGTTTTGACCATTTTTTAATTCTATTTTAACAGCTTTTGATCCTTCAAATTTCTCTACACTTTGTAATTTAATAGCAGTATCCCCAATTAAGGAAGAACCTGAAACTTCAAAATCTTCAACCCAATAAAAAGTTACTCCACTCGAATAATAATCAAATGTAGGTGTAATAGAATGCTTATCTCCTGATTTTAAATTGATTGTTGTATCATAAAGTTTAATCGGCGCGTATTCTGAACGAACAGTACTAACACCATTAACTTTTATAACCGGGGATATAATTAATTCGCAATCACCTGTTTCTAAAACGGGGATTTTTGCGGGCAAAGGGTAAACTCCGTAATCTTTGCCTTTTAATGTAACTTTTACATCAGTAAACTTGTGATTTTTTGTCCCAGGACCACCATTTGAATAGGTAGTTTTGTAATCTACTTTATAAGTTGGTATTTCAATATATGCAGGCTCATCAATTTTAGGATTCAATTTTTTGCACGAACAAATAATAGAGAGCGTTGTTACACAGAAAAATATGATTATTATAAACCTATACATTATTAAAAGAACGCAAAAATAAAAGACTTATTGTTAAATTATTTAACAAAAGGACTTGTTTTCATCTTTATTTTTTCTAAAACAAGATCCAAAACTTCTTTAGTATTTAAAAAATTGGGAATAGTAGAAGATATTTCATTTCCATTTGTAACACTATTATAAAACTCTTGAAATTGATTGTATCTATCGTGATGAACTGTTATCTCTAAATCATCAAACTCCAGATAATCCGTTTTTTTCCAGGAGCGTTTCAGTTGTCTATTCAAGAAATCGATGAATAATATGGAGTTTGAATTATAAATTCTTGCTTTATTTAAATTTAGTTCACTTACTCTGCTAGCTGTAAGGTTTGCAATGCAACCATTGTCAAATTCAAGTTTTGTATTTATAAAGTCTATTTCTTCGCCTGTAACAGAAAGCGAATTGGCACTTATTTTACGTAAATTAGACTTAATCGAACTTAATACCCAATCTAAATCTTTATACAACAAATCGTGAAGCACAGAAATGGTATTATTTTTTGGCGAGTATTGGCTAAGACGCGCAACATCTACAAATACAGGGCTTTTAATAAATGGTGTAGCAGCTAAAAATGCAGAATTAAATTTTTCGGTACCGCCAATTTGAATTTTTATGCCTGCTTCGTTTTCCAAATGTTCCAATTTTCTAATTATTCCTATAGGTAAAAAATGAGGATTATTTAAAATAATGTGTTTTCCATATTTTGCTGCCTGTACAATATACTCGTGATTTTTTTTATGATTTCCGCAAACGATTACAGCATCAATACTTTTAATAAAAGCAGTTGATTCAACATGGTAATTAATATCTTCCCAACGCTTAATAATTTGTCGGGATTTCACCATGTCTTCTTCCATAAAATGGATTTCTGTAACCATTTTATTGTTTTTGAAATCACTGATAAAACCATCTGTAATTTCATTTCCACCTATAAAACCTACTTTCATAAAATTGATTTGAAACAAATGTATCGTGTAATTAAAAGCACTTTGTTAGTATCATTCATTAAATATTAAAACATGAATGTTAATTGCTTTTAAATTTGTTTTTATATGATGGAAAATAGACACGATACCTACCTTTTTCAAGGGAAAAGAAAAATAATGATTGAAAAATTAGAGAAAAAGGGAATTCATGAAAATGTGATTAAGGCCATGAACAAAGTTCCGAGACATTTATTTTTTCATGATCCTACTTTAATTCATTTTGCTTATGATGAAGAAAGCGCCTATCATATTGGAGAAGGCCAAACCATTTCAAGACCATCAACAGTAGCTGAACAAACTCAATTACTTGAAATTAAAAAAGGAGATAAAATACTTGAAATAGGTACAGGTAGCGGCTACCAAACCGCCGTGCTTTTAGAAATGGGGGCAAAAGTGTACACCATAGAGCGCCAGCGTAAATTATTTGATCGTACAAAAGAATTTTTACCTAGCATAGGTTACAATGCGCGTTTTTATTATGGAGATGGATACAAAGGGTTGGTTCAATTTGCTCCTTTTGATAAAATTATTGTTACTGCGGGTGCGCCACACATACCAAAAGATTTGTTAATGCAATTAAAAGAAGAATCCGGTATTTTAGTTATTCCGGTTGGAGAAGGTGAAACGCAGATTATGAATATCATCAAGCGCAAAAAAGGGATGGAATTTGAAAAGAAAGAATTGGGCACGTTTAAGTTTGTTCCTCTTTTAAAAGACAAACGATAGAGGTAATTAACAAAAAGTGGTTAATAAGTAAATTAATTGTTAATAACTTTTCACTAAAAATTAATTCAAATTTGCGTCAATGTTTAACTAAAACAAAAATGAAAATGAAAAAATCAGTATTATTATTAGCTGCTACGTTCGGAGTAACGGGCGCTTTTGCTCAAGACCTTACCGATAAAAAAGGCCGTGCAATTTTACCGGAAGCAGGTGATTGGGGTATTTCAGTTGATGCAACTAAATTTATCGACTTTGCCGCTGACCTAGCTCATCCAGGCGCTGCAGGAACTAAAGGAGCACCAACATTTGATCCATTGAACAATAAGTTTTCTTTAACCGGCAGATATTTTAAAGATGCTACTACTGCTTATAAGGGAACTATCAGATTGTATAATCAAACAAATACAACTGCAAAATTCATCGATAAATTAAATACGGCAACTCCAACTCCTCAAACTTGGCCAACAAACATTGACCCTGAACAAGTAAAAGATGTTCAAAAAACTAGAGATTGGGCCGTTGGTGTTGGTGCTGGTTTAGAAAAAAGAAAAGGTTCTAAATACAGATTACAAGGTTATTATGGTGCTGAAGCTGCTTTAATTCTTGCAGGTGGTGGAGAAAAATACAGTTATGGAAATGATGTTGTTACAAATTCAGTTACTACATCTGCAAACGATGATGCTGTAACAAATTACACCACAAATTTTGGTGGAAATGTTTCATCTGCTGCTGATCATGATGAAAGAACATTAGTACAAAGAGATGGTAAAACAATTGCTTTAGCTGTAAGAGGTTATGCAGGTGTTGAATATTTCTTCTCTTCTAAAATGTCTTTAGGTGGAGAATTCGGTTGGGGTCTTGGTTGGTCAAGAACAGGAAGAGGCTCTAAAACTGTTGAAGGTTTAGACAGATTAGATGATAATGGAAATGCAATTGCTACAGGAGCTGTTATTTCTGATACAAAAGTAAAATCTGGTGATGTAACAAGAGGTTGGTTCTTAGGTAATGATAGAGACAATGCAGCAGCAAGTAATCCAAAACAATTATGGATGAACAGTTTTTCTCCTGCAGGAAATCTTAGTTTAAACTTTTATTTTTAATAAATAAAATTCTTTTATTTAAAAACCCGGCTCACCGCCGGGTTTTTTGTTTTTAAACAAATGCTTTGTTAGAAAGTAAATTTAGTTAACTCAAACTTTTTTCATTTTATAATTATGTTTGAAAAACAAAAAATCACCTGATGTCCAAAATAATTTTATTATTCATTACAACAGTAATTATTTTTTCTTCGTGCAAAAAAGATGATTTTGAAAGTGGCGACATCGGTCCAATTGTAGAACAAGATGTTTCCTTTTTAAAACACGAAATTGTAGCTTTAAATGCAGTTAAAGATATTTTTGTTTCAGGACAACAAGTTTGTTTTCATGATTCTTTATTTTCTTTTAATTCAACAAATAACAACGTACAAATTTTAAAAGACTCGTTAAGCAACTTAGATAGTATGAAAATAAAAATCAATTATGGAAACAATTTGATTTTGTGTAAGGATGGAAAATTTAGATCAGGACAGATTCAATTTTCATATAAGAAAAATTTATCGTTTACAGATTCAACAAATAAAATAGCTATTCTGTTAAATAATTATAGAACCGACACGTTATTAATAAACGGAATACAAACAATTACAAATTCAGGAAGAATTCATGATACATTATCTTGGCAAATCACTTCCTCAATGTTAATGACTACAAATAATGCAAAAAACATCACATTTACAGGCAATCATTCTATAAAACTTAAAAACACGCAAAATGCTTTTGTAGGCTTTAATCAACCATTAAGTTTTACACTAGCACAGTTTTTAGTGGGTGGAGTTTCAAGTGGTACTAATATAAATCAGGCAAGCTACCGATCATATCTTTCCAATGATGTTGAATTCGGATATTCATGCGTTTCGGATACTGTTTATAGCAAATTATTAAGTTTTACGAAAGGATACTCTAATTATCAATTAATTGGTTTAATATCACAAACTAACAATTACATTGTTTATGGTAATGGTGAATGTGATAGATCTTATATGTTGAAATCACAAGGCTATACGCTTATTGGTAATTTCAGGTAATAAATAAAACCACGCATTCAGCCAAATGCTTTTGGTATAAATGGAAACATGCAAGAAGATACACAATTCACATTACATGAATTTGATATTAAAACAGGCGATCGTTTTTACATGTACACCGATGGTGTTGTGGACCAGTTTGGTGGCCAAACGGAAAAAAATTTATGTCGAAACGATTCATGCAACTCATAACAGATTGTTCTAATATGAATTTGAAGGATCAACAGGTATTTATTGAAAAATCCGTTAACGGATGGAAAGGTAATGAAGAACAAATCGATGATATTTTGATTATGTCAATAGGATTTTGATTAATGAAATTAAATTATCCATTAGTAAATTTTTATTTCGCAATAGCAATTGCATTTTTGTTGCCTTTTAAAATTTTAATTTCTCCTGTTATTGCTTGTTGGTTAATTTTTCAATTCTTAAACTATAAAGAAATTGACTTTAAGACAAAATTTAAAAAAAGTGCTTTACTCTTACCAATCATTTTTTTTTCTACGCATCTTCTCGCCTATTTTTTTACTGAAAACACTAAAGAAGCACTATTCAGCATCGAACTTAAATTAAGTTTTTTGATTTTACCATTTTTGGTAATTCAATCAAAAAATACTATTGAAAGAACTAACAAAATATTATTTGCGTTTGTAAGTGCCAACATAATTGCATTATTAATTTGCACTATTAATTCGTTTGCTCATTTTTTCAAACATGAATCATTTTTAACCTACAATGAATTCTGTTTATTCATGCATCCAAGTTATTTTTCAATGTATTTGGCTTTTTCAGTTTTCATTTTACTTTTAAAATTTAAGGAGCTGACTTCACTTTTAAATAATAAAGTAATCGTTTACACAACAATCGTTTTTTTGATTTCAGGAATTTATTTTGCAGCCTCTAAAATGGGTATCCTTACATTTTTCATATTGGTACCATTAATCATTTTAATTCAACTCTATAAAGGGAAAAAATTCAAAACAATTTTATTAGTAGCTGGTACATTTATTTTAAGTAGTTTATTCTTTATATTTTCAGATAGTATACCTGCTGCGCGAATGAGAAATGTAATTAGTGTTTTAACAACAACTCAAAATATTGATAAAACTACAAGCGAGAGTAATGCAGTTCGATTATTAATATGGAAAGAAAGTTTTAATTTAATAAAACAAAAACCAATTTTAGGTTATACCCCCGGAGATGCAAATGATAAACTTTATCAAGCATACGAACAACAAGGTTTAACCGGTGCTCTTGAAAAAAAATTAAATGCTCATAATCAGTTTTTACAAACTTCAATTGGCTTGGGAATCTTTGGTTTTCTTTTACTTTCCGGAATGATTTTTTATTCCATTTTTTATGGAATTAAAGAAAATAATGGACTCCAACTCTTTTTTGGATTATTGATTGTTATGAATTTTTTTGTAGAATCCATGCTACAAACATCAGCAGGAACAATATTTTTTGTCTTTTTTTATTCTCTACTCAACTTTAAATATGGTGAAATAAAAAGTTAAAGTGAGATTAAATTTTTTAAAAAAATTTAATGACGAAAATTCAATATCTCTGCCTTCTTTAGTATCATCTCATCATTTAATCCTTTTCGTTCAATTTTAACTCTCAGGTTTTCATCAATTGAAAATACAGGATAAGATCCTTGTTGTAGAGCATTTAATTTACTGTGAACAAATAATTTTATATTTCTGCTTTTTGCAAACTCAAGTGCTTTTTGCTTCGATATGATGCTACCTGCAACATCACCACTAATATTTGCACTTGAACAAATTGGCGCATAATGCTTGAACGAAAAGTAAGGCGAAGGAGTAAGTAATTTACTTAATTCAATTTCCAAATTATTAAATAAATCGCGGTAAGATGGTCGTTTAATTAAAACCTGATGAGTGCCATTACAAATTAAAGGATTAGTAGTTGTAAGATTTTCAATTTCAAAACGTATGAATGAACCTTCAAAAATTTCCAATAATTGAGCTTTTAAATCAAATAATTTAGAATGTTTAGCATTTTTTAAAATGGCATCTGTCCCGAAAACTGTGCTGTAAAATTTATTAGGTAATCGAATTTTAGCAGCGTTAATAGCATTTACTCCTTCTATTGAATTGGCAGCAATTAATCCGTAAACACCCGAAAATTCAAAGATAAAAACTGGATTATCAGATTTGAATACAATACAAATTTCATCAATCAAATTTTCATCACTTGAAAAAATTTCCTTCATGATTATTCGGTTGCGGCATCAATTAATAATTGATTATAAATATCTTCCAATTGATGAAGTTTTAATTCAGCATCAAACCACACCTGATTTTGATCATCAAATTTTTCAAAGTAAAAACATAAATCAGCAGCATCAGTTAATTGAAACAACCGGAAAGATGATTTAATCTTGTGACCAATTTTATTTATATCTGTTTTATTTTTTATCGCAAATGCTTGCTTTAATAATTCTAAATTTTTAGGCATTTCCCTCAAAAATAATTCAATCAATTTATTCGCCTGTTCGGTTTTATTCCCAGCTAATTCTAATGCTTTTAACTTTATAAAAGAAAATAAATTTTGTTTTTTTTCTTGTGATACATTTGATTTAGAATCAGAAAAATTCAAATCAATTTCAACATGATTTTTGATATTTAAAACAAGAACAAGTTTATTTAATAACTGATCTTCAGTAAAAGGTTTTGCCAAATAATCATTAACGCCGACTGCATAGCAAGCATCAATATCTTTTTGAACCGTATTGGCAGATTGTGCAATGATTGGTGTATTTAGTTTTAATTCTTCACGAATAATTTTTGATGCTGAAATTCCATCCATTATCGGCATTTGAATATCCATCAAAATCAAATCGAACTCGCTTAGCTTACAAAGGTTAACTGCTTCTTCTCCGTTTTCGGCAGATTCACATATAACTCCATTTTTTTCGAGGAGTGTGCGTAAGTATAAAGCATTAACAGGATTGTCCTCAGCAAATAATATTCGTTTTCCTTTTAGTTGAATTTGCTGATTTTCTTTTGAAAAGGATTGATTGGCTTTAGCTTTTGTAAAAGGCAGTTCTACTGTAAATAGACTACCAACATTGGGTTCACTATGTGCTACAATTTTACCGCCCATTTTCTCAACCAATTCTTTAGTAATAAAAAGTCCTAATCCAGAACCGCCATGTTTTCTAGCTATAGAATCATCTGCCTGAACAAATTTTTTAAACACGTCTTCTTCCTTTGAACTATCAAATCCAATTCCGGTATCCGAAACACAAAAACGTATGCATTGTTTTTCCCCCTCAACATTCAATAATTTTGCACTCAGTTCAACACTACCGGAAGAAGTGAATTTAATGGCATTACTTAATAAATTATTAAACACTTGTGAAAACCGAAGTGAATCGCCTATTACCGTTTCATGAATATTAGGATCGAAAACAAATCTAAATTGTAAGTTTTTTTGCTCAGCCTGTAAACTGTGCGAGCCACTTATTGAATCAAGCGTTTCTTTAAGATTAAAAGGGAATTTAACCAATTCAAAATTTTCCGACTCAACTTTTGAAATATCAAGAATGTCGTTTATTAAATGGAGTAAAATACTTGCCTGATTGTTGATGATATCGACATACTTTTTTTGAATGCCAAATAAATTTGTTTCATCCAGTAACTTCGACATACCAATGATTCCGTTTAATGGCGTTCGCATTTCATGGCTCATTTTTGCAATGAAATTTTGCTGAGCATTGCTTGCATCCTGTATTTTTTTCATCGACAACTTCATGTTGTGGATGTATTCTTTTTCCGATTCGGCAAAAACAATGTTGGAATATAAATTACCGGCTAAGCGGCAAACCAATTCTAAAACATTTTTGTGTTCTTCTTTAAAATAATTTACCTCCGAACTTGCAAAACCAAATGCGCCTAACGAGCGTTCGGCAGTTGCAATTGGCATCCATAATCGTGATTTGACTTCAAAAGCACGTTTGCCTGATTTTACATAATATGGAACCGGTTGCGACTCCATGTCTTCCACATGTAATGGCTGTCTGTTTTTAAACACCCAACCCGGGTGCCTATCCATAGCTGTTTCTTCGCTGTATTTTTTATCTTCTTCTGTGAAGCCTTTGTTTGCGTAAAGACGAAGTTTATTCTGTTTAAAATCCCACAAAAAAATAGAACTGTATGGCACATCAATAAAACCATCAACAACTTTAAACAAAGCATCAGAAATACTTTGCGCATCTTTAGCAGTTGCTAATTCTTCAGCAATACTGCTTAAAATGTGAAGTGTTTCTTTTTTTGATGTTTCCAATATTTATAAAAATGAATT
>Ga0172373_10007998_pt1 | contig 13513 bp, 13 predicted proteins | sample Lak10m_2_FD_114546 | JGI IMG/M metagenome (GOLD analysis project Ga0172373, IMG submission 114546) | Freshwater microbial communities from Kabuno Bay, South-Kivu, Congo - kab_092012_10m | ecosystem: Environmental > Aquatic > Freshwater > Lake | place: Democratic Republic of the Congo... | reverse complement strand
GGGTAAAAGGGGCCAGGGTCGATTTTTCGTAGACGAGATCGGCCGCATGGTCGGCGGCTGGAGGAAGGCACAGACAAGCAGGCAAGCAGGCGCGACAAGGGAGCAAGAAGCTTGAAGTTCGAACGGGAACCACGCAAGGCGGCGGCCAACCTGCGCAAGCACGGCGTAGCGTTCGCGGAAGCAGCGGCAGTGTTCGAGGATGCCTTGTCGCTAACGGGCGCCGACCCGGACCATTCGCTGGGCGAGCATCGTTACATCATCTTCGGCATGTCGGTGGATCGGCGTCTATTGGTGTGTCGCTCAACGAGCGCGGCGATACAATACGTTTGTTGAGCGCGCGCCTGGCGACCAAGGCGGAAAGGAAAATCTATGAAGAAGGCTAACCCGCAGCATTCCAACGAACTGCGTCCTGAGTACCGGCGCGAAGACTTTGGTGCCATGACGCGCGGTAAGTATGTCAAGCGCTGCCGGCAGTCCTCCAATGTAGTGGTCATCGCGCCGGAAGTGCAGAAGGCTTTCCCCAACGCCAAATCGGTCAACGACGCCTTGCGTGGCCTGCTCGACCTGGCGCAAGCCACCGGACTTACCACCAAGCCCGCCAGTTCCCGGCAAAAATCCGTGGCAGGTTGACATCGTCATGCCTCTGCGGCATGACCATTTGTTTCAAAACGTCGCCGGCTTCGCCGCACTGGACGTGGTGGCCAGAGTGGCGATTAGCAAAACAAACCTGGCCCCTTTTCCTTTTCTTTTCCCTTTTCCTACAACCCCGCAGCAAGCTACGAGGTATCATCTTACACAGAAAGAACTGATACAAACGCCGCAAGCGGCGGGGAATTCGACCCATAGAGATTCAAGGCCAGACTGTCCGGATTAGCCGCTCCATCACGATGCCTGCCGGACCGCGCAGATTATGCTGCGCGACGCGGTCCAGTTCGGTCGCAGCGGGATTGACCTGGATCACCGTAGCACCCGCGCTTGCGGCTTCGACGGGCAATGCGGCGGCCGGGTAAACCACGCTTGACGTGCCGATGCTGAACATGACGTCGCAGGCTCGCGCCGCTTCGACCGCCTGCCTGAATCCGTGTTCCGGAAGAGCTTCGCCAAACCAGACCACACCCGGCCTGACCAGACCGCCGCAATAGGCACAACGCGGAGGCTCCAGACGGCGCCCACCATCCGGTTCATCCGGCTCGCCTGCGGGGAACTCATGGGTTTGGGAGCAGACGAAGCAGCGCGGCTTGAAGAAGCTGCCGTGCAGATGAATGACAGCTTTGCTGCCGGCGCGCTCGTGGAGGTCATCGACGTTCTGGGTAATCACGGTCAGGCGGGGCGCCAAGCCAGTCATGCGGGCGACGGCGAGGTGTGCCGGATTGGGGCAAGCCCGCATGACCATCTTGCGCCGCCATTCGTACCAGCCCCAGACCAAAGAAGGATCGCGCAAGAAGGCCTCGGGCGTTGCGAGCCGCTGCGGATCGAAGTTTTCCCACAGTCCGGTGAGTGCATCGCGAAAAGTCGGAATGCCGCTTTCGGCCGATACCCCGGCCCCCGTAAATACCACCACATGCTTGGCCTGCAAAAGCGCTTTGCGCAGCGTTGCGGAAATTTTCAGCGGCTCATTTTCGGTGTCGCTCATGGCGAAATGCATCAGCCAGACAGGCTGCAAGTTTTTCAAAGCGGTGCAATAATAGCGCTGTATCGATCGGTTTCCGGAAAATCAAAGTGACCAGTAGCCCATTGTGCAGCATCCTGATCGTTGATGACAACGCCACGATGCGGACGTTGTTGCGCGGCATTCTGCGCAGCGACGAGACGGCCCCGTTTGAAGTTGTCGGCGAAGCCGGCGATTGCGACTCGGCGCTGGAACAGGCGCTGAAATTGCGCCCGGACATCGTCTGCCTCGATATCATCATGCCCAAGGGCAATGGCCTGGACGTGCTCAAGAAGATCCGCGCCGAACTGCCGCAGACAGTGGTCCTGATGGTCAGCAGCAGTCATGACAGCGCCACCGTGAAAGCCGCAGTAAGCGGTGGCGCCGCCGGCTACATCGTCAAGCCATTCAACTCCACGACCATCCTCAACGTAATGCGGCAGGCCGTCGAAAAATCGCGCGCCCTCAAGGCTGCTGCCGCCAAATCGGCAGACGCGCCGCCCTCCTGATCCGGGCTTCGATCAATTCATCGCGTTGCAGGGAAGCCCGGACTCAAAATGGAACGGAGACACGCGAAGCGAATTCGCCTGCTGGACGTTCTGCTGCTTTGCCCGATGGCTGGCGCGGCCAATTGGGTCTGGGCCATTGACGGCTCGATCTTCGACTTCGGGCCGCAAAGCGATCTGACCTGGCTTTATCGTACGCTGGCGATTGCGCTGCTGATCATTGTTTTCTCCAGCGCCGTCGCCTACCGCCTGTCACGGCTGTCGGCGGCCTTGCGCACCAGCGAAGAGCGTTTCCGGCTGGTGGCCGACAATGCCCAAGATGTCCTGTGGAAATACGATCTGCGTCAGCAACGCCTGAGCTACATCAGTCCATCCATCGAGCGCCTGACCGGATACACGGTTGCGGAAGCGATGGCGCATTCGGTGGACGAATCGTTCACCCTGGCCTCGGCGCAGGCCGTGCGCGACGCGCTTGCCAGCTTGGCAGCAGATCCCGAGCAAGGCAAATCCGTCATGGAACTGGAGACGGTCCGCAAGGACGGCACCAAGGTATGGTCGGAAGCGACCATGAGCTTCATCCGCGATGCCCATGGCAGGCCCAGCGAGGTGGTCGGCGTATCGCGCGATGTTACCGCCCGGCGCCTGGCCCAGGAGCAGCAGAAGCGTTTCCTGGCGATGGTGTCGCACGAGTTCCGCACGCCGATGAACGCAATCCTGGGCATCGCCGACCTGCTCGCCGAAACCGAGCTCACGCCGGAGCAGAGCAAATATGTGGAAGTGTTCCAGAGTGCGGGAAACTCCTTGCTCGACCTGATCAACGACATACTCGACTTGTCCAAGGTGGAAGCCGGCCAGTTCCGTCTCTACCTGGAAGATTTTGCGCTTCACCAACTGTTGCAGGCGCAAGTCGAATTGCTCTCCGGTCGTGCCCATGACAAGGGACTGGTGCTGCAATTGAACATCGCCGGCGATGTTCCGCCTTTCGTGCATGGCGACGCCCAGCGTCTCAAACAGTGCATCACCAATCTGGTCGGCAACGCCGTCAAATTCTGCAATGCGGGCAGCATCACCCTCACCGTGGCGCCGCAACCCGATGCAGCGGACCTGCTGCAATTTTCGGTGCGCGACACCGGCATCGGCATTCCGGCAGACAAACTCGACTCGATTTTCGAGGCGTTCACCCAGGCCGACCGTGGCATCACCCGCACCTACGGGGGCACCGGCCTGGGACTGACCATCACCCAGCGCCTGGTCGAATTGATGGGCGGACGCATTTGGGTCGAAAGCACGCCCGGCCAGGGTTCGACGTTTCATTTCACCGCCCGTCTCCCTGCCGCCGCTGCACCGGCGGTAACAACCGAGCCTATTCCGGCCGCCGGCAACACAGCGCAGACCTGCTCCCGTCACTTGACCCTGCTGCTGGCCGAGGACAACCCGAACAATGTTTTCCTGATGCGCAGCCTGCTCAAGAACACGCCCTGTCAGATCGATCTGGCGGACAACGGTGCGATTGCCGTGGATAAATTCCGCACGGGCCGCTATGACCTGATTCTGATGGATGTGGAAATGCCGGTCATGGACGGCTACAGCGCGACACGGGAAATCCGCCGCATCGAGCAACAGGAAGGCCGTCAGCCGACACCGATCATTGCACTCACCGCCCATGCGCTGCTGGACGACGAGCAGAAAAGTCTCAGCGCCGGCTGCAATCGGCACCTGACCAAACCGATCAAGAAGCAGACCCTGCTCGATGCCCTGAATGCGCTGCCGCCAGCGGCACCGGCTGCAGAGGCGGCGGCCGAGCAGAAGCCCGCCCGCTCCGGCCACTCTTCGCCGGTCATCGCGGCGCTGGCCGACGATCCGCACTGGAACATCGAGGAAGCGCTGGCGCGCCTGGAAGTGGAACCTGAACTGTTCCTGACCGTGCTGGGCATGTTCCGGGACGCGGTGGCCCAGTATGGCCATGACATTGCCGAAAAACTCGCTCACGGCGATCTTCAGGAAGCCCGCCGTCATGCCCATTCGCTCAAGGGAGAAGCCGCAACCGTCGGTGCGGTGGCGCTGTCCGCAGCCGCCGCCGCCCTGGAAAAGGCCATCATCAACGGTGAAAGCGAGTGCTACGCGCCACTCCAGGAGCAGGTCAGGCAATTGAGCGAGCAAACGGCATTCGCTTTGGCTGACCTGCCACCCACCGCCGCCTGACACTTCAAGAAAGAGACCCGGATGTCACGCGCACATTCCAAATACGGCTGGCTCCCCGATCTGCCCGATTATCGCGACCACCGCTACTCCGCGCCGCGCAAGATCCTGGCGCAACTGCCGCGCAAGATGGATTTGCGTCCGCTCTGTCCGCCGGTGCTCGACCAGGGCGAACTGGGTGCCTGCACCGCCCATGCCATTGCCAGCGCCCACCGCTTCGACCAGATGCGCCAGAAAGTCCGGCGCGATTTTCTGCCTTCGCGGCTCTTCATCTATTACAACGAGCGCGCCATGGAGCACACCATCAACGAGGATGCCGGTGCCATGATCCGCGACGGCATCAAAAGCATCGCCAAACTCGGCGCCTGCCCGGAAAGCCTGTGGCCTTACGAGATTCCCAAGTTCACGCGCAAGCCGCCGGCCAAAGCCTATAAGGAAGCGGAGCAGCATCAGGCGATTGCCTATCGGCGCGTCACCCAGAGTCTGACGCAGATGAAAGGCTGTCTTGCCGCCGGCACGCCCTTCGTATTCGGCTTCACGGTCTATGAGAGCTTCGAAGCGCAAAGCGTCGCCAGGACGGGCCGGATGCCGATGCCCGGATCCGGCGAGAAATCGCTCGGTGGCCACGCTGTCCTTGCGGTTGGCTACAACGATGCCAAACAGGTTTTTATCGTCATGAACTCATGGTCGGCCGAATGGGGCGATCGGGGTTATTTCTACATGCCCTACGCCTATCTTTCCGACCCGAATCTGGCGGACGACTTGTGGGCGGTGACCATCGTCGAAACCTGAGTTAAATATCCTCAGGCGGGCAGTTCCCAGGCTCCGGAGAAGATTTTTTCGGCCCAGAACAAGGCGGTGATGGTCTTGCCGTCCGTGATTGCACCATCCCTCACGCTCAGCACGGCGTCGGCCAAGCTGATTTCCACCACTTCGAGAAACTCTTCCTGATCGAGGTTGTGTCCCACATAGGTCAAGCCGTGGGCAAGGAAGATCTCGATGCGCTCGTTGGAATAACCGATGCACGGATGCATGGTGCCGAGGTGCCGCCAGCTCTTGGCCTTGTAGCCGGTTTCCTCGCGCAGTTCGCGCCGCGCCGTGTCCATCGGATGTTCATCGACATCGATCTTGCCGGCCGGCAGCTCGAGGATGACCTGGCGCAGGGGATAGCGAAACTGACGTTCGAACAGCAGTTTGCCGTTATCCAGGGCGGCCAGCATGACGACCGCACCGGGATGTTTGATGTGCTCGCGGATGCTCTCGGAACCATCGGGCAGGCGTACCCGGTCGGAACTTACTTTGAGCAGGCGCCCGCTGAAGACTTCTTCAGTCGACAAGCAGGTTTCGATGAGGTGCTGGTCGTCCGTGCTCAAGAGTACGGCGCCGTCGGGCTGCGGGCGATCCTAAAGCGAACGCAGCAGGGTGAAGGTGCACAAGGTCATGATGGCTTGCGGGAAGGCTCCCAACAAAGCCACGGCAAGTCCATTGACCGAAAGCAGCAGGCGCATGTCGAAGCTGGCTTCGATCGGCACCGGATTGACCGGAACATCGAACCACATCAGCTTGACCACGCGCAGATAGTAGAAGGCACCGACCAACGAGAACAGCACCGCGACCACCGCGAGCCAGATCTGGCCGGTATCGACGACCGCCAGCAGCACGGCGAACTTGGCCCAGAAACCGACAAAGAACGGCACCCCGGCCAGCGAGAACATCAGGATGCCCATCATCAGTGCGAACCACGGACTACGCTGGCTCAGCCCCTTGAAATCTTCGAGATTTTCGGCCTCAAAACCCGCACGCGACAACAGCATGATCATGCCGAAGGTACCGAGCGTCATCAGCACATACGAAATGCTGTAGAACATCGCCGAACTGTAGGCGTTCAAGGCAAAGTGCCGGTCGCCGCCGACCACGCCGCTAAGCAGGCCGAGCAGCATGAAACCCATGTGAGAAATGGCCGAATAAGCCAGCATGCGCTTGAGATTGGTCTGGGCGACGGCGACGATGTTACCGATGGCGATCGATAACACGGCCAGGATGGTCAGCATCATCTGCCATTCGGCGGCCAGTTCGAACAAGCCATACACCAGCAGGCGCAAGGCCATGGCGAATGCCGCGAGCTTTGGAGCGCCGCCGATCAGCAGCGTAATCGGCGTTGGCGCACCGTGATAGACATCGGGAACCCACATGTGGAACGGGACGACACCCAGCTTGAAGGCGAGCCCGGCGACCAGGAATACCAAACCGAACACCAGCACGGTCTTGTTGGCCACGCCGTGATAGATGGCCTGCGCCACGCCGCCGATTTCCAGTGTGCCGGTGGCGCCGTATATCATCGACATGCCATACAGCAGCAGACCCGAAGCCATCGCCCCGAGGACGAAATATTTCATCGCCGCTTCGCTGGCACGGGACGAATCCCGATCGATGGCCACCAGACCGTAGAGCGACAGTGACATCATCTCAAGGCCGAGGTACAAGGTCAGGAAATGGCTGGCGGTGATCATCACCATCATGCCCAGCGTGACAAACAATGCCAGCAGGTAGAACTCGGCCTTCTCCAGGTTGCGGGCGGCCAGATAACCACGGCTATACACCAGAGTGGCGATCATCGAGACATAGACCAGCAACTTGAGGAAGTCGCCGAGCAGATCGTCCACATACATGTTGCTGAAGGTCAGGACCACTTGCCCGTCGGCGGTCAGGAAAGTCAGAATCGCAGCACCCACCAGGGTCAGTTGGGTCAGCAGAGCAATCAGCCAGCGCTGGGCGCTCGGCAGCACCAGATCGATCAGGAGGATGACGCAGGCCATCGCCAGGAGAAAAATCTCCGAGGCGGCTGGGTAGAAGTCGGGCATGACAAAGTTCATGAGCGGATCTCGGGTTTGACTTGGTTCAGGCAGGTCATATCAGCTTGCTCATGGCGACGTGCTTCAGCAGATTGTCGACCGATGCATGCATCACTTCGGTGAGCGGGAAGGGATACACCCCCATGCCGAGTACGCACAGTGCCAATAGCCCGAGGACCAGGAATTCACGGTTGTCGATATCGGTCAGTTCGGCCACGTGCTTGTTGCCCACGGCGCCAAAAGCAACGCGCTTGTACATCCACAAGGTATAGGCCGCACCGACGATCAGGGTTGTAGCCGCGGCAAACCCGACCCAGAAATTGAATTTGATGGCGCCCATCGCAACCATGAATTCGCCCACGAAACCGGAGGTTGCCGGCAGACCCGAATTGGCCATGGCGAACAACATGAAGAACGCGGCGAATTTCGGCATGGTATTGACTATGCCACCATAAGCCGAGATCTCGCGGCTGTGCATGCGGTCATACATGACCCCGACGCAAAGGAACATGGCGGCCGAGACGAAGCCGTGGGAAATCATATGCACCAGTGCGCCTTCGTAACCGATCGCATTGAAGATGAAGAAGCCCAAGGTGACGAAGCCCATGTGCGAGATCGAGGAATAAGCGATCAGCTTCTTCATGTCGCTCTGCACCAGCGCGACAAAGCCGATGTAGATCACCGCGATCAGGCTCAGCGCGATCATCATTCCCGACAAGGCATGGCTGGCATCGGGTGCGATCGGCAACGAGAACCGCAGGAAACCGTAGGCACCCAGCTTCAGCATGATCGCCGCCAGCACGGCAGAACCGCCTGTCGGCGCCTCGACGTGGGCATCCGGCAACCAGGTATGCACCGGCCACATCGGCACCTTGACCGCAAAGGCCGCCAGGAAAGCCAGGAACAGCAAAGTTTGCGCCGACAACGACAACGGCAGGGCGTGCCATTCGAGAATATTGAAGCTGCCCCCCGACTGCAGGAACAGGTACATCAGCGCGATCAGCATCAGCAGCGAACCGGCCAGAGTGTAGAGGAAGAACTTGAAAGCCGCGTAGACGCGATTCGGGCCGCCCCAGACGCCGATGATGATGTACATCGGGATCAGCGAGGCCTCGAAAAAGACGTAGAACAAGGCGGCATCGAGCGCACAGAAAATGCCGTTCATGATACCCGACATGGCCAGGAAGGCCGCCATGTACTGGGCCACCTTCTTCTGGATGACTTTCCAGCCGGCCAGCACGACCAGCACGGTGATAAAACTGTTGAGCAGGATAAACAGCACCGAAATGCCATCGACGCCGAGGAAATAATTGACGTTGTATTGAGGAATCCAGGGCACCGATTCGACAAACTGCATGGCGCTCTTGCTGATGTCAAATCCCGTATAGAGCGGGATGGTGACCAGGAAGCCGAGCACCGCAAATATCAGAGACATGAAACGCGTCATGCCGGCATTGCGGTCGGATGCCGAGGCGAGCACGACTACGGCGCCGGCGATCGGCAACCAAATTGAAAGGCTGAGCAGGTGGGAGACGATCATCTGAGAATATTCCTGTCGCGCTTCAAGCTCGGTTAAACCACAGCGTCAACAACACGAAGACGCCGAAAATCATCGAGAATGCGTACTGATAGATGTGTCCGCTCTGCAACAGACGGACCACGGAAGCTACCCAGCCGACCAGTTTGGCCGAACCATTGACAAACAAGCCGTCGATCAGCATCTGATCGCCGCCTTTCCACAAGCCGCGACCGACCAGGCGCGCACCGCCGGCAAAGAACCAGTCGTTGAAATCGTCGAGGCCGTACTTCTTTTCGAGGATCGTGGCCAGGAAGGACACTTTTTGCTTGATCACTGCGGGCAAGTCGGGGCGCTTGACGTACAGGAACCAGGCGGTGAATGCTCCGGCCAGCGCCAGCCAGAAAGGTGCCGCGGTGAGACCATGCAGCGTCATCGCCACCACGCCGTGGAACTCCTCCTGCATGTGGGCAAGGGTGGGATGATCCGGGCTGAAGAAGATAGCATTGCCGAAATAGCCGCCATACAACACCGTACCGATCAGCCATCCCGCCGCAATCGATGGGATCGCCAGGAGGATCAGCGGCAGCGTGACGACCAGCGGCGTCTCGTGCGGCTCGACCGGACCATGATGGCCGTGGGCGTCATCGTGATGGGCATCGTGGGCATGCGCATGACGGAAGCGCTCCTCGCCATGGAAGGCGAAGAAGATCAGGCGGAACGAATACAGACCGCCGACGAACACGGCGGCGAGTATGGCCAGGTAGGCAAAGCCGGCACCCGGCACATGCGACATGTGCACCGCCTCGATGATCGAATCCTTGGAGAAGAACCCGGCAAATGGCGGCAGGCCCGCATTGGCCAGCGCGCCGATCAGCATCGTGGCGTAGGTGATCGGCATGTACTTGCGCAGGCCGCCCATCTTGCGCATGTCCTGCTCGTGGTGCATCGCGATGATCACCGAACCCGCACCGAGGAACAGCACCGCCTTGAAGAAGGCGTGCGTCATCAGGTGGAATATCGCCACCGAGTAAGCCGAAGCGCCCAGCGCCGTGGTCATGTATCCCAGTTGCGAGAGTGTCGAATAGGCCACGACACGCTTGATGTCGGTCTGGACGATGGCGATCAGGGCCATGAAGAAGGCCGTGATGGCACCGATGATGATGACAAAGGACAGCGCCGTCTGGGAAAGCTCGAACAGCGGCGACATGCGCGAGACCATGAAGATGCCGGCCGTCACCATGGTTGCGGCATGGATCAGTGCGGAGATCGGGGTCGGGCCTTCCATCGAATCGGGCAGCCAGACATGCAGCGGGAATTGCGCCGACTTGCCCATCGCACCGATGAACAGACCGATACAGATCGCGGTGATCAACGGCCAGCCGGTCACGGTTTCGGTCATGGTGGCAAGCTCGTTGGCCTTGCCGAACACCGTGGCATAGTCCAGGCTGCCGGCATAGGCAGCGATCAGTCCGACGCCCAGCAGGAAGCCGAAATCGCCGACGCGGTTGACCAGAAAAGCCTTGAGGTTGGCGTAGATCGCCGTCGGCCGCGTGTACCAGAAGCCGATCAGCAGATAGGAAACCAGGCCCACTGCCTCCCAGCCGAAGAACAACTGGACGAAGTTGTTGGACATCACCAGCATCAGCATCGAGAAGGTAAACAGCGCGATGTAGCTGAAGAAGCGCTGGTAGCCCGGATCGTCGGCCATGTAACCGATGGTGTAGACATGCACCATCAGCGAAACGAAGGTCACGACCAGCATCATGAGCACGGTCAGCGGATCGATCAGGAACCCGATCGAAAGCTTGAGGCCGCCGCTTTCCAGCCAGGTATACAGGTTACCGTTGAAGGTATGGCCGGCCTGGACATCCTGAAAGATGAACAATGAGGCCACGAAAGCCACGGCCACGCCGAGACTGGTTACCCAGTGGGCGCCACTGCGGCCGATCGCCTTACCGAACAATCCGGCGATGATGGCACCGCACAAAGGCGCCAGGGGCACGATCAGGTAGAGGGTTTGCATATCCATCGCGCGGGCCTATCCCTTGAGGCTGTCGAGGTCATCGACATGGATCGTGGAAATATTGCGGAACAATGCCACCAGAATCGCCAGACCAATCGCCGATTCCGCGGCCGCCACCGTCAGGATGAAAAAGACGAAGAGCTGACCGGAGGCATCGCCTAGATAGTGAGAGAAAGCCACGAAGTTCATATTCACCGAAAGCAGCATGATTTCGATGGCCATCAGCAATACGATGAGGTTCTTGCGGTTGAGGAAAATGCCCACCACGCTCAGCGCAAACAGGATCGCGCCGAGAATCAGGTAATGTGAAAGCGACAGCGTCAGCATGTCTGTCCCCTATTCCTTTTCCGATGGCATCGAGACGATGCGGATGCGATCATTGCGTTGCACGGCGATCTGCTCGCGGGCGTTCTGATGAATCTTGTCGGTGCGGATGCGCCGGGTCAGCATCACCGCGGCGATGATGGCGACCAGCAGGATCACCGAAGCCAGTTCAAACGGATAGACATAGTCGGTAAACAGCAGGCGCCCCAGTTCCTTGGTATTGCTGTAGCCGGCCGCAGGCGCCGCCGGCTCCGGCATGGCTTCCAGCCAGAAGTAGCGGCCACCGAGCACCAGTGCCATTTCCGCCAGCATCAGCAGGCCAATCGCCGCGCCTAGCGGCAGATAGGTCCAGAATCCCTGCCGCAAGCGGGCTATGTTGATGTCGAGCATCATCACCACGAACAGGAATAGCACCATTACCGCGCCGACGTAGACCATCACCAGCGAGATCGCCAGGAACTCAGCCTGCAACAGCAGCCACAATCCGCTCGCGGTGAAGAAGGCCAGCACCAGGAACAGCACCGCATGCACCGGGTTGCGCGCCGTGATCACGCGCACACTGGCCAGCACAAGGATGGTCGCCAGGAAATAAAAGATTGCAGTCTTGAGGTCCATCGCGGCTTACCGATAAGGAGCGTCTTGCTCGCGGTCTTTGGCAATCTGGGCTTCATTTCTTTCACCCACCGCCAGCAACATTTGCTTGGTGTAGTACAGATCGCCACGGACTTCGCCGTGGTATTCGAATTCCCGGGTCAGCACGATCGCATCGACCGGGCAGGCTTCCTCGCAATACCCGCAGAAAATGCACTTGGTCAGGTCGATGTCGTAGCGCGTCGTACGCCGCGAGCCATCGGGCCGCTCACCGGATTCGATGGTGATCGCCAGAGCCGGGCAGACCGCTTCGCAGAGTTTGCAGGCAATGCAGCGCTCCTCGCCGTTGGGGTAGCGGCGCAAGGCATGCAGGCCGCGGAAACGGTTGCTTTGCGGCGTTTTCTCTTCCGGATACTGAACGGTGATCTTGCGTGCAAACATGTAGCGGCCAGTCACCACCAGGCCCTGGATCAGTTCCTTGAGCAGCAGGCTATTGAGGAATTCTTTCATCGCACCCATGGCAGCATCACTTCCAGATGTTCAGCGGCGACATCATCCAGATGCCGACAACCAGCACCCAGAACATGCACAACGGCACGAATATCTTCCACCCCAGACGCATGATCTGGTCGTAACGGTAGCGCGGGAAGGTGGCGCGGAACCAGAGGAACAGGAACAGCACGAATGAGGTCTTCGCCGCCAGCCAGACAAAGCTGTCGGGCAGGAATCCCACCGGCGACAGCCAGCCGCCCAGGAAGAAAATCGTGGTCGTCACCGAGACCAGGATCATCGCGGAATATTCGCCAAGGAAGAACAGGGCGAATGCCATGCCGGAATATTCGACCATGTGGCCGGCGACAATTTCCGATTCGCCTTCGACGACGTCGAATGGCGCGCGGTTGGTTTCGGCAATGCCCGAAATCAGGAACACCAGGAACATCGGCAGCAACGGCAACCAGTTCCAGGAGAGGATGCCGATGCCCATGTCGACAAACCGGCCCTTGCCTTGCGCATGGACGATGTCGCTCAGGTTGAGACTGGACGACACCATCAGCACGCAGACCAGCGCAAAGCCCATAGCGATTTCATAGGACACCATCTGCGAAGCCGAACGCATCGCGGCGAAGAAGGGATACTTAGAGTTCGAAGCCCAACCGGCAATGATGATGCTGTAGATACCAACCGAAGTGATGGCGAGGATGTAGAGCACGCCGGCATCGACATTGGCCAATACCCAACCCTCGGAGAACGGCACCACCGCCCAGGCCGCCAACGCCGTGGCGAAGGCCAGCGCCGGACCGACGAAATAGATGCCCTTGCTGGATTGGGTCGGAACAATGATTTCCTTGAAAACCAGTTTCAGGCCATCGGCGATCGGCTGCAACAGACCCCAAGGACCGGTCACATTGGGGCCAAGACGAACCTGTATGGCGCCGATCACTTTGCGTTCAGCCAGGGTAAGATAGGCCACGCACAACAACAATGGCAGGATGATCCCGACGATCTTGAGCAGGGTGTAGACTAACGGCCAGACTGGGCCGAAGAACCCCTGGAGCATCTGGACGATTTGCAAGAATTGCGCTTCCATCACATCGGCTCCACTGTGATCGTGCCCTGCAGCGCGCCCAGGCCGGCGGTCAGCACATGCCCGGCGGCAACGCGTACGCAGTTGTCTGGCAGCCCTGCGTCGAGTTCAGCAATCAATTGCGCCACGCCACTACCCTGTTTGACCTTGACCGGCTTTCCCGCCGTTACCGCAAACTTGCTCATCGTGGCGGCATTCATGCGGGCGCTCGGCCGCTTTGCATCGAGGCTCTTTTGCAGGCTGGGCGCACGACGCACGAGGACATC
>Ga0172373_10007997_pt1 | contig 13513 bp, 11 predicted proteins | sample Lak10m_2_FD_114546 | JGI IMG/M metagenome (GOLD analysis project Ga0172373, IMG submission 114546) | Freshwater microbial communities from Kabuno Bay, South-Kivu, Congo - kab_092012_10m | ecosystem: Environmental > Aquatic > Freshwater > Lake | place: Democratic Republic of the Congo... | reverse complement strand
TCACAAAGCGGTACGTATACCCTTGTGCTTTATGGTTGGTGTGGAAACACTCTTTGTGATACCTGTAAAATTACCTTTAAAGTGGAATGTCCCACCACTGATTGTGATTGCAAGGGGAGTCATTGGGGTGAAATTACCTTGAATACTGCTGGAAATCAACAAGTAATCTCCTGCAATACACCACTTCATCTTGTATGCAAACAGTCGTTTACGTTGAATGCAACGTACATTTGTACCGGTAATAATTGTGCCGGAAGTGTGAGTTACCAGCTCACTCCCCCAGCAGGCCCTATAATTACCGGTATTTTACCTATAACTTATATACCGCCTGTTTCGGGGGTATATATACTCGAACTCACCGGAATGTGCGGAACAACTGTTTGCGACAAATGCCTACTCGATATCACTGTTGAGTGTACTCCGGTTGAGCAGGATTGTTGTGAGCATGATAAAGAACTTTCGGCAATTATAAGTGCCGCAAGTGTATCACAGCAAACTCTTGGTGGCAACAATTACAGTTTGTATACAGCTACTGTTACACTTAACGGAGGTTTAGTGCCTTATCAGCAGATTAAGGCTGAGGTGATTGATTATCAGTTGATATCAACAAATGAAGAATGTTTATCTTGCAAGAGTAAACCTTTTACATGGGCAAGTATTTCAGCATCAACGCTTGCTGGTATTATCCCTTTAACAGCAGGAGTTTCCCCTTCAATTGGCTTTAATATACCGGCCAATCCTTCGGATAACCCCCGCGAAGTTATATGGGAAAATGGCTCGCCCATTTCGCTGAATGCGCCTCAACAGGTTAGTATTAACCTTTACCTGCCTGCTGCATCAACGCTCGAATGCTGCGAGCTTAAGGTAAAGGTTTGTATACGGTTTACTTTTACCGATACCAGTTGCAGGCAATGCGAAAAAATTATTTGCGAAACTATTGTATTAAAAGCGGTGGAAAAGTAATTAGCGCCATTGGGCTGTCTTAGGGTTCAACCCACTGTCCGTTTGCGCCGATAAGTTGAATAAGCGCGTTAACCGCTTCATGTTGCGGTATGCCTTTTTTTACAGCCTCCTTGCCTTTATATAGGGTAACTTTACCATTGCCAGCACCAACGTAACCATAGTCAGCATCGGCCATTTCGCCCGGCCCGTTTACAATGCAGCCCATTACTGCTATTTTAAGGCCTTTCAAATGTGAGGTGCGTGCTTTCACCTGCTGTAGTGTTTCCTGAATGTCGAAGAGGGTTCTTCCGCACGAGGGGCAGGAAATAAATTCGGTGCGTGAAATGCGTCGCCGTGTTGCCTGTAATAACCCAAGTGATAAATTAACCAGCTCCTGAAGATCAACAACATCTGACTGAATACAAATGCCATCTCCTGCCCCATCGAGTAGTAAGGGACCTGCTTCAATGCTGGCATGCAGTAAAAGTTCAGCTTTGCTGAGTTGCCGTCCTGTTACCTGAATCAACAAAGGACTCATCAGTTCTGAACCCAACATGGTATAAGCCAGTTTTTGATTGAATCCGGGACTTCCGTCGGCTAATACAATACAATCTGGTTGTTTTCGGATAACTGCAAGTGTTGCATCTATTGTTACTGAATCCCGTTCATCAGGCATAGGTGTTATTGATTCTTCTGCTTTGCTGATGCGGATAAGTTTCTGCGCAAATGTCTCGGGCATTGGTACCGGTAATGACTTATCATCGGCAATATGCCACTGGTTTTGGTAAATACCTATTGCTGCCACCGGATGATGGCCTCCTATCTGTTCAACAGCATTGGTTTTGCGCTTGAGTTCACCGGTATGAATGACATCCTGTTCAACGCTGTTAATGGCTGATACATTTTTCTTAGGGCTGGTATTTTGGAAATATCTGACGATATATTGAGCAACCGGAATTTCGGCTTCAGGCGGCTCGGTAAGCGAAACCCTTATGGTGTCGCCAATGCCTTTGGCTAGTAAAGCGCCTATACCCACAGCTGATTTGATGCGTCCGTCGTCGCCATCACCAGCTTCAGTAACGCCCAGATGCAGCGGATAGTTAAGCCCTTCATCCTGAAGTTTTTGTGCAAGCATGCGATAGGCATCGACCATGATGCACACATTGCTCGATTTCATAGATAGAACCAGGTTGTGAAACCCATAGCTGTTGCAAATACGAGTAAATTCCAGTGCCGATTGTACCATGCCTTCGGGCGTATCACCGTAACGGCTTACAATGCGCTGGCTCAGTGAGCCATGGTTGGTGCCTATGCGGATGGCAGTTCCATACTCGCGGCATATATTTAGTAGCGGATAGAGTTTAAGGGCAGTTTTCTCAAGTTCTGAATTGTAGGCATTATCGGTGTATTCAACAAAGTGTTGTGTATTACGTTCTACATAATTGCCCGGGTTTATGCGGATTTTTTCCACAATTCGGGCAGCAGTTTCGGCTGCAGCAGGGCTGTAATGGATATCTGCTATAAGCGGAACTTCATATCCGCGGCTTTTGAGCACCTTTTTTATCACTGCCAGATGAGCAGCCTCGCGCACTCCCTGAGCCGTAATGCGCACCATTTCGCAACCAGCCTCAATCATTCTTATCGATTGATTAACAGTGGCATCGGTGTCCATGGTATGGGTATTTGTCATCGATTGCACCACCACCGGATGTCCGGCACCGATGATTACATTGCCAATGCGTACTTCGCGTGAATTATAGGCCATTCGCTGCTGATGTTGAATAGTAGCACAAAAGTACAACCTTTTACAATGAGGCTGCTTATAGGCATGCATGTTAGGTTTTTTAATGTAGGGGCATAATTCTTGCACCATGACAAGTGCTCCGTTTTAATGGAAACAAAAGCTAACAATACTCAACTATAAATCTAATCCCCCGCACGATGAAAACTAAAAGCACATCACTTCTGTTGCTCATTCCGGCTATTATGTTCGTTAGTTCCTGTAATAAGGACGAAAGCCAACCTGCAAATCAGGCTGCCGGAATCAGGATACAGGCTTACAACAAGCATTTCTCAGTATCTTCAAACTATAAATCAGGTGCAGCTACTACAGCTTCAATATCATGGGATACAGCACAAATGGTGGTCTCAGGTTTCAAATTCGAAGCCGAGCTAAAAAGCCTGATTACGCACCGCGATTCAGTAGAATTTGAATACAAATGGCGTGGGCCTCAAACGGTAAATCTTTTCGATTCAACAGTAGCGATTGGTACAATTACCTTACAACCCGGGTTTTACGATGAAATAGAAATTAAGGTTGAAGGCTTGAAACAGGATGCAGCCGGTGGCCCGGTATTTTATTTGTCAGGTATTTACACCAGTGATAGTGGTCAGGTTGTTCCGATAGCTGTGCTCATTAAAGAGAGTATTTTCTTCAAAACCGAGCGCAACAGCGTTGAAATTACTTCAGTGGATCTATCTGTTTTCTCAAGTGTTATTCAGCTATATCTTGATCAACTGATGGCCGGTATCGATTATCAGTTACTCAACAATGCAACCTTAACCAACGGAAGGCTGATTATTTCGGCTTATTCCAATGCCGGACTTTACCGCATCTTTATGCAAAATCTGGGGCGCGATCATGATTGTGAGCACCGCAAAGGTCATGGTCACGGGCATGGTGGCTGAAGATGACTGTTTTTGATTTGAGACAAAACTGCCCTGGCATACAAACATGATGTTCTCCCCGGCATCATGATGTGAATGCCGGGCAGTTTTGTTTTAAAGATGTTTAGCTGTTTTTTATGCTTTTTCAGGGCAGTTCAGCATCCATTGCACCCCGAATTTATCGCGGCAACTGCCATAATAATCGCCCCAGAACATATCCTGAAGGTCCTGCTCAATCTTGCCTCCCTCTGCCAGGGCATAAAAAAGAGAGCGTGCTTCGGCACGGGTGTCAATTTGCAGATTCAGGTAAACATTGTTCCCTGCAACCACCCTGAATCCCATGGATTCCGGGGCATCGGTACCCATTAGCAAATGGCCTCCGGTTATCGGTAGCCCAACATGCATAACAAGGTTCTGTTCCTGCTCCGAAAGTTGTGGTGCTCCTTCAACCGGTGGCATATCCCTGAATCGCATGAATCCGGGGGCCTGAAAATCAGTGCCAAATACCTCTTTGTAAAATAAAAAAGCCGCTTCGGTTTGATGGGTAAAATTAAGATAGGTGCTTACAGATGCCATTTTGTTAGATTGTTAGGTTTATAACCAGATTGTTCTACCTGTTTCGATAGTATTCACCAGCATATTTCTTAAACTGATTGAGTATGGCTTGCCAGCCAGCCTGCTGCAATTCAACCGGGTTGGTGTTTTCAGCATCAAAAATTTCGGTAATTATTGTACTTTCACCTGACTTTTCGAAAAATACTTCCACCTTACGGCCATCATCGAGTTTGTATTCAAGGCGGTTATTGAGAATCACGTTTATATAAGTACCTGAAAAATCGAATCCCATAGTGCCATCTTTCGATTCCATTCTGCTAACGAACCGGCCACCAACCCTTAGGTCGTTTTCGGCCCTTGTGGTACACCAGTCATCTGAGGCATAATTCCACTTTATGATGTGTTCGGGCCGTGTCCACAATGGCCATACTTTTTCAGGAGTCAGGTCGATGGATGCAACAACAGTTATTTTAGTTCCGCTCATGGGGTAGATTTTAAAGTGTAGTACTTCAGGGTTGTTCAGGTGAGAAACTCAAATAGGTTTTCCTGTCCTTATAGTATAAACCTTATCCATGCCGATTGGTTCAATAAAGGGCTGTTTATGTGCAGAGTAAAGAAGTTTTTAACAGATTTTTACAACTTCGGTGGTATTTGCTCAAAGGGCAGATTGAGCAGCGAAAAATCTTCCCATCCTTTAAAATCAAAATGCCACCATTCTGAGGGATAAACAGTAAATCCATGACTTTGCATTGCTTCGAGCAAAAGCTGCCGGTTTGCCAGTGCTGCCTGCGGAAGATCAGGATATTGCGGTGCCGCGTTCTCCGAAAAATCATCGAAAGGGGTTGGCATTTCCGGTTCGAGGCCGGTTGCCAGGTCAATCAGGCTCACATCTACTGCACAGCCTCTGTTATGGCGCGAACCAGTTTCAGGTGAAGCTACATATCGGGTATCACCAATCAGATTCCAAAAGAGCAGTGTGGCAGCATACGGCCGGTAGGCATCAAAAACCTTTAACCCGTAACCTTTGGAGTGTAGTGCATTAACTACTACTGCCAGCGAATCGGCAGCAGGCCTGCGCAAAAAGGCCCGGGCCGAACTGTACACTCTATGGCCGGTAAAGTTGTTTTGAGTAGCATAGCGGATATCCATTCCAATACCGGGGATGGCTTCTTCTAGATCAACGAGGCAGTTTATTTCGTTTTTAGCGCATTCCGACAGGTATTTTTCCACTGTATTTGTCAATGGCAAATTGTGTGGGTTGAGCGAATCTACCTGTGCAATAACAGTGAGCTGTAGTTGCAGTATCAGCAAAACAAAACTGATATACTTTCCCATTGACTGGTTCTGATTGTTTAATTAGTAATCATGCTGCTGCGATGAATCGGGCAGTAGGTTCTTGCGACATTACTCCCGCGTAAACTGAAACTTTGCCCTCCATTCATCAAACGGGGAATATGGGTCTTTAAACTCAAAATACATTGAATTGCCGTCAGCACTGATAGTCAGTTTTTTTATCAGGTACATATCTACACAGCCTTCCATCGCCATAACTCCATCCTCCACCAGCTGGTAACCTGACCAAAATGTACCGCTACCAACATTATCTGCCAACTGAGTTACCTGAAGTTTCTGGCAGGGTATATTCCCCGGCACCCCGCAGCTATCAAGATATCCGTTATTCTGAAAATCGAGTCGTTCAGTATGGAAAACGCCTTTTTCACAGTAAGGATCAAAGCTGTAATAATCGGCGGTGCCGTAATAATGCCCGGTGCTGTCAATAAACAGATCGAGACCCCAATCCCCCAAATTATACCATAAGGTTCCGGTACCCAGCCAATGGCCGGCCATTTTATACTGCATCGATAGCACACTCTCCGAAACTTTTACCTCGCGCTGCACCGTTACATTTTTATTCTTCTCATAGCCAACGGTTACCTTAACAGTAAAATAGCCGGCTGAATCGGGTACCCAATCAACACTCTTTGATTCGGGGAAATCGTTTTTAACCACCCCGCCCTGTGCATCTTCAATTACCCATCTGTAGAAAACGGCCTCCTGCTGAACCCCGTCGATATCGGCATATTCTGACACCTTCATGGGTATAGTGTCAAAAACTTCGGGTGAATCATTCTGAAGGAGAATTGCAGGCACGGTGATGTTAATATCACTCTCACATCCCCACAAAAGCATCAGAAGGAAGCCGGTAATAAGTTTGAGTTTTTTCATACCTTTTAATACCTCCTAAAAAATTATCTGGCTCTCAAACCAATCATCATTCGTAAAATCAGATAGCGACCCTGATTGCACCCTGAGGTCGTATAAACAATGCATGGCACTTGTCTTTGCCAAATACACTTTCGAGTGTTTCGATATAATGTTGTACCAGGGCATCAGGTACAAACGCCTGTATAGTTCCGGCAAAACCACCCCCATGCACCCGCCATGCGCCCTTGCCGTTTAGCACCTGATCACTCAGGGCCAATGCCAGCGAAACGCCCTGATCCCCAGGGTCAGAGGAAGGATAAATGTTTTGATTGTACATAAATGAGCTTTGGCCCGAGGCTATTACCATGGAAAGGAAAGCCTTAAAGTTATTCGACTCAAGCGCCGCTACCTGATCAGCAACCCGTTTATTTTCGCCCACAAAGTGCAATGCACGTAAAATGGCCCGGTCGCCTGTTAATTTGCGAAGCGCTGGTATATGCTGCACCAATTTTTCATGGGTGACTGACCGTAACACCTGAGCACCCAGCTGATGGGCTACCGATTTCATTTCGTACGGCAAAGCTGCGTATTCGTCGTTGAGGTTGGCATGATTGCCTCCTGTATCGGTGATTATCAGGGCAAAGCCTGACGTTTTAAAATCGAAGCCGACTTTTTGTACAACCGGATTGGTTGGGTTTTCAAAGTCAATGGCCACCAACCCCCCAAAGGAACAGGCTGTTTGATCCATCAACCCGCAGGGTTTCCCGAAAAAATGGTTTTCGGCAAACTGCCCGATTTTGGCATTCTCAACGGGATCGAGTTTGCCATGGTTAAACAAATGGCTGATTATGGCCCCAATGAGCACTTCGAATGATGCAGAAGAACTGAGGCCTGATCCCTTGGGAACTCTGCCATCGATACAGGCATCAAAACCACCTATTGTAAAACCTAGCTCAAGCATTCGTGCACAAATGCCACGAACCAGTGCGGTGGTAGTATACAACTCATTCTGATCAGGTTGCAATTGCCCTAACTGTACCTCAAAATCGGGATAACCGGCTGATGCAATGCGAATAACCTCCCTATTGTTTGGTGCAGCAACGGCTATGTTATCCAAATTAACAGCGCCGGCCAGAACCTTCCCATGATTGTGGTCGGTATGATTACCGCCAATTTCGGTGCGGCCGGGTGAACTGAAAACTGCCACAGGCTTGCTGCCGTATGTTTGTATAAACTGATGCATCAGCCCGAGATAGCGCTCTTTTTGCTGCTGGTAAGCGATTTCGCTACTGCCATAAAGCTGGGTCAGCGCGTCGTTTTTGTCTGATTCAAGCTTTGCGATCAGCGATTCAATGGGTTCCATGATTGATTAATTGCTGCGAATGGAGGCGGATAACCGCGTTTAGTTTTTTAAATTCTGTTTTTTGGCCGACCGATAGGCAAACAGCAAAAGCAATACTCCAAATACCGCCATTGGGATACCCGATAGCAGGTTGATATTGGTGCCTAGCGAACGGGCATAAAGTGCGGTATCGCTGGCAGTGGCAAAACCATATACCGCCAGTATTGCGCCCAGAATGGCAAATAACAATCCAATGGGAATGCGGATATCCATATCCATATAATGTCCTCCTACCAAAAAATTACGGTTAATAAAATGCTGATTCCGCCAATAACTGAGGCCATAACCACTGGTTTTTCGTACCATGGAATTCCCGGCTCGTCATAGGTCTTAGGGGTGAGCGAGTAAACAAGTCCGCGCAAATCGTCGTCGGATTTAAGCTGTTTGGTAACAAACGACAGCACTACTGTTACCACAAAGCAGGCAGTCCATGCATAAATAGCCGTCCAGAATCCCTGCGCCATGCCGCTGGGATATTCAACCAAAGTCCCGAACCAACCGCCTTTGCCTTCGGCTATAGTCAGGCTGTAATGCAGCGCGGCTGCCGCTGTACCGGCCAGCAATCCCCAGAATGCGGCATTTCCGGTAGTTTTTTTCCAGAACATACCCAGCATAAAGGTGGCAAAAAGCGGTGCATTTACAAATGCAAAAATCAGTTGCAGAAAATCCATAATATTGTTGAAATTGGCTGCCGCATAAGCCGCTGCAACGCTTACTGCAACACCTGCAATGGTTGCAAATTGCCCTACCAGCAGGTAATGCTCATCTGATTTTCCGCGATTGATGTATGACTGATAAATATCGTAGGTAAACACGGTATTAAAGGCGGTTACATTTCCGGCCATTCCGCTCATAAACGAAGCCATCAGGGCGGTAATTCCCAATCCGAGCAAGCCGGTAGGATAATAATGCACAAGCATAGTGGGGATAATCATGTTGTAATCTGCCTGACCGTTATTGCCAATAAGCAGCAATCCCTTATCGGGACTGGCCATCAGTGCCATGGCTATCATACCGGGAACAATCACCAGAATGGGCAGAAACATTTTTGGCAAAGCGCCAATGAGTGGGGTTCGCCGGGCACCCGACATGGAGTTGGCGGCCATGGCGCGCTGTACCACCAGAAAATTGGTGCACCAGTATCCGAAAGCGAGTACAAAACCAAGCCCCATAACCAGTGCTATCCAGTCAATACCCATTGGGTTTGAAGCCGCCGAACCGGTGTAATGCCACATACTTGACCATGTGCCTGAAGCATAACCTTTTTGAACCGCCACTTCATTCAGTCGCTGGGTTAAACCGTCCCAGCCACCTACATCCTGCAGGCCGATGTAAACCAATGGCAGGAAGCCGGCAACAATCAGAAAAAACTGCAAAACTTCATTGTAAATGGCCGATTTTAATCCGCCCAGATAAGTATATACCAGCACAATAACTGCAGAAGCCAGAATGCTGTAGTTAAAATTCCAGTGTAGCATCACCTCCATTAACCGGGCGAGGGCAAACATCGAAATTCCTGAAGCAAATATGGTCATTACAGCAAACGAAATGGCATTAAAACCGCGGGTTTTTTCATTGAAGCGTAACTTAAGATATTCAGGAACCGACCGGGCTTTTGATCCATAATAAAACGGCATCATAAACAAAGCAAGAAATATCATAGCCGGAATAGCGCCAATCAGGTAAAAATGAGCTGTCATCAGTCCGTATTTTGCCCCTGAAGCCCCCATTCCAAAAACCTCAAGTGCCCCCAGATTGGCCGATATAAAGGCAAGGCCGGTAATCCACGATGGGATATTGCGGCCACCTTCCAAAAACTGAGAACTTGATTTCATGTACTTTTTAAGGCCCCAGCCAATCCCCAGAACGAATATAAAATAAATAGCCATGATTGAATAATCTATCAGGCTGAGTGAATAATGCTCTGTCATGTAAATAAGGTTGTGAAAGGTTTAAGCAAGTGGATTCAACAGAAAACAAGGATTTACAAATGTAAATAAATAGTAAATCTGTAACCCTTATTTTTCACCGATTTGTCGAGCGGGTTTGTATATTTGTTCATCGTTGGCCTTTAAGCTTGCTATCACTGAATAGTACATAAACTGTGCATCAGGTGGTTTACAATTTTCGGCACCAGGCTGATTTCACATTTCAGGAAAAGATTATGAAAAGAAATTCACACTTCATGGTTTCTATTATCCGTAACTCAGCTTTAACAATGCTGATTGCAGCTGCTTTGGGTTGCACTAAAACCGAAACAAAAGTCCGAAGCAGGGACGATTTTAATGACAACTGGAAATTCATCCTGTCGGATTCGGTAGCATATAAAGAGGTTGCATTTAACGACAGCAGCTGGCGCACACTTGACCTGCCACACGATTGGAGCATTGAAGGAGAATTCAGCGAAAGCAACCCATCGGCTTATTTTGGGGGGGCCTTGCCGGGTGGAATTGCCTGGTATCGTAAATCGTTCAGCCTTGAAGCTGCTGATTCGGCAAAGCGGATATTTATCACCTTCGACGGAGTGTACCACAACAGCGAGGTTTACATCAATGGCCATTTTTTAGGCAAGCGGCCATTCGGGTACATTGGTTTTCAGTATGATATGACTGCTTATCTTTACTTTGATGGCAGGCCCAACCTGCTTGCTGTACGGGTTGACAATTCAGATCAGCCCAACTCACGCTGGTACAGTGGATCTGGTATTTATCGCAACGTGTGGATTGAGAAAACCGGACAGGTTTACATCGACTACAACGGCACTTTTGTTTCAGCTACATCAGTTACCGATAAATCGGCCGATGTATTGGTTGAAGCCACCATTCGCAATGCTGCATCGGGTGAAGGCGAGCACATACTTGAAACCCTGATTCTTGACGAAACAGGGCGAACCGTAGCCCGCACAGAATCTACCTTCAGGGCACCTGCTGGCGATACTATCACCATCAGGCAAAGCGTGCATATAAGCAATCCGCAATTGTGGAGTATCGAAAAACCCTTGATGTACAAAGCTGTTTTTAATATTTATACACATGGCCCGAAAACTGATACCTATGAAACACCTTTTGGCATTCGTTATTTCGTATTCGACAGCCGCGAAGGATTTTCTCTCAACGGTAAGCCTTTAAAAATCAAAGGGGTATGTAACCACCATGATTTGGGGGCATTGGGTGCTGCCATCAATGTAAGGGCCATGGAGCGCCAGCTCGAAATTCTGAAAGAAATGGGATGCAACGCCATCCGCACTTCGCACAACCCTCCGGCTCCCGAGCTGCTCGACCTGTGCGATAAAATGGGTTTTTTGGTGATGGACGAAACTTTTGATGTGTGGGCCATCAACAAAATTCCACTTGACTACTCAAGTATTTTTAATGAATGGCATGTGCGTGATCTTACCGATCATCTGCTGCGCGACCGCAATCATCCAAGTATTGTTATGTGGAGCATAGGCAACGAAATTCGAGAACAGGGCGACACCAGCGCATTGCGCATAGCTCCGGAGCTCACAGCCATTGTCAAAAAATACATGCCAGGCATACCGGTAACATCGGGTCTCGACCATCCTGAACCCTCAAATTTCATTTACCGTTCAGGCGCCCTCGATCTGGTAGGATTTAATTATCACCAGCAATTGTACGATTCGTTCCCGGTCAATTTCCCCGGAAAAAAGTTTATAGCCACCGAAACCACTTCGTCGCTCAACTCCCGGGGAATGTATGATATGCCGGCCGACAGCATCAGGGTTTGGCCTTTACGGTGGGATCTTCCGTTTACACAGGGCAACCCCGATAATTCATGTTCGTCGTACGACAATTGCCGGGCGCCATGGGGATCTACGCATGAAGATACCTGGCGTCGTATTAAAAAGTACGATTTTCTGGCCGGAATGTTTATCTGGACCGGCTTCGATTATTTGGGCGAACCAACACCGTATCAGTGGCCGTCGCGCAGCTCCTATTTCGGCATTGTCGATCTGGCCGGTTTCCCCAAAGATGCCTATTACCTTTACCAGAGCGAATGGACCAGCAAGCCGGTGCTGCACCTGCTTCCACACTGGAACTGGGCTCCGGGGCAAATGGTGGATGTGTGGGCTTATACCAATTGTACCGAAGTTGAACTGTTTGTAAACGGCAAATCGCAAGGCAAACGATCAAAGGGAGCCGACGATCTGCACCTGGCCTGGAAGGTTAAGTATGAACCCGGAACGCTCAAAGCCGTTGGACGTTATGCCGATGGTACAACCCTTACCGAAGAGCGCAAAACGGCAGGTGCAGCAAGTGCAATTGTACTTACTGCCGACCGCGCAACCATCAGCGCCGGTGGACGCGATTTATCGTTTATCACTCTTAAAGTTGTGGATAAGGCAGGTAATCTGGTTCCTGATGCCAATCCGCTGATTGAGTTTGAAACCGACAATCTGTTAAGCATTGCCGGTGTTGACAACGGCCTGCAAACAAGCCACGAATCGTTTAAAGCCAGTTCGCGCAAGGCCTACAATGGTATGTGCCTGCTTATTGTTCAGTCGAAGGATACAAAGGGTAAATCGGTGGTAAAGGCAATGAGTAAGGGGCTTGCAGGTGCCGAAGCGGTAATTACGGTAGAATAGTTGAATTGGTTTTGACTGTCCTTTTTAACAAGGTTTTGAAAATGCTTAGCATTTGCCGGGAGGTGCAAATTATAAACCTATTACTCTTTTACAGTTTACATTATCATGCAGCTTTTTGATGTTAGTTTAATTCCTTATTCCTCTTTTGGAGAAAAGGTGACTCTACAAATATAATATGCCTGGATTGCATTGCTGGATGTGCCATCCTTTTTACTCTTCATCTGAATCCCGCATCGCGGCAATTCCGGGTTGACCGTCTTAATTATTTGCCACTGTTGGGCTAGAGCCAAATCTGATTTTGAGTAAAAAAAAGCCCTGCTTTCGCAAGGCATTTTTTGCTCCCTCTGCTGGATCCCGTATCGCTTTGCTCACGGGACGACTCTCTGATTAATCCCGCATGTGCGGGGCTCTGACCAATTGAGCCATCGGTAGCTCAATGGTATCTTTATCACAAATCTTGTCAATAAATGACCGGGATTTTTGCCTTTTGATAAACTTTTCGGCTTTCATTGCTTCACTTAATCCTCCTTTAACCTCAAATACTGCCTTTAGTTTCCAGGACCTAAGCTTCGCAGAATAAGTTATATGTTCAGAATGATTGTGATCAAAAAACCGACGTTCCACATTATTGGTGTAACCGACGTAGTAGGATTTGTCGATATCAGATTCGAGTACATAAATATAGTACATGGCAAAAAAATAAAAAAGCCCTGCTTTCGCAAGGCTTTTTTTGCTCCCTCTGCTGGACTTGAACCAGCGACCCTCTGATTAACAGTCACATTTTTTACTTTCCGATGATTTCTCATGTCTGTTAATGTTGCTTAACATACTGATAATCAATAATTATTTTTCTTTTGTTTGTTTTTGTTATCACTTATTTCATATCTTTGTGTATCGATTTGGTCGCATTTTTGGTCGCATTTTTAATACTGATATTATGATAGAAAACACAGCAACAGTGGGCTTTGTAATTGAAGGAACCAAGGCAAACAAGGACAATAAGTACCCCGTAAAATTAAACATTTATTACGGAGAAGGCAAGAAAAAATATGGCATCAAAGAAGCCGTTACCAAGGACGAATGGGAGAAGGTTTTCTCCTCCAACCTCCGCGATTCTGAGCTGAAGAAGCTCAAGG
>Ga0172373_10007994_pt1 | contig 13517 bp, 18 predicted proteins | sample Lak10m_2_FD_114546 | JGI IMG/M metagenome (GOLD analysis project Ga0172373, IMG submission 114546) | Freshwater microbial communities from Kabuno Bay, South-Kivu, Congo - kab_092012_10m | ecosystem: Environmental > Aquatic > Freshwater > Lake | place: Democratic Republic of the Congo... | reverse complement strand
CTCAACGGGCATAGTCCTCGCTACGCTCGTCCAAATGCGATCACCCTGGGCTGATGCGCTTTACCGCTTGCGCAGGAACGGCCGCTTGCGGTAAAGCTGCCGGCAGACGGAGGTTTTCATGCCGGTTTTCGGGTTGATCCTGGACATGATCGGCGTCCCGGCTGCGGCCTGGGCGGAAGGCATCGTCGTCGTCACCACTAAAACCGGCACCAAGACCACCGCTTGAAAGCGGGCCGGTTCGTCGCGTCAGTACGAAAAGGCCCGCGGAAGCATACCGCGGGCCTTTCGTTTGGAAGACGGTCCCGCGGAGCGGTCGGGCTCCAGACAACGGAGAGAAGAAGATGGGTTACAAGGTTGCTGTGATCGGAGCCACGGGCAATGTGGGCCGCGAAATGCTGCAGACTCTGGCCGACCGCAAGTTCCCGGTGGACGAAGTCGCCGCCCTGGCCTCGGAGCGTTCGGCCGGCCGTGAAGTGTCGTTCGGTGACGACAAGGTGCTGAAGGTCCAGGACCTCGCCAAGTTCGACTTCAAGGGCTGGGACATCGCGCTGTCCTCGCCGGGTGCCAAGGTCTCTGCCGAGCACAGCCCGCGGGCCGCTTCTGCCGGGTGCGTGGTGGTGGACAACACCTCGCATTTCCGCATGGACCCCGACGTCCCGCTGGTGGTCCCCGAGGTCAATGCCGACGCCATCGCCGGCTACACCAAGCGCGGCATCATCGCCAATCCCAATTGCTCGACCATCCAGATGGTGGTGGCCCTGAAGCCGCTGCATCAGCTGGGCACCATCAAGCGGGTGGTGGTCTCGACCTACCAGTCGGTGTCGGGGGCCGGCAAGGACGGCATGGACGAACTGTTCGAGCAGACCCGCTCGGTCTTCGTCGGCGACCCCAAGGAGCCGAAGAAGTTTCCCAAGCCCATCGCCTTCAACCTGATCCCGCAGATCGACGTCTTCATGGAAGACGGTTCGACCAAGGAAGAATGGAAGATGGTGGTCGAGACCCGCAAGATCCTGGATCCCGGCATCGCCGTGCACGCCACCTGCGTGCGGGTGCCGGTGTTCGTCGGCCATTCCGAATGCGTCAATGTCGAGTTCGCGAAGCCGGTCAGCGTCGAGCAGGCCCGCAAGGCGCTGTCGGCGGCCCCCGGCATCATCGTCGTCGATACCCACGAGCCGGGGGGCTATGTCACCCCGGTGGAATGCGTCGGCGAGGACGCCGTCTATGTCAGCCGCATCCGCCAGGACCCGACCATCCCCAACGGCCTGTCCTTCTGGTGCGTGTCGGACAATCTGCGCAAGGGCGCGGCGCTGAACGCCGTGCAGATCGCCGAGGTGCTGGCCCGCGACTATCTCAAGAAGTAGTTTCGTCCGGTCCGGTGTGGCAAAGGCGGGGGCCGGCGGTCTCCGCCTTTTCCATGTCCGGCCGGGATGGCGGGGCGGCTTCGCTGCCGCCGGGAAAGGCCAGGACGGCCAGTCCGGCGGCCAGGATCAGGATCAGGACGGAAGCGGGCATGGGCGGACTCCGATGATCGGTTTCATCCATGCCGCCATTCGATTATGGCGAAAATGCGGGTGTCCGGCTCATCCCAGCTCTTTGCGGTTGCTGGTGGGCACGGGGTAAGGTCGATGCCAAACGATGTCCAACACGATATTCTTGAGACAGAAATCGACGGAGACGATCAGTTTGCGGATTCTGCCGACCCTGCGCCAGTTGCGCTATCTGGTGGCCCTGGCCGAACATCGCCATTTCGGCCGGGCCGCCGAGGCCTGTCTGGCCACCCAGTCCACCTTGTCCGCCGGCCTGCAGGAGCTGGAAAGCCTGCTGGGCGTCACCCTGGTGGAGCGGACCAAGCGCAAGGTGATGCTGACCCCGCTGGGCGAGGAGATCGTGGCCCGCTCCCGCATCGTCCTGCGCGGTGCCGAGGATATCGCCGATCTGGCGGCGGCGGCGGGGGCGCCGCTGAGCGGCCCGCTGCGCCTGGGGGTGATTCCCACCATCGGCCCCTATCTGCTGCCGCGGATGCTGACCGCGCTGCGGACGGCCCATCCCGGTCTGCGGCTGTACCTGCGCGAGGACCAGAGCGCCCGCCTGCTCGACCGGGTCAACAACGGCGATCTTGATGTCGCCCTTCTGGCGCTGCCCTATCCGCTTGGCGACCTGCAGGGGCCGGTGATCGGATCGGACGGTTTCGTCCTGGCCTGCCCCGCCGCCCACCCCCTGGCGGCCCTGGACACGGTCGGGTCCGCCGACCTGGACGGGCACGAGCTGCTGCTGATGGAAGAGGGGCACTGCCTGCGCGAGCATGCCCTGGCCGCCTGTCGTCTGCCGGGGCCGGCGCGGGGCGAGGGAATCCTGGCCACCAGCCTGACCACCCTGGTGCAGATGGTGGCCAACGGCCTGGGCGTCACCCTGTTGCCGGCGATGGCGGTGGCGGCGGGGATTCTGGCGGGGACCGGGCTGGTGGCCCGCCCGCTGGCCGATGGCGGCAGCCGGGACATCGCCCTGGTCTGGCGGCCCAGTTCGCCCCGCAAGGCGGAATTCCGGGCATTGGCCGAATTTCTTATGGCGCAGCCGGTCTGAGGCGGCTACCTATGGCGCGGAACAGGGAGAGGATCATGCGCGTTTCCATCCTGGTCGCCGCCCTTGCCGCCGGTCTGGCCGCCTGCACCGAGATCACGCCGTTGCGCAACGCCGACGGGACGGTGGATTATTACGTCGATTGCGAGGGGACGCTGCGTCTGGAAAGCTGCCGCGCCGCCATGACCCGGACCTGTCCCAACGGGTTCGACCTGCGCCCGGCCAGCACGCCGGCCAAGCCCGATCCCAAACGGCCGGACCTGCCGCCGCCGAAACAGCCCAACGACGGCTTGTTCCGCTGCCGTTGACGGGGGCGCGGCGCACCGCGGTCAGGGTGCCCGGGCGATCTGCCGTGGGAAGATCAGGGTAAAGCGGGTGCCGGCCTGGGCCGGCAGATTGTCCAGGCTCAGACTGCCCTGCAGCGGGCCGGTCGCCAGATTGTAGACGATATGCAGTCCCAATCCGGTGCCGCCGCTGCCGCGCCGGGTGGTGAAGAACGGATCGAAGATGCGGTTTCGATGTTCTTCCGGAATGCCTTTGCCATCGTCGGAATAGACCAGCCGGACCATGTCGTCCTCGGTCAGCGCCGCAGTGATGCGGACGATCCCGGCCTGACCGGGATCATAGCCGTGGGTGACCGAATTCATCGCCAGATTGACCAAAATCTGGCTGAGCGCCCCGGGATAGCCATCGACATCGATGCCCGGCGGGCAAACGATCTCCACCTTGTGCCCCTCCTGGCGCAATCTGGGGGTCAGGCTGGTCAGGGTCTCGGCGATCGATCCGGCCAGGTCGAACCGGCGGCGTTCCGAGCTGGTGCGGTCGACGGCCACCTGCTTGAAGCTGCCGATCAGGTCGGCGGCCCGCTCGCAATTGGCCATGATCAGCCGGGAGGTGTCGGCGGCGGTGGCCAGGAAGCGTTCGAAATCGTCGATGCCGATATCGTCGGCGGCGAACAGCCGCTGCAGGTCGGAGGTGGCGTCGGCCAGATGCGAGGCGCAGGACAGGGCGATGCCGACGGGGGTGTTGATTTCGTGGGCGACGCCGCCGACCAGGGCGCCCAGCGAGGCCAGCTTTTCGGCCTGGACCAGGGTTTCCTGGGCTTCCTTCAGGCGGTCCAGCGCCTCTTCCGCTTCGGCCCGGCGGCGGCCCAGTTCCTGGTTCAGGGTGGCCAGCTGGTGTTGCAGGCGGTCGCTGACCTTGACCAGCCGGCGCTGTTCGCGGACCGAGCGGGAATAGGCCTCGGTCAGTGCAGCCACCCCCTGGCGGATGCCGGGGTCGGCGTCCGCCAGACGATGCTCCAGCTCCGTCGCCGAGGCCAGGACACGCTCTTCGGCGTCGAACAGGTTGAACGCGGTCCCCGTCTCGCCGGTTTCGGAACTCATGAAGGCGTCGTGGCGACCAGATTGAAGGTGACGGATTTCAGGTCTTCGGCGAAGTCCTCGCCGAATTCCTTCATGGTCTCGTCATCGGGGGCGAAGTACCAGTTCACTTCCAGGCGGACGCCGCGCCCGGCGGCGTTTTCCATCATCTGGAACATGTTCATCAGCGCCTTGGCGCTAGAGCTGTTGAAGTAGATCAGCTCGAAATCGAAGCGGATGTCACGGTTTTCCGCATTGTCCAGGAAAGGCTCCAGGACCGCGAAAATCGGGCCGAAAACGGTCGAGGCGTCTTCCGGGTAGGATTCCCCCCTCAGCGACAGGCGGCCGGCGGCGAAGTCGAAATCGACGTCGGGCGAACGCTCGGTCGCCGGGATCTTCAGATTGTCCATGTCGGCCCTCAGATGGATACTTTCATGCAGAAGAACTGCTGGTGCTCGTCGATGGGATCGAAATCGAACTCGATCGGGTCGCTGGCCCGCCGGGCGATCTCGATCAGGCCGATGGTGGCCCCCCGGCTGCTTTCTTCCGGCGGCTCACGCAATTTTTCCTTGTAGTGGGCCTTGATCTCGTCCTTGTCCATCCGCTGCAGCTGCTGCAGGCGGTCCCGCAGCCGGGGGACGTCCTCGGTCAGGATGATGTTGGCGCAGACGATGAAGAATTTGCCGCGGTCGGTGCCGATGGTGACCATGCCCGACGACAGCTCCACCGCCTTGCCGATATTGCCCCGCAGCTTCTCGGCCGAATAGCGGATGATGTTCTGGGCCTGCTCGATGAAGACCGAAAACACCTTCTTGATGGTGGTGAGGTCGGTATCCTCCAGCGCCATCTTGTGTCGCAGCGCATCGCCCAGCGAATAGAGAATTCCTTCGGAAAGATATCCCGAGAACGAGAAGATCACCCCCCTGGTGTCAAGAATGGTCTTGAATTCCCTGTAGTCTTTCGCAAGCATCAGCCGTGCCTCGCCCCCCGGAGTGACGGGGGACAGTCTACTCCTGTTTGCCCCGGCTGTCACCCGCGCCCCCGCGGCGGGCAGCGCAGCCAGATGGTAAAGGTGCTGCCGCGGCCGGCCTGGCTGTCCACAGACAAGGTGCCGCCATGCATATCCATGATCTGGCGGACCATGTGCAGGCCGATTCCCGATCCGGCGATGCTTTGGGTATTGGACGCGCGGAAGAAGCGTTCGAAGATCCGCGGGATATCGTCGGCGGGAATGCCGATGCCGGTGTCGGTCACGGCGACCGATACTCCGCCCCGCTCGGGGATGGTGACGATCGAGACCGGGCCGTCGGTGGAATATTTCAGGGCGTTGCCGATCAGGTTGTTCAGCACCAGGGCCAGCAGACTGGGGTCGCCCCAGACGGCGGGACAGGGGGGCGTGGTCGCCACGATCTCGCGCCGGGGCGATGCGGCACGGTGGTGGTCGACGGCCGCGCTCAGGATCGGGGCCAGGGTGAAGGCCTGTTCCTGCAAGACGATGCGGCCGCTTTCCAGCTGCTCGTCGGCCAGACAGGTGCTCAGCAGGTCGATCAGGCGGCTGACGGCGCCGCGGATGGTCTGCAGCCTGGGCAGCATGCCGGCGTCGGATTGTTCGGCCCGCAAGGTCAGCATCTGGGCGGCGGAATCGATGATGGCCAGCGGGGTGCGGAATTCGTGGCTGACCATGCCCAGGAACTGGCGCAACTGGCTGCGGGCCTGCATTTCGCGCTCCAGGGCCAGTTCGGCGCGGTCCTTGGCATGGCCCAGTTCGGCGGTCCGCTGCTGCACCTTGCTTTCCAGCGAGACGTTCAGCTCGGTCAGTTCGCGGTTCAGCCGCCCGATGGTGACGATGTCGCGCCAGGCCCGCACGCCGCCGATCACCGACGTGAACAGCTTCTGCGCCGTCAGCTCGGCCTTGCTTTTGTAATCGTTGATGTCGTAGGCCAGTACGACGTCGCGTTCGGGAGCTTCGCCGGGCTGGCCGGTGCGCAGGATGATGCGGATATCCCGGTTGCCCTGCTCGCCGCGGATTTTCCGGACCAGCTGCAGACCGGCGTCGACGGTCTCCATTACCACGTCCAGCAGGACCACGGGAATATCGCGCCGGCCGGCCAGCATGGCGGCGGCCTCGGCGGCGGAGAAGGCCGACAGGACTTCGAAGCCGCGCCCCTCGAAGGCGAAGTCGCGCAGCAGGACCCGGGTCATGTCGTGGACCTGGGGGTCGTCGTCGACCACCAGAAGCGGCCAGGCGGCGGCCGGGGCCGTCCGGTCGGCGTCGCGCTGCCTGAAGATCAGCTTGCCGCCCCGGGCCATCGCCTAAAGCACCGAGATGGTGGCGGCAAAGGCATAGCCCGTACCGTGAACCGCTTCGATGGGCAGGTCGGTTCCCAGCTGGTCCGCCGCTTTTGCCCGCAGGCGGCGCACCATCGAATCGACCGAGCGGTCGGACGGGTCCCACTGGCGCTTGCCCAAGGCCCGGAAAATCTCGTCGCGGGAAACCGGCTCGCCGGGGCGTTCGACCAGCAGGCTCAGGAAGACGCGTTCGTTGGCGGTCAGCTTGACGGCTGCACCATCGGGCGAGATCACCATCCAGCCGATGGGGTCGTAGCCCCAGGCCCCGCCCGGCGGTTTGGGCGGGTCCGCCGGGGCGCAGGGCGGGAACAGTTTCAGCCGCCGGGACAGGGTGCGGATCTGGGCTTCCAGTTCGCGCAGTTCCACCGGCTTGGACAGATAGACGTCGGCGCCGATTTCCAGCCCGACCACCCGGTCGATGCCGACATTGCGGGCGGTGAGCATGATGATGCCCACGTCGGAATGGTCGCGCAGGCGCTTGGCGATGGAAAACCCGTCTTCGCCGGGCAGATTGACGTCCAGGATGATGATGTCCGCCGGCCGGCGGGACTGGGCATGGTCCAGCGCCGGGGCGTCTTGGCAGCCGACGACGTCGTGACCGCAGGCGGACAGGTACTCCACCAGATCCCCGCGCAGCGAGGCTTCGTCCTCAACGACAGCGATACGGGCCATGTCTCACTTCAGCCTCCGTCGATCCCCCCCGATGGCAGGGAAGCATCGGAAGGCCGGCGCGTCAAAGGGCTAATTCGGTTTTAAAGACGCGGGGCGACGATCTTTTCCACCAGCTTGACCAGCAGCCGGTCCATGCGGGTCGCCCACATCTCGTCGGTGTCGATCATTTCGCGGCAGCGGCGGAAGGCACGCAGGACGGTGGTGTGGCTGCGGCCGCCGAACACCCGGCCCAGCTCGGGCAGCGAACACGAGGTCAGCAGGCGGGTGTAGTACATGGCGGCCATCCGCGGCTTCCACAGGCGGTGGTCGCGGGAATGAACCATCATTTCACGCTCGGACAAGCCGAATTCCGCGGCGACGGCGGCGATGACGTCGGCCACGAACGGGTCGCTGACCCGGTAGCGGGACGACGGGGCGGAGCGGATTTCGGCGAGAGCGGTGGACATGTTTCAGGCCCCTGAATTCGAGACTTCCCTAGGACGCCACAATGCGCATGTGCGCAGAAGGCATCTACCCGCAAGTTGCAACCCGATGTGTCACGATGTGACGATAGATGCAAATGCAATGTCAATAAAACATATAAATTCGGTGTATTTTATATGCCCCCTCAGGCTTCAGTAGCCATAGGGCTTGTCCGCTCCCCAGACCAGGGTGGCGACGTGGCGGCTGACCATCTTCATCAGGTCGTAGGGCGGGGCGATGAATTGCAGGGCCATCCAGTCGCTGACCACCGCCCGGATTTCGGCCTTGCCCTTGGCGATGCGCATTTCCGGCCAGTTCAGCGATTCCAGCTCGAACTCGATGATCAGGCCCTTCCAGACCCGGTGGTCGGGCGGGATCGGCACCTTCATGCCGCCGATGGAAACATCCAGCACCTTGAACTCGAACCCTTCGAAGCGGGTCACCAGGCCGGTGCCGGCATGGCGGTCGTCGAGCCGACGGTCGTTTTTAGGAGGCTTGAACATCGGCCATGTCCCATTCGAAGGCAACCGCGCAGAAGGCGTCACTGTAACCCGGCGGCTGCAGTGACGCCATAGGATCTGGGGCCGGTCAGCCGGTCACGAACGTGCCGCGGTACACGGCCTCCTGGTCCTGGGCCAGGCGGTCCAGCAGAGGCTTCTCCCGATGCGGCCCGTTCCAGCGGTCGAAATGGATCAGGTCGCCGATGGGCAGGCGGGGCCGCCATCCGGCGCTTTCCAGTTCGGGGCGGGGATGATAACCGCGGACCCGGCCGACGCACAGATAGGCGACCGGAACGATGCCGTCGGGAATATCCAGGGATTTCCGGACGGTCTCGTTGTCGAAGATGCTGACCCAGCCGATTCCCAATCCTTCGGCGCGGGCCGCCAGCCACAGGTTCTGGACGGCGCAGACGCTGCTGTACAGGTCCATCGCCGGAATGTGGGTCCGGCCGATCACCACCGGCCCGGCCCGGTCGCGGTCGCAGGTGACGCAGATGTTGACCGGGGCCTCCATGATCCCTTCCAGCTTGAGGCGGCGATAGGTGTCGCGCTTGTCCTCGGGAAACATCAGAGCGGCTTCGGCGTGGGCGGCGGCGAAGGCGTCGTGGACCCGCCGGCGGGTTTGCGGATCGCGGATGACCACGAAGCTCCAGGGCTGCATGAACCCCACCGAGGGGGCGTGGTGCGCGGCGGTCAGAATCCGGCTCAGCACCTCGTCGGGCACCGGGTCGGGCAGGAATTCGCCGCGGGTGTCGCGGCGGGTCAGGATGGCGCGGTAGACGCCGGCGCGCTCGGCGGCGGGCAAGGGGGTTGCGGGCAACAGGATCTTATCCATCATCATTCCCCTGTGATGGAACGCCCCGCCGGCTGTCCGGGCCGGTTGGGCCATGTCCGTCTGGCCGGTCTTCTGACTTGGGTTCCTCCCGGACGGACGCCTTCCCGACCTGCGTCAGTGGCTTGGTGGTCCGCCGGTCCCCCATACAGCGTTGGGCACGTCGCGGAATCGCACCGCGTTCCCGATTCTCCGGCCCGCATGGCTGCGGCCCGGCACCAGATGGCGCCCCGGTTATAGGCGGAAAGGTCCGGTCTTCGCAAGACCGCCCGCGCTGTCACAGGGCGCCGTCGTCCCCATCGGCAATGGCCTGCAGTCCGGCGATGTCGCGGCTGAAGATATTGGTGGCGACCTCGCCGATCAGCCGGCGCTTCTTGAAGTCGGAAACCATCCGGCAGGCGGTTTCGGTGGTGATGCCCAGCAGGGCGCCGACATCGTCGCGGCCGAACAGGCGGCAATGCTCGGTCGAGGCGGGGGCCAGCAACAGGAACAGCCGGGCCAGCCGCTGGCGGGCGCTGCCGGTGGACAGTTCGCGCACGCACTGGTGCGAGCGCCGCACCATGTCGTGCCATTTGCCCATCAGCTGGCGGTTCAGCTTGGGCGACAGCCGCGTCACCACGTCGCGCGGAATGCGGCAGACCTTGGTCGGCAGCAGGGCGATGGCGGCATGCTCGTAATGCGGCGAGACCGAGGCCTCCAGCCCGGCGACGTCGCCCGGACCCAGCAGGCTGACGATGCGGTGGTTGCCGTCGGCCAAGTACTGTTCCAGCTTGATCAGCCCCTCGCGCACGGTGAACAGGGCGGATGCGTCCTGATCCGGCTGGTACAGGGCGCTGCCCGGCGGCAGCCACAGATCCTCGATGGGCAGGTGGACGGTGCTGAAATCCTCGCTGGTCAGGTCCGCGAACAGCACCAGATGGCGGATGGCGCACTTTTCGCAGGTGGCCAGTCCGTACCACGCTGCCTGGATTTCCGTTTCGCGCACGGCCGGTGCCCTTTCATCCGCGCCGGGGGGTGACAAATGTCAGTGATGGTCCGGGGACGGACTGCCTATACAAGGCGTACAGGAAACGTCCGCCCCCCCGGCGGCCCGCATCCAAGGATGGACACGATGCCCGCTATCGAACTTGACGTCAACGCCGCCCGGCTGGCCCACTTGCGCTGGGAGATGGCTCTTGAGGATCTGGTCGACGGCAAGGGCGGGTCGACCCCGCTGCAGGGGCACGAGGATTGCGATCTGGGAACCTGGATCTATGGTACCGGCCTCAGCCGGTACGGCAAGTCCGGGGCGATGTGGCAGTTGAAGAGTTCGCACAAGAAGTTCCATGTGCTGGCCGCCGACACCCTGGCGGCGGTCGCCGCCGGGAACACCGTGCGGGCGAACGAAACCCTGGAGTCCGTACGCCGGCTGAGCGGAGACATCCTGTTCCAGCTGACGGCGCTGGAACTGGACGTGATCGAGTCCTGCGCCGATCAGCCGGCCCCGGGTTTGCCGGGCCGCCTGCTGCGGATCCTGTTTCCCCAGCCGCCCCGTCCCGACGTTCGTCTGGTTCAAAGCCGCGACGGCGGCGGCGGGCGCCGGACCCTGAACGTCACCGGGGCGCGGCTGGCCCACCTGAAATGGATCCGCGACCTGCAGCGGGCCTTTCGCGGCCACGGCAAGGCGATGGCGGCGCAGCCCAGCGACGAGTGCAGCCTGGGGGTGTGGATTCATGGCACGGCGATGAAGGAACTGGGGCAGACCGAGACGCTGAAGGCGCTGGATGCCGCGCACAAGCGGTTCCATCACGAGGTGGACATCGTCCTGTCTTCGCTGCGTCACCGCAAGTTCCGCACCGCCGACGAGGCCTACGAAGACGCGCTGGCCCTCAGCGGGGCCATCGTTTCGCTGCTGACCCGCCTGCAATTCGAACTGATGGATTCAACGCTGCTGTCCAGCCAGTCCTCGCGATTGTAGGCGGCGGCGCTCGGGTCCGACACATGGGTTGCGTTCCCGGCCAGACCGGCCTATCTGTTGGGAATGGTCATGCAGAAAACCCAAGGCTATCTGGCGGGACAGTTGCTGGTCGCCATGCCGCAGATGCAGGATCCGCGCTTCGCCCGGACCGTCGTCTACCTGTGCGCGCACAGTGCCGAAGGGGCAATGGGCCTGGTGGTCAACCGCCTGCTGGACGGCATCACCTTTCCCGAACTGCTGGACCAGCTGGGAATCGAGGCCACGCCGGTCTGTGACCGCATCAGGGTGCATCTGGGCGGGCCGGTGGAAAGCGGGCGCGGTTTCGTCCTGCATTCCGCCGATTATCTGCACGAGACCTCGATGCTGGTCGAAGACGGGGTGGCGCTGTCGGCCACCGTCGACGTCCTGAAGGCCATCGCCGGCGGCGGCGGGCCGCGCGACAGCCTGCTGGCCCTGGGCTATGCCGGGTGGAGCGCCGGGCAACTGGATGCCGAGATCCGCGAAAACGCCTGGCTGAACGTGCCGGCCGATCCCTCCCTGCTGTTCGGCCGCGACCTGGACCATAAATGGGAACAGGCTCTTCACAAGCTGGGCATCGACTTCGCCGCCCTGTCGGCGGATGCCGGTCACGCCTGACGGCGCCGCCTCGACCGAAACCCCGTAAATAAAGATTGAACCGACCGCAAATGCCGGCCATTTGCGATGATTGGTCTTGACAATACATCCTGTGCGTAGCCTCTTTTGTCTTTCCGGCATACGGCATAGACCGGAGAGGCGCGTGTTGCGCTGCAATATAAATAAGGCGAAAAGCCACGAATCGAGGGGATGGGCGGTAGGGAGCCCACGGGAGGGGACGGTGTCACGCGACGTTTATCTCACAGGACACGAACGTGTCCTGGACCATGACAAGATCATCGTATCGAAGACCGACATGAAGGGGCGGATCACTTACGTCAACGAAGTCTTCTGCCAGATGGCCGGCTATACCCCCAGGCAGGCGGTGGGGGCGCCGCACAGCATCGTGCGCCATCCGCGCATGCCGCGCTGCGTGTTCAAGCTGCTGTGGGACACCCTGGCGCAGGAACGCGAGATCTTCGCCTTCGTCAACAACCGGGCTTCGAACGGCGACCATTACTGGGTGTTCGCCCACGTCACCCCCAGCCGCGACCTGGACGGGGGCATCGTCGGCTATCATTCCAGCCGGCGCAGCGTCGATCGCGACGTCGTCCGGGGGGTGGTCGCCCCCCTGTACGAGCAGTTGTGGCAAGAGGAACAGCGTCACGCCAACCCGAAGGACGGCATGGCCGCTTCGCTGGCGATGGTCACGGGTCTGCTGTCCCAGGCGGGGAAAAGCTACGATGAATTCATCTTCTCTCTTTAAGGCGGTCGCCGCGGCGGCGGCCTGCGTCGCGCTGTCGCTGCTGGCCGTCCTGGCCGGCCTGGTCCAGTCGGCGCCGCTGTCGTCGGTCCTGCCGTCCCTGGCCGCCGCCGTCGCGGCGGCGGCGGCGCTGGTGCTGCTGCGCCGCGTGCGGGCAACCGTCGGCTCGGCCGGTCATGTCCTGGACCGTCTGGTCCGGGGCGATTTCGAGGCCCGCATCACCGATGTGGCCGAAGGCGGCGAACTGGGCGGCCTGCTGAACCGGATCAACCATTTCGCCGATCTGAACGACGCCTTCCTGCGGGAAAGCGAGGCCACGGTCGAGGCCATCACCGCGGGAAGGCTGTTCCGCCGGGTGCTGGAACGCGGCATGCCCGGCCAGTTCCGCCGTGCCGCCCGGGCGGTGAACGAATCCGCGGCATTCATGCAGGGCAAGACCGAAGACACGCTGCGTCTGGCCGATCAGTTCGAGACGACGGTGAAGAAGGGTCTGACCGACACGGTGTTCGTTTGCCTGGACACCGAGGCGGTGACCGACCAGATTGCCGCTGCTGCCCGTGGTTCGGCGGGCGAGGCCGGCGATGTCCTGACGGCGGCGTCGACGGCGTCGGGCAGTGCGGAATCGGTGGCGGCGGCGTCGGAAGAGCTGTCGGCGTCGATCAATGAAATCGCCCGCAATGCCAGCATGATCTCGGGGGTGACGCAGACCGCCGTCCAGCAGGCGCAGAACACCGACCGGCTGGTGCGCGGTCTGGCCAGGGCCGCCCAGGAAATCGACGGGGTGGTGGCGCTGATCACCGCCATCGCCGGCCAGACCAACCTGCTGGCCCTGAACGCCACCATCGAGGCGGCCCGTGCCGGCGAGGCCGGCAAGGGCTTCGCCGTGGTCGCCAACGAGGTCAAGGGACTGGCCAACCAGACGTCGCGGGCCACCGACGATATCGGCACCCGCATCCGGGCGGTGCAAAGCGCCACCGGCGAGGCGGTGTCGGCCATCACCGACATCACCGCCATCATCGGGCAATTGTCGGAAATCGCCGAAAGCATCGCCGCCGCCGTCGAGGAACAGGGGGCGGCAACCTCGGAGATCGCCGCCAACGCCACCCAGTCGGCCCGCTGCGCCCACGAGATGGAGGCTCACGCCACCAGTCTGAAGGACACCGCCACCGGCACCGTCGGCGTTGCCGGCCAGCTGGAAATGGCGATGGAGCAGATCAACGAGAAGATCGAAGAGGTCAGCGTCCAGGCCGACGAGTTCCTGCGCATGGTGCGCGGCCAGTATCGCGGGGCGATGGGCGCCGCCTGAGCTAACAGGCTGCGGAAATAAGTCTGTTTACGCGCCCTTTCTCCATCGAGCCGCGGCGATATCGCGCCTCGGCGCCGGGGTTTTGTCGGCTTTTGCGGCCATTTTCAGCGGGTTTTGCCGATT
>Ga0172373_10007993_pt1 | contig 13519 bp, 25 predicted proteins | sample Lak10m_2_FD_114546 | JGI IMG/M metagenome (GOLD analysis project Ga0172373, IMG submission 114546) | Freshwater microbial communities from Kabuno Bay, South-Kivu, Congo - kab_092012_10m | ecosystem: Environmental > Aquatic > Freshwater > Lake | place: Democratic Republic of the Congo... | reverse complement strand
GTAGTAACAATCTGTCCTGTTCGCAACATAGCTACAGCAAAATCTTTTATTTTATCTTGACCAGAATTGTTCCAATAACCGTTACACTGATTACATATACCGTAAGGAACCGCATTAATATCTTCAAGTACTGAAGAAGGCTGAGAAAAACCCCATTGTAGCGGATAAATTTTATTTGTTTGTACTCCTAGATCGAAATGAGGATATGCAGGAGTTCCACTTCTCCACAATTCCCACCAGTCTGTGTTTGCGTTGTACACTCCTTTTTTATATTTGTTTTCTGGAAAATCTGGAAATTCTGGATCAGGATAACCTTGGGTGTTTGTTCCGTTACAATTTGTTGAATCGTCTGGTGCTTTTCTGATTGGAGATATTCGTATGTGTTCCCAAGAATTAACTTGGTCTGCCACATCAGGATCTCCCCAACAAAGAGCAGAACCTCCGTGAAACAACACAGCACTAGTATTAAATCCTGCGTGAATGCTGCAGATAGTATTTTTAATATCACTAAGATCTGTTATAGGAGCAACAGTAAAAGTTATTCCTGAACCTATAATTCCTGCATTTAATTCTCCTTGAGGTAACGCCCATTTTATAGTTTCAGGACGATATCCTTTACCTTCTTCCAGAATTTCTATTCCTGTAACTTCCCATATTCTTGGACCGTCAGGAATAGGAGCAAGACCTGTAAGTAATCGTACCTTTGCACCTCTTCCTGTTAAAGTTCCGATTCCGGTTTCAAATATTCTTAGTTCTGGATTTTCTATTTTTACAAGTTTTTCAGAAGCAGACAATCCGGATAGATCTATTCCTGCACTTGTTATCTGACCGTTAGGAACTTCCCAAGAAGGTCCCAGTACAGGAGGAGTGTTACATTGGCCGTAAGCATTTAATCCCCAACACACAACACTGTTATCGTTTAAACGAACAATGTTATGATACGCACCACACTCTATGTCTATAACACGAACTTCTCCGGAATCTAATCTGGATTTAAGGGTCGCAGGTATTTCTAATGGATGGCCTGCAGGAACAGGTTTAGCTACAAGATCGTATGATTCGTACAAAGTCTGTAATGTTATGCCGGGTACTAAAGATAATCCTCGGGCTTCCACCAGTGCGCTGTGTCTAACAGTTCCTGGAGGTCTTCCTATGCTGATTCCTGATCCGTTGAATTCCATGGGTCTGTCCGGATACAGATAATATGACGCATCAATATTTCCTATTATTTTATAGTGAGGACATCCTCCAACAGAAACTGCAGGATTGGGTGTAGACGGAAATCCGTTAGCAGGATTATACCATCCTGTAGGAAGAGTTTCTGATGCACACGCTCCCCCAACCCCGGGAGGAGGTACAGGAAGATCTACTCCTCCAATAATTCCTGTAGTTCCTCCCCAACCTACACACGCTTCAGGATAAAGAGTTATCATACCGAAGGGATATATATCGCCAAATAGGTTAGAAACAGGCGGATCTACTCGGTAATCGTCTGCAATTTTCCCGAACCCAGGATGATCTCCCCAATCGTAACCACCGAATCCATCATCTGCGTGAGTGCCTCCGTGAACAAGTTTCCAAGCGTCTGGATCTAGATTGTATCTGGCACTTCCGTTTAAAGTGTGAATGCCTAGTTCATCAATATACCAAAGAGGAGAATCTTTAACATTTATTCCGTCTGGTCCTATTACACCTTTACTTACTATTCCTTGACTCAAGAAAAGTGTATCGTTTTCTGTTATTTTTGTTCCTGATCCTATGAATACTTGAATTCTGCCGTCTTTGGTTAAAACCATGAAATGATACCATCCTGCTCGGACAAGCACCATGTCATCAGGTAATATTACCGGACCACCAGCACAACAACAAGGATTCCATCTGCTCATAGGTTCAAAATCCCTGAAGGTTTGGATTATTTCAGGGTCAACAAGTATTTAGTTTTGTTTATTTCAGCCAGAATTTCATTTCGTATATTTTCAAGATCTGTGTTTCCTGCTAGTATATAATGCACCCGGTGGGGGATACACAAGTATCTATGAAAATTCCATTTTGAATAAATACTCTATGAAAGGAAGGTGTTTCCCATGTGGTTAAAAGAAAAATTACAAGAATGGCTACCCAGTTCCTGGTTGAAAGCTTTAGGGCTTCTTCCAGAACCAAAGCCAACACCCCGTTCCTGCTGCAAAGGTAAAAAAAGCTGCAATAAAAAACGTTAAAATAATTTAATTACAGAGCAACAAAGGGCTCCCTCCTGTGACGGCGGGAGCCCTTGTTGTTTTGGAATTTATATATAATTTAAAAGGAAAACACCCATGGAACGCTGGATGCAACAATTAAAAGAAACTTACACCAAAATGGTTCAATCGAAATTGTCAGAAGAAGCATCACTAGATGGTCCTAATGCTGCATTACATCCAGATATAGTAAAAGAATTGATTCGTCAAGGATATCATCACCCAAAATTGAATCCCATAATACAACCATCTTCTACTAGTGGTAGAGGATATTATGTTCAAGAAAATCCTTCAATGGATTCTCGTTCATTTCCTGATGCAAGAATTGTTGATGAAAAAACAGGAAGAATTACACTTCATCCATCATACGAAGGATGGATTAGATTAAGTGGACCTTATAGTGGCGATTGATTACAAAACTTTAGCACAGTAATCGTACATCACAATTCCGCTAGCTGTTCCTACATTCAGACTACGGACAGATCCGTATTGACGGATGTACACACAGTCCTGAGCCAATTCTAAAAGCTCTGGAGGCACTCCGACCTGCTCTTGACCAAAGATCATTACCACATGCTTATCTTTAGGCCACTCGTATGTGTCTACAGGATAAGCACTAGAAATATTGTCTACAGCTACTAGATGAAGGGGTTGCCTTGTGTCTTCACTTAATTCTTTAATCTGCTCAGATAAGCACTGAAGCGTTCTAGCGTGCCGCATACGAACATAGTGATGGGTACCAACAGTACCCCTACGATCAAACTGCTTGTTACCGTAGACAACAACTCGCTTAGAACAAAATGCATTAGCGTTGCGGATGCAAGTAGCAATGTTAAAGTCGTTATATAAATTGCTGCAAATAATAGAGAAGTTGTTCGCTTTTTCATCAAGATCTGCCAGAATTGCTTCATGTTTCCAGTAATGATAATGATCAATAATATTACGAGTTTCCGTCCCAGTCTGGTGGGAACCAGTTGTTAAAATCGTCGTTTCCATTATTCTTTCGTCGCTTTCTATGAGGCTTCTTGAAACCTAGATGATAATTCTTGTCGTAATAGTTAAACTGAGTGTATCCGGGCCATCCGTTTTGATTTAGTCCTTTAGTTTCATTTTTAATTCCGTTCATTACAAGCCAAGTTCCTAGCATGTATTGGGCTTGTTTAACAGAACCAGGATATCGTTTAGTTTTAGGATTCCAATCACGATCATCCAATCTCAAAAGAATAGAAAATCCTAGATCAATCAGCTTTTTACCAAACCAGATTTTAAATGTATTAAATTTTTTCATAATGCGGGTAAAGAGAATCGAACTCTTATCTATTGTTTGGAAAACAATTGTGCTACCATTATACCACACCCGCGTGTTCTGTCAAGTACTTTTTGAGAGCAAGATCTTTAGCCTTGGCTTCCAGCATAACATCATACTGTCGGTCTGTATGGTAAACCGGAAGTGGCTCTTCAATATAATCTGAATGTGCTTGTGGCCGCTTTCCGTAAGCAGATTCAGAATAATGAGTGTCGGGAACTTGATCTTCAGGCCAAGTGGAAAAACACAGTTCCACAGCATGATCCACAGTTTCCATATTATGACAGAAACGATGATGGTGGAAATCGTATACCAGACGAACACCACAACCAGAGTAGATCATTTCGTGAAGATCGATAGGCGACCACATAGACGGTTTATCATCATTTTCCACTGTTAGCTGGCGTTGGAGATTAGGATTAAGAATCCGGAAAGTATCACAAAATCGTTTGGCGGTTTGGGGTTTTCCTTCGTACACTCCTCCAACATGAATATTAATATTAAAATCGTCTGCATGGCCTAACAGATCACCAATCAGCTGGTGCATTTCTAGAGCCATAATAGACTTCTGGACAATCTTGGGATCAGGGCTTGCAAGGCACGTATAAGGCCCAGGATGGCACGAGAGGCGAATCCCGGCCTGACGGGCTATCTGGCCTGCCTCGTCCATATGAGCCGTAATGAGCGTTTGGTGGGCTTCGTCCAGGTAGTGCAGTTTGTAGCCTAGTTCTGGATGATCCATGAACGGAAAAATTCCACTACCTACACGAAATAGTTTAACACCGGCCTCTGCATTCCATTCCATGATCTTTACCAGATCACGAGTATTGTTTGCAGCAAGTTGACCACAGCGTTCCAAACTAAAATTAGACATACGCAGAGTACGATCTGCTGTAATATAATCTTTCTTCTTAACACCTTCGTTAAGAGTTAGATTCTGGCAAGCGTAACCAATATGGCGAATAGGCATAATGTTTAGTGACCCCAGCGGGGCTCGAACCCGCAGTTATCGCCTTGAAAGGGCGAGGATTTGGCCAGTTAATCTATGGGGCCTTGTGTTTTGATTTATCTTTATTTTTTGTTTTTGGAAGAAATGAAATTTGTTTTGGTGATCCTAATTTTAGGGTTTTATTTATAATAGCGTGGATATTATCGATATCTTTTTGTGTAAAAAGTATTCCACTAGCTGCCATATATTTCAACACATTTCTAGTGGTGTTGTTAGCTAATATTTGTTGTTTATTTTGACGCATGTACATATTTAGTAGGATACCAGAGACTCGAACTCTGCAATAGATCGTTATAAGCGATCCTGTCCCACCCGAGACTTGTATCCCAAGATCTTTATTCTACCTCAGAATTTTTAGGAAGCAAGTGGATTCGAGACTTTTTGTTCGCAATGTGGCCGTTTTCATTCTTAATCAGATAGTTTGACTTTTGACGATCATCATCATGACCAAGACGGTAATTGATATCAGTGAATCCCATATCAATCAGTTCTTGTTTGTGGTTTTGAAAAAAATTCACGAGCACAGCAACACTAGCAATTGATCCATTTTCATCCGCTGTCAGCGGAAAGTCCATGTGTAGTCTGAACATCTACAGTTTCTCCTGTTTCTTGTTTTAGATACGAGTCAATTTCTTTGTACAATTTAATCAGTTCACCGTTAAGACGAGTAATATTCATGGTTATGTTTTTTATATTATCGTGAATAACTTGTAATGCTTGAACATCACTAGGTTTAGGTTGTCTCATAAAGTAATGATTCCTTCATCAGTAGTGTAATGAATATCATGAAAAATTTCCTGACACCACGGTAAACACAATTCGCACGGCTTGGCCATGCGAAGATCTCCGAAACGATTAAAACGAACATTCAGAAGCGTGAGCTTCTTGTTACGCAGGTTATACGGAACCTTGCGATACGCATCCAGTTCTGAATGCATTTCATCAAACGGATATCCAATAACCTTAGCCTTGGGATGAGTCTTAAAAAAATTACGACCTGTTGCTACGATTCTGTTCTTATGAAGAACAAATGATACATGCTTCTTTTGACGAGGCAGCTCCATACACAAAGGAAAAGCCTGTTCCAAAAACGAATCAATCAAGCTGTTAGTCATACCTACAATATACTCTATTTTTTCTTAGAGTCAACTTTTTTCTTAGACTTTTTCTTTTTTCCGAAGATATCGTCCCAATTTTTTGACCATTGTTGCCAGTTTACAGGACGGTACTGATCTCCTTTGCCTGCATCATGTTTGCCGCCCATCACCAGTCTCCTTCAAGTTATAATAATACGAGTCATCATCAGCATTAATAATCCAACGATCACTAACGCTTTCGCATTTCCATTCTTTATTATCTACAAGAAAATCTGGATTTTGTGGAAATGGTTTGGTTACAAAAGACATATTTTTCCAATATACTCTGTTATTAGGTTGAAGAGTGTAATTTCCATTATCTAACTGAAACATGTGAAGAGATTTATACTGTGTTGGTTCGTCGGAATAAGAATTTCTATACCAATCAAAAGTCATCATATAATCTCCCCAATGAGCAGATCCGTCTTTAATAATAACTTTTGCGCGACAGTCATGTAAAGTATCATATTCTATAACAGAAACGTTTTCATGAAAACAATCCCAAAGTTGCAGATGATCCAGTGGCATTAATGGTGCTTTTGGTTTAGAGCAAAGCATATGAATAGGAACTCTACTTCTTACTATTCCGTAATCTGTCATTACATGAAAAGTTAAAGCTTTACCTGAACAAGATTGAGCACCAAACACAAGCACTTTATCGTATTCACCAACATGCTTTTGGTGTTGATACATATGCTCTTTTCTGATATAACAATAAAAATGATTTATATTTGTATTGTGCATTTTTTAAGATATTCTAAGGCTTTTTCTACTCCAGAAATATCGTCTCCCAATTTACCTAATCCCACATTACAATCATTACAAATCCATCCTCTAAATGTGTTAGTGTCATGACAATGATCTAAACACCATTTTCCAGGCTTTACCGGATTTCCACAACAAGAGCAAACATCAGGTTTAGGTGGTGCTTGTTTTTTAATTTGTGCTCGTATTTTAGTGTGCTTTTTAATACAAGTTTTACAGCGCGAATCTAAACGATCTTTATGATGAGAATGTTTTGAATATTCACTAACAGGCTTATATTCCTTGCAATAAATACATTGCTTTACAGAATCTGTCTGAGAAAAATCATCAAAAAGATTACACATCGTGGTGAGTGTATTTGGGATAGTTTTTATTAAATTTCCAAACGGTTTCTTTCACGTCGATTGCTGTGAGAGCTTCCGTAATTGTGTTACGAATAGACAATAATTCATCATAAGTATAACCGTTTACAATTTCATCGGTATCTATTCCTTCAAATGTTGCAATATATTTACCTTCAATGAAAGGATCTTTATGAAGAATAATTGTAGGTTTAATTCCTGCAGCTTTTACTATTCCTGCAACAACAAAAATATTAGGAGGTCCGTTCATTTTTAATCTTGAAGAAAACGGCGTTGTTCAGAATTTTCTTGAAGTTTGTTTGTTGATGCTTGATAATCATGACGAGCATTTTCAATAATTACTCTGTGAGCATCAAACCATCCTGCCCGGTACTCGTCCCAATACAATCCTGTTTCAAAAGAAGACGGCATTTCTCGGCCTTCCATGCGTGCTTCGTAACCGTGTGAATATCCCATACCTTGTTTATATTCTGGCGTAGTCATGTGTTTCTCCTTATATTACAAACACACCCGGCTGGATTCGAACCAGCGACCTGCAGATTAGAAATCTGTTACTCTGTCCAGCTGAGTTACGGGTGTTTGCTGATTACTCAGCCCCTACGAGCTTCAGTCCTTCTGGTGCCATAACCTTCTTTGGGCCTGGAGTTGCAAGACCAGACTTGAATGACATGTACTGAGTCTCAATCTCTTCCATAGGCTTTAAAGTAAGCCAGACAAAATCCGCAGGAACGTCTACACCATTCTTGGTTTCCGCAAAAGGCATCCAACCAATAAAAGCTAGACGACCATCTGGTGTAGGAATCAGAGCCATAGGATCCTTTAGATTCCAGCCGGTTTCAGTCTTGGTAGCACGGCAAAGAACGTCTTCACCTGTCTTCATACGCATAATTAGTGTTTGAGTATTTTCCATAGTATCCATAGTATATCTCCTTTATCAAGAAATGCAAATAATAAACACAGATTTATTTATAAAAGAAATCTGACCCGTTAAGGTCAGATTTCTCAAAACACCACCCTTATTAAATTTTTAAAATCAACGGATACGGTAACGAGAACCATCCTTACGGAAGCCGTATTGACGACGACCAGGATGAGTATCGCGCATGAAGTATTGAGTCAGACCAGAAGGACTGGTACGAGTCTCAATACGCCAATTTCCGAACTCCTCAACGATCTGGCGAATATCGCTGATCGTAGCACGGAGGTTACGCACACCGAAACGAGCACGAGCCTCGCTTGCAGTGAGAGTACGACCACGCTTACTGAGGTAGTTGATCACCTTGTTTTGCTTGGTAATTGTACGCATAATTTAAAACCTTTCTATAGAAGTTTTAGGACATCCAGTATTGTGCTCGTCCACTGTCCTGTATGAACGAGTTACGCTGTTTCATTATACTCTAAATTTTGATCTTGTCAAGAAATATTTTATTTTAATTCGTATCTTTTTTCTTTCAAGAACTCTTCAATCTGATCAATTTCAAAATCAAAAAACCAGTGCTTTAAACACGCTCTAGCTCTTTTTCTGATGTGTTTAGGAACTTTAGGAGTCTTTTTAGGATCCATTAGTTCATTCAAAAAATTTTTAGAATTTCTTAAAGAATTAAATTTTTCTTCGGGTAAACTCATAATTAGTAGGACGGGTGGGAGTCGAACCCACACTACACAGATTTTAAGTCTATTGACTCTGCCATTGGTCTACCGTCCCAAGAGTGCCTCCTGCAGGACTCGAACCTGCGACCTTGAAATTAAAAGTTTCTTGCTGCTACCAACTGAGCTAAGGAGGCGTTATTCACACTACTAATATAATCTATAATTTTGACTAGTCAAATAAAAAACCTCACTTTTACGTGAGGTTTTTGTGGATTATTGGTACGATTCTGCTAGATCTCAATCACAGACAACGCTGAAGTTGAAGCACCTTCAGAAAGCTTAATATAATATAGAGTTTCAAATATTAATCAAGTCCATCAATATATGCAATCTTAGGTAAACGGCCAATCTTATGTAACTTTTCTCGTGTCTTCTTCTTAGCGTTTTCTGCAATCTGCAGTTGACGCTTCTTTGTGGCATTTCGCTTACGACGACGATGCTTCAGAAATACTTTACGATTAGTTGTATTAGGCATAATTTATATTATACATCACCATTCAAATAAGTCAAGAATTTTTTGTTTAAATCTTTTAATAAAATTAGGAAAAGGTAAAGGACCACGTTCTAAAGATTTTTGCCATCCACAAATATCTGTGGAACGCATAAACTCTTCTAAAGACCATCTTTGGCCAGAAGTAGAAGTTCCCCTCCATGCTTTAACTTCATTAGCTAAAGCACGAATCTGTGTCAATAACAGTTCTTGGTATTCGCGATTTAACTTCCGATATTTAGCATCACGCATCAGGTAAAGATATTGTTAAGTTGTCTGTTTACTCTAATAAAAGTTGTACACTTAGGCAGATCTTTTAGACGAGCAGCACCAACATATGTGCAAGCAGAACGAACACCTCCAAGAATTTGCTGCGTTACCGCAGAGACTGAACCAGTATATGGAACATTCACTGTTTTACCTTCAGATGCTCGGTAACAAGCAACTCCACCAGAATATTTTTCCATAGCAGTGTCAGATGACATACCATAGAATTGTTTAGATACTGGATATTCTGCACCATGAATATTACCAGTTACAATTTCACCACCGGCTTCGTCTGTGCCAGCAAACATTCCACCAATCATAACAAAGTCTGCACCCGCTCCAAATGCCTTGGCTACATCTCCAGGACAAGTACAACCACCGTCCGAAAGAACATAGCCTCCTAGCCCGTGTGCGGCATCAGCACACTCCATGATGCACGATAATTGCGGGTAGCCAACACCTGCAACTTTTCGGGTCGTGCAAACCGATCCTGGCCCGATACCAATCTTAACAATGTTGGCACCAGCCAGAATCAGGGCCTCAGTCATTTCTCGTGTAACTACATTTCCTGCAATAATCACATGATTTGGGAAAAGACCACGAACAGTTTCCACATATCTCACAAACTTCTCGGTGTATCCGTTGGCCACATCAACACAGATGAAACGAATTTGAGAGTGTCTGCCAAGAATCTTTTCTGCTTTCTGAATCTGTTGAAAGTTTGTGTTGTCGGAACCCATACCCATCGTATAAATCACACCACAATTGGAATTGGAATGGCTACTAACCCAACTACTCATATGCTTATCCCAATCTTGTTCATCATAATACTTGTGAACCGCACACATCATATCTTGTTCTGTGAGAGCATGAGCCATTTCAAATGTTCCAACAGTATCCATGTTTGCTGCCACCACAGGAATGCCAGTCCAAATCAATTGGCTGTTTTGAAACTGGAATTTAAAGGTACGGTAAACATCTACTTTGCTGCGACTGTCAAGATTGCTACGCTTAGGGCGAATCAAAACGTCGGCAAAGTCCAGTTTGATGTCATTTTCAATTTTCATACCGATAATATACTCCTAAAAGTAAACAAGTCAAGAAAAAAGCTTATTTTCCACCGGCTGCAAGATAATTTGTGTACGCACTTCGTAATTTAGTCATAGTTTTTGCTAGTTTTTTCCAATCCAGTTCATCTAACAGATATTTTTCGTAATCGTCTACGGAATTTTTACAACATTTTGCTAATTCTTCACAGGTTTTCAGCAATAATTCTTTTCTGCCGTCTAACATGTGTAGATTTCCTTTTATTTTTATTCAATATCTGTTTTTTCGTTTCGTATCAGTTTAAAAACGCGATTCGAGTAACAACTTCTCCATTCGTTAGCATCCAAATCCCAAATAACTAGTGTTCCTGGTCTGTTATATTTAGATGGAACAGGATTAACACCTTCAAGTGTGCATCTCATGCGACGAAAAGATCCGTCAGTTATTTTATAAAAGAAAAGAGTACATTCTCCTTGTTGTAATTGTTCTATTATTTGACTTAACGTAGGATTAGATAACTCTATTTTGTGAATTTCATCAGATTCTTGAATCTTTAATGTTGTTTGATCTACACTCTTAAGCAAACCTTTTAGTTTGCCTTGATTCTTTTCATTTAAAAATCCTGAATTTTTATTTTTTTTTGCCATTACTCGTAGAAATCTGGATTTTTTTCGCCGTACATACGAATTATTTTGCCTGCAATAGAATTTGCTTCGTTTTCACACTCGGATCCTGTGGTTCCATCTAGTGTTTTTCCGTTTTCGTTTTGCATATGGTGTACCAATTCGTGTGCAAGTGAACGAGCAATATCAAAAAATGCTCTTCCTTTGGCGTAAATCTTGATTTCTTTAGTACTTGGAGTATAATTTGCAGTAGTCATGTTACCGTCTCGTGCTTGTACAAGCATAATTTTAGGTTTTTCTTGTAATTTTAGCTCATCTGAAGCAAAATTGACAAAATCTTCTAGTTTTTCTTCGGTCAAAAGACCGGATTTAAGGTATTGAGAGAATGATAACATAATAATATTTATCTAAACCTAAATATTGATATGAAACCATTTTTAAAGTATCTTCAAGAACGTTCACTGCTTGCTCCGCTGATGATTTCTGCTGCTTTGGGGGCAGGACAAGCACAGACACCACAAGAAACAACTAAAGAAACTCAAACAGAAACTGTTGCGGATCATTTTGGTGGTGAGCATATACGAAAACTGTATGGAGCAGTAATGTCAGCAGAACACAGAGGGCGCGGAATAACAGATCCGTTTGCTTTTGATGAAAGATTATACATTCGCACCAAGGATAAATCTGGAAAATCTAGTGCTTACGGCCCGGTTCAGATTACCAGAAACACGGCCCGAGGATTCTTAAAACAAAACCCAGAATTGTTTAAAAGAAATGAAGATTATGTAAATAAATTTGTTGAACAAGGATCTAAAATGCTTAAAAGTAAAGTTACAGATCCTGTTTACGGTGCTGGATGTAAAGGTGATTTGTGTTCAGAACAATATAATACTAACTACCAAGCAATGGCTTCAGGAATTATGCGAGGAAAAATGAAAGAATTAAAACTGGATGATACCAGAGATTTAACTCCAGAAGAAAGAGAACGATTTATCACTTCTTGGAGGGGAACAACAAGAAAACAAGATCCTGCATATTTTGCCGCAATAGACGCAGCCTTTAAATAATTAATGTTTTTTAAGAGTATCAAATATTCTTTAAACCCCATCATTTTGGTTTATTAGCAGGATGACTTGCTGGTACAACTACTGGAGATCCGTTAAAGTCTGGCATCTTCACAGCAAAATGACCCGCCTTCTTTAACATAGGCATACCACCTTTAATACGAAGACCTGCAATAATACCTTCTCCTTCTGGAACATCGTTGTACACTCGGTCTAGATGGCGATGATCGTGTATATCAGCATCAATTACACGATACTTTTTGCCGGTTGCTTCGTCTATCACATAAGAAGGTAAAGTATCTCCTTGGCGAGGACGTTTACCTCCTCGGCCAGCCCGAGCAGCAAAAACCATTGCAACAGTTCCGCCATTATCTAGATGTTGACGAGCATGGTGCCAATTGTTGTCCGGTCCTTCAATTCCTGTTGAAGAAAATGTTAGATGATAATTTTTGGGAAGTTGTTTAGGTGTGCCGTCTGGATTTAATACACGACCAGCAATCTTGGTGTAATCATAAAATTGAACGTTAGGATGATCAGTGAAAACTTCTGGGTGAAGTTTTTCGTGTGGAATATCTGATACGATATTTAAACGAACTGCTGCTCTTTGCCCTGCTCTAGTTGCTGCTCTTTCATGTGCAGCAATTTCGTGATGAACAACTGTCATAAAATGATCAGGTTTATCTAAAAGCATGTCTGTTCGTTCTAATCTAGCTTTCTGAACACTGCTCATTGCTCCACGGCCTGCTTTATTTAAACACGCAGCACGACATTCTTGTGTTGCACATGCACAAGTATTAACTCTACCAGATTCGGTGGAAGGAGAAAGAGATAACCCTATAGTTCTAAATTCAGGAACACTTTCTCCTTCTTTTGCTAGTTTAGGATTACTTCCTTCGGCACCGAATAGTCTTCTATTGCCTAATCCTGTTGCTCTTCTTGCTTCTTTTTCTGCTCCCGGAGTTCGCCATTCTCCACCTTTAACTTTATCTAAACCTGATTTAACTGTTCCCCAAGAAACCTTTGCAGCAACTTGTGGAAGAGATATAGTTTCTTCTGTTAAAAAATCAAAATATTCTGTAAACTCGTACAGATCATTAATTTCTTGTTCGTCTACATCACAGTCTTCACAAAATGTTCCGTATTCATTGAGAACTTCTGTGTGGGTTTTAAACGGTTTTCTCACAAATTTTTCTATTAGTTTTTTATGAAATGGATTCATGGTTTCCTCTTTACAATATTTAGAATTTTAAAGGAGTCTTGGTTATAGCAGTAATTTTTTCAATTTGAGATTTAATCGGCTCTTCTCGGTTAGGCCATTTAATGGTATCGGTTTGGGGATTTTTCATTAGATTCTTCATGAATGGAAGAATCAGTTTTTCTAAAGCTTGCATCTGTTTTTTGTATGCAGCTTGAACTTTAGCGTTAACAGTTTGCGGATCTTCAGTTTCCACTGCTTCAAACACAAACTCTTCATCATTAAACGGATCTTGAGGATTAAAACTCATAAACAATTACCTTTTTTGTGTTTCCGGGTGTGATCGTATTAAATGCCCAGCCAAATCTGAT
>Ga0172373_10007992_pt1 | contig 13519 bp, 12 predicted proteins | sample Lak10m_2_FD_114546 | JGI IMG/M metagenome (GOLD analysis project Ga0172373, IMG submission 114546) | Freshwater microbial communities from Kabuno Bay, South-Kivu, Congo - kab_092012_10m | ecosystem: Environmental > Aquatic > Freshwater > Lake | place: Democratic Republic of the Congo... | reverse complement strand
TTTTTCGCCATTTTTCACCTTTTTTCAGTTACGTAGCACCGGCTATGCGCCTTCAAAAACGCAAAAACTGACAAAAAATCTGCCTGTTTTTGCCAACGGCAGAGAATCCTGAACAAGCTCTAACGCCTACTCCACCTCCGTCACCTTCAGCATGTTCGTGCTCGAACGCTTCTGAAGCGGCATGGCGCCGGTATTTATAATCACATCGCCCGTAGCTACGAAGCCGCTCTCCTTGAGGATGTCAGTACAGTCCTGTACCGTTTCATCTGTCGAAGTGAACCTGTCGTAGTAGAAGCACTGTACACCCCAAATCAGATTCATCGTTGTGAGCATGTTCGCGTTGTCACTGAACATGAATATGGAAGCATTTGGCCGGAAACTGCTCAGTTTGAATGCACTGTAGCCCGACCTCGTGATACCGATGATGCCTTTGGCGTGAATTTCCTCGGCTGTACGACAGGCGTTAAAGCAGATTACATCGGAGTAGAACATGGATGATTTTACCACCGCATGCGGGCGCTTGCCCTCAATCTGTGGCCAATAGTATTTTTCTGCCTCGGCAATAATATTCGTCATGTACTTCACCACGAGTGCCGGGTGTGCTCCTACGGAAGTCTCACCACTCAGCATAACAGCGTCGGCACCGTCGAGAACAGCATTGGCGACGTCAGTTGCTTCCGCGCGCGTGGGTGAAGGATTCATAATCATACTGTCCATCATCTGGGTAGCTACTATGACCGGGCGGGCATACTGCATACACATCTGCACAATCTCCTTTTGGGTAATTGGCAGGCGCTCGATGGGCATCTCAACGCCCAGATCGCCGCGGGCTACCATCACCCCGTTGGACGCCCTGATGATTTCTCTCAGGTTTTTGATCGCCTCCGGCTTCTCGATTTTCGCCATAATCTTGGCCGGATGTCCGCTTTCCTGAACTGCAAGCCTCAGAGGCTCCATATCAGCTGCGCGTCGTACAAACGACAGGGCAATCCAGCTCACAGGCTGAGTGAGGATGAAGTCGAGATCCTCTTTGTCCTTCTCCGTCATGGCAGGCAGCTTCACGTTTGTATCAGGCAGGTTAACCCCCTTGTTGCTGCTCAATACACCACCATGAATACACTTCAGCTTCACTGTATCTTTCTTGTTCGTGGCAGCCACCTCAAATACCAGTTTGCCATCGTCCATCAGAATGCGTTCGCCCACCTCGCAGTCCTCGGCAAACTGATCGTAGGACATATAGATACTGTCCATCGTACCTTCCGCATTCACGTCGTTCAGAATGGTAATCACATCACCATGTTGAAGAGGCAGGGCGTTATCCTTTATCTTGCCTACCCGCAACTTGGGACCCTGCAAGTCGGCCAGCGTGCCTATGTGCAATTTGTACTCCTCATTGATACGCTGGATATGCCTGATTACCTTCAGGTGATCCTCGTGCGTACCGTGACTGAAGTTCAGGCGAAAAACATCAATACCCTCCCTGACCAGCTCGAGCAGCTTTTCATAGGTATTGCACGCCGGACCAACAGTCGCAACAATTTTGGTGTTCTGAGAGCCGTCTTTGCGCAGCGGCGATTTGTTAATTTGAAACAAAGAAGCTGCTTCTGCAAGTGTCATAACCGGAAGGTTTGTTTTTAGTGTAAAAATTACAATAAGTCGGGTGCAAAAGTACGCATTGCGAACAATTGCGCAAACGAATTATTGTACTTCAATAAACAACCATCATACTGAATTAGTTAAATAGCGCCCAATTTTTTTTCGGAACAGCATTGCAGCAGAATTTTTAACATTAATTTTTTTAAAAATTAGAATTACAACCTGTATTGTCAAGTTAAAAATTCCACCCAAAAATTTTTTTTAAACCTATTACCGCCGTTTCTTTGCGCTCGAAAAACTGATTTTTTCACCTAAAGTTTAAAAACAACATGACTATTGCCGATCGCGTAAAAAAAACCATCGTTGACAAACTTGGTGTCGACGAGTCTGAGGTAGTGGCTGACGCGCATTTCATCAACGACCTGGGCGCCGACTCTCTCGATACCGTTGAACTCATCATGGAATTCGGAAGAGAATTCGAAGTGTCTATTCCGGACGACCAGGCAGAGAATATCCAGACTGTAGGCCAGGCCATCGCTTACCTCGAGGCCAACTGCAAGTAATATTCCTACCCTGTTGCTATCAGACAGTATCAGGTATCCCGAACTTTTTCACACTGAAAAAGTTCGGGATTTTTGTGTGCCCGTTTATACGATACATGATGTCAGTTATACATGAACCTGTATCAACAAATGCATTCAATAAGCTGATACAGACAATCAAACCAAACTAATACCGGCAGTATTTGTTACTTTTGCCGGCGGTCCATGTTTTTGAACCGGCAGTTTATCTGAAAACCAGTCAAATCAGAATTTCTGGCATTATGAAAAGAGTTGTTGTAACCGGAATCGGCGTACTCTCCCCGCTCGGCAATACCCTTGCAGAATACAGAGAAAGCCTGGAAAAGGGCGTCAGTGGTACATCTCCCATCACTCAGTTCGACGCTACCCTGTTCAAAACAAAATTCGCCTGCGAAGTCAAAAATTTCGTAGCGGAAGACCGGATCGACAAACGCGAGGCACGCCGGATTGACCGGTTTGCCCAGTTCGCGCTCGTTGCTGCTGCCGACGCTATCGCCGACGCCAACCTCGATCTCGATGCTGTCAACAAAGACCGCGTCGGTGTAATCTGGGCGTCAGGTATCGGTGGCCTTCAGACGCTGGAAAAAGAAACAGAGGAATTTCTGAAAGGAAATGGCACTCCCAAACACAGCCCATTCCTTATACCCAAAATGATATCCGATATCGCTGCCGGACAAATTTCCATCCAGTATGGCTTCCGCGGCATTAACTACGCCACTATATCGGCCTGTGCCTCCTCATCACACGCGCTGATGAACGCATTCGATTATCTCCGGCTCGGCAAGGCAGACATTATCGTCTCCGGCGGCTCCGAGGCAACTATCACCAAAACAGCTGTAGGCGGCTTCAACTCCATGAAGGCACTCAGCGAAAGAAATGACGATTTCCTTACTGCCTCCCGCCCTTACGACAAGGATCGCGACGGCTTCGTGCTCGGCGAGGGCGCCGGTGCACTTATCCTCGAAGAGTACGAACATGCCAAAAAACGGGGAGCCACTATCTATGCCGAGGTGGTCGGCGCAGCAGCAACAGCCGATGCATACCACATCACTGCCCCGCACCCCGAAGGCCTCGGCGTCATCAATGTGATGAACCTCGCCCTCCAGGATGCAGGTATGACACCCGCCGATATTTACTATATCAACACACACGGCACCAGTACCCCGCTGGGCGATATTGCCGAACTGAAAGCCATCGAAAAGGTGTTCGGTGAATATGCTGAAAAACTGAACATCTCTTCCACCAAGAGTATGACTGGCCACCTGCTCGGCGCTGCCGGGGCAGTAGAAGCCATTGCATGCATACTCTCCATGCAATACGATTTCATTCCGCCTACAATCAACCATTTCACCGACGACCCCGAAATCAATCCCAAACTGAATCTGACATTCAACGAAGCACAGCAAAGGAAGGTAAAGGCCACCCTGAGCAATACTTTCGGCTTCGGAGGACATAACGCCTCCATAATATTCAGGCAACTCTAAGAGCTTGTCCCGCTTCGTAACAGCCGCCCCAAAAGGTTGTTACAAAGCCGCAGTACCATTATGAGAGGTGTGTCACAACAGTTTTTGTGTTCATACTTCAACGTTTAATCTTGTGCGATTTATTCGTAAATTCTACAACTATTACTTCCATCCTGACAAGGATCTGGCCCGCAGGCTGAAACAGCTCATCGGATTCGTGCCTGTGCACCTTTCGCTGTTCAAACTGGCTTTTTATCACAAAAGCACTTTCACCTCGCGCGATTATGCGGTCGCCAACAACGAAAGACTCGAATTCCTCGGCGATGCCGTTCTGAGTACTATCGTCGGAGAGTACCTCTTCAAAAAATACCCGAACAGCGACGAAGGGTTTCTCACCAAAATGAGATCCAAAATCGTGAAGCGGAACTCGCTGGACGAAATAGCCGACAAAATGGGCCTCGACCTGTTCCTCGCCAACTATAACCAGACCCGGCTCTCCAAATCCATGCTCGGCAATGCACTGGAAGCGCTGGTAGGTGCAGTCTATATCGAAGTCGGTTACGAAAAAACCAAGACCTACGTCATACGCCGGATCCTCCGGAAATACCTCAACATACACGACCTCGAGAGCTACGACGATAATTACAAAAGTCAACTCCTCGAATGGTGCCAGAAAAATGGCCACAGCATTGAGTATAAAGTGGTGGCAAAGTACAAAAGTGAAAAACGCGACAAGTTCAAAGTGGCCGTATTCGTTGATGGCAGGAAATATGGAACTGCCGATGATTTCAACAAAAAAAGCGCTGAACAACTCGCAAGTGAGCGCGCCATGGGCGTCCTCGGTGTTGCCGGTGGCAATAGTATTGCTGCTATCCCGCCCGACGACGACGAGTAACATCCTATGTGTACCGTAACTTATATCCCCAACAGCTCCGGATTCACTCTGACACACAACCGGGACGAAGCTCCCTCCCGGTCTTCTGTCAGTATTTCCCAAAACGATGAAGGTCCGGATGGCCAGATTGTTTACCCGCGCGATTCAAAAGCAGGAGGCACCTGGTTCGCCGTGTCTGAAAGCGGAAAAACAGTATGTCTGCTCAATGGAGCATTCGTCAGACATCACCACAATCCCCCCTACAAACGAAGCCGGGGATTAATGGTGCTCGACTTTTTCAACTACGACGATCCCGACCGGTTTTTCAGTGAATACGATCTCGAAGGAATGGAACCCTTTACACTGATTTTCGCCCGGCCGGGTGTACTCACAGAGCTGCGCTGGGATGAACATCAACGCCATGTCACGCAATTCCCTCCGGATCAACCCCGGTTCTGGTGCTCCTCTACGCTGTACCCACCTGAAATACAGGTACTCCGCGAGAAGGTTTTTCTTGACTGGCTGCAGAAAAATCCGCGAAAAACACCGCGCAATATCACACGCCTGCACCTGAACGGCAGTGTAAACGACTCCGCCAATAACTTTGTCATGTTTCGCGACAGGGTACGCACAGTTAGCATCACACAAGTGGTACATCAAAAAAAATATGCCCGGATGAGATTTTTGGAATTATTGGAAAATAACAGGGATGAACGGCTGGTTTCTGTCAGAAACAGGTAGTATTGTTAGCGAAAACGGAAACTTTTTACCCACATATATTGTTCTCCAAACGTTAAATTTTACCAAAGGCCCAAAACAATGTTTCGCTCTTAACAAAAAAGCGCACTACATTGCAGCGAAATTAACCTATTAGTACCCTGAGCAACCTTCCGTTCATCCAAATGGGCCGTAGAAAAACCTCAGAATCATCTCCCTTGACATGAAGCAACTAATACTCGCATTATTCTTTTTTTCACTGGGCTGCCTCGCTCTGCAGGCGCAGCAGTCGGGCGCACACAAGCCCGATTTGTCTGTATATCCCAACCCGGTAATAGAGCAGTTTACTATTCAGGACAACACAGATGTCGTGAGTAATATAGCAGTTTTTAATCTCATCGGCAAGAAAGTCAAAACCTTTGAACACGCAAAAGGGGACTTCCACTATGTAGGCGACCTTCCCAAAGGAGTTTATCTGGTGCAGCTGACAGACAAAAACAACCGGGTGCTGCTCACTCAAAAAATGGATAAAAGGTAAAATAGCTACGCCATCGAGCACATACGTCCCGAATCTTTTCTCTCAGAAAGAATTCGGGATTTTTTTTGAGCGTCTTGATCCTGAAATAATGGCAAAATCAAAGTTTTACGTGGTTTGGGAAGGGAAAAAGCCCGGTATTTACACCTCATGGGATGAGTGTAAAAAACAGGTGGATGGCGTGGCGCAGGCGCGCTACAAAAGTTTTGAAAGCGCCGAAGAAGCGGCAAAAGCCTTCAAGGGAGATTATAAAAACTTTATACAACGAAAAGCTCCGACTGTGAAAAAAGCTGCAGCGGGTACCTGGATTCGGGAGAGTGTAGCTGTTGACGCAGCATGCACCGGCAATCCGGGAGATATGGAGTATAAAGGCGTCTGGGTTGCCGACGGGTCTGTTCTGTTTTCCATGGGCCCCCTGCCCGATGGAACCAACAATATCGGAGAATTTCTGGCGATAGTACACGCACTGGCACTGCTGAAGGTACAGGGAAAACCCGGTCTGCCTGTCTATTCCGACTCTGTTACGGCACAAGGGTGGGTAAAAAAGGGGAAATGCAATACCAAACTCGCGCAAACAAAGAGAAATGCAAAGATTTTTGAGTTGATTGATCGCGCCGAGAAATGGCTGGCCATGAACAAAATCACAAACCCGCTGCTCAAATGGGACACAGAATCGTGGGGAGAAATACCTGCGGACTACGGCAGGAAGGGATAACAAAAACTGGGCGGCAGAGACCCAAACCGGCCGGAAAGGCAAGATGTGGGAAAGTGCATTTCAAGTAGAGGGAGATAAAGCCGTAGTCAATGGCCTCCACCGCCAGTATTTCTCTTTTAACAGCCTCGGGTGAGGCGCCGGGGGTATGACCAGCTAAATGAGTCGAAACAAAATCATACCCCGCAGCAGGCGCCGTAACGGATTAGGCGGAACAGGCCTCGCAGTCCGGATTGTCGATGCTGCACACCCGACCGACAGCAACCGGCTCCGGTACAGACATTTCAACTACCCCGGAAACAGGTGCCTGAGCTGAAACTGTTGCACTCACTACCGGATCGCCGGTAGGGGCACCCACAAATTTCTGCTGGTGTTTTCCGCTGAGCGTGAATTTGATCGGATCAGTTGCCGCCTTCGAACGCAGATAGTACATTCCGGTCTTCAGGCCCTTCTGCCACGCATAGAAATGCATGGAGGAAAGTTTGGCGAAGGTGGGGGCCTCCATAAAGACATTCAGGCTCTGACTCTGGCAGATGAATGCACCGCGGTCAGCCGACATGTCAATGATTACTTTTTGGCTTATTTCGTACGCGGTCTTGTAAATATCGCGTATGTTTTGGGGTATCACTTCTATTCCCTGTATGGAACCATTTGCAGCCATGATGGCCTCGCGCATCTCTTCATCCCACAAACCAAGCCTGACCAGATCGCGCATCAGGTGTTTGTTCACCACAATGTGTTCTCCCGCAAGGGTACGACGGGTGTAAAGATTGGATGTATATGGCTCAAAACACTCGTTATTACCCAGAATCTGGCTCGTACTGGCGGTAGGCATTGGTGCTACCAGCAGTGAATTCCGCAAACCATGCTTTTTCACGCGCTCGCGCAGGGAAGCCCAGTCCCAGCGCCCCGAAGGTGTGACGTTCCAGAGATCGAACTGGAACAGGCCCTTGCTCATTGGCGATCCCTGGAAAGTTTCATAGGCGCCCAGCTTCTCGGCCAGATCGCAACTCTCGGTAACAGCAGCAAAATAGATGGCTTCAAAAATATCCTTGTTTAACTGGCGTGCCTCCTCGCTGTCGAAGGCCATTCCGCACAGAATAAAGGCATCAGCCAGACCCTGAACTCCCAGCCCGATCGGACGATGGCGCATATTGGAGTTGCGGGCCTCGGGTATCGGATAATAATTGATGTCAATTACCTTGTTCAGGTTACGGGTCACAACCCGGGTTATCTCTACCAGCTTGTCAAAGTCAAACTGTCCGTTTACCACATACTTGGGTAAGGCCAGCGACGCCAGATTACACACAGCCACCTCGTCGGGAGCAGTATATTCGATAATCTCCGTACAGAGATTGGACGAACGGATAGTTCCCAGATTCTGCTGATTACTCTTCTTGTTGGCTGCATCCTTGTACAGTATATAAGGCGTACCCGTTTCAATCTGACTTTCCAAAATGGCAGTCCACAAATCGCGGGCTTTTACCGTCTTGCGCGCGCGACCCTCCTGTTCATACTGGTGGTAAAGCGCCTCAAACTTCTCTCCGTACACATCGAACAGTCCCGGCGATTCATTCGGACAGAACAGCGACCAGTCAGCGTCACTTTTCACACGCTCCATGAACAGGTCCGAAATCCAGAGTGCGTAGAAAAGATCGCGGGCGCGGAGTTCTTCCTTGCCGTGATTCTTTTTCAGATCGAGAAATTCGAAAATATCGGCATGCCAGGGCTCCAGATACACAGCAAAGGCGCCCTTGCGCTTGCCACCACCCTGATCCACATAGCGCGCCGCGTCATTGAATACGCGCAGCATGGGGATAATGCCATTGGAAGTACCTCCGGTGCCTTTTATATAAGAACCTGTTGCACGTACATTATGGATGCTGAGACCGATTCCGCCGGCACTCTGTGAAATGAGTGCACAACGCTGCAGCGTCTCGAAAATACCGTTGATGCTGTCTTCCGTCATGCTGAGCAGAAAGCAGGAAGAGAGCTGCGGCTTGGGTGTGCCCGCGTTAAAGAGCGTTGGCGTGGCGTGAATAAACCAGCGTTCGCTCATCAGGTTATAGGTCTCGATAGCCGCATCAATATCATTGCCATGTACGCCCACGGCCACGCGCATGAAGAGATGCTGCGGGCGCTCCACCACCTTTCCATTCATCCGGAGAAGATAGCTGCGCTCCAGCGTTTTGAAGCCAAAATAGTCAAATTCAAAGTCCCGGTCATAAATGATGGCTGCATCCAGGCGCTCCTTGTTCTCCTGCACCAGCTGCTGAATCTCGTCGCTGATCAGTCCGGCGCGATCCCCGGTTTTGGGATCAATGTAGTGATACAGTGCGTTTACAACCCTCGAAAAGGATTTGTCAGTTTCCTTGTGCAGGTTACTTACGGCAATACGTGCCGCCAGCAGGGCGTAATCGGGGTGAATGGTCGCCATGGTTGCTGCCGTTTCGGCAGCCAGATTATCGAGTTCGACGGTAGTTACACCGTCATAAAGGCCCATAATAACCTTTTTTGACACCTCGATCAGGTTTACATAGTTTGTATCGAGGTTATAAGTGAGTTTGCGGAGACGCGCCGTTATCTTGTCGAATGACACCTCTTCCTTGCGGCCGGAGCGTTTGACTACTTGCATCATAGTATGAAATGGTTTTTAAAGTTTTCGAGCGTCGCGCCCTGCCCGGAAGCAAGGCGCTGTATCGCTCTTAATGGTTATGCGGCCGTTTCTTCCTCAACGCTGGCGTCCGGCGCATTTCTTTTGACAGATTCGATGCCGTTGTCGCGGCCTGCCTCACTCTCGTACATCTCGCTGCTACCAATCACCTGACCGTTGCCGGCTTTCAGATTGAAATAAAACTTGCCGTTGGATGACGTGAGGCGCTCAAAACGGGCGTCGTCGGCAGCATTGGATTTTACCGATTCGATACCGTTTTCGCAGGATGCCTTCGAAGAATAGCCCTGACTTGCCAGAATCACCTGACCATTGGTTGCCTTCAGATTGAACTGATAGTCGCCATTTTTACGCTGAGAGATAACAAATTTTCCCATCTTGTTGAATTTATAAGTTAGAACTGCTTGTCAGAAGTCTGCTTCCATGGAAAACACCTGGTCTTCACGCTTGGCCATAACACCCGCCTTCTGGTAATCTCCAACCCGCTTCTCAAAGAAGTTGGTCTTTCCCTGTATGGAAATCATGTCCATCCACGGGAAGGGGTTCGCTGTTCCGTAAACCTTGGTGCATCCGAGCGACAACAGCAGGCGGTCAGCCACGAATTCGATATACTGTCCCATTGTTTCGGCGTTCATACCGATGAGCGACACAGGAAGCGCGTCTGTTACGAACTCTTTTTCGAAGGCCACTGCCTCTGTGATAATATCCTTTACCTCCTGCTCTCCCGGTCTGTTCTGGAGCATGGAAAACAGCAGACAGGCAAAATCAGTGTGCATACCCTCGTCCCTGCTGATCAGTTCGTTTGAGAAAGTAAGCCCGGGCATCAGTCCGCGCTTCTTCAGCCAGAAAATCGAGCAGAACGAACCTGAAAAGAATATACCCTCCACAGCAGCGAAGGCCACCAGTCGGTGAGCAAAGGTCGGAGCGTTCTCTATCCAGCGGAGTGCCCACTCCCCTTTCTTGGCTACGCAGGGAAGATTCTGGAGCGCATGAAACAGATAATCCTTCTCCTTCGGATCCCTTATATAGGTGTCAATCAGCAGAGAGTACATCTCGGCATGGATATTCTCAATAGCCACCTGGAATCCGTAAAAGCAGCGAGCTTCCGGAATTTGCACCTCCCGCATGAAATTCAAAACAAGGTTCTCATTCACGATTCCGTCAGATGCAGCAAAGAATGCCAGAACATGTTTGATGAAGTGCCTTTCATCATCGTTCAGCCTGGTTTCCCAATCCACCAGGTCGGGATTGAGATCCACCTCCTCGGCAGTCCAGAAAGACGCCTCGGCAGTCTTGTACATTTTCCATACCTCCGGAAACTTGATCGGAAGTATCACAAAACGATCCGGATTTTCAGCGAGTATCGTCTCGGTCATATTGCTGGATTGTTGTGCCATACTATGTTTTAACTGGTTGAAAAAGAGTTTGATATTTTCAGATAAAAACGCACTCCCCGGTACACTCCGGAGAAAAAAGTCGAACAATGAATGCGCTGATGATGCGTACGGAAGCTGATCGTCTCCAACAACCGGTATGAACCGGCTCTGATTTATCCAGCATAACTTTTCACGAGACGTACCCTGTACGGAAAGATATTATGCACTGTTACCCGGGGGAACCAATGCTTTGCAAAAGTACAATAAATTAACACTGAAAAAATAGGGTACTTTTCCACAGAATGTTGATAATTTATATAACTAATTGATAATCATATACACAATTAACGTTAATTAGTTTTCAACGATGTTAGTAAGTTGTGTAGAAAATGTTGGTTACATGTTGATAACTATTTGGCTGCCAACGGATATTCTGCTCTAAAGGCTTCATAATGAACAAGAACAGCGGCCGGATATCATGTGGATAAATTCCGTGAGTCGGTTCAGGAGTCATCATTTTTCAGACAGGATACGAACGAGACTCCGGCAGGTCACCACTTAAAATAAATGCGGACATCCCTTGCCGGGATATCCGCATTTGTCAGAGTATTTGGCGCGATAATCACTGCTTGCCGGCAACCACATCCATCCTGATCATATCGAAAATAATATCTACAGCCTCTTTGAGCTGAACATCTTTTTTGCGATCCTTGATCCAGCTCTCATTTCTGGCCTGACGGGAAGTGTCACTCTCAATCTGCGACATATCCGACATCAGATTGCGCACCGTAAAGCCCTCTACCGGACTGAATATGTTCTCGAAACGCTTTGCCTCTTCATCCATGCGGGTGTGCCATGCATCGAATTTGTCCTTCTGCAGCGGATACACGGTCTGATCCTTCAGCTTGCGAATCCGGACAGCATTTTCACCCACCTTCCTGAAAGTGGGATCTGCCTCTACCCTCGCAGCACTGTTGCGGCGCAACTGATTCAAATCGGCAATCCTGTAAACCTTCTGATTGTACTCCACCGGATCAATAGTGGTCGTCTCCAGCGGATAGTCGTTTTCACTTTCTCCGTTCTCCAGCAGGTTGTAGAAATCAGGCAGTACAATATCCGGCTCTACCCCGACAAGCTGGGTGGTTTTGCCGGATACACGATAGAACTTCTGCATGGTCAGCTTGGTCTGTCCAAGCGGTTTTACCGACTCGTCCATAGTCGCATTGTCAAGATCATAGAAGCGCTGTACCGTGCCTTTGCCATACGTACGGGTGGACCCCACAATCACCGCGCGGCCGCAATCCTGTAACGCAGCAGCAAGTATTTCTGATGCCGAAGCACTCATACCGTTTACCATCACTACCAGCGGACCATCCCACTGTACACGCGAATCGTTGTCGGTCATGATTTCCGGACTTCTGTTTCTGCTTTTCACCTGAACGACCGGTCCGTTTTCAATGAAAAACCCGCTCATTTGAACAACATCGCGGAGTGAACCGCCGCCGTTGCCTCTGAGATCGAGTATGATGCCCCTGACCTGCTCTGCTTTCAGTTTTTCCAGCTCTTTCTTCACATCTGCTGCACATGAAGTAGCTCCTGCCGCTGTGAAGTCGGCGTAAAATTTGGGCAGAAAAATATATCCGATCTTGTCGGCGCCATGTGTTTCTGTGCCCAGTATCAGCGATTTGGCAAGCCCCTCCTCCATAATCACGACATCGCGCGTTATGGTAATATTACGCTCGGTACCGTCGGCCTTCTGCACAAACAGCGTGACTTGCGTTCCCTTGGGGCCGCGTATTTTGGACACTACATCGTCTATCTCCCATCCCATGATATCCACAAACTCCCCGTCGCCGGAGCCCTGGGATACTTTCAGTACAACATCTTCTGCCTGAAGATCACCCTGCTTCCACGCCGGACCGCCGGGCACAACCTCTGTTATTTTTGTTTTTTCACCGTCGCTCTGCAGACGGGCACCGATACCCTCGAGCTTGCCCGACATCTGTATATCGAAGTTTTCTTTCTCTTGCGGTGAAAAGTAACCCGAGTGCGGATCAAACACGTTGGTGAAAGAATTCAGATATATCTCCATGCGGCGATTGCGATCCAGCTTCTTCATTCGCTTGAACCACTTGTCGTACGTATCCAGCACCTTCGCGCGCATTTCACTCTCCAGCGTACTGAAATCTTTTTTCTCTCCCTTGAAATCCGGCTTGTTCTGTTTTTCCAGCTCGTCGCTGACCCGGTTGAGTACCTCATACTTCATCCAGCTCACCCAGCGTGCGCGGAGTTCCGCATCGTCTTTTGCCCATGCGAGTTTATCGCCGTCACTCTCCAGCGCGTCATTCACGGAATAGTCCAGCGGAGCAGCCAGTGCCTCCCTGTACCATGCCTGCGTTTTGTCGAGCGACTTTTCCAGCAATTGTACCGACAAATCAAAAAACACGAAAGTGCCTGCCTGCGCCTCGTCATCGAGTTTTAACTCATAGCCGGACAGTTGGTCAATATCCTGGCGGTTGAAAAATCGCTTGCCCCCGTCAATATCCTTGAGGTACAAATTGAATACCGACTTCGACAGGTTGTCGTCTATAGGTTTTGGCTGAAAATGCACTCCGGACAAATGCCTGAGTAACGCCTGCATCAGCGCGGCATCATGCTCGGGCGTACCAGCGCCTGATGTACTGAATGTTCGCTGTACAAGGAAGGCCACTCCCAATACCCCAAGAAAGGAGAAGAGGAGCAGCGAGGATTTTAATTTCATACTCGATGTGCGTGACTTAAGGTCGGCCTGACGCCTGACGCCAACTGGGAAATATTGCATGCTTTGAATTTTATCTCGCTTTGTGAACTGAGATGCCGGTTTAGAGCTTGTTCAGGATTCTCTGCCGTTGGCAAAAACAGGCTGATTTTTTGTCAGTTTTTGCGTTTTTGAAGGCGCATAGCCGGTGCTACACAACTGAAAAAAGGTGAAAAATGGCGAAAAATGATCCGTTT
>Ga0172373_10007988_pt1 | contig 13528 bp, 18 predicted proteins | sample Lak10m_2_FD_114546 | JGI IMG/M metagenome (GOLD analysis project Ga0172373, IMG submission 114546) | Freshwater microbial communities from Kabuno Bay, South-Kivu, Congo - kab_092012_10m | ecosystem: Environmental > Aquatic > Freshwater > Lake | place: Democratic Republic of the Congo... | reverse complement strand
CGGCACGGGCGGCGATGAGGCCGCGCTGTTCGCGGGCGACCTGTTCCGCATGTACACCCGCTTCGCCGAACGCCGTCGCTGGCAGGTTGAAATTATTTCCGAAAGCTTGGGTGAAGTCGGCGGTTACAAGGAAGTCATCGCCCGCATCGTAGGCCAGGGTACCTATTCCGTCCTCAAATTTGAATCCGGTGCACACCGCGTGCAGCGCGTGCCCGCCACCGAGACCCAGGGGCGCGTCCATACGTCGGCCTGCACAGTGGCGATTCTGCCGGAAGCGGATGAAGTCGATGACGTCGAACTGAACCCCGCCGACCTGCGCATCGACACCTTTCGCGCCAGTGGTGCGGGCGGCCAGCACATCAACAAAACCGATTCGGCCGTGCGCATCACCCACCTGCCAAGCGGCACCGTCGTCGAATGTCAGGATGGCCGCTCGCAACACCAGAACAAGGCGCAAGCCATGCGCGTGCTCGCCGCGCGCATCAAAGACCGACAGGAAAAGGAAGCGCACAGCAAAATCGCCGCCGAGCGCAAATCACTGGTCGGCAGCGGTGACCGCTCCGAGCGCATCCGCACCTACAACTTTCCGCAGGGCCGCGTCACCGATCACCGCATCAACCTTACGCTGTACAAAATGGACGCCATCATGGACGGCGACATCGCCGAACTGACCGGCGCACTGATGGCAGAACACCAAGCCGAACAACTCGCCGCGATGGCCGAGGAAACGCGCTGACCTTAACGTGCCACACCGCGTTCATACCCTTCAAACGCAAGACCGGACGACATTATCCGAGGCCCTGGGACTAGAGCCCGCCAGCGCGCGGCTGGAAATTCAAGTACTGCTGCAGCAGGTCCTGGGGGGTTCGCGAGCGTCACTACTAGCCCATCCGGAAACCGTGCTAAACGACACACAATTCGCGCAATATGCAGCGCTGCGCCAGCGCCGCCTCAACGGCGAACCGCTGGCCTACATTCTGGGTGAACGCGAATTCTTCGGACTGAATTTCACCGTCTCAACTGCCACCCTGATTCCGCGCCCCGACACCGAATTGCTGGTCACCGAAGCGCTGCAACACCTGCCGGCACAAGGCACCGCACAAACACGGGCACTCGATCTCGGCACCGGCAGCGGCGCGATTGCCCTGTCCCTTGCCCATACGCGACCGGACATTTCCGTGACCGCCGTGGATGCCTCCGCCGCCGCGCTTGAAATTGCCAAAGAAAACGCCGAGCGGCTGCATTGCAACCATGTTTGCCTGCTGCAAAGCGACTGGTTTTCAGCCTTGAATGAGGATGAGCGTTTCGACCTGATTGTGTCCAATCCGCCCTACATCGCCGAAACCGATACCCACCTGCAACAGGGCGATCTGCGCTTCGAGCCGCGCAGCGCGCTGGCGTCGGGTGAAGACGGTTTGGACGATTTGCGCCACATCATCATAAATACCCGAACACACCTGCGCCCGGGCGGCTGGCTGTTGCTGGAACATGGCTACGATCAGGCAGCGCATGTGCGGGGGTTGCTGGCGAACGCCGGGTACACCGACATTTACTCCGCCCGGGATTTAAGCGGAATCGAACGGGTCAGCGGGGGACGCTTGCTGGCTTAGATAAAATCAAAATCAGCAGTCAACCCTTTTTTAGCGAGTGCCAAGTGACAGGGGCTTATCATGCCTTGGTCTCATGGATCAGCTGCGGACAAAGGCAAGTAGAGGGCCGTAATCACCGACGTCGGCAGCTTGCAACGCGGCAATGTAGCTCAGGCGCGTTTCACTGACGTTGGTGAGACTGCGGCTACCCCAAGTGAAGCGAGGTCTCCCCAAGCGCTCAACGAGCAAATCGGCCATCGTCCGAGCATGGCGACCGTTGCCGTTGGGAAAGGGATGAATGGCGACCAGACGGTGGTGGAAGCGCACGGCAATCTCGTCCTCCGGGAAGCTGCCATGTTCGACTTGGTAGCCGACATCATCAAGCAGCTTTTTCAGCTCAACACTAATATGGAGCCAATCGACACCGATGTTCTTGTCCGTTTTGCGGAACATGCCTGCCCACGTCCAAGTTTCACCGAACATCTGCTTGTGCAACTGACGCAGGAAAGACTCGTTGAGTATTCCCTTGCGCTGTTTCCGGGCCCAGTTCTCGCCATGAACAATGTTGAGTTGCCCCCATTCGTTCAACTCGCCCTGCTTCGTAATGTGGCCGGGAATCAGGCTGGCGAGTTCGTCGGCATCTAGCGGCGTAGCCCCGGGCGGGCAGTCAAGTTTGATGGCCATATCTATTTTGCTTCTCGCCACAAGGCGTGCCGAGAACCTTTGAGCAGATTATCGGCCAAGGCGCGAGTCTGCACCTCGACGTTCTCGCGTGAAGTGGCCTGGGCCTCCAGCCCCATGGTGTGGCTGACTGCGGCCATCTGCTGACGTGCCAGCATCAAGGCACGGCTTTCCAGGGCGTCGGCCAAGGACTGTTTGGGCACCAGCGCATAGTGCAATTCACAGCCCAGCGCTTCGGCGGCACGGCGCAAGGTGGCCAGGCTGATCGTGTCATCTGCCTCGGAGGTTTCCAGCCGGGTAACGGTGGAGGTGGTAACGCCCAGCCGGGCGGCAAGGTGCGTGGCGGCCATACCCAAGCCTTCGCGGACAGCTTTGATCCAGCCCGAGGGCGGGCGCGGCGGCAGATCGGCGCTGCGCCAACGGCTCAGGTTGGCGTCGAGTTGGCGGAGCTTGAGTTCAGAGAAGTTTGATTTCATTTTTTGCATCCAAATGCAATATATCGAATCTTAATATTGCATTAAAGAGCAACTTTAGTAAACAAATATTTGTCTCATAGTGCAATTTTAGTTGCGCCAACCCATTAAAAAGCCTGGCTTACGACCTCAATCAACCAAGTATCTGGGTCAGCCTCGTCGCGCTGGCGGCGGGTGAAGACGGTTTGGACGATTTGCGCCAGATCATCGCAAACGCTCGAACACATCTGCACCCGGGCGGCTGGCTGTTGCTGGAACACGGCTACGATCAGGCGCCGCGCGTGCGCGAGCTGCTGGCAAAAGCTGGTTACACGAACATTTACTCCGCCCGGGATTTAAGCGGAATCGAACGCGTTAGCGGTGGTCAGACACCCAGTCTAAATGCACGTCTCTGGTTATCAGCTAATTAGCTTGATCAGTTCTGAGCGGTCCTAATGAAAACCGCTTCTTTGATTTTCAAAAATGCATTCTGGTATGTCTGTGCATCTTCGATTGGGGTGTCTTTTCTTCCGGCCATCCCGTAGCCAGATGATGTTTTGTGTACGCGCACAAAATTAAGTCTAACCTTGGTAACCCCTTTGCGAATTTCTTCTACAAAGGCAGTTGCAACTGTATTGTCCTGAGTTTGCCCGACAAAAAGAGCAAACCCCTCTTGGGTGGGGCTCTCGGCATTAATCAGCCCCGTGTCAAGGTGCGCATTCGCAATGGCATAACCTAAATCCTGAAAAACGCTTACTGTCGATGCAAATACGACTGATTTAGGGGCTTCAAATTCTTGAGACTGGAACGCCTGTAACTCAAGGCTAGTTTTTGATGCCTTGATAGGCTGGGCGCAGCCTTGAAGTATGAGAAGTGCTGCAAGCGACAGTAACCCAATAAATTTATTCATGCCTTTTCTCCCTTAAAATGATGAGTACATACTTTTGAAATCGTAGACCTTTTTATCTTCATCGAACTTAATTATCAATGTCATTGATCTGCTGGATTGCTCAAATCCGGACGTTTTGGAACTCCCCCCTAAAAGAATGATTGTTCCATAAGCGCTTGATGATTCTGATTTTGCGACCGTGGCCTGTTTTTGGTAGGTCCATACTTCATTCCCCGCCGCATCAATCGTTGTGATGTTTGGGGCACCAAACTTTTCAAGAACTTCCAGTTGCGTTGTGACGCCTTTTTTCAAGGTCAATTGCACATTACCGTGAGTCAATGGAGAATCGCTTTCTGCTGAAAATGCGGCATTAAAGGTTAGAACCAAACCTAGAAAAACACCCCAAATCTTAGGAATTCTTAACGTTTTCATTACATTGTCCCGTAAAAATTTTAGTCATTATTTACATGGTTATTAAAAATACTGGGCAAAAATAACCCATTTTGGGATAAACCGCAATGGGTTATTACCCTGAGGTATGCCTAATGCCCTGCATACCGCCAACTATCAGATATTCAGATTGCTTCTGGTTGAGGCAAGAGGAGCTTCTGGCTTAACGCAGGTACAAGTTGCGGCTCTGCTTAATAAACCGCAAAGCTACGTTTCAAAATATGAGCGAGGAGAACGGCGGCTTGATTTTGCCGAGTTCGCAGAATTGGCCGACGTGCTTGGGGTGGACATTACAGAATTCGTGAGCCGGTATCGGCAGGAATTGACGAGCGCAAGCCTCTTCAACCAAGCCATTGGGCACTAACCGCCGACAGCCTCTTCCATCAAATTTTATCTACTTGGAAGCGGATGGCCGAAACACCCCGCACTGCGCGGGATCGGCTTCCAGCCAGGCGCCTTCGATCAGATCAATGCAATAAGGGATCGCGGGAAACACCGCGTTGAGGCAGTCGTCAATTGCGGAAGGTTTGCCGGGCAGATTCACGATCAGGCTGCGGCCGCGCACGCCGGCTGTTTGACGCGACAGAATCGCGGTGGGCACGATCTTGAGCGAGGCACTGCGCATCAGCTCGCCGAATCCCGGCAGCATCTTTTCGCACACCGCTTCGGTGGCTTCCGGCGTGACGTCGCGCAGCGCCGGGCCGGTGCCGCCGGTCGTTACGATCAGGCTGCAGTGTTCCCGGTCGGCAAGCTCCGTCAGCGTCTGTTCAATGATGGCTTGTTCATCCGGAATCACCCGCGCAACGGCTTCCCACTCGCTGCTTAGCACTCTGGAAAACCAGGCGTGAATCGCGGGGCCGCCTTTGTCTTCGTATTCGCCGCGACTCGCGCGGTCGGAAACGGTGACGATACCGATGCGTGCTTTCATTACCATTCTCCGCCTGCGTCCTGTTGAAAATTCATGCCGTCGAGCAGTTGCACCTGCACGGCCGCGCCCGCAGCCACGTCGGCACTTTCTGCCGGGACGACCATCAAGCCTTCGGCCATGGCCATGGAACGCAAAATGCCGCTGCCCTGATTGCCCGTGGGAGTCGCGACCCAAGCATCACCTTCGCGCGCCAGCATGACGCGCACAAACTCGGTCCGGCGATGGCGGTGTTTAATCTCGCGCGCCAACCGGGCTGTCACCGTCTGGCGGAACAAGCGGGTGTGACCCATGAGTTTGCGCAATGCCGGGCCGATGAATTCTTCAAAGCAGACCATGCTGGAGACGGGATTGCCGGGTATCCCAAACACAAAAGTGTCGAAGGCGGCGCCTTGCACTGCATCCGCCTCGGCCACTTTTGATTTTTCAGATATCGGCGCAATGCCAAACGCCATGGGATGGCCCGGTTTCATCGCCACTCGCCAGAATTGCATTTGCACGCCCAAGGCTTCCAGCGTGGGCCGCACATAATCGTGCACGCCGACCGAGGTGCCGCCGGAGACCAGCAGCACATCGAATTGCAGTCCGCGCTGCAGGGCGGCGCGCAGATCGTCCGGATCATCGCGCGCGATGCCAAGCAGCACGGGTTCGATGCCCAACGCCTGCACCTGCGCCATCAGCGCGTAGCTGTTGGCGTCCGGAATTTTGTTGGGATCAAGCGGCTCCTCCAGACCTTCGAGCTCATCGCCGGTGGAGAGAATCGCGACGCGCGGCTGCCGATATACGAGCACTTCTGCCTGCTTCACCATCGCCTGCATGCCGAGGACGCCCGGCGTAATCGCGGTGCCCCGCGTGAGCACGACCTCGCCGGTTTTCATGTTTTCGCCGCGGTCGCGGATATCGTTGCGCGGCTTCACGCTGACGTTGATCTGCACTTGTTGTTCGCCGATCGCCTGAGTGTCTTCGACCCGGATGACGGCATCGGCGCCCTGCGGAACCGGCGCGCCCGTCATGATGCGTGCACATTGTCCGGGCTGTAGTGCTTTAGTTGGCAGGTCGCCCGCCCGGATGTCCTCGATGATTTCCAGCGGCGCGGGTGCCACAACCACATCGGTGCTGCAAATCGCAAATCCGTCCATCGCCGAAACGTCATACGGCGGCTGATCGCGGTTGGCGCGCACATCCTCGGCCAACACGCGGCCCAGCGCCTGTTGCAGGGGAACGCTTTCCGTCCCTAGTGTTTTCATTGCCGCAATGACGCAACGTTGCGCGGCGGCAACCGTCAATCCATCCATCTCATCCTCGCTTGAGTGCCGCTTCCACATCCTGCGGCGTATCCAGATCAAAAAAACTGCGGAGCTGCGGATCGTGCGGGCGCAAGGCCGTTTCATCCACAAAGTTCACCTGCAACTGCGCCAAACTGTCGCGCAAACTGCGACCGCCACCCGCTGCAAAATGCTGCAAATCGGCAAGCGCGCTTCGTGCATAAAAGGCCGCCAGCGGCTGGGGTTACCCGCCGACAACTGGCACCACCGCTTGGTAATTGCCACGCGCTGCGGCCAGCACTTCAACCAGCGGCGGCGAAATAAAAGGCATGTCGCAGGCCAGCACAAACAGCCAGGGCGTCTGCGCTGCGGCCATCCCGGCCAGCACACCGGCCAGCGGCCCGGCACCTTGATCAGCATCGCACACCTGTTGCCATGGAAGATCCATACGATGTGAGCGCACACTGACAAGCACCTCGGGAAATAGCGCCTGCATACTGCCGGCCACCCGCGCCAGCAGGGTTTCTCCCTCCAGCAACAACGTCGGTTTGTCCTGCCCCATGCGGCGCGAATCACCGCCGGCAAGAATCAGCGCCGTGGCGTCGGAAATCATACCGGCCCCCGCGCCAGGATAAAGGCCAGCAGCCCCTCAATGTCATCCAGCGCAAAATGCGGCAGTTGGGGATAGGCCTCCGCCACATCAGTGACGAGCGCGATCAACCCTTGTTCTGGCGAGCAGCGCGGCTGCGTCGAACAGGCGCTGCGCAAAACCTCGATCTTGGGGCCCGGCGCATGCGAAAACCCTTCCGCAAACACCAGCGCCGCATCCCCGAGAAATTGCTGTGCCAACACGGCGGGAGTTTGATCCGGCAGCGGCCGGCTAATCAGTTGCACGCCGCCCTGTGTCACCAGCAAACTTTTTTCCGCGCCCGCTTGCGTGTAGCGCCAGCTGTCCTTGCCCGGGGTGTCCAGCGTCACTTGGTGATGCGCGTGTTTGATAGTTGCCACGCTCAGCCCGCATCGGCTGGCCGTGCGAACCAGTTGCTCGATCAGGGTGGTCTTGCCGGCGCCAGAATGGCCGACGATGGAAATCAGGCGCATCAGTCCGGCATGGCGATGGCAGACAATCCGCCATCTGCAGTGGCAATCACAAGACGGGGGCCCTGGACCGCCATTATTCTGGCGGTGGGTGCATCGGGCATGCGATCGTCGGCCTTGTCGGCCTGCCATTCTTCACCCCGGTATTGCACCCGCGCACTGCACTCATCCAACCATTCAATGACCTTCACCGTATCGCCGATGTTCACGCGCGTCCCGGATATCTGATTGCCGGACCGTCGGTTGCGCCGGATCAGGAACAGCACGCCCACGTGCACCAGCGCGCCCATGCCGAAGATCTGCAACTGTTGCGACAAAGGTGCGCCAAAATAATCGGCGCCGGCCGGATACAGGCACGCCAAACTAATTGCAATCAGGTATCCCCTGCCGGAAATAAATTCGGCAAAAAAACACAACACGGCATACACCAGCCAGGACACGAATCCCATATTCTCCTCCCTACGGATGAGTGGTCACCCACGCATCGCCTTGCGGGGTCACTTCTTTTTTCCAGATCGGTACGCGCAGTTTGAGTTCATCAATCAGCCAGCGGCAGGCATCGAAAGCCTCAGCGCGATGCTCCGCCGCCACCGCAATCAGCACAATGTTGTCGCCCGGCACGACCGTAGCCACACGATGCACGATACGCGCCCCGATTAAACCAAACCTTGCCATCGCTTCGGCATGCAGTTTCTGCATTTCCGCCAGCGCCATGGCATCGTAGGCATCGAAGTCCAGCCGGCTGATTTCCCGCCCTTCGGAAAAATCGCGCGCACAGCCGACAAATGTGACAACGCCTCCGATGCGTGGAGATATCCGTTTCAGCGCGGCGATTTCCGCATCCGGCGAAAAATCCTCCTGCTGCAATCTGACTGTTGCGGTCACGCTTCAGCCGCCCGAAAATTTTGCCATGAAGGCGATCTCGTCGCCGTCCTGCAAGGCTTGCTGGCGGTCGCCAATCTGTACCTGATTGAGCGCGATGAAACTCACGATGCTGAGCGCACCCGGGTATTGCATTCCGACGCGGGAGGTAATGTCGTGCAGGGTCATGCCCGGGGTGTAATCAAACTGCAGTTCGCGTGCATTTACCCGCTCGGCAATCGGTCCGAAGAACAGCACGCGTATCATGCGCGCCTCCAGTCACCACTTTTACCGCCACGTTTTTCCTCGAGCTGCAATGATTCGATGCGCATACCGCGATCGATCGCCTTGCACATGACATACACGGTAAGCAGCGCCAGACTCGCGGCGGTCAGCGCCTCCATTTCCACACCGGTTTGTCCGGAGCAGTGCACAGTCGCCACCACTTTGAGTCCGACACAACCGTCGGCATCCGCATCGGCCATATCCTCAAACACAACCTCGACCCCGCTCAGCGCCAGACTGTGACACATCGGGATCAGCTCGGCCGTGCGTTTGGCTGCCATCACCGCACCAACATCGGCCACCGTCAGCACATCGCCCTTGGCAATCTGCCCGGCGCGAATGCGCTGCAGCGTGGCCGGTTGCATGCGCAAAACACCGCTGGCAACCGCCGTGCGCCGGGTGACCGCCTTGGCGGAAACATCCACCATGCGGGCACGGCCAACAGCCGAGAAATGCGTCAGTTCTGACATCAGGTGTTTTGCACCACGATCTTGGGGAATGCGGCGCTGTGATCCTGCGCCATGTCCGCCACCTTCACGGCGATACGACGGGCAATCTGCTTGTAGATGCGGGCGATGTCGCCGTCGGGATCGGCCGCCACGGTCGGTTGACCGGAATCCGTCTGCTCGCGAATGCGAATGTCCAGCGGCAGGCCGCCCAGGAATTCGGTGTTGTAATCAGCACACATTTTCTCGCCGCCACCGGCACCGAAAATGTGTTCTTCGTGGCCGCATTTCGAGCAGATGTGCGTGCTCATATTCTCGACGATGCCAAGAATTTTGATGCCGACTTTCTCGAACATCTTAAGTCCCTTGCGCGCGTCCAGCAGCGCAATATCCTGCGGCGTGGTCACGATCACGGCGCCCGTCACCGGCACCTTTTGCGCCAGCGTGAGCTGAATGTCACCGGTGCCCGGCGGTAGGTCGATCACGAGATAGTCGAGATTGTCCCATTGGGTCTGGTGCAACAATTGATCCAGCGCCTGAGTCACCATCGGGCCGCGCCAGACCATCGGCGTGTCGGTGGCTTCGATAAGGAAGCCGATCGACATGGCCTGCAGTCCGTGGTTCGTCATGGGTTCGAGCCTCTTGCCGTCATCAGAGGCGGGATTTCCCGTGATGCCCAGCATGGTCGGCTGCGACGGCCCATAAATATCAGCGTCCAGTATGCCAACCCGCGCGCCGTCGGCGGCCAACGCCAGCGCCAGATTGACGGCCGTCGTGCTCTTGCCGACGCCACCCTTGCCACTGGCCACGGCGATAATATTTTTCACGCCTTCGACCAGTTTCACCCCGCGCTGCACGGCATGGGGCACAACCTTGCTGCTAACGCTGGCGGTCACTTTGCCTGCCGCCGGCAGTGCCGTTTTCAAATGCGCCTCGACCATGGCCCCGATTTCGCCAAACACGCTTTTGGCCGGATAGCCGAGCAAAATATCCAGCGTGACATCGTTGCCAGTGACCTTGATGTTCTTGACGGATTTGCCGCTCACAAAATCTTTTTTGGTGTTGGGATCGATCAGGGTTTTCAATGCGCCCTGCACATCACTTTCGCTAAAACTCATGCTTATCTCCAGAAAAAATTGAATCCGTGCCTCGTGATTTTTGGCCGACTAAAACGCTCGACATTGTAACGGAAGGCGTGGGAAAGTTCAGCCGTGTCGCCCTTTGTAACAGCGGGCGGCCTGGACGATGGCGGAATAAGGCAAGGCATCGAGCGTACCCCAGCGTTGCAGGCTGCGTTCGAGCAAATCATCGGCATCCGCCACGGTTTCGGAGCCCGTCACCACCACATTCAATCCTTTCAAACCGCCACATTGCACGCGCATTTCCTGCCCATGCGGGATCGGAACATCGTCACGGGTGACGTGCAACGCAAAACCAAAATTGTGCCGCAGCAAAGCATGCAATTCGGTGCAGCGCTGCCGGCTGGGGGCGGAGTGGCAGGCGATCACCTCGCGCTCGGCAATCTGCACGCGTGCAGCCTGATGGCAATGAACGCAGGTGCTCAATACGGCTTTGCCGAAAGCACAGGGATGCGCCACCTGTTCAAGCAGCTGCTGCCGAAACGCCCGTTCATCCACGCCGTTTAATCGTCGCCGAGTTCCGGTGCAGGTTCCCGAATCTGGTTAAGCAGATCCTCGGCATGCAATTCCGATTCGGCATGAATCAGTTTGATGGCACCGTTTTCGCCCCAGACCTCCTCGCCGCGCAGCTGTTTGGCGCGGGCCGAAGCTTCCTTGTAAATTTCATGCTGCTCGAGCAAATGCAGCTGGCGCAGTGGCCGTTCGGTAATGCGATAAATAAAATAGGGCATGTGAGTTTCCGTAAATCAGGCGCCCGGGCGCTTCATGAAAGTAACGACGTGGCTGCCGGGCGCATTCTTGCTTTCGCAGCTGTTTTCGCCCAGCCCCGCCAGCTGTTCGGCTTCGTGCAGCAGATTGATGACATCCACATAGAATTTCTGCTTCACCATCATCAGTGCCGTATAGCCGCCTTCGTTCTTGGCCAGCACATCCGCTCCGGCACGCAACAAGGTATCGACGACCGCAGTTTCACCATAGCCGGCGGCCAGCATGAGCGGGCGCACGCCATAACCGATCGGCGCCTCGATGTTCGCCCCGGCGTCGATCAGCGCCTGCACCACATCGGCAAAACCACGCTTCTGCTCAGTGTTGTAGCAGGCCTTCATCAGCGCCGTCCAGCCGCTGTCGTCAGTCGCGTTCACGTCGGCGCCTGCCGCCAACAACTGCTGCACTCGTTCCAGATCGCCTGCATAGGCTGCAGCCATCAATTCAGTCATCATTCATCCCCTGCTTATTTCTTAATCGCCCCTTGCAGCGCCAGGCGGATGGCCTCGGGTGTTTTCATGATGTTCATGAAGCTGTTCGATCCCATCATGCTGAGATCCGGAAAATTGATCGCAATGCGGAAGCGCGCATACAGCGCATACACCTTGTTGCCGGAAACCAGCACTTCGTAAGGCAAATGCGCCGTGGACTTGACGTTGCGGAAGTCGATTTCCGACATGATGAAATGATCGTCCATGTATTTGCCGGCATCGCCGTTACCCTTCATCGCCACGCCAAAAACGCTTTCCTGTTTTCCCGGAATATCGACGCGATAGACCTTGCTCACGCCGTTGCTGTTTTTGGCCAGCCCGGCTTCCACGCCTTTGACGGCAGCCTCGTAACTGTCATAGCTCGCCAGCTCGCTGGGCTCGTCAAAATATTCCATGCCGATCATGTAGTGATACTTGCGTGCCGCTTTCGCGTTCATACCTTTGGCACCGAATTCCTCGATACGGCCGAGCGATTTTTGCAGAGCCGCAGACACACCGGAAAGATCACCCTCCATACGGTACACATTGGCCATGTACACCGGGTTGGTGTAACTCACCTGAACCTGCTTGCCAACCTGTGTCAGTGCCACGCGCTGAACGGCACCATATCCGCCATGCTCTGACGCTGCCGCGTTTTTCTTCAGCGCCTCGCTGGTCACCACAATGACATCGGCACCCGCATAGGGCGAATATTCACCAACCACGTTAAAGCCGGCTGCTCCCAGTGCCGTTTTGGTTTGGGCCGATTTTTCAGCCAGCGTTGCTTCTTCCTGCGAAGCCAACACGAATGGCTTAAGCAATGCATCGGCGGCCTGGGCACTGAAAGTTGCAATACAGAGTACGGCTAACAGCAAAACGGATTTAATACGCATCGTGTGTCTCCTTGGCTGGTTAAGTTATTGCACAACTTCAACAAACACCCGACTCTTGGGCATGCCCAGTGCCAGGAAAAAACGTTCGGCATATCTAATCACCGCTTCCGGTCCGGCGAGATAAACATCGGCAGCGGAAATGGCAGCGTATTGTTTCGTCATGTCTGCTAGCAGTCTGTCCAGAACATGCTCCCGATGAGCATTGAGGATGCGCAGATCAAAGCCCGCAAGCTTTTCGACATAGCTGAAGTTGTCCAGCGCATCGGCCCAGGCCCGCGCCTGATTCGCCAGATAGAACTCTTCGGCATCGGAACCCACGCGAATCAAGTGTATCTCTTCGGCTTCCAGCGACATGGCATGCTCGATCAGGCTCTTGACCGGCGCAAAGCCGCCATCAAATGCGATGAAGTAAAGCGGTCGTTCGGATTTTTCATGCAGGATGAATTCGCCCTGCGGACCTTCGATCTCAACTGCATCGTTAGGCCGTAACCGCTCGAAAACATAATCGGCGAAAAAATTGCCGTCTTGGCGATGAACATGAAACAACAGATTGCGGTCATCGCAGGGACAGCTGGCTACCGGCAACAGCGCCGAAAAGGTCTGTCCGACACGCAAAATCACACTCTGTCCCGCAAGAAAACGCAGGCGCTGGCTGCGCGGGGTTTGCAGATGCAGCAACATGACTTTTTCCGAAAGCGGCTGAATCAATTTGACGCGGGTGCTCACCTGCTGGAAGGGAATGTCCTGCACGCCACCCGCAACCTCGGCCTCTATCGTCATATCCCCGACCGCGGTATTGCAGCACATCAGCATGTAACCCGACGATGCGTCCTGTTCGGAAATCCGGAAATCATGGTGCCGGGTCTGTTTGACTTCACCGCTAAGCACTTTCGCTTTGCACAAGCCGCAATTGCCACCGCTGCAGCCGTAGCTCAGCGACAAACCGGCGCGCATCGCGGCTTCCAGCAGCGTGTCCTGTCCCTCGACCAGAAAATCCTGGCCGCTGGGTATCAGATTGACCTGCGCGGTCATCACGCGCAGCACGCCATCCTTGATTGCCAGCGGATTGTTGAAACCCGGTTCCATGGCCAGCGCCACCTCCTGTTTAATCCAGTCCCCGATCCCGGCCATTGCGGAGTCGACCGGGATCGTTGTGGTACGTAATTCCGCAACCTTGTCCCACAACCGGCCCAGCAGATCATTGAACTGCCGCACCTGCTTCTGGCTTACCGCCAGACTCCTGCTTAATTCGGTCACCCGCGCCGCCAGCACCTCCGGTTCCGGCAGTGCCCGTTCGAATACACGCTTGCCAAACGCCTT
>Ga0172373_10007986_pt1 | contig 13531 bp, 14 predicted proteins | sample Lak10m_2_FD_114546 | JGI IMG/M metagenome (GOLD analysis project Ga0172373, IMG submission 114546) | Freshwater microbial communities from Kabuno Bay, South-Kivu, Congo - kab_092012_10m | ecosystem: Environmental > Aquatic > Freshwater > Lake | place: Democratic Republic of the Congo... | reverse complement strand
AATCAGAATAAGAAAGATATACTTGAAGATGGAAAACAGTTAGACTTTAACTGGTAGAACTATTTTAGCCCCTTCTAGGGGCTTCCCATTAAAACTACCGGCTATGCCGGTAGATACTTACTTCTTCAGATAATACTTTCATTTCATTCCTATCATTTCTAAAAAAACAATCATTGATAAATAATTTTGATTTTCAAGCAGTAAAATCGAGTTCAATTTGAGCAGGTTTATCATTATGATGAAAACTAAAATATTTTTTTTACCTTCATATGTAGAATTTCTATCAATATCATCGAATTTATCTTTTGCTCAATGAAAACCATTGTTATTGTAATCTCTTATTAATTCACGAAACCAATTTATTGAAAAATCCATACTTTTTTTATAACTTCTTTTATATTTATCTCAATAATATCTAAATAAACTACTGAAATTTATTAAATCTAAAACAGATATAAATCATAATTCATTAATAACATCTCTTTGTGCCGAAAGACTTTCAAAATATGATAAAAAGAATGCTTGTAAACATATATCATCAGGAGAAAGTATTTTTATTCAATTCTCTCAATAAAAAAATCATTGAGAGATAGCATTTTTATTACAAATTACTGTTGTATCTAAAATTTGCTTAAAATCATCATTTTTTAATAAATTTTCCCATTCTTTTCAGACTCAAAAAATATCACAATTTGGCATAAAAAAAGGGAAGTTTTTTATTTCTTTAGGAGTTAATGTTTCAAGAAGAGATTTTTGGCTAAGAGTTAACATAAAATTGATTTAGAAATTAATGGGAATTGTAATTAAAAAATTTTTGTATTAAATTGGTTTTATACTATCACTTAGTAATTCAGCCAAGATTTTACTTAATTCATAATAAGCTTTTTTATAATCTTCTTCATTTGGATTTTTGCTAAGAAAAATTTTTTCTATTTTTTGGATTTCAGAAATGAGTAAAACTTTTATATCTACTTTTAAACTAGGAATATATGATATTATAAAATAATTATATTTAATCTTATATTCATGGTGATTTTTTTTATTTAAAATATCTTGTATTTCGTTATTTACATCAGTTGGAAAAAAAAAGATTTTTTTAAGAGTAAAATAATCTTTCATGATTATTTTCAAGCTATTTAATGATAATCATAATTTATCTAGAAGTTTTTTTATGTCATTGTTTTCATTCAAATCTAAAAAATCACTATTCAAAAAATATATTCTTATACATATTTTAAGAGGAATTTTTCAAATTTTATCTCAAATTGATGAAAAATTACAATCAAGAATATTCATAATTTAAGGATAGATAAATATTTATATAAGGTAGATAAAATATTTCATATAAATTTGAAAATACTTATTATTTATCCACATTGGAGCTTTCTTTCATTATTATTTCTTCAAAATCTTTGATATAAAAACTACTTCTTATTTCTATTTCAGTTTTTTTTTTCCTTAAATAGTTGGTTAACACTCTCTCTCAATTTACTCAAATCTTCTTCATATATAGTTGGCTATCAGTATAAACAAAAATTCTATCTTGTTCCATTACTATTATTGAAGCTCAGAATTTTTCCTGTAATTCAGTTCTTATTTTCTTTTTATTTTCTTTTATTAATATACCTTTTTCTAAATATATTTTGTATTCATAATCATAAATTAATTTTATTAGTTGTTCTTTTGTTGTTTCATTTTCTATATTAAACATTTTTATACCATTTTTTAAAATAGTTTTTATTTCTTGTATTGTAGTTCAAGTAGTGTTTTCTTTTTCTTTAGACAATATTAATACTATTTCTTCAAAGCTATAATCCACTCCCCCCATTGACATACCATTATTGGTAATTTCATACTCAGTATCTATATCAGGACGATAGAATTCTTCAGTATTTTTATTATTTCATTCTAAAAGATTAGTAAAAATTTTCTTTCCTTTTCTATCTCATTCTAAAAGCAAATCAACAATTTTTCTTCCTATTTCATCAGCCCCTTTAAGTGATTCTTGTAATTCTTTAGGGAGCATATTTTTTCCTGCTTTATCCAGTTCCAAAATTTTATTAACTGCCTCTTGTCCAAATAAAGAAAGAATATCTAAAATTGTAATTGTGGCAGAAGTTGTGGAAACTTCGGGTTTTTTTGTTTTGTTTTCAACACTCATAATTATTAATTATAAAATAATGACCTCATTATAAAATAAAAAAAATAAAAAGCAAGTTTTTTTTGTGCTAATTTCAAAATGTGATTTTTGTAAAAAAAATATTTTTTTTGATTTTTATCTCTCTTATTATATAATGAAGCTGAAGATTTTACATCCATTTTTTTTTATGCTCGAAGAAACATTTATTACTTCTCAAGAAGAAGAGAATTCCTCTAAAGAAGAGAAAAAAAATTTAAAAAAAGAATTCTTTGATTTCTTCAAAGATCTTATAATTATCATTATTATTGTCTATATAATAAGAACTTTTTTTATTTTACCTTTTCAAATAAATGGGCAATCAATGTATAATAGTTATTATGATAAAGAATTTATTATTGTTGATAGATTTTCCTATATTCCTGGAAGTCCTGAAAGATGAGATGTTGTTGTTTTTAAGCCACATGTAAGTGCAGACAGAGAATATTTTATAAAAAGAATTATTGGATTGCCTTGAGATAAAATCAAAATAGAAAATGGAAAAGTTTATCTTTGGGATGAAAAAACAAAAAAATATAGTGAGCTAAAGGAAGATTATCTTTCAGAAAGTAATAAAGATTCAACTTTTGTAAGAGGAGATTTAGAGCAATATGAATATGTCGTTCCTGAAGGAAATTATTTTGTGATGGGAGATAATAGACTTGCTTCTACCGATAGTAGAGTTTGTTTTTCAAACTGTTTAATAGAATGAAGAAGTAATTATGTAATAAAAAGTAATATTATAGGAAAAGTTTTTGTTGATCTTGGATATTTTAATATAAGAAGTTTTAGCTTTGTTCATCCGACTCTTTGAATAGAGACAAATCCTAAGTTTTTTTCTTCACCGAGTCATTCTGATTATAATCAATAATTTAAATTTTTGTGAATAAATTTTTTCTCATAGATAAGCCTCTTTCTATGACAAGTTTTGATGTCATACGAATCTTACGAAAAAAATTTAAGATAAAAAAAATAGGGCATGCAGGAACACTTGACCCACTTGCTTCTTGACTGCTTCTTGTTGCTGTTTGAGATTATACAAAACTTCTTCATTATCTTGGTGGCTTTGATAAAAAATATCATTTTTCTGTCTGTCTCGATGGCACTTCTGCTTCTTTTGACATGGGAACTTCTGTTGAGCATATTTCTCCAGAAAAAATGGCATATTTTAAAAAAAATATTTCTCTCGAAGATATAAAAAAATTGATAGAAAAACGATTTTTATGAGAGCATTTTCAGGTTCCACCAAAATATTCTGCCCTAAAAATTGGAGGGAAAAAAGCTCTTGAAAAAGTAAGAGACGGAGAAGATTTTGAAATGAAAGCAAGAAATATACATATTTATTCAATGGAAATTATTCATTTTGATTATCCTTTTCTTAAATTAGAAGCAAAAGTAAGCTCTTGAACTTATGTAAGAAGTATTGCTAGAGATATAGGAGAAGCTCTCTGATGTTGAGGATATGTTATTCGCCTTGAAAGAACTCAAATTTGAGAAAGGCTTCTTAAAAATATGGAAAAAAATTTAGATTCTTTAGAGGAAAATAATTTTTTAAAAGAAGAAGAAATTTTTGGAAAAGAAAAAATTATCAAACTTGCACCCGATATAATAGAAAAACTTGATCATGGAATGCAAGTAAAATATGAAACGACAGAATTAGAAAAAAATATTCCTTATTTTGTAAAAAATAATGATTTTATAACAAATGTTATCAAATATGATGGAGAGCTTATAATTCCCTTGAGAAAAATATAATTTTTTTTATTCTCCCCTAAAAAAGGAGGAAAAAACTTAGTTTTTTCCATTGTACAAAAATGAAGAAAGCTATAATTTTTTTTAACTTCTTAAAAAAACTAAAAAAAGTCAAAAATAAATTTGATATTTAAAAAAACTTTTATAGAATACCAAAGCTTTGAAAAAAGAAAACATTTTTTGGGTTAGTAGCTCAGCCGGTAGAGCAGCGCCCTTTTAAGGCGAAGGTCGTGGGTTCGAATCCCGCCTGACCCACCAAAAAAATATTAAAAAAATACTTTCAGTTTTGAAAGTATTTTTTTTGTAAATGAGGGTTAGTTATTTTTATTTTTTTATGTAAATTAAAGGAAACTAAAAGATGAACTTTAAAAAAGAATATTTTCTTTAATTTTTTATATATCAAAAAAAATTATCAAAAATAAAAAACAGAAGAAACATAAAAAAATACATAAAATTTTCATTTTACTTTTTTTTATTTTTTATTACTATCTCTTGCTGATTAATAAAAACTAAATAAAAAAATATGAAAAAAGTAAGTTTGATTATCCTTGATGGTGTCGGTATAAACGAAAAAAATCCAGAAGAAAATAGTATTGCTCAGGCTCATACTCCTAAACTTGATAAACTTTTTTCTAATCTAAGCACTCGTCTTGATGCTTCAGGAAGAGCGGTTGGAATCCCAGAGGGACAAATGGGAAATTCAGAAGTTGGACATATTACGATTGGTGCGGGGAAAGTCATATTACAAAATTTTGTAAAAATCGATGACTTGCTCGAAAAAAAAGAATTTGAAAAGCTCGAATCATTTCAAAAATGAATAGCAAAAGCAATAAAACTCAAAACTCCTTTACATATTATGACTATTTTTTGACCTTGATGAGTCCATAGCCACACAAGACATTTAGCGGGTATTTTGGAAATTATTCCAAGCGATATAACTATAAGTCTTCATCTTTTTTCTGATGGAAGAGACCTTGAACCAAGAAGTATGAAATGACTTTTCTCTGAATTTAATAAAAATATTCTTTCAAAATATCCAAATGTATTTATTTCTTCTCTTGGAGGAAGATACTGGGGAATGGATAGAGATAATAACTGGGAAAGAGTAAAAAAATGATATGATTCTATTGTTTTTGGAGCGAATGAAACTTCTCTTTCTCTTGAAGAATATTTAGAAAAAAGCTATGAAAAATGAATAGATGATGAATTTATTGAACCTTGTTTTTTTAGCTGATGAAAAAAAGTGCAGGATGGTGATACTCTCTTTTTTATGAATTTTCGTGCAGATAGAGCAAGACAAATAACAAAAGCTTTTGTAGAGCAAAATTTTGATAATTTTGAAAGAAAGGGTTTTTCTAATCTTTATTTTGTAGCAATGACAAAATATTACAAAGAATACGAATGAGATGTATTTGTAGAGGATGAGGAACCAAAAAATATTTTATGAGAAATACTTGAAAAAAATTGACTTACTCAACTCCATATAGCAGAAACAGAAAAATTTGCTCATACCACAAAATTTTTCAATGGGGGAAAAATGATTGTTTTTGAATGAGAAAAAGATATTCTCATCCCTTCTCATAAAATCAGTACTTATGATCTTGATCCTCAAATGTCTGCTTCTGAAATTTATGATGAATATGAAAAAAATGTGTTAAATTTTGATTTTTGTGTAGTCAATATTGCAAATGGAGATATGGTTGGGCATACTGCTATAATAGAAGCAGGAATACAGGCAATAGAAGAAGTAGAAAGAATTGTGATAAAAATAATAGATTTTTGTAAAAAAAATGATATTGACCTTATTATCACAGCCGATCATGGAAACTGTGAAGAAATGGGAAGTCCAGAAAATCCAAAAACTTCTCATACAACAAATGATGTTCCATTTTGGTATATTAAAAATGATGGAGTAATACCAACAAAATCGTATGGAGGACTTGCAAATATTGCTCCTACAATTTTGGAAATTATGGGATTGGAGAAACCTGAAGGAATGGAAGAGAGTTTACTCCTCACGGAAAGTTTGGAATAATTTGTCATTTTGAGTTCCCTTTTCGGGCAGAAATCTTTTTTTGAATATTTACTTTAAAATTAAGAAATATACCTGATATAAATTGGTTTTTCGTTAACTCCCTTTCTCCCTTGGGGGAAAGGGTTGGGGATTGGGGAATGTTTATGGAACTCAAGATGACAAAAAGTAAAATTGGAATAATTTGTCATTTCGACTGGAATGGAGAAATCTTTTGGAAGAAAAATATAAAAAAGATCTCTCGATAAGCTCGAGATGACAAAAAATAAAAAAAGAGCTTTTCGTAAATTTTTAATTAAATTTTTAATTTTTTAACTTTTTATTTATGCACACAGTAAAAAATGTCTTTGCGAGAGAAGTTTTGGATTCAAGATGAAATCCAACCGTAGAAGTAGAAATGACTTTTGAGGATGGAAGTTTTGGAAGAGCAATTGTGCCATCTGGGGCTTCAACAGGAATCCATGAAGCACTTGAGTTGAGAGATGGAGATAAATCAAGATACCTCGGAAAATGAGTACAAAAAGCAGTAGAAAATGTGAATACTACTATAAAAAAAGAAATTGTAGGAAAAAGTTTTGAATCATACAAAGAACTTGATACTTTACTTTTACAATTGGATGGAACAAAAAATAAAAGTAATCTCGGAGCAAATGCAATCTTGGGTGTATCTATGGCTTTTGTCGTTGCAAGTGCAAACACAAAAAAACAAAGTATTTATGAATATCTCAATAATGGAGTATGATATATTCTTCCTTTTCCTATGATGAATATTCTCAACGGAGGAAGTCATGCAGATAATAATGTAGATATACAAGAATTTATGATTGTTCCAGTGGGAGCAAAAAGTGTAAAAGAAGCAATCAGAATGGGGGCGGAAGTTTTCCATAACTTAAAAAATATTCTTAAATCAAGAAATCTTGCAACTTCTGTTGGAGATGAAGGAGGATATGCTCCAAATCTTGGGTCTAATGAAGAAGCTCTCAAAGTGATTATAGAAGCAATAGAAAAAGCTGGATATACAACAGACCAAATAAAACTTGCTCTTGATGTAGCGAGTAGTGAATTTTTCAAATGAGAAAAATATGATCTTGCTGGAGAAGGAAAAATCCTTTCATCGGAAGAAATGGTTGATTATTATAAATACCTTATCTCTACTTACCCTATTATTTCTATAGAAGATGGGATGGCAGAAGATGATTTTGCTGGATGGAAACTCCTCACTCAAAGACTTGGTAAAAAAGTAATGCTCGTTGGAGATGATTTATTTGTGACCAATAAAGAAAGACTTGCAATGGGAATAAGCGAATCTATGGGAAATAGTATTCTTATAAAACTCAATCAAATAGGAACGGTAAGCGAAACAATAGAATCAATAGAAATGGCTCATTCTTCAGGAATGAAATCTATTGTTTCTCATAGATCAGGAGAAACAGAAGACACTTTTATTGCTCATCTTGCGGTGGCTATGAATAGCGGATATATAAAAACTGGTTCTCTCTCAAGAACGGATAGAATTGCAAAATATAACGAACTTATCAGAATAGAAGAAAAGCTCGGAACAAAAGCTCAATATGGTTTGTAAAATGATTTCTTAGAAAAATCCTCAAATCTTTTTGGTTCATTCACTTACTAATTTTTTTATGATTATTTGCATTGCTTGGGTTTCTTATGATTGAAAATAAATCCCTCATATTTTTTATGACTTTGTCATTTGTCTGAGCAATATGCGGATGATTTATACGAATTATCGACAGCATAGAAGATAAAAAATAGATTTTTTGAAATTAGCACAAAAATCACATTTTTTTCTTTACAAACTTTTTAAACTTTATAAACTACTCTTTGAAAATATTTTTTATCAATTTCATTTATGAGCATTATTGAACTACACAAAGTAAATAAAAATCTCGCAGGAAAACATATTCTTCACAATGTAAGTTTTGAAGTAAAACAAGGCGATATTTATTGATTTTTATGACCAAATGGAGCAGGGAAGACAACCTTGATGAAGTGTATTATGGGCTTGATAAAACCAGAATCTTGAACAATAAAAATTTTTTGAGAAGAAGGACTGACAATTCATGCGAGAAAACATATCGGATTTATGCCAGAAAATACTTATCTCTACAAACATCTCACAGGAAGAGAATTTCTTGAATTTAATGGAAAATTTTTCTCTTTTGAAAAAGATGAGCTCAAAGAAAAAGTAGAAAATCTGCTCAAAAAAGTTGGAATCAAAGGATCTGGCGATAAATTACTTTGAGAATATTCAAAAGGAATGCTTCAAAGAATAGGGCTTGCTCAAGCAATTATAAATGATCCAAAACTTCTTTTTCTCGATGAACCAATGAGTGGACTTGATCCACTCGGAAGAAAAATGGTAAAAGATTTGCTTGTTGAACTGAATGAAGCAGGAACAACTATATTTTTCAATACTCATATTCTCGCTGATGTAGAAAGTATTTGCCATAAAGTAAGTATCATAGATAAAGGAAAAATCATCGTTGAGTCAAAAAAAATAAAAGATATAGAAGGAAGTCTCGAGGATTTTTTTATTGAAAATGTTGATCATTAAAAAAATAGCTCAAAAAATCTGTATTTTGATCGATATAAAAATTTTTTTTATAATTATTTCTCAAAATAAAAAATATTTTTTTCAAAATTTAGCTTGTGCTGAAAAAAATTAGTTTCACAAAAAACTCAAAAAATTAATTTTTTGAGTTTTTTAAAGCAATTAAATTATATTAGACTAGTTCCGTAATAAGAAAATATTATCTAGTTCTTGGCTTAAATAAAACCAAAACTCAAGATTTAATTTTAAAGCCTATTTTTCGGCTTATTAGTCAATAAAAGTATCTATAAAAAAATTATTTCGGAACTAGCCTATTAATCTTCTCACTCTATTTCTTTGATAACTTTTTCAAGATTTTTTGTGAGAAAATCATTTTTTCTCTCTTCGAGATAGCTATAAGTGAGGATAGTAGAAAATATATCAAAATTGGAAGGATTTTTTAAAAATTCGCCATCTTCGATAACTTGTTCTTCTTCCATATTAATAAGTTGTATATTTTTCATTATTTTTATTCCATGTTTTCTGAGATTGAGATTTTCAAAGAAATTTTTTACAAAAACATTGTGAGCTCATCATCAAATAAGGAGGAAAATATGTGGACAAACATCATCTTCCACTATTTCTTCAATTCCGCTTATGATACATTTTTCCATTATATCAAGAAATTCTTTTTTTTCTTCTTCATAGTTATGAAAATCAAGATTTTTTATGATTTCTATTTGCGGAAGATTATATTTTTCTCTTATTTTTTTTATAAGATCACCAATTCCTATATTAATTCTTGTCGTTCAAACGATATAATTTTCTCTTTTTATTCCTATATAAGTTTTTGTATTTCCTATATTTACCACTACAACATTTTCTTCAGGAATAGTTCTTAAAACAGAATATTCAAAAGGAATTATTTTAAAATTTTCTCTCCCAAGAGAATAAAAAATCTTTTTTGTCACCTCAAAAAACGAGAGAGGCATAAAAATATTTATAATTCCTATTTTTATATTTTTTCCTTTCTTCCCGATAGGAATATCTGTTTTTTTTCCATCAATTTTCATTTCTCCGATACTGCTAAAAATGAGTTTTAAATCCTCTTTGTTGTAGCCACTTTTATTTTTTATGCTTTCACAAGAAGAAGAAATATATTTTTTTTCAAAATCTTTTAGAAGTGAAACTATCTCATTTTCGCTTATTTCTTCATTTTCATTTTTTCTAGAAAAATTGATTTGGTTTGAGTATAAGAAAAATTGCGGAGCAAAAAGATTGACGATAATTTCTTCTCATGATTTTTCTTTTTCTGATTTTTCAAGAGAGCATTTTACATTTTCACAGATGGATTGTATATCTTTTGCTTCTCATAAGAAAAAGCTGTCTTCTTCCTGTCTTTTTTCATTATATCCGATAATTCCTATTCCATCATCAAAAAACTTACAAGTAACTGTTCTTATCTTGTAAGTTCAGATATCAAGAAGAGAGAAGGTTTTTACCGAAAGTTCTTGCTTTTTGAAATTCATATTATAATTTAGATTTTTTTCAGATTTTTTTGAGGAGAGAATTTCACTCATTTATCTCACCAGCTCCGATAAGAGCCATTCATAAATCTTCTGTAATAAGCTCATCTCAAGGAGAAATATTGAGAGCTCTTTTTAAGATAGAAATTCCTCTTTCTGTTTCTCAAGAAAGAGTGTAAGCCCATCCAAGATTTCTCAAAACTTCAGAATTATTTCCTATAAATTTATTTGATATTTCCAAGTATTTTATAGCTTCAGCTATTCTGTCTTTTGATAAAAGAATAAATCCCTTGAGATAATTTCAAGTCGCTGAATCTGGACATAATTCGAGAGAAAAATTAACCGCTTTGAGTGCTTTATCAAGGTATCATTTGTATAAAAATATATCAGAAAGTTCTTCATAAAGTCTGTAATCTTCGCTATAACTGCCAAGATTATTTTGAATAAGACTTATCGCATCTTCAAACTTTTTATCTTGCTTTAAATCCTCAACTTGTAGTATAATTTCTCTTACTTTATCCATATTTTTACTTAGTTTATATAACGGTATTGTAAATAAAAAAACTAAAAAATCAAATAAAATGTTTGATTTTTTTCAAGATATATTAATATAAAGCAAATTTATTATTCTAAAAATAATTTTATGCAGAATATATTAGACATTCTCAATTGGAGATTTGCAATAAAACGATTTGATAAAAATAAAAAAATCTCAGATTTAGATTTCGAGACAATTCAAGAAATTCTTAGACTTACTCCTTCCGCTTATGGAATTCAGCCTTGGAAATTTTTGATTATAAAAAATCAAGAATTGAAAAAACAATTAAGATCTGTTTCAAAAAATCAAGTTCAAGTGGAAGAAAATGATTTTTTAATCGTTTTTTGTATTCTGAAAACTCTTGATGAAAATTATGTAGATAAACATCTTATGAATGTTTCTCAAAAAAGAGGAATAGAAAGAAAAAGCTTAGATGCATATAAAGAAATTATTTTACAATCTGTTTGTTCTCTTTGAGAAGCGGAATATAAAGCTTGGGCGGAAAAACAAGTCTATATTGCTCTCGGAAATTTACTTACTTCTCTGGCTCTTATGAAAATAGATTCTTGTCCGATGGAAGCAATAAATAAAGAAAAATATGATGAAATTCTTTGATTAAGAGAAAAAAATCTTGCTTCTTGTGTTGCTTGTGCTGTTTGATATAGAAGTTCAGAAGATACTTATTCACTTCTAAAAAAAGTAAGATTTGAAAAAAATGAAATTATAGAAATTATTTAATTAAAAAATCCAAGTAAACTACTTGGATTTTTTAATTTTATCTTTTTATTGACTTACAGCTCATGTAGAAGAAGGCTGAGCAACAGGAGTATTTTGTTGAGTTCCTTGTGGTTCTTGAGTTCATCCAGCTTGACCACCAGTTGCTTGTTGGTCTATCATTTGAGGATTTGCCTTATAATATTCTACAAGTTGTTGAATTTGTTGAAGTTGGAGTTTATTCAAAAGCTCATAGTTATCTTTTCCCCCTACTTTGCTATATTCTATTTGCATAAATATAAAGTAAGTTGAAAAGAAATTTAAAACAACAAGACCCAAAATAATACAAGAAACAATTAAATGTTTTTTATCTTTATTCTTATCCATTTTTAGTTTTTTAAAAAATAAATACACCACTATTATCTCAAAAAAAAATATATATCAAATTTTTTTTATAAAAAACTTATTTTAGATTATATTATAGGCTATAATATTTTCAAAAAGCCTATTAATCTTGAAAATATAGATACATTATTACCTTATTTTTGGCAGTTAATGTATCAAAATTTTGGACGAACTTTTTAAGCATTTTTTGTTTTTGGAGAAGTAGAGAATATTACCGCAAAAAATATTTCTGACAGTTTATTGAAATTTTGATTTAATCTCCCAAGTTATAATGCAATTTGAAACACAAAATGAGAACTCTATAAAGAAACAACTATTCTCTACAACAATATTGAACAAAATTTTTAGAAGAAATGAATAGAGTAGTAATATGGGATAAATTTCTAAAAAGAATAGATAAGCATTATTACAATAATAAAAATAATCTATGAAGACCAAAGTATGAAAGTAAACTCATGCTAAAAATATATTTTCTTCAACAATGGTACAATCTATGAGATGAAACAGTAGAAGATGCAATATATGATAGATTAAGTTTTCAAAAATTCCTTGGAATAGATATATGAAAGAAATGATCAGTACCAGATGAAACAACAGTATTAAATTTTAGACATTTTCTTGAAGAATATAATTTACAAGAAAGATTTTTTAGAATAGTAAAAGAAATGATGGAAAAACAATGATTCATTCTTTCAGAATGAACAAGTGTAGATGCAAGTATAATAAAAGCACCAAGTTCAACTAAGAATAGAGATAATGAAAGAGACAAAGAAATGAGTTCAACAAAAAAGAATTGAAGTTATCATTTTTGAATGAAAATACATATTTGAGCAGATCATAAGACAGGTATGGTTCATACATTACATACAACAACAGCAAGTGTAAGTGATGTAACTGAGATAGAATATTTACTACATTGAAAAGAAAAAGCCGTATTTTGAGATAAATGATATAGAAGTCAAAAATACAAAAAAGAATGGAGAAACAGATGAATATATTATTGAATATTAGATCAAAAAACAAAACATCATAATTTATCAGCAGGACAAATAAAGAAAAACAAACAAAAGACAGATGTTAGAAAGAAAATAGAGTTTAATTTTTGAATCGTTAAACATCTTTGGGGACATTCAAAGGTTAGATATAAATGACTTGAGAAAAACACTAAACATTTTTTAATACTATTTGCACTCTCCAATTTGTACAAATACAATCAGCTAATGAAAAAGTTTTCATTAGCTTAGCTTAGAGTGTTTACACACTCTAAGAAGCAAAAAATCTACAAATTTTTGTAGATTTTGGATAATTTTTAAGACTCAATTTATGAAAAAATTTAGCTTTTTTGAAAAAAATTATATAATTTTTTAAAGTAATCTATAAAAGTTATTTTTTCAGTGTTTCCTTAAGATATTAAGAAGTATTGGACCAGAAATTTCAGGTGAGAATTATCCTTCGCTAAATTTTTATCGAGAGGGTTTTTACAACTTTTTTTTTGTGAAGACTAAATATAAAAAAGCACCTTTGCTTTTTTTGGTCTATGCTTATGCAGATAGATAATCAAAAAATACTTTTTTAAAAGAGAATTTTAAGTATTATTATCCTAATATTTCTTTAAATAGAGGTCAATGAAAAAAATTTTAATATTTATCATCTTTTTTTTCTTCAGTTTCCAAGTTTTTGCAGACACTTATGTTTTGACTGAAAAAGACAATAGTATACTAATCTTTCGTAAAATAATAGGATTTTTAAAGAAAATCAGAATGCCTAAAGAAGGAACTAATCAGTTCTTTCTTTTTTTGTAGACTAAAAAGATTATTAGCAACAATCCTTCTTATTT
>Ga0172373_10007985_pt1 | contig 13534 bp, 13 predicted proteins | sample Lak10m_2_FD_114546 | JGI IMG/M metagenome (GOLD analysis project Ga0172373, IMG submission 114546) | Freshwater microbial communities from Kabuno Bay, South-Kivu, Congo - kab_092012_10m | ecosystem: Environmental > Aquatic > Freshwater > Lake | place: Democratic Republic of the Congo... | reverse complement strand
TCTAACGACAGCGTGAGCAGATCGCGCCGCTGAAAGTTGGAGGCGCTGTTAACAAGGATATGCAGCCGCCCGAAATGCGCTCGCAGCGCCTCGAACAGCGCCTCAATGGCGGCGGGCTGGCGCAAATCGGCTTGCACCGCGAACGCCTCCACGCCCAGCGCCTGTATCTCCTGCACGGTTTCGGCAGCAGCAGCAGCCGCGCCGCCGTAATGCACCAGAATGTGAACGCCCTGCCGCGCCAGTTCCAGCGCGATGGCTTTGCCCACGCGGTGTGCCGCGCCCGTCACCAGCGCCACCTGCCCGTGCAAATCGGTTTTCATCAGCGCCGCCTTTTTTGAACACTTGACCAGAGCGAGAAATAAAACAGGGCGCACCTGTGGCACGCCCGTGTTGGATGATCGACTGTCCCCTGTACGCCCCTTCGCCCTGACGTGCAGCGGAAGGAGACGGGGGTTGAGGGTCTATCTAGTACGCGAAAGTCGGGACGATGGTCAAAAACCATGTGGTGATGAGTACCATCACCACCGGAATAATCAGCGCCGCCGCGAAAATCCGGCTGTCCTTGTTCAAGTGCATGTAGAACCACACCACCAGCGCCGCTTTGCCGATGCTGAGGATGAGCATCAGCGGGACGGTCAGGCCGCCACGCGGAATAATCTCCGCCAGCGCCAGTTCAAACAGCGTGACGATACCGAGGATGATGAACACACCGGTATAGACTGGCAGCGGGAACTCGCGCCCAAACAGCTTGAAGTTGTCGTTGTGGTCGTGTCCACTGTCGTGCGATTCGGCGTTATGCTTTTCGTCGCTCATCTTATCCCCTGCTTAAACCAAGTAAATAACGGTGAACAGCACGATCCAGACCACATCTACGAAGTGCCAGTACAGACCGAACACTTCTACGCCAGCATAATTCTTGGCGCTGTAGTTGCCACGCTTGGCATTCCACGCCACGAACAGCGCCCACAGCACGCCGACGATGACGTGCGCCCCGTGAAAAGCCGTCGGCGCATAGAAGCGCATCCCGAAGCCGTCCAGTTCGTTGCCCTGATTGAACAGCGCGATACCGTTGTGCGACAGTTCGGTGTATTCCACATATTGCAAGGCCACGAACACGATGCCCAGCACCGCAGTCGCCATGATCCAGCGGATCAAGCCCTGACGGTTATCGCGCTGAATTTCGCGCAGCCCCATCACCATGCACCAGCTGCTGGTCAGCAGCAGGAACGTGTTGATCGTCACCAACCAGATACCCGGCCATTCGCGGATGATCTCATGCACCTGTTCGACCACCTTCGACCCGTCCGGGCCGACGCGGAAGACCACATACACCGAGATGATGGTGGCGAAAATCACGACTTCGGAAGCCAGCAACAGCCACATCGCCAGCTTCAGGTTGTTGCTGCGCTCGGCGAAATGGTCATGCCCATGTCCGTGTGCGGCTTCGGCGGCCACTGGCGCTTTTTCGAGGCTCATATCAGTCATCTTCAGAGTCTCCTATTTCTGACCGAGGAAGCTCGGCAAGCCGTTGCGCAGGACATTCGCCAGCCAACCCGCGCCATGCGGGATCAGGTACAGCCAATTCACAGCGGCAAAACGCTGCCACATCGCATTCGGGATAATCCCTTTCAAGAAATCCACCGGCATGATGAGGCCGATGCTCAACAGGCTCATGATGAGCAGGAACATCATCTGCCACACATCCGCACGGGTCAGGCTGACGGTGTACACCAGCACGCCGGCGGTGACGAGGCTGAGGATGCCCATCATCGCCAGTTGCCATGTCTTTTCGGGCAGCATCCCTTTGAGCAGGTTAAAGACCAGCGCCACCAGCGACGCGCCGATGAGCGCGAACATCACGGCGGGCATGTTCGTCAGCGCCAGATTCGGCACCAGCACCGGCAGCGCGAAACCGGCCACCAGAAGCAGCGCCCAGTACCATTTGCGGTACACAATCAGCATGAGCAGCGGCGGCAGCAGGAACAGCGGCACTACCAGCGCCATCGGGATGACGCGGCTAGGGATGACCAGCGGCAGCGAGAGCAAGCTGACCACGATCAAGGTGAAGATCAAGCCGCGCCACGGCACGCTGGTTCCATCCGGGTTGACCTTGCCGCGCTGCAAGTAGCCAAACAGCCACGCCAACATGCCCGCCACGATGAACAGCGAGAACAGCGTGAACGCGGTGAAGGCCACCAGCACCACGAGCTGGCTGATCTGCACAGCAGCCAGTTGTTCGCTCATGGGCGGCAGCAGGTCGAGTCCGGTGGCGGTGAAGATAAATTCCTGTATCGGAACGTACACCTTCCCCAGTTCCACAAAGCCAATCGCAGACGGGTTGCCATCATCTTGATGCACGCTGCGAATGGTGGGGCCAGTGGGCAGGAAGGCAAACACGGCAATCGTCACAATGCCGATGATGAGCCAGAAAGAGATCACCCAGATCGAACCGCCTAGCAGCGTGGCGGGTTTTTCGGGTTCTTCATGATGGTCAGCGGCATGATCGCCGTGAACATTCATGCGGGGATCAAACGCGCCCATCCCCCACACAAAGGTGAAGGCCGACAGGAACGCGCCCAACACCATTGTGGGGCCAACAAATTCGTAAGGGGCGGCGGGATTCGGGTCGAGGCCCTGCGCCAAGCGGATGACGATGGCGATCAGTGCGCCTGCGATGAAGCCCACGATTCCCAGCGGGACGGCGCGAGCGAGGCCTGGTTGCATAACAAATTCCTCCGAAAAACAGCCTTCTGGTTGCACCCCTCAGATACGCCCAGAAGGTTGAGACTACCCCTATTTTGCCTCACGAACGCCGCTTCATCAAGCGACGCTCACGGGTTTAGACCACGTACAGCACGATGAAGAACAATAGCCACGCGACGGTGACAAAATGCCACAGCCCCGCGCCGCCTTCCACCGGCCAAAAGTTGATCCGGTTATACACCCCGTTCAACCCGCCGCGATACACCCGCCACAGATAGTAAGCGATGGCGAGGGCATGAACAACATGGAAACCCACCATCAACCGGAACACATTGCTATACTGACCGCTGACCGGAACGAATGCCCATTCGGCGCCCATTCCTAGCACAAACAGCGCCCCTAGCCCGATCACGTAGCGCCAGTATTTCAGGAACGCCGCCGCGTCATCGGCTTTGATGGCCTTCACAGCGCGGCGGGCGAATAAACTGCTCACGATCAAGGCCACTGTCATCGCACTGGGCAGGATCGGCGTGAGCTTTTCCACCCCCGGCGGCGGCCATTCCCCGGACTGCGAACGAAGTTGCATATTGACGAAAATCAAGCAGACGAAGGCCATGATCCACGAAATCTGAAAGATCAACAGCCCGGTGCGCTTATTCCGCAGCGCCTGAATCTCGGCGCGGGTCATTCCTTGTTCCAGTAAGTTCTGCTTCGTCGCCATAACCGTACAACTCAACCCGGCTCATCTACGAACAATCGCAACAGCAGGGGCGCGAATGCTTGCGCCCCTGCGAACTCAACACCGATCAGACCTTAGTCCCCGCTAGGCTGTACCGCTTTCGGGCGCGGAACAGGCTGTTCTGCCACACCGAAACGGCGGTCAATCTCATCCAGATATTCATTCGCGCCCGGTGCGCCATACCCATACGGGTCATGGAACGGAACCGGATCGTTAATGAAGTTGGTGGCCGGGGGCGGCGAGGTGGTCGCCCATTCCAGCGTCAGCGCACGCCAGGGGTTCGCGCCGGCGATCTTGCCGCGCATCAGGCTGTGGATCATGTTGTAGAGCAGAATGAAGGTGGAGATGCCTAGCACAAAAGCCGAGAAGCTGATGACGCTATTCACCGACTGAAATTCGGGCAGATAAACCGCCACGCGGCGCGGCATTCCCAACATCCCGGCGAAGTTCATCGGGAAGAAGGTGAAGAAGAAGCTGAGATAGGTCAGCGCGAAATGCCACTTTGCCAGTGTTTCGTTCATCATGCGGCCAGTGATCTTCGGCCACCAGTGGTAGATGCCCGCGTAGATGGCGAACACGCTGCCGCCGAACAGCACGAAATGGAAATGGCTGACCACGAAGTAGGTGTCGTGGACATGAATATCGAAGGGGATGGCCGCCAGCATCACGCCACTGATGCCGCCAATCACGAACATCGAGAGGAAGCCCAACCCGAACAACATCGCGCCAGTGAAGCGGATTTTGCCGCCCCACAGCGTCCCCAACCAGCTAAAAATCTTGATGCCGGTGGGAACGGCGATAATCATCGAGGTAATCATGAAAGGCACACGCAGCGCAGGTTGCAAACTGGTGAACATGTGATGCGCCCATACGGTGAAACCCACCAGCGCGATTGCCATGCTCGACAGAGCGATCATCTTGTAGCCGAATACCGCTTTACGCGCATGAACCGCCAGCACGTCCGACAGGATACCCATGCCGGGGAGAACCATGATGTACACGGCGGGGTGGCTGTAGAACCAGAAGATATTCTGCCACAGCAGCGGGTCGCCGCCTTTGGTGGCATCGAAAAAGGACGTTCCGGCGATACGATCCAGAATCAGCAGGGTGAGCGCACCCGCGAGGAAGGGGGTCGCCATCACCACAATGATCGAAGTCGCCAGCATCGCCCAGCAGAACAGCGGCATCTGCCACCAGCCCATACCTTCGGGGCGCATGTTCTTGATGGTCACGATGAAGTTGATCGCGCCCAGAATGGATGACAGGCCGAGGATGTGCATCCCCAGTGCGGCCAACGTTTGACCGTCACCGGCGAACAGCGTACTCAGCGGCGGGTACATCGTCCAACCGCCTTCAGGAGCGCCCACCAGCATCGAAGCGATGAGCAGAATACCCGCCGGCGGGATGAGCCAGAAGGCCAGCGCGTTTAGCCACGGGAAGGCCATATCCTTCGCGCCCAACATCAGCGGCACAAAGTAGTTGCCAAAGCCGGCCATCATCGGGATGATCCACAGGAAGATCATGACGATGCCGTGCATACTGAAAATCGTGTTGTACTGTGAGCCAGTCTGCACCAGATCAAGGTTCGGCGTGAGCAGTTCCCAGCGGATGAGCATCGCCAGCGTACCGCCGACGATGAAGAAGAACAGCGCCGTCACCATGTACTGCACGCCGATGATCTTGTGATCCACGCTCCACTTCAGGTAATCGGTGGCCCGGAGTTTGGGCCCCGACTGGCTGGGAGCGCCCGACTGTGTGCCACCCAACGGTACCGAAATACTTGCCATGTCGTTCGACCTTTCCAACAACAACAACCCACACTTGCTTCGCAAAAAACCGGGTGGCTAAACAGCCTGCCCAGCGGTCGTTACGGGTTCAACGGTCAGGCGCGATAGGCTGCGCCTGGCCGGATGGAAGCCCCTGTTATGAACTCGCAGTCGCTTCGGCGGTGGCCTCAATCGTCGCTTCGACAGTGGCTTCAACAGCCGCAGCCGCTTCGACAGTGGCCTCAATCGTCGCTTCAGCAGCCGCAACCGCTTCGACAGTGGCCTCAACCGTTGCTTCAGCAGCCGGAGTGGCTTCGGCGGCAGGCGCAGCGCACTTCGCCGCGTAATCATCCACCGTACAGCCCGGTTCACCACTGTTCGTCTGGGTACAGAGGTAGGCCACAATCGCCAACGCCTCGCACTCAGGGATTTGCAGATTGGGCATCAGGTTGCCGAAACCCGGCACAAGATAAGCGCCCGGTTCGTGAATGGCCTGATAGATGTAGTCGCGGGCGGTCGCCACGCCGGCTACTGTAGCGCGGTTCGCGGCGCGATCACCCAAACCATTCAGCGAAGGGCCGACGTTGCCCACCCATCCCAGATCACTCTCGACGTGACAGGTATAGCACGGGTACACGTTGCTGGAGAGCAACCCGCGACCGCGTTCCACCGGGTCAGCCGGCGGGTGCAGCAGCTTGTCTACTTCGCCGTCGTACCACGCTTTGAAATCGGCTTCATCCTTGTGGACGACCACGCTGGCGATCATCATGCCATGATTCGCGCCGCACAACTCGGCGCACTTAATCGGGTAACGGGCAGGATATTCCGCGCCGGGGACTTCGAGAGGCGTGAAACGCACCGTTGTCGGACGACCGGGGATCAAGTCCTGCTTAATACGGAAAGCCGGCACCCAGAACGAGTGAATCACATCCTGCGTTTCCATGTGCAACACCACCGAACGCCCCACATAGGTGTGCAGTTCAGTGGTCTTAATCACCACATTCGTACCGTCGCCGGTGGGCGAAGCCACGTCGGTCTGGTACGAGAATGCCCAGTTGAAGCGCCTACCCGCCACCTCAATAGACATTTCGTTATCTTTGGGCGTTTGCAGCGTATTCCACACCTGCCAGCTCAAAATCGTCAGGACGAACACGATCACCGCAGGGATCGCCGTCCAGATAATTTCGAGTGTGGTGCTGCCATGCAGGTAAATGCCATCACTGGCATCATTCGGCTTGGCACGGAAGCGCCAGATCGAAAAGACCAGCAACCCCTGTACCAGCAGGAAGATGGCGCCACCGATCACCAGCAGCACCTGAAATAAATTATCCACTTGGAGCGACTCGGCGGAAGCCTGAGCCGGGAAAATCAGAGGCGTCGCCTGACCGATGATGATGCCGCCGATAATCAGCAACACCCCCGCCACCCCGATGAGAACCACATACCGCGCACTGAGGTTGTTCATGAAGTCTACCTGCCGAGAGTACCCTTGACCCACACGAGATTACAAAACTTCCGCGAACTGGTCAACCACAGCAAGGCGGTTGAAAGCCATTTTCGGATACACTACCCAATAGAATATGGAGAAGTGCGAACCGCCCATCATCCGGTTCGCACGGATGCGCCTTCGTTGAAAAAGGGGTACGCACGCAAGGCGCACCAAAAGAACACTTCCTCAAGCGAATTGTTCCATTTTACACAAAAGCCCGCATTCTGCAAAAACATTTTTCATGTTGGTTGAGCAAGGCTTCTAAGGTATAACAAAATGACGATAGCGGATGATGAGACCGCACAAGCCCACCATCAAGGAAACTCGATTGTGAATGAACAGGATCAGGCCGGCGAACGGGGGAAACAGGCGTTGGCCGCCACCTTTTACGTGGAGATCATAACACAATCTGCCCCCATCCGGCGAGTCGAGGTTTCATTAGAGGATATTGTGGTGGGGCGCAGCGAACGCTGCACGATTCCGGTAGATGATGCGCGGGTTTCGCGGGTGCATCTCCGCATTCAGCGCCGCCCGGATCGCGGCGTGACCCTCACTGACCTGTACACCGCCAACGGCACCACGCTGGATGGGCGCAACGTCCCGTCCGGCATGTCTATCTCATGGTTGATCGGTCAGACGGTGCAGGTGGGCAGCGTCGTCCTCATCCTGCGCTACGGTCAGCCCCGCGACTAATCCCGAAAGCGAAGCCTCTTGTCCCTACTCCAACGCTTACAAGCCCGCGCCAACCATCTCAAACGCGAAACCGTCGCGCTCTATCTGGCCTACCGCGACCCGCGTGTACCGCTGATCGCCAAACTGGTTGCCCTTTCGGTGGCGGTATACGCCTTCAGCCCGATTGACCTGATACCGGATTTCATCCCCGTCCTCGGCTATCTGGATGATTTGATTCTGCTGCCCCTCGGAATCGCGCTGGCGATTAAGCTCATCCCGCCGGAGGTGATGGCGGAGTGCCGCGCCCGCGCCGCGCAGATGGACGCAGAGGGCAAGTTCGATGGGCGTGCCGGGGCGCTGATCGTGATCGCGCTGTGGGCGGTGGCGGTGCTGTTCGTCGTCCACCTGCTGCGGGGGTGAGGTTGGGCGGGTAGAAAAAGTCGGAAATAAGGGGAAATAAAACGGGGCGGCACGCAGACCGCCCCCTACGAAGGCGAAAATTCGAGGTTATAGGGGCTGGCACACCGGCCAGCCCGTCTTGGTTTTTCTTTTCCGCCCCAAATGAGAGAGGCGCGGTTTCTTACACCCTTCGCCACTTGGGAGAAGGGATGGGGATGAGGGCGCATTCCCCCTACGAAAAGTGCGGAAGCACCTGCTTCGCCAGCAGTTCCAGCCCATCGAAATCGGTCTGGTCGCGCCACATCAGCATCAACCGCTGTGTTCCCGCCTCCACATACGCACCGATCTGGTCTACCACCGCCGACGGCGTACCGACGATGCGATTCCATTCCAGCAGCTTATCGGCAGGTTCGGGCGACTGCGCCACTTTCGCCGCCACCTGTGCGTCATCTTTGCCGAGGATGACCTGCGTCATCACCGAGCGTTTCACGCTGGTCGCCGCCCGCCCGCGTTCCGCCAGCAGGGTATCCAGCAGGGCGTTGCGTTCGCGGCAGCCCTGCGGCGTGATATACACCGCGTTCCACTCGTCGGCGTACTGCGCCACCAGCGGTAGCGTCTTTTTCATGCCGTTGCCGCCGATCAGGATGGGCGGGCCGTTCTTGCGTGCCGGACGCGGCAGCAGAATCGCCTCGCGCAGCGGGTAATGCTGCCCGTCGAAACTGACCGGCGTATCGCTGCGGAACAGGCGCGTGGTCACTTCCAGCGCCTCGTGCAGCATGGCGTAACGGGTGGCGATATCGTAGAACGGGATGCCGAACTGCTGATGTTCGCGCTCATGCCAGCCCGTCCCCAAACCCAGCACCAACCGCCCGCCGCTGAGGTCATCCACCGCCGCCGCCATACGCGCCGTCAGCGCCGGATGGCGAAACGTGGTCGGCGCGACCAGCGTCCCCAACTCGATGCGACTGGTCTGTGTGGCGGCATCGGTCAGCGAAACAAATGTCTCCAGCGAGTCGTCATCCGGCGGGCCAATCGTGAAATGGTCAGACCGGAACACGCACTGGAAGCCGTAATCCTCGGCAGCGCGGAGTAGCCGCCGCCAGCGTTCCCACGTCAGCCCCCACTGCCCTTCGAGCATCAACCCGATCTGTGCTTTGACCATTATCCCCCCGCGTGTACTGCGGCCTGTGCCGCCGGCAAAAAGTAGAACGCCAGTGCGATCATTGCATACACCGCCAGCAGCATCGCGCCTTCTAACCAGTTGGATTCGCCATCCAGCGCGATGAAAGCCGCCACCAGCACCGTCGCAATCAGCGCGATGATCTCAAAACTGCTAAACACCAGCAACAGCGTTTGCCCGCCCATGAGCAGGCTGATGAACACCAGCACCGGCGCGACGAACAGCGCCACCTGCAAACTGGAACCGAGCGACACCGCTAAACTCAGTTCCATCTTGTTCTTCATGGCGACCTGCACCGCCACCAGATGTTCCGCGATGTTGCCCACCAGCGGCACGATGATGATGCCGATGAACAGTTCGCTCAGGCCGAAAGTCTCGGTCACATGTTCCACCGCGCCCACCAGCACTTCGCTCATGAACACGATGCCTAGCGTAGCGACCACCAGCACGATCACCGAAGTGCGCACGCTCCATTTGGCGTGGTGATGTTCGCTGCCGGTTTCGTGAGCATGTGGGTCGCCATTCGGGGTACGATGCGTGAACGAATACACCACGCTCAGGCCGTACAGCAAAATCATGACCACCGCCACACCTTCGCTCAACCCCAGTTCCGCCGCTTTGTTGCTCTGAATCGCCACATCGAACAGCGAGGGGATTGCCAGCGCCACCACCGCCAGAATCAGCAACGTGGCATTCAGGCCGGCGGTGCGCGGGTCGAACTTTTGCAGGCCGTGTTTCAGGCCGCCCAACAGCAGGCTAAAGCCGAGTACCAGCAGCAGGTTGCCGAGGATCGAGCCGACAATCGAGGCTTTCACCAGATCAACTAGCCCTTCGCGCAGCGCGAAAATGGTGATGATGAGTTCCGCCGCGTTGCCCAGTGTGGCGTTCAGCAGGCCGCCCAGTTTGGGGCCAGTGTGAATAGCCAGTTCTTCGGTGGCCTCGCCCATCAGATCAGCCAATGGGATGATACCCAAACACGCGAACAAAAAGATCATCTCAGGGCTTCCACCTGTCGCGTTGACGATCAATGCCACCGGCACAAAAATCAACAGTGCTTTGACAATACGATCTAGGCTCACAATCCCCCCTCAAAAATGAATACGATTACGCTTGTTCACAGGCTGACCAGAAGGCCAGCGCATCCGCGAAATAAGTTGGGCTGTACATCGGCAACAGCATGAACACATGCCCACCGGGATAGTGCTTGAGTTGTGCGCTGGGGATGGCGGCGACCAGTTCATCCTGAAAGCGCGGCGGCACCAGCACATCATCCGGGCTGCTCATCACCAGCGTCGGTGCGGTGATGCGACTCAAATGCGGACGCAAATCGTACCGTTCCAGTGCGGCTTTTTGCAACAAGAAACCTTCCGGCGTTTGTTCCAACGGGTCAGGCGGAGCATTCACCCACACCTGCATCAGCGGTTCGTACTCAAACGGTTGCTCACCGAGCAGGAACAGCGCCGTAAAGCGGGCGATCACATCCGGCGGCAGCTTGCGGTCGCGCAAATCGCGCAGGCTTTGCAGCATGAACGCCGAACGGTTGGGCATGGGCGGCGAATGACTCAGCGTGACCGCCGCGATCAGGCTGCGGACGCGCTGCGGATGATGCGCCGCCAGTGTGAGCGCCACACAACCGCCCATCGAAACGCCGAGAATGTGCGCCGAGTCCAACCCTTCGTGCGCCATGACCGCCGCCACATCGTCCGCCATGTCGTCAATGGTCGCCACCGCGCCGGGGGGCGTTTGGGTGCGCCCTGCGCCGCGATTGTCCACCACCAGCAAGCGCGTCTGCTCACCGAGGACGCTGCGGGTGATCTGACCGAGCGTATCCGCGCCATGCGAGCCGAAGCCGCAAATGTAGACGACCGGCAAGCCCTGTCCGCTGATTTCGTAGTGCAACTGCACTTCGCCGCGTTGAAGCGTGGGCATGATTCACTCCTTGTCACTCATCTACGGAAGTCAGTTCTCGAAGGAAGCTGATGAGGGGCGCGAAAGCGGGATGATTCCAATCCCATAGATCACGCACCCCCGCCGATTCTCCAAGTCGTTTTCCCACAGCCGTTGCCGCCAGATAGGTTTGCAGGCGCATTTTGCCCGGTTTTTCCAGCGGTTTGCCTAGCGTTTGCGCCGCACACATCGCGTAATCCTCCACACAGCGCATCAAACGGCTATCGTTGAGCGCGTGCAGGAACACATCCTCAATCGCGCCCGCCACCTGCTGCGGCGGCAAAATCAGAATGCCAGTTCGCACCGCGCCCGCCTGACCAACCACCTGCGCGGCGGCCTGCGGAACAGGCCAGCCCACCACCCGCAGCGCATCGCAGGCGCTTTGAAACGGACGCTTGGCATCCTCGTCCGCATCCAGAACAATCCCCAATGCCCGAACCTGAGCGAATCCTTCGGCATTCCGCGTCGCCAGCAAGCGCCCACGAAGATTGTTTTTGCCTTCCATGAGCAGGATTTGAATGCGCGACTCAAGATGCAACCAGCGCGTCAATGCTTCCAGCACGCCTTTATCGTCTGCCCCTTCGACAAACAAAAGAACAGGTTTGTGAAGGGTGATGGTGTGCGCCGGACGAACGCTCATCACCGAATCTCCAAATTCATTTCTACGGCTGCGCTCAATGTTTCGCGGTCATAGACGGCGCTGTGGATATGCCCATCTTCAGAACGGCTCAACCGCTGGTACTGGAAATCCGAATCGTCCTGAAAAACTTGCTGCGCCGCCATAATCATCTCGTGGCTGTGGGTGGTCGCCACAATCTGCACGTCAAATTCCCGCGCCGCCTGTGCCAGTGAACGCCACACGCCCTCCTGCACGCTGTAATGCAGCCCGTTCTCAATCTCGTCAATCAAGATCACTTTGGACAAGCTCATGGCAGAAATCCAACTCGCCACCCGTCCGATGCCATCGCCCATCAAAATGACAGGCACTGGCGGGTATGCCTTCTGGTCGAGAAGCCCGTGCAGCATGGTTTCGCCCCCGTAAATCAACAGCGCCAAACTGCGTAACCGGGGTTCAAAGATGCGCAGCCCATCCAGTAACAACTGCTCTTGTCCCGAACGAACCAGCTGCGTATACCATTGAGCCGCCTCGTCAAAATTCACGCGCTGCTGACTGGTGAAAAAGGCCGACTCAAACGGGGGCGGCGTTTGCAACCCCGTGTCTATCCCCTGTGCGCTGCTCGTCATGTAAACCGTTCGCGCCACGCCCTCCTGCACCGACTGGACGCGCAACGCCTGAACATAATCGCTACTGCTGGCGATGGTCAGCGCCGGATTACCCGTTTGCACCCGCTTGGAAAGGCGGCTCAGTTCAGCCGGATCGGTCACAACTTCCAGTTCAAAACGCTCTAAATCGCCTTGATCGGTCACGGTTTCAATACGGATAGGCCGCGTCGAATCGAAATCCCGAAAGACCGGCGACCAAACCGCTTCGCCCCCATTCGCCGCACCGTGTTCGCCCCGGACTTTTTGCAGGCCGCGCCACGCATTGAAACGCATCAGCGTTTGCGGATTGCCAGCGGTCAAAGCGAAGAAAATCGCCTCCAAAAGCGCGGTTTTGCCCACATTGTTCTTGCCGGCGATCAGGTTAATGCGGCTCAACTGATTCAGCTTGAGGGACTCGAAACACCGGAAGTTATTGATTTCCAGACTCGTTAACATCACAGATGCTCTCGTTCTCTACGCGGTTGTTCGCTCCACACTTCCCATTGTACTCTAGGCGGGGTGTGCCACAACCGCAGGCAGGGCGGCGAGGCAGATGCGTAAGCCGGTCACGCCCACGCCGGAGCCGAAGTCGCGGCGCGGATCGAGATGCCAGCGTCCGGTGGCCATGTTGGTGATGATGCACACCGAGGCATAGGCCAGCCCGATCTCCGCCGCCAGCCAGATTTCCGGCGCGAGGGTCATGCCCACCACCGCCGCGCCGCCCCAGCCGAACAGCGCGATTTCGGCGGCGGTTTCGAGGCGCGGCCCTTCGCTGCACACATACGTGCCATGCGCCGCGCACGCCACGCCCACTGCCGCGCAAGCCGCCACCAACCGCGTCCGCCAATCCGCCGCGAAGGGTGCGCCCCCCGGCAGGCGGCGTTCCGGCAGCGCGTCGCCAAAGCTGCCCACCCGCGCCCGCGTCATATCCAGCACATCATCGGGGACGACAGCCTGCCCCACCGATAGGCCGGGGGCAATCGCGCCCACGCCGTTCCATGACAGCACGACCTCCGCGCCCAGTTCCCGCGCCGCCCACAGGTTCGCCCGATGGTTGACAAAGGCGGCGGTGCGCTGCAAACCGTCCTCGCCGTGCCGCGAACTGAACCACGCGCCGCGCCCCTCGTGTTCCAGATGCACGAACGGGGCAGACGCGCCAAAGGGCGTATCCAGCACCCGCCGTTCGCCCACACGGGCATGGTCAGCCAGCTTGAGGTGATAGGCAGCCGTGCCGCCGAAGATGACAATGCTCATACAGGACTTTCGCTTGAGAGTAAATTTGCTGGTATTGTAGAGGGATGATAACCAAACGCCAATACATCGAATACCTGATAAGTACCCCAGTGAATTACACCTGTAGCCACTTGGCAGAGCAT
>Ga0172373_10007982_pt1 | contig 13537 bp, 11 predicted proteins | sample Lak10m_2_FD_114546 | JGI IMG/M metagenome (GOLD analysis project Ga0172373, IMG submission 114546) | Freshwater microbial communities from Kabuno Bay, South-Kivu, Congo - kab_092012_10m | ecosystem: Environmental > Aquatic > Freshwater > Lake | place: Democratic Republic of the Congo... | reverse complement strand
CCGGGTCAAGCTTGCGCTCATTGCCCAGTATTCCCCACTGCTGGCTATCAGAAGCCTGGACCTTGTCTCAGTTCCAATGTGGCTGTAAAGTCTCACAACCCAGCTAAGGATCGAAGGCTTGGTCGGCTTTTACCCTACCAACTACCTAATCCTACAAAAACTTATTTCTTTTTAAAATATTTTTATTTTTTTATATTACAGATTTCAAAAATCTGCAAATATTAAAGAATTTGTTTATTTGTTCTTTAAAAAAGAGGTAAACTTTTTTTGTATTATACACCCGTTCGCTACGATTATTAAATATCGTTCAACTTGCATGTGTTAAGCATACTTTTAGCGTTCATTCTGAGCCAGGATCAAACTCAATATTTATAAAAATACTAATTTAATTTAATTAGTATTTTAATATTTTAAATTATCTTTTTATATTGATTAGCTATTATATTATTTTATGTTTTTCTTTTATTTTAAAGAAAAATGTTAAATGTAATCGTTGTTCGGGATGATGTGATTCGAACACATGACATTCTGTTCCCAAAACAGATACGCTACCACTACGCCACATCCCGGATTTTGTAATATAATCAATAAATCATTTTTTTTACTTTTTAAAATATATAAAAAAGTTTAACATTAATATTCTCTCTTATTTTTTATTAATCCAACCTACAGGGCATAATGCTACAATATTAGAATTAATGTTAGATACTTTTTTAATTTTATTCGAGTAAGTACCTATAGTAGCACTGTTTGAACGACCAAGCATACCTAATAAACCATTACGTGAAACTTCATTATCGAATCGTACACATCTAGTACAATGTATACAACGAGTAAAAGCAGTTTGAATTACAGGTGATAAATAGCTATTATTTACGCCACGTTTATTAAAAATAAAACGACTTTTATCACTACCTTTTTTAAAAGCATTTTCTTGTAAATCACATTCACCACCTTGATCACAAATTGGACAATCAAGAGGATGGTTTAGTAATAAAAATTCAATAACATGTTCTTGTGCTTTTTTTGTATATGGAGACTTTTCATTTACGTATAATGAAGGCTCATACATTGCAGTACAAGCTACTATTGGTTTTGGACGATTAGCAACTTCTACTAAGCACATTCTACAATTACCTGAGATTGATAATGCTGAATGGTAACAAAAAATAGAATTTGTTAAGCCATTAGAGTCAAGAATATTCATAATATTGTTATTACTACTAGTTAAATTATTTAACATAGTATCAATCTTTACTCCCATAGTGGATAGTTTTTTATTTATATTTATATTATTATTTGTATTAGTTTTTTTTAAAAATAAAATCATAATTTTTATTTTGAAATAAAGATTTTAAAAGTTACATTTTAAATTGTGTATATAGGTTCTATTCTTTGTATACCAAAGAGGGGACTTGAACCCCTACTCCTTTTAGGATCTAGAACCTAAATCTAGTGTGTCTACCAAATTTCACCACTCTGGTTTAAGCACATTGGGAATTGAACCCAAGACCGTTAGATTAAAAGTCTACTGCTCTACCATCTGAGCTATGTGCTCCATTCGGATGAGAAGGGATTCGAACCCCTGGTATTTTTACATACGTCAGTTTTCAAAACTGGTGCCTTAGACCACTCGACCACTCATCCTTCAAATTATCTTCTTTTAAAAATTTTTACCAAAGAGGGGACTTGAACCCCTATTCCTTAAAGGATCTAGATCCTTAGTCTAGCGTGTATACCAATTTCACCACTTTGGTAAAATAAGCCTGAAGGGACTTGAACCCCTAACATGAGCGTTATGAGCACCCCGTTCTAACCTTTGAACTACAAGCTTTACGAGGATGACGAGATTCGAACTCGCGGCCATTAGCTTGACAAACTAACACTCTACCACTAAGCTACATCCCCTTTATTTGTTGTATGAAGAGAGTAGGATTCGAACCTACGTAGAATAAATTCAATAGATTTACAGTCTATCGCCTTTGACCACTCGGCTATCCCTTCGTTACACTAAGCGTGAACGGATTTGAACCGTTAACCCCTTCGTTGTAAGCGAAACGCTCTACCAATTGAGCTACACACTTTGTTAATTATTTTTTTTTAATTTCTTCTTTTTTACGTTTTAAACCATATTGTGAGCGTGAAGTTTTACGAGAAAAGCATGGTTCAAAATCATATTTACCACGAATTAATGTATATTTAACCCCTGGTAAATCTTTCGCACGTCCTCCACGAATTAATACAGTTGAATATTCTTTTAAGTTATGACCAATACCTGGTATATATGCTGTAATAAGTCGACGAGTATTTTTTCCTATTTTTACTCTAGCTACTTTACGATTTGCTGAGTTTGGTTTTCTAGGATGCATAATAAAAACTTTAGTACATGTACCTTTTTTTTGTGGATTTTGTTTTAAATCCGGAGTTCTATTAATAGTTTCTTTGGAAGTTCTAGGATTTTTTAATAATTGATTTAAGCGCATTTTTTTATTTTATTTTTAAAAAAAAATTGTTTAGTTTTTTTTGTAGAAGTAGTAAATTTAATAATATTAGTAATTAAAAAATAAATAAAATCAAAACTATATCTAGATTTTAAATTACCTGGTACAGAATAATCGTCAAAATTATTAATTTCTGATAAAGAAATAATAATATTTTTCTCAATTGGATTATAATTAAAAAAAATTTGATCAGACACAGCTGTTGCATTTTTTCTTTGTGGATTTAAAAATAATGTTTGTACCCCTGTTTGTAAAGTACTAGGTTTATACAAAAAATATAAAATAGTATTTTTATATTTCGAAATATTAAATGTAGTAAATACGTTTCGTGCACTAGTATAATTCATAAATGGATCTAAATAAATAGTTAAAAAATTTGCATTATCTAAAACTTTACGTAATTTAATAAAAGATGGAGTTATTGGAGAATTAATAAAAAAAATAATAGGTAAATTAACTAAAATATTATAATCATCTAATAAAGTTCTAAAGCGTTTAGTAGTTTCATCTTTAGTAGTATAATAAGTAGATAATTCACCAAAATTTTCTACAAATGAAATTTTACGTAAAATATTTAAAAAGTATTGAGATTTATATTTTGCTTTTGAAAAAAAAAAAGTAAGAAAAATATAAAAAGTACGCCAATATAATAATAATTGATCAATTTTTAAAAAATAAAAAGAATTATTACTATTTAATGCTAATGCATATAATTTATTATTATTTTTATGAGATTCGACTAGAATACCTGATTGTAAAAACAATTCTAAAAGTAAATTAGAAATTTTTTGTTTAAATTTATAAATAGATAAATAATTATTTTTCAAAAATGTTATAGAACATTCCTTACGGGACTTGAACCCGCGTTTTTGCTGTGAAAGAGCAACGTCCTACCACTAGACTAAAGGAACCTTAAAATAATTAATTTTTATAATTATTTTGTTTAATTAGAAAATCTTTTAATAAATCTAAATGATTTATACTAGCAATATTTAAACTAAAAATTGAACCTAAAGTTAATTTTTTATTTTTATTTATATGACTAATATCATTTAAATTAACTAAATTTTGACGGGTAATAGAACTACCATGATTAATGGAATTTACAAAATAATGACGAAACAAAAATAAATGAAATTTATTATCTAAATGGTTAATTAAATTTTTAAAAAATAAATTTCTATGACCTTTACTTTTTTTAAGAATAGTTCCGAAATTTTTTTTAACATGTGAATTATTATATAAACCAAATAATTTCATATTAAATTTAGAATTATAAATATCAGTAATAAAACGTTTTTTTCTATGACCTGCTACCTTTGTATAGATTAAACAACTACGATTTTGCATAATATAGTTAAAACGTGATTTTTTTGCTTTTAATAAAAAATTATTCGACTTTGTATTTAAAAAGAATGACCAATTTTTAATTTGTTGCCAATTTTTATTTTGATATTTTAATAAACTTGTAAATTTACTAAAAAAATCAGTAATTGAAAAACGATAATATGAAAAAAATATTTTTTTTACACTTTTATATCTAGGTTTATTATCTAGTTTTAGAGTCATTTATATTTAAAAGTTGTCCAAGAGCGGATTCGAACCACCGACCTAAGGATTTTCAATCCCGCGCTCTACCTACTGAGCTACTTAGACGTTATTATAAAATTTTTTATTTATATAATCGATATTTAATATAAAATAAAATTTATTATAGATTATAAAAAAGATTTATAAGAATTAATAAATTATTTAATTTAAGATTTAAAAAATTTATATTTAAAAGATTACAAGTATTTTTATAAATATTTAAATATAAATTTAAACTTTCATAGTAAGTTTTAACAAATAAACTTAATTCATTAATATCATAACGACGATATTTTAAAAAATCTAAAATTGTATCATCATTTGTATTAGGCAATAAAACCATAGTATCACTTATATTTATAATATACTCAAAACACTTTAATCTTTTTTCATTTATTTGAGTAAAATCATGAAAATTAAAATATTCAAAAATAATGCGAAAACTCCATTCATTAGACGCTTGCTTTATTGTTGAAGAACCTAAATAAGTTTCTATTTGAGTAGTAGATAGCCCTTGTAGTAATCCTGCCTTAGTAAATCCTTCTTCATACACCTTACCAAACATTTTAGTGTTTTCGATAAAGTGTAACGACATATTATAACTATCCACTAAATTATAAGAAATTAAAATATGTTGATAATCATCAACATACATATTTGAGCTGTAAAAACCATTTAACCAAGTAAAAATGTTAACAAATTCCATGTAGCTAAAAGGCATTAACGAAAATAAAAGTAATACAAGCATTAAAAAACTTAAAGTATTAAAACTAGCTTTCGAAACTTTACTAAAAAATACTAAATTAGTATCTTCATAAAATACTAACTTTAATAACTTAATATAATATTGAATTGCAATAAAACTTGTTACTAAAACTATAAGAACTAAAAAGTATGCATGAGTTTGAGTAATAGTAAAAATAGCCCAAAACTTAGCCCAAAAACCTAAAAAAGGTGGAATACCCGCTAAAGATAAAATTACAAATGCAAAACAAAAAGCTAAAATAGGTCTTAAAAAAAATAAAGACGAAAGTTCAATTAAATTGCGTACTTGTTTTTTTTGTGCATTAAAAAATACTAAAATAAATAACCAAATTAAAAAACTAATTAATGTATAATGAATAAAATAAATTAAAGTATAGTTTACAAAATTATCTACACCAGCAACAACAGGTAATAAAGCAAAACCCATATGACTTACGGAACTATAAGCAATAAAACGTTTTGTTTTTCTTTGACTTAACGCTAAAAAAGAACCAAGCAATAACGAAAAATAAATAATTAAAACTAAATAATTATAGTCCATACCAAAAATTGAAAAAAATTTAACTAATAAAAAAAATATACTTAATTTAGGTACAATTGCTAAAAAAAAACCAACATTAGCTGGAGCACCCTCATAAATATCTGCTAACCAAAAATGAAAAGGAGCTGCACCTAATTTAAATAATAAACTAGTAATTAAAAATAAATTAGCTACTAATAACACAGTAGTTAAACTATTATCTGAAGTATTTTCTAAAACTAATAAAGCTTTAGAGTATACATTTAAATCAATAGAACCTAAATAAAAATAAATAAGAGCTACACCTAATAAAAAAAAAATAGTAGAAATACCACCTAATACTAAATATTTAATACCACTTTCACTTGCAGCAATAGATTTACGATCATAAGCAACTAAAATATAAGAAGATAAACTTAAAATTTCTAAAGATAAAAAAATCATAATAAAATCATTAAAACTAAATAAACCACAAGAACCAATAAAAATAAAAATAATATAAAATAAAAAATCAACAGATCTAATATTTTCTAAATACATATTTTTTACAGAGTATACACTTAAAAAAGTAATAACACAAAATAACAATTTTAAAAAAATACTAGGTTGTAATGTTTGAATACCACTTACATTTTGAGTTAAATTTAATTCAGATAATAATAAAATACCACCACCAATTAAATACATTAAAGTGAATAACCACACATTAATTTTAATATGTGAATTAAGTCTAAAAATTAAAATATATAATAAAATGGCTAAAAAACCAAAAAGTAAATAAATTTCAAAGCTATAAAAATGAGTCCATAAACTAAAATTAATACTTAAAGGAAATAATAAAAGTAATGGAAAAATTAAAAAAAATAAATTTTTTTGTAAAAACATAAAATATAAAATTAAAAAACGTGTAAAAAGGTAATTTTATTTATAAAACCTTTTTATATAGTGCGTATACGTGGAGACAATCGGACTTGAACCGACAACATTATGCGTGCAAAGCATACATTCTACCAAATTGAATTATATCCCCGGTTATTATTAAAAAATTGAAGTAAAAGGACTCGAACCTTTGCTTTTTGGTACCAAAAACCAACGCCTTACCAACTTGGCCATACCTCAATCAGTAAAAATTTTTTATATAATTAAATACATTGAAAAAAATCCTTTAAATAAATTAAAAAAAACTTTAGGATAGATACCTAATAAAAATACAAAAAAAGTAAAAAAAGCTAAAGAAAAAAATTCTTTAGCATCTAAATCAATAGCATTAGTTAAATTAGCTTTTAAATTACCAAAGCCAATACGATTTAATAACCATAAAGAATAACCACCACCTAAAATCATACCTACACTAGCAAAAATAGTAACTGGAATACTAAAAGAATAAATACCAAATAAAATTAAAAATTCACCAACAAAGCTACTAGTTAATGGGAACGCAATATTAGCTAAACTAAAAAATAAAAAAAAAGTAATAAATAATGGCATTTTAATAGTTAAACCACTATAACTTTGAATAAAACGATTATGAAAACGATCATAAATAACACCTACTAGCATAAATAATGCACTAGCTACAAAACCATGACTTACAGATTGAAACATACCACCAATAAAACCCATAGTTGAAAAACTAAATAAAGCTAATAAAACTAAATTCATATGAGCTACAGATGTATACGCAATAATACGCTTAAGATCTACTTGTCTAATAGCAGTTAAAGAAGTATACACGATACCTAATAAAGATAACATTACGATAAGTGGAGTATAATAAATAGAAGCAGCAGGAAATAAAGGAATTACAAAACGAATAATACCATATACACCCATTTTTAAAAGAATACCCGCTAATAAAATAGAACCACTAGTTGGTGCTTCTACGTGAGCTTCTGGAAGCCATACGTGAAATGGGAATAATGGTAATTTAATCGCAAATGAAATAAATAAACCTAACCATAAAAATTTTTCTTCAGTAAAAGTAAAAGGAATATTTAATAAATATTCATAATTAGTACTACCATAAGTAGTATAAATATATAAAATAGAAAAAAGCATTACAAGAGAACCTACAAAAGTATAAAAAAAAAATAAATAACCTGCACGAATTTTTCTATCTCCCGAACCAAATTTACCAATCATTATAAATAACGGAATTAATAAACATTCAAAAAAGATATAAAAAAAAATAAGATCCATAGCAGAAAATACTAAAAATAATAAAAATTCAGTACCAAATAATAAAATTAAAAAAAGTCTATATTTTTCTTTAATAGTATTCCAAGTAGTTAAAATACAAATAAAAATTAAAAATGCAGTTAACGCAATATAAACTAAACCTAAAGCATCAAAAGCTAAAGAAAAAATTAAATTAGTATTTTTTAAAAAAAAAAATTCAATAGTATATTGTAAAGTAGTAGGATTTTGTGGATCTAATAATAATAATAAAAATAATGAACTAATAAAAATAAAAGAAGAACTAATTAAAGCAAATGGTGCTAATCTTTTACTAGTCTCCGAAAAGAAAATTAAACTAACCATAACTAATAAAGGAGAAAATAAAAAAAAAGTTAATAAATTTTGAATATGAAACATAATATAATTTAAATTAATTATTTTTTAAAAGTTACTTTTTTTTTTTTAAAACGGTTAATTACCATTTTAAAATTTTTTTTAGGTTTAATTGCTTTAATTTTATAATAACCTAAAAAACTAAAGATAAAAGAATTTAATAATTCTTTATGTAAAGCTTTTAATAAAGTCTCCTTTACAGATAACTTTTTGACATTAACTGCCATCCATTGAACTATTTTAGTAATTAAATGAAAAGGTGACATTAATAAAACTTTTTTACGTTTAATACGAGTTTTAGAAAAAAATAATATAGGCGAATTACTTAATTTTAACATCAAATGTTTATATATTGAAAATTTAATTTTATAGATTAAAATAATAAATAAAAAATAATTATTTTTTATTTTTAATGATTTTTTTAAATTAGATAATTCAGCTTGTATTACATTAAAATAAAAGAGCATAAAACGACGAAAAAAAAATTGAATAAAAAAATGAATATTAAAAATTCGACAAGTATCTATTTTTTTTACATTAGTTTTAACAGAAACGTTAATTTTAGGAACTACATTCTTTATAGATGTATTTGAGTTAATAACAGTATAAGAGCTAACTTTAGAAAAATTTAAATTAGTATTTTTGTTTAAAATTTGAAAATTAAAAATTTTTTTATTATACATAATTAATTACAAAATTATATTACGAATTTTTTTTTTATAATTTAAAGTAGTACCTTTAATATAGCCTTTAAAATATTTTTTTTCTTTTTTACGAGTAAAAAAAATAGAAATAAGTTTATAAAAAAATTGAAAAATAGAGGTACGTAAAAAAAATAATCTATTAAATAAAAATACTCTAGTATTAGACATATTCGAATAAGTATTTTTTAAAAATACGTTATTATTTAGGTAAAACCATTTAGAAGAAACGTATTTCGCTGAAGTATTTACTACGTTTGGAACAAAATTTACATATAAAGTGTTTAAAGTATATAATTTAAAATTTTTAATTTTAAAATATAAATTTAATGGATACGCTTTATATAATAAAAAATTAACATAAAAATTAGAACGTAATAATGATTTATTAAACGAATTACTCATATCATTAAAAAACTTTTCAGCACGCTCTTTTTTACCCTCAATTAAAAAAAATTTATTAATAAATTTTTTAATAAAAAAAGGTTTTACTTTTTCAATATAATGAAAAAGAGCTAAATTAACTCTTAAGGTAGATTTCGACATGTTATGAAAAGACATAGTACAAAGTTTAGTTTTTTTTAAATATTTTTTGTTAAGAAAATATAAAGAAGTCATATATATTACTAAAAGCTTGACGAAAGAGGGACTTGAACCCACAGCACTTGGATTATGATTCCAATATTCTACCAATTGAATTATTTCGCCTTATATTTTATAAATTAACAATAAATTTTATTTAAAAAGTTTTAATAACAATTTTTAAACCAGTATTTAAATTTTTATACTGTAAAGGCACTAAAGCTAAAAAAGTAGATACTTTACTAATTAATTCATTATTATAAATTTGAATACCAAAAGTTATTTTAAAATTATTAATTAAAAAGTCACGACCTTTTTTAGTTTGAGCATGAGGAGATCCACTATAAGTATAACGATATTGAGATTTTATATTATTATTAAAAAAAATAAAATCTTTACCTACAGTCATATTTAAACTACTCACAAATTTAGTCCATAAAAAAAAAATATGTGAAATAATTAAATTATTTAATTTTTCAGAACTTTTATTAATTGTAAAAATAACAGATATTTTTTTTTGTTTTAATAAAAACGAAGAATTTTTAACTAACATCAAGATTATAATTAATAATGAGTAATTTTATTTTCACGTCTTTTAATAAACTCAATAGCTACTTGAATTTGATGACTAAATAAAATATACATATCAACTAAAATAATAAATGGTCGTGCTAAAAAGAAAAAGAAATAAAATAAAGTACCAAATTGACCTAATAACACATAAATTTCTTTAACAGGTTTTTGACCAATCCAACCAAGAAAAATAAAATCAAAAAATAATAACCAAAAGAAAAATTGATATACAGGTCTAAAAATACTACTTCTTACAGTACCTAAATTAAAATAAGATAATGAAAATAAAATTACGATAGCACCTGCCATAGCAATAACACCACCTAATTTATTAGGAATTGAACGTAAGATAGCATAAAAAGGTAAAAAGTACCATTCTGGAACAATATGAGCAGGAGTTACCATAGGATTTGCAGGAGTATAATTATCTGGATGACCTAAAAGATTTGGATCTAAGAATACTAAGTATACAAATACCATAAGAAATAGTAAAAATGCAAATAAATCTTTTAAATAAAAATATGGGAAAAAACTAATTCTAATTAAATTTGGATCATCAATACCTAATGGATTAGAAGAACCATATTGATGTAATAAAGTTAAATGTACTAAAGATACTGCAGCAATTACAAATGGCATTAAATAATGTAAACTAAAAAAACGATTTAAAGTAGCATTATCTACAGAGAAACCACCCCATAACCATAATACAATAGAATTACCAATTAATGGAATTGCAGAAAAAAGATTAGTAATAACAGTAGCACCCCAAAAGCTCATTTGACCCCAAGGTAATACATAACCCATAAATGCAGTAGCCATCATTAATAAAAAGATTAATACACCAGAACCCCATAAATGATTACGAGGACTTTGATAAGAAGAATAAAATAAACCTCTAAAAATATGGCAATAAACTACAATAAAAAAAATAGATGCACCATTTGCATGCATATAACGAATCATCCAACCATTATTTACATCACGCATAATATGTTCTACACTACTAAATGCGTAATCAATATGAGGAGTATAATGCATAGCTAAAAAAATACCGGTAACTAATTGAATTACTAAAGAAAAACCGGCTAATGAACCAAAACTCCATAAATAACTTAAGTTAAAAGGAGTTGGGTAATTAATAATATGATTATTAACAATTGCTAAAAAATCATTTTTATTCCAACGAATAGGATATGGTTTTAAGATCATAGATTTTAATATGTTTTTAAAAGATCGCATTTAAATGCTTTTTATATTGTCAGAAATCATCAAAATAAATACAATATTTTTCATATTATATTTATTACTTAACTAAGTTTTAAACACTTAATTAATTTATTAATAAATTATTATTAACAGCATTTATATTAATTTTTTTTCTAAAACTGAATATTTTTTTAAAAAAACAGAAGTATTATTCATTCCATTAAAAGGAAATTGTGAATAGTAAAGAACGTTACAAGTAAATAATGAAGTTCCTAAAGAAGTATCCACAGTTTTATTTAAAAAATTAAATTTACTATTAAATTTAGTATTTTTATAATTAGTATTATAAAGATAATAAGAATTAAAAGTAGGTGCAACAAAATAAATGTTATTTAAAAAATTATAAGTTTTTTTATAATATTTATTTAAATTATTTAACATACCTAATTGATTGGTAGAATTAGTTAAATTTAAAAATTGATTACCTACAAAAATTAAATTGTTACTATTATTTACTAATAATCTTTTAGAATAACTTAATTTGTTAAAAATAAAATTATTTAGTAAATTATTTGAAAAACCTAAATTTTTATATTTAAAACCAAAATCAAACCAATTATTAATACCAAAAACCTGATACGCTTTTTTACGTTGCACATTTAATAATTTATAATTTAAAATCCAAGCCTCTAATTTTGGAGCTACAAATAATAAAAATGAACTTTGTGATTTTAATAAATTAGTATCAAGAGTTTTATTTTTATAAAAATTAGTTAAATTAGATTTATTTTTAAAATTTAAAGAAATATAATTAAAATTAGCAATTAGAGTATTTAACTCATCTTCATCAGAAACATGAAAATTAGTTAAAGAAGTGAAAGAAGAATTTAAAAATTTCTCGCTATAAGATTGTATTAAAGATTTTAAAATAGAAAAAACTATTTTGTTTTCATAAATTTTTGAAGTTGAAAAAGAAATAGTTGAATTATAATTATATTTTAAACTATTATTATTTAATCTACTAATATATAAGCTATCATAGACATATTTACTTTTATCGGATAACCATTCTTCATTTAACGAAACATTTGAGGTGGCTAAAACTCTTAAAACTTCATTATTTTTTAAAAAAACTTGTAAAGATAAATTAGATCCATCAGTTACATCAATAGAATAATTTTTCGAAGACTCCCAAGAACGAAAAGTAAAATTATAAGGTTTCTCTGTTAAAGCGCCTTTTAATCTTATATTTTTATATAATATAAAAAGCATAATGAAAAAAAACAAAAAGACAAAAAAGATACATTAAAATTATTATATAATCAATAAAAATCCTACAAATAAAATAACAAGGGCAACATTACAAAGGTTTCAAAATAAAATAAAATACCTTTAAATTTTTTCTTTATATAAACATGTATTTAGTTTTAGTATTTTTACCTTTAATCACAGCACTATCTTGCTTAAGCTTCGGTTTTTTAATTGGTCGAAAAGGCAGTGCTATATTAACTATTTCTTCAATGTTTGTTACTTTCATTATAATAAACATTATTTTTTATGAAGTATGCTTAAATCAAAGTCCTACTACTATTACCTTATTTACTTGGTTAGACTGTGAATATTTACACGTAAATTGGGGATTTTTATTTGACAGTTTAAGTGTTTCTTTATTATATATTGTTTGCTTTATCTCTTTATTAGTACATATATACTCATATGATTATATGAATAGTGATCCACATTTACCAAGATTTATGTCTTATTTATCTGTTTTCACTTTTTTTATGATTATTCTAGTTACTGCAGATAATTTTTTACAAATGTTTGTTGGGTGGGAAGGTGTAGGTTTAGCTTCTTATTTATTAATTAATTTTTGGTTTACTAGAATTCAAGCAAATAAAGCAGCAATTAAAGCAATGTTAGTAAATAGAATTGCAGATTTTTTTTTAGCTTTAGGTATTTTTGGTATTTATTATCAATTTAAAAGTCTTGATTACGCAGTTGTTTTTAATATTGCACATTTATATGCAAATGAAACTATTTCATTTTTTAATATTAACTTTTCAACTATTGAATTTTTAAGCTTTTTTTTATTCTTAGGAGCTATGGGTAAATCAGCACAATTAGGTCTTCATACTTGGTTACCTGATGCGATGGAAGGTCCTACTCCTGTATCTGCATTAATTCACGCAGCAACCATGGTTACAGCAGGTGTTTTTTTAATTGCTCGTTGTTCACCTTTATTTGAATTTTCACCTAATATGTTATTTTTTGTAAGCTTAATAGGTAGTTTAACTGCATTTGTAGCAGGTAGTATTGGTTTAATGCAAAATGATTTAAAAAAAGTTATCGCATATTCAACATGTAGCCAATTAGGTTATATGATTTTTGCTTGCGGTTTTTCAGGTTATCATATTGGTATTTTTCACTTAATTAATCATGCATTTTTTAAAGCTTTACTTTTTTTAGGAGCAGGTTCTATTATTCATAGTTTACAAGATGAACAAGATATTCGTCGTATGGGT
>Ga0172373_10007981_pt1 | contig 13538 bp, 13 predicted proteins | sample Lak10m_2_FD_114546 | JGI IMG/M metagenome (GOLD analysis project Ga0172373, IMG submission 114546) | Freshwater microbial communities from Kabuno Bay, South-Kivu, Congo - kab_092012_10m | ecosystem: Environmental > Aquatic > Freshwater > Lake | place: Democratic Republic of the Congo... | reverse complement strand
TATTCAGACCAATTCTTGACACGGTATAATGTTTTTGGGCGTGGCTGTGTACTCTTTTGTTTAGGCATAAACCAAACTTACACAGTCACTCCCTTTTTGTCAACCTTTCATGCACCAACGCCCAGTATTATCGTTTTCAGGCAATATAGGAGAGGAAATTGTCATGAATAAAATTGTAGCATCCGCCCTGCTCGCCATTTTTTTAACAGCGCTCGCCTGCAGGACTTCGCCGCAGGTTCAAGTCCCCACTTTTGACCCAAACTCATTAGGCACATCTATTGCACAAACCGCAAACGCCGCGTTCACACAAACCGCCGCCCTGATACCGCCCACCTTTACACCAACACCAACTTATATAGCTCTTGGATTCTCTTTCCCATCCAGCACTCCAATCGTCACGCCAACAGGATACTCTTCTGGGACCTTTAAAGCTGGCGACCCGACCGCTACTCCGCTGGGGAGTGAGATCACCGACCCGAATTTTATTGAAGGTCTGGCTGCTTACAAAGCCGAAGACTATGAACAGGCAATCCAATTTATGAGTGCGGTTATCGAATCGAATCCCAACCTCGCCCCGGCCTACCGATACAGGGGCATGGCTTATTTTTCCTTTAATGATTGCGAAGCAGCAATGGCAGATATAGAAATGGCGCTATCCATAAATCCAAACTATGCCTTTGCATGGGGCGGACGTGGAGTGATAAACATGTGTCTGGGAAATGAAGCGGAGGGATTGACAGATTACCAAAAGGCGCTTTCGCTTGATCCCAGCCTTGCATTCGTCCACGCCAACTTAGGTGTGTATCATTACGATCAGGGAAATTACGAAAAATCATTGGAGGAATACACACTGAGCGTATTGATCGACCCGTATCGAGCTGGCGCATGGGATGGAAAAAGCGAAGCGCTTACCAAATTAGGAAGATTCGAAGAATGCATCGAAAATTCAACCAAAGCTATTGAGGTTGACCCAGAAGAATGGCTTGCCTATGCAGACCGTGCCTTCTGTGAACTCAGCATAAAAAGCTATGCGGCAGCCGCAGCCGACTACAAAATATATGTTGCCCAAGATGCAACCGATCCGATAATTTGGTACAACATGGGAATTTCTCAACGGCACAGCGGGGACCTTGAAGGCGCAATCGATTCGTACAGCAAATCGCTTGAGCTGGATCCCACTTATTATCAAGCAAATATCAATCGGGGGAATGTATATATAGAGAAGAAAGAATACAAAAAAGCGCTGGCTGATTTCAATACGGCATTGAAGTTCGGTGATATAGCTTTTGCCTACTCCGGTCGCGGGGAAGCGTATTATGGGCTGGAACAATACAGCAAAGCTATTCCAGATTTCAAAATGGCATTATCACTATATCCGGGCAATGCATTTTACTATTGCATGCTTTCCCTTTCATACTTTGAAATCGGGGAATACCAAAACAGTCTGGATGCAGGCCTGACATCCAACGAAATCAACCCAAGTTGCGGAGGACAAAAACTGTATGAAACAGAAGCCCGCTCCTATTACGCCCTTGGGAATTACGAACAGGCACTTGTATATATCAACAAGGCGCTCTCCATGGGCGAATATGCGCTTGGTCATTATTACCGGGGAATCTTTTATCAAACAGCGGGAAAAAATCAGGAAGCCATTCAAGACCTGGAATTGTTCCTGTCTTCAAACCAGTCTCCTGAAACATCGCAAAATGAAATCAAAGACGCAAAGGCACGGCTAAAAAAGATCAAGAACTAAAAAAAAAACTAGGCCTGTATCATTATCATAAAAGGTTCGACTAAGTTAGCCGAACCTTTTATCATCTAACTCCCCTATTCCAAAGCTTCCATACCCAACAAAACCCATACACCTTGATCTTTCACCACCCAAACTCGGTACAGCCGTTTGGATTGAATGGTCTCCCGCAGTGAATCTGTGATGATGAATTTGATACTGTCCATTTGTAAAATATGAGACACCCTCGCTGACTGATGCCCGCGCCGATTGACGCCTCCCTGGGAAGTGTACACTTCGGCGCGCGCTTCGATGGTCTGGATCTCTCCCAACGGACTCGCCGCGAGCGGCGTTCCCATACTCCGCGCCATTTCCACAGAAGCCTGATATTGGCGCGGGACAATGACAAAAACAAACAGGGCTGCGAAAAGCAAGGCTCCCGCCAATACAGGGAAAAACAAACTACCCAGCGCATTTCGCAACAGATCGAATACACCGACAAAATATAAAACCACGGCAAAGACAAGAAGCCCGGATCCAAATATCAAAGAGACGATCGGCCCTTTATTATCATATTTGTTTGCGGAGTATCGCATGAAGTTACGCGTCTCCTCAAAGCGTTTTAGCTGAGCGGGGGAATAACGTCCCAATTTATTCTCCTCAAGATCAGCGGCGGTAAACGACCCGGCCTGCTGTAATTTCTGATTATGCTCAAAAACGGAATCCATAAAGTATTCTCCTCGATAAAAAATAAAATATTAAATAGTCAGTAAGACGATGGCAGCCAGTGCTGCGGCGATGCCGATCCATTGATTGCGGGTGAGGCGTTCCTTGAGGAAGATCCACGCGAGCACGACCGTGGCGCCGGGGAATAGCGAACTGAGCACGGAAGCCACATCCAACCTGCCTGATCGGCTGGCAAGGATAAAAAAGAAATTGCCGCCAATATCCAGAATCCCATTAACTACGATAACTGGCAGGGCAGAGGTATCGATTTTTATTGATGATCTGGTAACAAGCAGATAAGTGGCAATCAGCGTAATGCCGCCTGAGCGTGACAAGATCATGGGCCAGAAAAGTCCGCCTGCTTTTGTGGCCTCGTGCATGAGGACAAAGTAACAGCCGAATCCAATGCCTGCGAGTAGAGGCAGCTTCAAGTCCGAAAGATGCGAGAAGATATCCTTCACGCCGCCCTCGCCCTGGGAGATCATCCACACCGCGAAGAGGGCGAAGCCGAATCCGATCACCGTTAAATAACCGGGCAGTCCTTGCGTGAACAGGCCCACCACAACGGGCAAAGTTGCCGCCAGCAACGCAGAGACAGGCGCGGCAATGCTCATCAAGCCGCTTGTCATGGAATGATAAAGAAGCATCAGCCCCACCGTGCCAAGCGCACCGGCTGTGACAGCGAAAGCCGCCGACCTTGCGTTGAGGATCGGTTCACCCGTTACTCCAACCGCAACAAATAGAAAAATAATCCCGATCACTTCCCCATAGAACACCGAGCGGTACGCGCCCACTTTGCGCGCCGCCAGCCCGCCCGTAAAATCGCCCGCGCCCCAACTGAGCGCGGATGCAAGGCCAAAAATAACAGATAACAATGAATACCTTCCTCAATAGACGATGGACAACAGACCGTGGACGATGTTATTTCCCTGCCGCCTTTGCTCTCGCCAACACTTTTTGCGCATTCTTCAACAGCGGCATATCGATCATCTTGCCGTCGAGCGAATACGCGCCCTTCCCCTCTTTTTGACTCGCTTCAAACGTCTCGACAATCCGCCTTGCATACGCAATGGACTCTTCGGACGGAGTAAACGCCTCTTGCACCACCGACACTTGATTCGGGTGAATGATCTGTTTCCCGCTGAAGCCGAGTCCCGCCCCAAACTGCGACTCAACTTTCAACGCTTCCAGATCCTTGTAATCTATCGTGACAATATCCAGCGCCTGCAAATCATTCGCCGCGCAAGCGACAACCACCGCCTGCCGCGCATACAACAGCTCGATCGCCCCCCTGGTGCGGACAGCGCCAATCGACGCCGCGAAATCCTCCCCGCCAAAGATGATCGCATCCAAGCGTGGATGCGCCGCGATCTCTTTGAGATTCAAAATTCCCTTTGCGGTTTCCACTCCGATCAAAATGCGGACAGAGTTGATCGGCCAGCCATACTTCAACTCTGCGGCTTCAATAATCTTGCTTGCCCATTCCACATGCTCAAACGATTCCACTTTGGGGATGACAATACCATCCGGGTGATAGGGCAGCACCGCTTCAATATCATCCTTCTCCCAACCAGAACCTACTGAATTAATTCGCGCCAATTTTTCGCTCGCGCCAAAATCCAATTCCTGCAACGCCCTGGCAATTGTGGCACGCGCTTCCGCTTTTTTATTAACCGCTGTGCCATCTTCCATATCCATGCAAATGGAATCCACGCCCAGCGTAACAGACTTCGTGATCATCTTCCAGTTATCCCCTGGCATATAAAGCAGTGCGCGTCGTGAGTGCATTGATTCTCCGTTATCAGGTTACAAGTTACAAGTTGAAGGTTACAGGTTTAACTTTCAACCTGAAACCTTCTTCAAAAACATCGCTGTCCGCTCGAACTCCACCACGATCGTACCATCGGGCTTTTTACCAGTGCATTTGATTTTCACCAGCCCCGCATTCGGTCTGGACTTTGACTCGCGCATCTCAACAATTTCACTCTCGGCATAGATCGTATCACCATGAAAAACAGGGTTGGGATGAATCACTTTATCGTATCCCAAATTTGCCACAATGGTGCCTTCGGTCAACTCCGCAACGGTCAAACCAACCACCAGCCCAAAGGTAAAAACACCATTCACCAACCGTTGACCAAACTCGGTCTTCGCCGCAAAATCTTCATTCACATGCAAAGGCTGTGTGTTCATCGTCAGCGCCGAGAACAATACATTGTCCATCTCCGTCACGGTGCGCCCGCCGTGTTTGAACTTCATCCCAACTTCAAGCTCATCAAAATATTTGCCAGCCATCTCTACTCCTGCGGGTTGATCTGTGTTATCAAGAACTGCGTATCACTACAAGCCTCGTCCATGCAAAACAAGTTAAACCAAAGTTCATTGTGTCCCACGCGCACACCGTCTGCCATAAGAACCAGGTCTTCCTCATTCGTATTTGTCAACGCAGCCATCACTTTATCATTAAAAATCAAATCATATTTTTCGACAAACTCATCTGCCGAAACAATGGCAGTGGGTCCAACTGCAATCGGGTATCTCACCGACTCTGAAATCCCAACACTATCTCCACTTAGCACACGCGTCTTGAGAATCAAAAAGAAATTCTGCGCATCCACCATTTTTTCCACAGAGATCGGCAGCGGCCTCACCTGAAACGTAGGCACAGCCGTCACATCCGGAAGCTCCACGATCACCGTCATTGGCGGCGGAGGAAAATCGTCCGGTGTTGGGATAAGGGTTGCGCACGCCAAAGAAAAAATCAACGCAACCATCGGGATAACCTTCTTCATTCCTCCACCTCGATCAAGATCTGCTCGCGCTCCACGGTTTGCCCTTGTTGAACATGCAGCGCCGTCACTTTGCCATCTTTCAAAGCCTGTATGCGGATTTCCATCTTCATGGCTTCCATCGTAAGCAGGGTTTGACCTTTCTTCACAACGTCCCCCACGCTGACAGAGACGCTTCGCACCTGCCCTGGCATTGGGGCGATCAATCCCCCGGCATGATCGTGTCTGACGCCTTGTTTTGCACCCGATGTTTTCGTCAGCATCATGGTGTGTCCATCAATCGTCACCCACCTCTTCGCCATATCCGATGAGACATGCGCATTCATACGCTGTCCATCGATCAGCAGGTCCATGCGCCCATCCTCCGCGCGGATGACTTGAACCGAAACCGTCTTGCCATCCATCGTAGCAACGTAGTGATCGCCCGATGGGTTGATCTCAAGGGTTTGTGTGTCAAAGTTTATTTTCATTGTTAATTTCTATAATTCTTTGTCTGCTTCCACGGGTTGAAAGGATCAGTCTCATTGGAAACAGCAGGCTGCGCCTTCGCACCGACAAAGAGCACATCCGCAAGGGCCGCAGCGATCAAATTCTGGAAAGAAGGAGATTCTTGTTGGGGAAGCAACCCGCCCGCATCCAGGTTCTTCTCCACCCAGCGCGTGGACACTTTGCCCTGCGCAAACTCTTCATGTTTCAAGACCGCCTGCATAAAATCAATATTCGTCACCACGCCGTGGACAATGAATTCGCGTAAAGCAGTTTGCATTCTTTGAATAGCCACATCCCGCGTCTCTGCATGGATGATCAATTTCGCCAACAGCGGGTCGTAGAAGTGGTTCACATCACTGCCCGTTTTGAACCCTGAATCCACACGGATGCCCGGGCCGCGCGGTTCGATGAATTGCAGGAGCCTGCCTGTGCTGGGCAAAAATCCATTGGATGGGTCTTCGGCATAAACACGGCACTCGATAGCATGTCCGTGCTGGTGAAAATCACTTTGCGTGAACGGGAATTTCTCTCCCGCCGCAATTCGGATCTGCCACTGGACAAGGTCAATGCCTGCGGTGAGTTCGGTGATGGGATGTTCCACTTGCAATCTTGTATTCATTTCCAAGAAGAAGAAGGGTTGCAGGTCGAAGGTTGCAAGTTGCGGATCGAAGATGAATTCGATGGTGCCAGCGTTGTAATAATTGACGGCTTTGGCGGCGGCTACTGCGGCTTTACCCATTTGTTCTCTTATTTCAGGCGTGAGCAACGGTGAGGGAGTTTCTTCGATTATTTTTTGATGACGACGCTGAACAGAACATTCGCGTTCAAAAAGATGGACAAGATTTCCGTACTTGTCACCAAAGACTTGAAACTCAATGTGATGTGCATCTGCGAGGTATTTTTCGATGAGCAAATTTTCATCACCAAAGGAGTTCAATGCCTCGCGCCTCGCGGACTCAATCGCTTCGCTCAATTCGCTTTCAGCATTGACCACGCGCATCCCTTTACCGCCGCCGCCCGCAGACGCTTTGATCAACACAGGGTAGCCAATTTCCTTTGCGGCTTTTTTGAAATCCTCATTTGATTCCAAGCCTTCAAACCCAGGGACGGTTGGCACGCCTGATCGTTTCATCAATATTTTCGATTCGGCTTTATCGCCCATGGCGCGGATCGAATCTGCTGAGGGGCCGATAAATGTCAGGCCAGCAGATTCAACTGCGGCGGCGAAAGAGGCGTTCTCTGAGAGGAATCCATAGCCCGGATGAATGGCATCTGCTTTTGAGTCGAGAGCGGCGCGGATGATCCTATCCACATTCAAATAGGATTCTTTCGGTGCGGCATCACCCAGCAGAACGGACTCATCCGCAAGTTGAACATGCTGCGCATTTACATCCGCCGCGGAATAGACGGCAACCGTTTTGATGCCCAACTCACGGCATGCGCGAATAATGCGAATGGCGATCTCGCCGCGATTGGCAATTAATACTTTACTGAACATGTTTCAGCAATTCCTTTTCACGTCCATCTCCCAGCCCCGCCTTCCATTCATAATCCGCGGGGCGTTCGGATGCCCAGGCAATCGTATCTTTGATGGTCTGCGCAAGCGGAGAAATCACAAGCCCCGCCTGCATAGCTTTGGAAGAATCCACGCGAGAGAAGCCTGCATCTTCATCCGTGTCAGGGACCCATGCAGGCATGTCACTCCACGGCGCGACATTATTTTCTGCAAGGAATTCTGGCGATGCCCATTTGAAATTTGCGTCACTGCCACTGACTTGTTTACAGGTCTTGAATACGGTGCCAAGGGTTACCGATGGGCCTGTGGCATTGAACGTACCTGAAATATTTTGCTCAACCAGACGAATGATAAAGTCGGAAAGGTCGCGGGCATCGATGATCTGCGTGAGCGCGTCGGGGCTTTCAGGCGTAAGCACGTCACCACCGCGCGCAATGCGCATGGGCCAGTACGTGAAACGGTCGGTTGGGTCGTGCGGACCAACGATGAGTCCGGGACGAATAATGAGCGAACGAACGCCAAAGGCATCCTGCACAGCTTTTTCACACAACGCCTTTAACGGGCCATACGATTCGCCCGTGACCTCTTCCATCGATTCATCTTCGATCTTCCCAACCGGGTCGCCTTCGTTGATGCCGATCTTTTTGAAATCAGCGTACACAGAAACGCTGGAGATGAACACATACTGCTCGACCTTATCCTTCAACGCCTCGGCAGACATGCGAACGATGCGCGGAACGTATCCACAAGTATCGATGACCGCATCCCACGGCCCATCGATTAGCTGATCCAGGTCTTTTTCTCGATCTCCCTCGATCGTATCCACGTTTCGAAACAGCTCAGGATTGGTGATGCCGCGATTGAAGAGCGTCACTTCGTGCCAGCGCGCGCGGGCAGAGTTGACGAGGTGACGTCCGAGAAAACGTGTGCCGCCGATGATGAGGATTTTCATGTTATCTCCTAGTTTCGTCATTGCGAGGAGCGTTCTTGCTCTTTGCGACGAAGCAATCTTGAATTAAGTAGGGGGTTGCTCACCACACTGGCGTGCGGCGCAAGTGTGGCGAGGAGATTGCTTCGGGCGAAGAGCACGCCCTCGCAATGACGGAATACTTTTTATTTCTTCAATCTCATTAGCACCATTTCCGTTGCTTTGGCTTCTTCACCTTCGGGGGTGATGTTGTAGGCAGTGATGGTGAGTTGATCGCCATCCAATTCCACTTCGGTGCGCCAGCTCCAATCAGGTCCGCCGCTGGGGTCGGGATAACTGCCTGTGACGGCGAATCCGTTTTCTTTTTCCCTGCCGACGCAGAACATGATGCCTGTGTTGGTGTGGAATGAATCCACCCACGAGGTTTCGAATTGTTCGAGCGTGGTGTTGTATCCAAAGGTAAACATACCATGCTGCGCTTCGCCTTCGATGGAGGATTGATACAGGAAGAGCGCGTAGCGTCCTTCAAGGAGAAGTTGAATGGTGCCGACAATGGACGCTTCGTCTGCAAGTTTGCCCGGTTCCAGCCAAAGGCTGGATGTACCGCGCCAGTTTCCTGCCATTCGTGCGAAGAAATGATGGGGGGTGTCGATTGAGTTTGAGAAGGGCATGGATAATCCTAGGGAGTAGAAAGTAGTGAGTGGGTTATGGGAGTGGAGTCTCTAAATCAATATTGAAATCTGATGACTGTAAAATAACGTATTCAGCTTGTTCTTCGCGGATTCCTTTTTGGCGCTGATTGGGCGTAAGGACGCTTAACATTTTAATAACTTGAGTCAACAAGTCAATTCGATGTTTGACAACTTCTTCTTTCAGAGTATGGTGTGATTTGAAATACCAATCACGTGCTTCTCTTGCAGAACCAAGTGAGTATTCGAAAAAACGGGCACGGTCTTTGCCTGTAGAACGGGAGTAACCTTCGGCGATATTCGCGGAAATGGAGCATACCGCTCGATAGAGCTGGTCGGCAAGTCCGCGGGTTAGTGGAGTTTTATTCAAAACAAGTGCATCCTGCCATGCAATGTCGGCGATAAATAAACCCAAGCGATAGACTTCAAGTTTCCAAAGCGAATCACTTTTGATCTCATCAGGCACACCAGTTTGCCACTCAACATACTTCATACTAATTCTCCACTCACCACTTTCCACTTTCCACTTTCTACATACGGAATACTCCAAAACCACCCTCTTCCTTCGATGAATTCAAAACGATGGATAACGCCAACCCAAGCACTTGACGAGTTTCATCGGGAGCGATGACGCCATCGTCCCAAAGGCGGGCGGAGGAGTGGTATGGGCTGCCTTCGGATTCGTATTTTTCCAGCAGGGGACGTTTGAACTCGTCCGCTTCTTCCGCGCTGAGAGTTGGTTTGCCTTCTCTGATGAGTTGATCTTGTTTGATGGTTAAGAGCACATTCGCGGCTTGTTCCCCGCCCATGACGGAGATGCGGGCATTCGGCCACATCCACAGGAAGCGGGAGCCGTAGGCGCGGCCTGCCATGGCGTAATTGCCCGCGCCGAAGGAGCCGCCGATGACGAGGGTCAATTTTGGGACGCGGGTGGTGGCAACTGCGTGAACCATCTTTGCGCCGTCTTTGGCGATGCCGCCTGTTTCGTATTCCTTGCCGACCATGAAGCCAGTGATGTTTTGCAGGAACAGCAGCGGGATTCCGCGCTGGTCACAGAGTTCGATGAAGTGTGTCCCTTTGAGCGCGGACTCACTGAACAGCACGCCATTGTTGGCGATGATGCCGACGGGGTATCCGTGAATGCGCGCAAAGCCGCAAACGAGTGTTGTGCCGTAACGCGCTTTGAACTCGCGGAACTTGGAACCGTCCACGATGCGGGCGATGATCTCGCGGACGTCGTAAGACTCTTTGAAAGTGCGCGGCAGGACGCCGTACAATTCATCAGGGTTGTATAAAGGTTCTTCGGGGGGAGCAACTTCCAGCGCGGAAAGATGCGAGTGAACGTGTCCTCGGGGCAGAGTCTCTACGATCGAGCGTAAAATCTCAATGGCATGATCATCATCCTCGGCGAAATGATCCGCAACACCGCTCTTGCGCGTGTGGACATCTGCGCCGCCCAATTCCTCGGCAGTGACATCCTCACCCGTAGCAGCTTTGACGAGCGGCGGGCCGCCCAGAAAAATAGTGCCTGCGCCTTTGACAATGATGGCCTCATCACTAATCGCAGGGACATACGCGCCGCCCGCGGTGCAACTGCCCATGACGGCGGCGATCTGCGGAATGCGCTTGGCAGACATGCGCGCCTGATTGTAAAAAATGCGCCCGAAGTGATGCGCGTCGGGGAATACCTCATCTTGCAGCGGCAGATACGCACCGCCCGAATCGACGAGATACAAACAGGGCAGATGATTTTCCTCGGCAACCTGCTGTGCGCGCAAATGCTTTTTGACGGTCATCGAAAAATACGAACCGCCTTTGACGGTGGCATCGTTGGCAACGATCATCACTTCGCGGTTGGAGATCCGTCCGATGCCTGTGACGATGCCCGCGCTGGGGGCGGTGAGAGAGTCACTTCCCTTTTCTTTATACATATCCCAAGCCGCTAGCGCAGAGAGTTCGAGAAAGGGCGCGCCTGGGTCCAGCAGACGTTCGATGCGTTCGCGCACGAAGAGCTTGCCTTGTTCTTCATGTCGCTTGCGATATTTCTCGCCGCCGCCTTCACGGACAAGGGCAAGCCGCTTTTTTAATTCGTTCGCAAGAGCGCGGTTGTGTTCTGCATTGGCTTTGAATTCGGGGGATTGCGGGTCGAGCGCGGAGGAGAGAGTTTCCATGGGCAGGTTCGGTTTCCAATAAATCGTATGCGGTCGTGGAAAGTAGAAAGTGGGTGGAGGAAAGTTGAAAGAGGAAAGAATTGGTGGAGTGAGTCTAGCATAAAAAGGGAAGTTACGAAATGTTTTGATGATGTAATGAGTAAAAAGTAACAAGTAAAAAGGACTCGGCGATGGGCTGAGTCCTTTGGTTATGCTTCGTCCACAACGGTGGTCGAGTAGGTCGAGGCGATAGCCGAGACCGTATCGAGACCACACCTCTGCATCTTATATTTACCTATCAGTGCTGGTCTCGATACGCCTTGCGAAGAGCACGCAAGGCTACTCAACCAGCGGGGTTCACTTTTTATTTCAACTTTTCCAGCATCCGTTCCGCCTCTTCGTACGCCACCTTGTACTTATACTCCCCACCGTCGCAATAGGCCAATTTCAGCGCGGACTCGGCATATTCCTTTGCCTTGGCTTTGTCCTTCTCCTGCTCCAGCACGTATTGGGCAAGGAACAAATTCACGTCCGCCCCCTGCAAGACGTACCCGCTGCGCTCCGTAATCACCAGCGCCTCGGACGCTTTTTCCTGCGCGTCTTTGAAATCGCCCTGAGAGTAGCGTAAGCGTGCCACATCAAGCAGGATGTCGGCTTCTGTGTCAACCAAATTGATTTGCCGACAGAGATTGAGCGCTTTGGACAGGTTTTCTTCTGCCAGAGTCAATTCGTTATTGGCGCGATAGGCTGCGCCAAGAAGCCAATAGGTACTAGCATAATCTCTTGGATGTGGGTATCTTCGCTTTGTATCTTCATCTGCCAGTCCAAGAGCGCGTTGGGCACATTCGATTGACGATTTCAGATTTACGATTTGCGATTGATTACTATTTACTGATGACTGGTTACTGATTACTGACTGCCTTGCCATGAGCAGGAAACGCAGGGCGCGATATGACCACAAAACAGATTGACCTTGAACGTTGTGTGCTTTCTCAAACAACGTTTGGCTTGTTTGAAATTCATCATCTGATTCTTTCCATAAGCCACGATACGACAAAACTCTCGCTAATTCACGCCAAGCATCTGCATTTTCTGCTTCAATTCCCAATTCGATACTGAGTTCAATATAGTGGCGCTGGTTGCGCTCTGCAGCACCCAGCGCACCGATATTCAGTTGCAGCGTCGCTACATTCCCTAGCGTGATTGCCGCATCCGCTGATTTATCATTATTCTTCTCATCAATAGCAATGATTATTTTGCAGATTTGTATAGCACGGTGCGGCTGTCCACTCAAAGAGTAAACGGCGGAAAGGTCATTGAGAATTTGTGTTTGGGCGGCTTCAGATTTTAATCTTGGCGGTTTATCTTCGCCATCAACAAAGAGAGCGCGTAAAAGTTCAATTTGCAAATGATAAGCACCAAATTGATAGTAAGTTGGAGTATCAAGTCGGTCTTTGAATATTTTTTTCGCCTCATCCAAATTCCCCGCCCCGACCAGGTGATGATACAGTTCGATGACGGGCGCAAGGTCTTCCAGTTTGTCCACTTTTTCAAGTTTAGGAACCGCCTCAAAATAGTTCACCAAACGGGTATGTGCAGAAGTTCGATCAGAAGCAGTCAATTGGTCATATGCAAAACGCCGCACAATGGGATGTAGGTCATATTTGTTGGCTTTACGATCCCAATGCAGAAGGCCGCGCGATTCCAGAATTTTCAACATTTCATCCAAAATAATATTGCCCTTACCATCGCGATGAAGGATTTTCAGAGCATCATATGTCATTGCTGCTCGAAAACAGGCAATTTGTCCAAGCAAACCCTTTTGAGCTACGGACAGACTATTGAATGCCGTTCCCAAAACGTGATGTTTGTTTTGAATGATGTCTTTCGTGATCTCAAGATTCTTTGCAACCGAAATATTACCGGGCGCGCTACGGTCATTGGAGATCAGTCCAGCCAGGATGCGCAAACTTAGCGGATGATAGCCATACGGTTCGCAGGCGGCTTCGATCTCGGCGTGCGTGCCACGAATCCCTTGCGCTTGGAAGAAGGCAACAGCATCTTCTTTTTTCATTTCCTTGAGTTCTTCTTCGCGAACACCTTGCAGAAATTGCCCGTATCGTTCAACCGCGCGCGGCGTCAGGCGCGTGGTCATCAAGACTTTGCTTCGCATCATGAATCCGAAAGCGCCGATGCCTCGCAGGAACGCATCCACAAATATGTTGACACAATCGCGCCCCTTGTCTTGGGAATCAGCCTTATCCATTTGCAGTTCATCACCCTGATATGCCGCCCCCATGTTGGAATAAGCACGCAAGACACGCTCGAAGCCGTCCAGAACCAACAAGAGTCCCGGTCGCTGTAAAAGATTGAGCAGAATTTCAGTTTGTTGTCGCGGATTTAGGGTTTGTCCAAAAATAACTTGAACACTTTGAAATATGATAATCTTGTCTTAAAAAATCAGGACAAGCCCAATGATGAAGAAAACCGAGCGAAAAATTCATAGGTGTACTTGTAAAAGT
>Ga0172373_10007977_pt1 | contig 13541 bp, 15 predicted proteins | sample Lak10m_2_FD_114546 | JGI IMG/M metagenome (GOLD analysis project Ga0172373, IMG submission 114546) | Freshwater microbial communities from Kabuno Bay, South-Kivu, Congo - kab_092012_10m | ecosystem: Environmental > Aquatic > Freshwater > Lake | place: Democratic Republic of the Congo... | reverse complement strand
CTGGATGTCGGTCAGGTTCAGCAGCCGGGACAGCAGCAAGGGCCCCATGTCGGAAATGGTCGCCCGTACCGAATGGCCCTGCTCGCCAAATACATCCCAGAAAACCACCGGGTAAGCGCGAGGTCGATAGTCCGAGAGTCCCAGATCAGCAGCACGTTGGGCAAGCTTGGGATTCTCCGCTCCCGCCATGGCAAGCCCGGCCAGATCTCCCTTGACGTCAGCGAGGAATACCGGAATGCCCAGGTCCGAGAAGCCCTCGGCCAACACCTGCAGCGATATCGTCTTGCCGGTGCCGGTGGCGCCGGCAATCAGTCCGTGGCGGTTGGCATAGCGGCCTTCCAGGAGGCAGGGCAGATCACCCTTGCCGATCAGTATCTGGTTCGCGGTCATTACCTGAGATTCCGAGTAAGAAAACAGTGGCAGTGCAGGTAATATTAGCAGTCCCGAACATTCCTCTGGTTTCCTTATGTCCCACCTGTTTGCCTATGGCAGTCTGCAGATTCCCGAGGTGTTTGCTGCGGTTACCGGGCAGCAAGTTCAGGGGCTGCCAGCCCGGCTCGAGGGCTATGCGCGCTATCGACTCAAGGGGCTGTCTTACCCGGGGCTGCTGGCCGAACCCAGCAGCATGACCCACGGCATTCTTTATCCCGATCTCAACGCCGAAAGTTGGATGCGACTTGATCAGTTTGAGGATAATTTCTACCGACGGGAAATCCTTGAGGTCTGGTGTCAGGAGTTAGGGGCCGTAAGAGCCGAGGGCTATGTCATTCCTCCCGGCGAAAGCCGGCGCATCGAATGGTGCGAATGGAGTCTGGAAGAATTTCGCTGCAAACATCTGGCTGATTTCATGCGGCGCCGTGACGGCTGGATCAGCCCTGCCTGATTCAGGGTGACTGGTTTTTCCGCATGCAGAAAAAGACGGGCTGGTGCCCTCGCGCGGGTTTGGTCTGCGGCGTCGCGCGCCATTTTGGTCCATGCTGGCCTGAGTCGCCTTAGCTCCGGTCAGAGGTCAGCGTAGTTCATGCTTGACCGCGCCACATCGGCTGCAGCGGTGGACCGTCACCAGTTGCCCCTGCTTGACGTCGAAAACGCTGCCCTTGTCGATCTTCCACTTGTGAAAGCCACTGCGGCATAGCGTATTGCCCCGGTGTTTTTCCGAAGCCTTCGGACGGCGAAAGGGTAGGATGTCAGCCATGGTCAGGATGATGGATAAATCAGGCGAAACGTCAGATTGATGCGGGGTCGGATGATGCCGCCTGCCTTGGCGACACGATGTTGCCAGTGCGACTGGAACGTGCCGCCCATGTTCAGGAGGCTGCCGGAACTCAGGGACAGATGCAGGATTTCACGGGTGGCGTTGTGGCGAATGTCGAAGCGCCGCTCGGCCCCAAGGCTGAGCGAGGCAATGAAGGGCTCGGGTCCGAGTTCCGGCTCATTGTCCGCATGCCACCCCATGCCGTCCTGGCCATCTGCATAACGGTTGCCGAGGACACTGTTAAAGCGGTGTCCACAGAAATCTTCCAGCCGGGTTCGCAGCGCCAGCAACTCGGGTGTCCATGGCTGGGGCTCATGCCGGACGGCCGAATAGCGGTATACCGCTCCCGCATCGCCGTGCCAGGCCACCCGCCGGGGAACACGGACGGTTCGTCCGCCCATCCGGAGATGTTCCTCCTGCCAGTCCATGGAAATCTCCAATTGCTGGAACAGCCGGTCAGACTCATCCTCGCCGAGAAAATCCTCGTAAAAGTCGATCTCTCCGTCCCGATTTAACACACGCATGGCGATTGGGGTATCCTTCCGACCGGTTGACCAATGTGATCTGTGGCTCGGGACGCGTGGCCGACAGATCACGTCAGCTGTGAATATCAATCCATTGGTGAATTGCGGATATGTCCAGTATTAACCCGGATGCCGTCGAGCCCGGTAACTTTTTTGTCAGGCTGGCCTACATCGTAGTCTATGTACTGATCCTCGCTGTCGTCAGGTTCGCTCTGTGGGGTGTCCTGTTGGTTCAGCTGGTCATGCACCTTATCGGAGTCCCTCCAAGTCAAGGAGCCCGAAGACTTGGTCAAGCCATTGCCGATTACATCTACCGGATTTGGCTGTTTCTGAGCTACAACACCAATGACAAGCCTTTTCCCTTCAATCTGAGAAAAGGTGACCGAGAGTAGGCGGTTCTACCTCCCAAAGTAATGCCCCGTCCCCCGGTTCAATCCCAAACACAATAATAGAGGAGTCTGGCAATGGCCAAGTCAAGTTTCAAGGTAACCGGCATGAAATGTGGCGGGTGTGAGAAAGGTGTGCAGGCGGCTGCCGACGCAGTATCCGGCGTGCTTTCCAGCAAGGCATCCGCCAAGGACGGCAGCGTCGAGGTCGAATTCGACGAAGCCAAGACCAACCTCGATGCCATCAAGCAGGCGGTTCAGGCCAAGGGCTACCCGCTGGCCTGAGGGCTGGACCTGAGCGGGTGACGGAGCCACAAAAGCAAAGCCAGCCAAGCCACCCGATGAGAAAACCCGTCCATATCGCCGTCTCTGGAGCGGCGGGCCAGATCAGCTATTCCCTCCTGTTCCGGCTGATAGCGGGCGATCTGCTTGGTCCCGAACAGCCGATCACGCTCAGCCTGCTGGAAGTGCCGGATCTGCTCGGCGCCCTTGAGGGTGTGGCCATGGAACTGGAGGATTGTGCCGCCCCGCTGTTGCACGGCATCCACTGCCACGCCGATCCGGCCGAAGCCTTTGCCGGGGCTGATCTGGTGTTTCTGGTGGGCGCGCGACCCCGCGGGCCGGGCATGGAGCGCCGCGACCTGCTGAAAGTCAACGCCGACATCTTTTCCGAGCAGGGGCGTGCCCTCAACGAATCGGCCAGCCGACAGGTCAAGGTGCTGGTGGTGGGCAACCCCGTCAACACCAATGCCCTGATCGCCCTGTCCAACGCGCCCGACCTGCCACCGGAAAACTTCTCCGCCATGACTCGGCTCGATCACAACCGGGCCGTCAGCCTGCTGGCCTCCCGGGCCGGGCACAACCCCGCCCAGGTTGAGCGCGTCATCATCTGGGGCAACCATTCCACCACCCAGTTTCCCGATCTTCACCATGCCAAGGTGGCCGGACGGTCTGCGCTCGAGTGTGTGGAGCGTGGCTGGTACGAACAAACCTTCATGCCCACCGTGCAGAATCGGGGCGCCGAGATCATCCGCGTGCGGGGGAAATCCAGTGCCGCCTCCGGGGCCAACGCCGCGTTGGAACACATGCGTGACTGGGTGCTGGGGACGCCCGACGAGCGCTGGGTCAGCATGGCTGTGCACAGCGACGGCAGCTATGGCGTCGAGCCGGGCCTGGTCTTCTCCTTTCCCGTCATGGCACGGGACGGACGCTGGCGGATTGTGCCGGACATTCCCGTCGACGACTTTGCCCGAGCCAGAATCCGGGCCAACGAACGGGAACTGCAACAGGAGCGCGACATGGTCCGGCACCTCATGCAGCCGACCGGGGCTCCATGACCTCGTACCACTGCTCAGCTTGAATGAGTGCCTACCCATGCAGAGAATCACGATGATGCGACGACGTCTTGCAAGCGGCCTGTGCTGGCTTCTGGCGGATCAGGCTTTCGGTGTCGAGGCGCCGCCGGTATCGGCAATGTCACCAACGGGTTGTTGAGCCAGACTGACTTCAACGCCGCCATCACTCTATTCAATCAGGACCAGACCGCCTCCACCGGCCTAGGGCCGGTCTTCAACGATAATTCCTGTGGGCGGTGCCATCGTGCGCCCGTGCCAGGCGGTAGCGGTGCGTCCCGGGCCCATCGTGCCGGTGTGTTTGATGGGGTGAATTTCATCGAACCCCCCGGGGGCTCGCTGATCGCGGATCGCGCCCTGTCGCCCACAATCCGTCCCGTCGTGCCGGCCAATGCCAATGTGGAGGCCTTCCGCACATCACTGAGCACCCTGGGCGATGGGTATGTCGAAGCCGTTCCTGACAGCGCATTCGTCGCCCTTGCCGATGCCCAATCTGGGGTACCCGGTGGCCGGATTCATGGCCGTGTGAACTGGGTTCCGGTGCTGGAAGCCCCCGGGGCTTTGGCGGTCGGACGATTCGGCGCAAAAGCACAACATGCAAGTCTTGTGTCTTTCTCCGCCGATGCCTACCGTAACGAGATGGGCATTACCACGCCGCTTTTTCCGACCGAGCTGACGTCGAATGGCCGGCCCATCGATGCCTTCGAGCCCCCCGGATTCTTCAGCAACATTCCGAATCGATCGGACAATAATGAGGTTTTCAAGGTCTCGAACCTGATGCGCTCGACCCCCGCGCGCGCCAGGGCACCGGGGTCTCCGCCTCTGGTGCTTCAGCCCGGGACCCGGCTCAATGCGAAAGCGACCCAAATCCGTGCCGGTCAACTGGTTTTCACGACCATTGGCTGTGGTATCTGTCACGTCGATACCCTGACCACGGCACCGACCGGAACCCGGCTCTTCAATGGCGCCTATACCGTGCCGGCGGCCCTCGGCAATCTGACTTTTCACCCCTTCGGCGATTTTCTCCTGCATGACATCGGTACCGGGGATGGCATCGTCCAGAATGGAGGCCAGATCACCCGGAACATGATGAGGACCACCCCGCTGTGGGGCTTGCGCCAGCGCAGGGCCTTTTTGCATGACGATTCGGTGCCCTCGATCCCCGAGGCTATCCTACGCCACGCGGGCGAGTCTGCGCAGGTCGTGCAGAGGTATTGCGGTCCTTCCGCCTCCGACCAGCAGAATCGCCTACCTTTTCTTTAGAGCCTATAGGCCTGACTTCGTTGTCGCCAGGTGTTCCTCATGACCTCAGCCATCGGGATGAAAGCGCATCAGGCTATGCTAATACCCACCGGAAACGGAGGAGCGCAGCTCAGGATGTTATGGCACGTTCTTAACCCGAACCGCCTTGGAGGCGGTATTGACCACGCGGAGACTGACAAAATCAATGGGTGAGCTGTTGTCCAATGGCACATCCATTTGAGTCCTGATTTTTTTGCCTACCACAGTGGTCGTGCTTATCTCAATGCCTGAACCATTGAGTATATGGGCAATCGAGCCACTCAGTTTGGTATCAGTCTTGGGTGTCACAGTGCCGTTAATCGTCAGTATTCGCTTGCTTTCGGAAAAAGTAGCCTTGTCCACCTTCACGGATTTCACCGGTTGGCCAAAAGACACTCGAAAATTCTGGCTCGCGGATTGGTTGGTAGCTGTATTGCTTATACAGGGTGACCAAAGAGCGCCCATGGCTTTGTTGGTAATCTCAAAATTTAGCTTTTCCACTATTGTTGGCACGGGCAGTCTGGGTGGCTCACCGCACGCAACATTTACACTTGAACCTGAGATGCCCACCCATTTTGGCCATGGAGGCCTGAATATGGTGGCCGCTGTTGCACATGCGCCATTCACTTTCCAACCGGCAATGAGATTGCTACAGGCCGCATCCAGGTCCGTCCCTTCTAGTTGAAAAACTACATTCGGCATGTTCTTGCCCCCTGTTGCAGGAGCAATGATCCAGCCATCAACGGGCGGTGGATTGATGACTACCTTGTCAATAGTGGGCGCGGACAAAACCGCTGTGCACGCACATAGGAGACTGGTGCCAAGCACCGCGCATATTGGACTTTTCATTATTTTTTAATCTCTGTTTCGATGGTAATAAAGTCAATGAGATAAGGCTGTAGAAGTGAACATCCATGCCGTAGGCTTGTGCCGAATTGACCCCCGTGTCGCCACAAATGACCGCGAACGAGAACTCACTATCATCTACGGGATGTCATCCTGATGGCGGGTTATCATAGATCGGAAGAGAAACCATGCAAAACAAAAGCTTCATGGGCTCTGTCACCCGCAAATACAGGCGTTGTCGTCTTCGGATCATATGGGCCACTTCAAGGTCAAGGTAGTTCAGCCCTCCGTGGGGCGCCAGATGGGTACATTCCTTTGCCGTCAATACCGAAATTACAAGGTCAGACCCTTGTCGAGGTAACTATCAAACCAGCCGCCAGAGTATGGGTGTTCGCGTTCAATCGCGCGCCTTTGAGCCACAGGCTATGGCATTTGCAGTCCAATGCTGGAATTTCTAGTGAACCATACCAGAGTAAGTCCTGTTTTGGTCCCCTTCCTGCGGCACCCTACACCCCCCCCATCGCCACAACGCCTCCATCGTCACCTTGCCGGCGAGGGCCTGTTCAACGATCGCGGGGGATACCCGCGTCAGCTTGAATACCCGGGAGACATAAGCCCGATCAATCCCCTCGGTCTTCGCAATGCCAGTGAGAGATGAGTACTTTCCCTCATCTAGGAGCGACTGCCAGTGGTACGCCAACCCCAGTGCCCGCACCACATGGCGCATATTGTTCGGCCTTTTTCCGCTGCCGCTCCTCGGCCGCCTCAGCACATGGCCTCCAAGGCCTGCGCATGGCCGGCCTGGTCGCTAAGTTAATGGATGACCCGGCCCTATCTGTATTCAGCTTGAATTCAGCGTCGGTCGTTAACATTCATCCCGACATCGGGTGACGGTTGGCTGAAGGGCTATTTGTTCTCCGCGATGGCCGAAGGCCTTATGTTGGATCGGGCCTATTCACAGGTAAAGCACTGACTTTAAGGAGGTCACAGTCGATGGATAAGCTCATCATTCAGATTCAGGACGCCGGGGGAAACTGGATTACGCTCGACAGCACCAAGCCGCGCGATGCCGAGGAAACCATGAGGTTGATGGATCTGGCTCGCCGCAGACGTCCCGGCAAAATCCTCCGCGCCATCATCAATGGTGATCCGCGGGTGATCTGATCGCGCTATCGCAATCTTTAATTTTGCGGGTGAGTGACGGCTTTTCAGCCGTCCGCACGGGTGATCAAGACGGAGGCGTTCGGCAGATACCAGAGCAGTCGCCCATCGGTCTCGACGCAGCCGCCATCGATGTGGCGAACGATATCTCCCTGCAGTCTGCGGGGCAGCGCAGAGAATTCCAGTTGAAGCAGGAAGGAGATGAACTCACTCAGTTCGGTCGGATGGCATCCGTCGAGCAGTTCGGTCATGTCGATCGGCGTCCTGAGCATGCGGACCTCCGGTTCGACGCCGGCCGCACGTAATCCCGCCACCAGTTCGTGACTGCTGATGCGGTTGTTCTGCAGCATGGGCGTCAGCCGCTGGTATTGATCCTCAAACAGGCTGAACAGGGTATGAGCACCATAGGGCCCCTGGATCAAGGCCATGGCCACCCCTCCGGGGTTCAGTGCAGCGGCCGCGTGTCGCATGGCGGTTGCGGGGTTGATCATCCAGTAAAGGCTGTGTGAGAACAGGACGAAATCGAAGCGCCCGCTGATCGGCGTCGTCTCACTGAATCCCTCCTCATGAATTCGATAAGGGAAATCGAGATGCGCCATGACCGATTTGAGGCCGGACAGGTGTTTTGGATTGGGTTCGAAAGCTTCGTAGTAGGCCAGGCGGATCGTCGGCTGTCGGGAAAGGCGTTCGATCACGCACCCGGTACCTGCGCCGATATCAAGCATGCGCAGGGGGCCGTCGAGGTTGTGGCGGATGACCCGTTCGATTTCCTCGGCCATCAGGTCATATTCCAGCGAGTGTTCGAGAAATACGGCAAAGGTTTCGGCATAGCGCCGGGCGTCAATCGAGGGCAAGGCGGGCAGGGTCATGGGTTTGCTCGGTTTGAGTGACATTATGCTGATATTAACGGCCCTGCCCCAATCCGAGCCAGACCCAGTCCGTGACACTCCGGCTCAGGCGGCCTTGCGTTGGTGTAGGGCAGCTGCGACCATCGCGGCGTTTCGGGCATCCTGCAGCGACGGAAAGTGGCGGCCGCTTTCAAAAATGTGATCATCCAGATCATACAGGTCGAATCCGAAATCCCTGCTTGTAGATTCGCTGCTCGCTGCGGTGCTGAAGGTGACCATCAGCCCGGCATCGGTCTGGTAGGTCCGATCCAGACGGACGGTGGTTTGTTCTCCGAGTATTTCAAACAGCTGCATTCTCATGATTCCTCCTTCGTTGCGATTCGCGGTTGAGACACCCCCGATTTCGGTTGGTTTCAGAGTTAATCAAGGAGCGGAGGATTTATTTCCAACCCGGGTCGCACGTTGGGACTACGCAGCCAGAGCGGCCATTTCTAGGTCAGCGATTTTTCGATTTCGAGCACTGCCAGCGTGGTGCGCAAAACGGCATCGGGATTCAGGGATAGGCTGTCGATGCCGCACTGCACCAGAAATTGGGCAAATTCCGGGTAGTCGCTGGGGACCTGGCCGCAGATGCCGATCTTGCGGCCGGCGGCCCTGGCGTCGCGAATTACCGCGGCAATCGAGCGCATGACCGCCGGATTACGCTCGTCGAAGATGGGGGCGACGATCTCGGAATCGCGGTCCACGCCCAGGGTGAGCTGGGTCAGGTCGTTGGAGCCGATGGAGAAGCCGTCGAAGACTTCGGCGAACTCTTTCGCCAGCAGCACGTTGCTGGGCAGTTCGCACATGACGTAGACCTCCAGCCCGTTCTCTCCGCGCGTAAGGCCATTCTTTTCCATTTCGGCCAGTACGTACCGCGCTTCCTCGACCGTGCGGCAGAAGGGGATCATGATCTTCAGGTTGGTCAGACCCATTTCGTCGCGGACCTTCTTCATGGCCCGGCATTCCAGGGCAAAGCCGTCGCGGTAGCGCTCGTTGTAATAGCGACTGGCGCCACGAAACCCGATCATCGGGTTTTCCTCGGTCGGTTCGTAGGGCTGGCCGCCGACCAGGTTGGCGTATTCGTTGGTCTTGAAATCGCTCATGCGGAGGATGACGTCGTTCGGATGGAACGCCGCCGCGATCATCGCCACGCCCTGTGCCAGCCGCTCGACGAAGAACAGTGGCTTGTCGTCATAACCGACCGTCAGCCGGTCGATGGCGTCCCTGACGTCCGGGTCGGTCAGGCGCTCGTAGTCCAGCAGCGCCTTGGGATGCACCTTGATCGAATTGGAGATGATGAACTCCTCGCGCGCCAGACCGACGCCATCGTTGGGCAGGAACGACAGGCGAAAGGCTTCCTCGGGATTGCCGACGTTCATCATGATTTTGGTGCGGGGCCGTTGCAGGTCGGTCAGCGACTGGCGCTCAACCTCGAACGGCAGCAGCCCGTCGTAGACGTTGCCGGTATCGCCTTCGGCACAGGACACGGTCACGGGTTGGCCGTCGCGCAGCAGTTCAGTGGCGCGTTCGGTACCGACCACTGCCGGCAGGCCCAGTTCACGGCTGACTATGGCCGCGTGACAGGTGCGGCCGCCGCGATTGGTGACGATGGCGGCGGCCTTCTTCATGGATGGCTCCCAGTCCGGATCGGTCCGGTCAGCGACGAGGACTTCGCCTTCCCGGAATCGGTGCAGGTCCTTGACCGACTGGATCACCCGCACCGGACCGGCCGCGATGCGCTCGCCGACACTGCGACCGGTAATCAGCGGGGTGCCGGCAATGCTCAGGTGACAGGTTTCGATGACGTCCGCGGCCTTGCGCGACTGCACGGTTTCCGGCCGAGCCTGGACGATGAACAGCTCGCCGGTGCGGCCATCCTTGGCCCATTCCATATCCATAGGCGACGGTGAACCGCGCTTGCCGGAATAGTGATCCTCGATCAGGCAGGCCCAGCGCGCCAGCGTCAGGATGTCGTCGTCATCGATACAGAAGCGCTGGCGGTCCTCGGTCGGCACGGCGACGTTGCGGGTCATCTTGCCGCCGCCCACGTCGTAGATCAGCTTCTGTTCCTTGTTGCCGAGATGCTTGCGCAGGATGGGCCGATAGCCCTGCTTCAGGGTGGGCTTGAACACATAGAACTCATCCGGGTTGACCGCCCCGGCCACGACATTTTCGCCCAGGCCGTAGGCGCCATTTATCAGCACGGCATTGGCAAAGCCGGTCTCGGTGTCGATGGAGAACATGACGCCGGCGCTGGCCAGGTCGGAGCGCACCATCTTCTGGACCCCGATCGACAGGCCGATGCGCTGGGCATCGAAGCCCTTGTCGACGCGGTAGGAAATGGCCCGGTCGGTGTAGAGCGAGGCGAAGCAGCGTTTGCAGGCGCTCAGCAGGGCGGCGGCGCCCTGGACGTTGAGATAGGTTTCCTGCTGGCCGGCGAAGCTGGCATCAGGGAGGTCTTCGGCAGTGGCGCTGGAGCGAACCGCTACGTCCACCGAGCCGCCGTGTCCGTCCGAGAGTTGTTCATAAGCTGCGAGGATGGCTGCCTGCAGGGCGGCTGGCAGTTCGGCATCCAGGATGGCCTGGCGCGCTGCCAGGCCACGGCGTTGCAGGTCGGCGATGTCGGCAGTATCGAGGCCGGCAAGCAGTTTCCGCAGGCGGGTCGCCACTCCGGAGTGCTCGACGAAATCGTGATAGGCCGCCGCGGTGATGGCGAAGCCGTCCGGGACCCGAATGCCTTGTGGCGTCAGTTCCCGGAACATCTCGCCCAGTGAGGCATTCTTGCCCCCGACCAGCGGAACATCTTCGATGGCGATGTCCTTGAACCAGAGAATCGGGGCGGAATTACGATCAGTGGTAGTCATGATGGCCTCCTTCTGCGGTCAGCAGGGCGTGCCCTGCGCGGATATCACGGAGTCGTTGCCTCCGCGGGCAAGTGTCCGTAAACGATGAGGTGACGGTCGCCGCTGGCAGAGACGGTAAGTCCATCCAGCCCGGCCTGCTGCAGTTGCTGACGAATCTCCTCGGGCCGATAGGCCGCATGCAGCGAGAGGCGGAAATCGCGCTGCAGGATCTCGGACTCACCGGCGGCATGTTGCCGGACCAAAGTGTCCAGGTCCTGTTGATTGTCAGGGCGACGCAAGTCCATCACGAAGACTGCGGCACCGGGGCTGCCATACTGCCTGATCGACTGCCACAGGACGCTGGGCTCCGCCAGGTGATGCAGCAGGGAGTTGGAAATGATGGTGTCGTAACGCGGCAAGGGCAGTTCGGCACCCGGCAGATAGCCCTTGATCAGTCGAATGCGATGGGACAGCCCGGCGGCTTCCACCTGGGAGCGACCCAGCGCCAGCATGGCCGGTGCGCCGTCGACGCCATCAATTCGGCAATCGGGATGGGCGCGGGCAAAGCGCAGGATGACATCGGCGGGACCACAGCCGAGATCCAGTACGGTTCCGGCCACGGGGGAATAGGCAAATGCCTGGTGGAAAAGGGCGATGAAGCGGTTGTGGGGTTCCGAGAAGTCGGCCTCGGCATAGGCCAGGGACTGTTCGGCCTCATCCATCAGTTCCGGTTCCGGGGTGCGGGCAAGAGGAGTCATGAGTGTCAGAGAAGTCCGTTTTCGGCGAAGGAATAGGCGTGGTTGCCGTCGCCAACGATGAAGTGATCCAGCACGCGGATATCAACCAGATTCAGTGCCTGTTTGAGTCGTTGGGTGATGAGTCGATCGGCCTCGCTCGGTTCGGCCACGCCGGAAGGATGATTGTGGGCAAAGATCACGGCCGCGGCGTTGTAGGCCAGCGCTGTCTTGACCACTTCACGAGGATAGACGCTGGCCCCATCGATGGTACCGCGGAACAGTTCGCGAAATTCGATGACGCGGTGCTGGTTGTCCAGCAGCAGGCAGGCAAAGACTTCATGTGGGTAGGCGCGCATCTGGGCGGCAAGGTATTGCCGGGTCAGTTCGGGACTGGTCAGGGCATTGCTGCGTTGGAGTGTCTCCTTCAGATGGCGGCGGGCCATTTCCATCACGGCCTGGAGTTGGACAAATTTGGCCATCCCCAAACCGCGACTTTGGCGAAATCGGTCGAAATCACTTTCCAGCAGGGCACGCAGCGAACCGAAATCCTGCAGAAGATCACGGGCCAGATCGACCGCCGTCTTGCCGCGGGTGCCGGTACGCAGAAATATCGCCAGCAACTCGGCGTCCGAGAGCGCGGCAGCACCGCGCGCCATCAGTTTTTCCCGGGGCCGTTCATCATCGGGCCAGTCAGTGATCGGCATGTCGCTTCCCCCGTCGACTTTTGCATACACGCTTGGGAACGCAAGCATAGAAGCTATGCAGCAAACTTGCCATAATTCCTGCCTCTTCCACGATTCCAGGCAGACAGATTGAGTGCTTTGACCGGACAGAAAATCCTCCTCGGCGTCACTGGAGGTGTTGCAGCCTACAAGGCCGCCGAACTGGTGCGGCAATTGCGTGGGGCCGGTGCCGAGGTGCGGGTAGTCATGACTCGGGCGGCCACAGAGTTCGTGACTCCGCTTACCTTTCAGGCTTTGTCCGGACACCCGGTGCATCTTGAATTGCTGGATGCCGGCGAGGAATCGGCGATGGGCCATATCCATCTGGCACGCTGGGCAGATCGGGTGCTCATTGCCCCGGCCTCGGCCGATGTGATGGCTCGTTTGCGGGTCGGGCTGGCGGATGATCTGCTGACCACGGTCTGCCTGGCGACGACGGCACCGATCGTGTTGGCACCGGCCATGAATCAGGCCATGTGGCAGCATTCGGCAACCCGGGACAATGTAGCGACGCTGCAGTCGCGTGGCTTTCGCTTTCTGGGGCCTGCCGAGGGCAGTCAGGCCTGCGGTGAGACCGGGCCCGGCCGCCTGCTGGAGCCGGCCGAGATGGTCGAGGCGCTAGTCCGTGAATCAGGACTGGGCAGGCTGGCGGGTGTTCACGTGCTGATCAGTGCCGGGCCCACCCGCGAGCCGATTGATCCGGTGCGTTATCTCACCAATCGCAGTTCCGGCAAGATGGGCGTTGCGCTGGCGCACGCCGCCCTCGCCGCGGGTGCCCGCGTCACGCTGGTCAGCGGGCCCACGTCCCTGCCAGCGCCTGCCGGTGCCGAGTGGGTTGAGGTGGAAACCGCGGCGCAAATGGCTGAAGCCGTGCTGGGTCGTGCCGGCAATGCCGACATCTATATCGGGGCGGCGGCGGTGGCTGACTATGCGCCTGAGCCGGCGTTGCACAAGATCAAGAAGGAGACGGATCGCCTGACCTTGAATCTGGTCAGGACCCGGGACATTCTGGCGGCAGTCGCAGCGATGACGGATTCCCGGCCTTTCACCGTTGGCTTTGCCGCCGAAACCCGCGATCTCGAAACCTATGCCCGGGGCAAGTTGGTGGCCAAGGCGCTCGATATGTTGGCTGCCAATCAGGTCGGCGACGGCATGGGGTTCGAGGTCGACGACAACGCCTTTTACGTCTGCTGGCCGGGAGGCGAAACCCGACTGCCGACCGCCCCCAAATCGACCCTGGCCCAACAACTGATCACTCTTATTGCCGATCGATACCATGCACAACATTCAGCTGAAAATTCTTGATGACCGTCTGGGCGGGGACATCCCTCTGCCCGAGTACGCCACACCGGGTTCGGCGGGGCTGGATCTGCGCGCTTGTCTGAATGAGCCGCTGACGATCCAGCCGGGTGAAACGCATTTGATCCCGACCGGGCTTGCGATTCATATCGACGACGGACGGCTGGCGGCGGTTCTGTTGCCCCGCTCGGGGCTGGGGCACAAACATGGCATCGTGCTGGGGAATCTGGTCGGCCTGATCGACT
>Ga0172373_10007975_pt1 | contig 13545 bp, 19 predicted proteins | sample Lak10m_2_FD_114546 | JGI IMG/M metagenome (GOLD analysis project Ga0172373, IMG submission 114546) | Freshwater microbial communities from Kabuno Bay, South-Kivu, Congo - kab_092012_10m | ecosystem: Environmental > Aquatic > Freshwater > Lake | place: Democratic Republic of the Congo... | reverse complement strand
TTGCCCCGGCAGTGGCGAGGATGGCCCGTGCTGGACGGCACCGTATCCGATGCTCGCTGGACTGATCCTGCGGGCCATATTGTGGGCCTGACTTGGAAGGCCAGCAGAAACTGGGCGGCCTCGTGTCAGGCCGCACAGGTGAGCGGTTGGGTCGTTGATCCGTATTCCACAGCGGCCAATGTGCCGCTCGGGGTGGCCTGAATGAAGTTCGTTTCAGTTACTCGTTGCCCCACAGGGGCGAAAGGTTTGCCTGTTATGTTGCATTGGTCAGAACAAATCGAGGCCTTGGAGGCCGAAAACACTCAACTTCGTGCCCAGGTGTTGTTTCTTGAGGGCCGCACTGCCGTGGAAACCGATCCGTACTACGGCCCCAAGTTTCGCCGGGCAGTGGCCTGTCGCATTCGTCAGTTGAGCCGTGAACTGCAGGCAGATTCCACGCCCGCAGCACACGATCCTGATACGGGCGAAGTGGTGTACAGCCGATGTCTTCGGCCCACAGAGGAGATCGACGCAGACTTGGAGGCGCTGGCATGGTGGCTGGAAGGGCCCAATGTCCAGCTTCCCCTGGACTGGCAAGACGAGTCCTCAGCCCAGGACGGGCCAGATCAGGAGGCGACATGTCCACTATGAGCCGTAAGACACCCCAACAACTCCTGAAAGACTTGGACAGCAGTAATAGGGATGTTCGCTGCGAGGCAGCAGGCCATCGCAACGCCACTCCTGAAGTATTGATGAAAGCGTTGGAAGACGAGAATAGGGATGTTCGCGGCGATGCAGCAGCGAATCCCAGCGCCACCCCCGAAGTTCTCCTAAAGGCGTTGGGAGATGATGATTCGAGGGTTCGCTGCTGGGCATCACTCAATCCCAATGCCACTCCCCAAGTACTCCTGAAGGCAATGAGAGACAAGGATGGGTATGTTTGCGGCAGTGCAGCAGCCAATCGCAACGCCACCCCCGAAGTTCTCCTGAAAGCGATGGAAGATGAGAATGAGTATGTTCGCCGCAATGCAGCACGCAATCTCAACGCCACTCCCGAAGTTCTCTTGAAGGCAATGGGAGACGAGAGTTGGGAGGTTCGCCGCGAGGCAGCACGCAATCGCAACGCCACTCCCGAAGTTCTCCTGAAGCTAATTGGAGACGAGAATGAGTATGTTCGCGGCGGTGCAGCATGGAATCTTGCCTGGAAAGTGTTTTAGACCTCGTATTGGGCCCAATCGTAACAGATTTGCCTGTTTTCTTTCACTCACCCCTGGCCCCAAAGGAGGCCTATTCTCGATGGAAACTTCTACTATTCACATTTCAACCAAGCCCCAAATCTTGCTGGGGTACTTCGATTTACTGATTCACTCCATGCTCAAGGCGGAAAAGCAACTGGGAACCAATCCTGTGTTGTTGCAGGCCCTGATTCAGACTGGATTGCTTCAAGAACAACATCCCGCATTGCTGGAACAACTGGAACAACACGGCACGCCCGATGCCAAGGCGTTTCTCCGCGGCGAAGGAATGTCCGAGGAAAGCGCACGACAGGCCGTGCTGGAGTTCGCTGGCACCGTCGGGGCGATTCACAACATGAGTTGTTCGTTGTCTCTGATGAGGCAAGAGATTGCCCGATTGAACAATCAACCGGCTGAACCGTTGCACACGACCGCGGAGTTTGGTGCTGAAATGATGGCACAAGAACTGGGCATGGACTAAGCAAACTGAATCATTCAAACGCCCCCGATGGGGCGTTATCAGGGCCGAACAGTTGGTGGACTGTTCGGCCTTTTTTGTTTCCCCGTGGGCCAGAACGGGCCAAAAAAAAGCCGGACTTCCAAAGAAGTCCGGCTGACTCGATCCAGAGTCATGGCCGAGCATTGGCATTATATAAGTATACTCTATTCGTTCGCCGGCTCGAAGTAAAACGAATACCTGTGTACGCCGATGGCGTACTTGTCGCAAGCTTGCGCTTACTTGGTGATACTGATGCCACCATTGCGGCCGCGACGGAACTGAATCCGTGAGCCGAAATGCTGGGTCAACATCGCCCGCATCTTGCCTGGAGCAATAGAATACTCCGAGGCAAGTCCGCTGACGGACAGGCGATCTCCGCGAGTAATGCGCTCGAGGATTTCGTTTGCCCTTGACTTGTGATCAGCTGCAGTTGTCGTGTTCATTTACGAATCTTTCTTGAAATGATTGCCAGGTATGCTACAGGCATGCCAAGGATCATTTGTTGCGTGGTGTCATTCTACCAGATATTTTTCAGCCTGTCAAGCTATAATCGTACACGAATACTCCTGGGCCGTACGGGGGCAGTCTGGCGGCCTTCCGCCGTGATAGTATCCGTATGCCCCAACCGGCCAGTATCTGCTTGCGTTCGGGCCCGATATGTTCGGTGTGAAAATAGTGCTTGACAAGCTCATCCATTTGTGGTAAGATACCCGCGTGTCTTATTTCAGGCACACCACACACGCACACAGTCAAGCCAGTCAGGAGCTGGTAACACAATGAAAATGTCGAACATTTCAGAGGCACAACGCCTATTCAATCAACGCCTTGCACAAGCTATCGGTGCCGGCGAGTTTTCGCGCAACGATATCTTGGAACATTGCAACAAGCCAGAGTTTGGTTTGACTCAAGTTCCAAATACATTCTTACACGATGCTCGAGTTTGTGAGCGCGTGGGCTGGGGACTGTATCGCATTACTCCCCCAGCTGTCACTTCGGATTCCAACACCAGCCCAAAGGAGGCTACCATGTCTGCATCGTCTGATTCCAGTTCCACCACTTTTTCACTTGAGTCTGCAGCAATGCTGGGGGCAACAGGAGGAGAACGCGACACCGTTGTTCCGCCTACAATGCCCGAGTATGTGCCGTGGGGTCATTTCGCAGACTTGGAGCGTATCATTCGCTCCAAGATTTTCGCGCCGGTCTACATCACGGGCATGTCCGGCAACGGTAAGACCACGATGGTGGAGCAGATTTGCGCCAAGTTGGGACGAGAGTGCTACCGTGTCAACATTGTGGGCGAAACCGACGAGGACGATTTGCTGGGCGGTTTCCGACTGTACAACGGCAACACCGTGTGGCAGGACGGGCCTGTGGTGAAGGCAATGCGTCAGGGTGCCGTGCTGTTGTTGGACGAGATCGACCTGGGCACTTCCAAGCTCATGTGTCTGCAACCTGTGCTGGAGGGCAAGGGCGTGTACCTGAAGAAAACCAATCAATGGGTCAGGCCCATTGCAGGATTCACCGTGATTGCCACGGCCAATACCAAGGGCAAGGGTTCTGATGACGGGCGTTTCGTGGGCACGAATGTCATGAACGAGGCCATGTTGGATCGTTTCGACTACACCTACAATCAGGTGTACGCGCCCAGGGCAATCGAGCGCAAGATCATCAAGAAGGCCATGACGAAGTTCGAGGTGCCTGATGACGGCGACTTCTCGGACAAGTTGACCAAGTGGAGTGAGCTCATTCGCAAACTGTTTGCCGAAGGATCAATCGACGAGATCATCAGTACGCGCCGTCTTGTGAACATCGTCAAGGCAGTTTCCATGTTCCGAGATCGTGAGAAGGCGATTCGTATGTGCCTGGCACGCTTCGACGACGAGACTTCTACTGCATTCTTCTCGGCCTACACCAAAGTGGACGATACTCTGAATCCTGGCGATTCTGAAGTTCCCGACACAGCCAAAGTTCCCGACACAACCAACTGAAACGAAAGGAAACCAAAATGCCTATTGATTACGAAGATTTGTACCTTGTTGAGCTGTCCTCTGACGAGTCCCAGTACGACACGGACGAACACGATGCCGGAGACGAGAACTACTACGGCCACGACCTGGACGACGATTTGCCTGTCGATCCTGGCGAAGATTGGGACAACGAGGACGCCGAGGATGCCGAAACAGTCGAAGGCGATGACGACGACGACAGCTTCGACGACGACGACGACGACAGCTTCGACGACGACGATTCGTTCGACGACAGCCGGCCGGATGTGATGGAAACCAGTCAGTATCGTGAGGACGAACGAGGCTTCCGATACACGACAAACGAATACATCGAAGAACTGGATTCTGCCTGGGATCGAGACGAATCAGATTTCGAGCGCATCGCAAGAGGAGACTGAAATGGCAACATACGGTTCATTTTTTGGCTATGTGTTTCTTACCACAGTTTGCCTTTTTGCGGCTACACTGGTTTTCGTGTTGTGTACTATTCTTGAAAGGAAATCTCGATGAAAGACGCCTCGGTAACAGACAATCCGGCTACTGAAAAAATGAGATCCGTCATCGTTCTGAGCGACGGTACGACCTGGGACTACACCAGCAACTGTGAAACATTCACGGTGCCGGTCAGTTGGGACTCGGCCGAAGTGGAAGAGTTTTTGTATCAGTATCGCCGCAAAGGAAATGTTGAATGATGCAGGATGTCATGGTGCTTTGCGCCATGTTGTTGATCTGCTCGCTCTGTATTTGGGCAGCCAACACAGATAAGAAATGACACCAGGGATCGTGGCGGAATGGCATACGCAGCAGATTTAAAATCTGCCAGCTTTACAGCTTTGTGGGTTCGAGTCCCACCGATCCTATTCGCCTCCATAACTCAATGGCAGAGTAGCTGACTTTTAATCAGTAAGTTGCAGGTTCGAGTCCTGCTGGAGGCATTATGTCAATGGAAACCAAAGCGATAAACATTTCTATTTGTTCGTGTGATCCGATAGAAGCAGCCCGAATAGTGGAGGCAGAAATCAGCCGTTGTGGTGGAGAAGTAGTACGAACCATTCACTGGCAATATATGCCTGAAGTGATGAAACACACAGACGCGGTGATTCAGGCCAAGATAACTGTTCCTCATCTGATCTTGCCCCGGCGGGCCCATATGGGAGCCTGGATAGGTAAACTCAACGCCAGGATTCCCGGCATCTGTTGGTATACTTGGAACAACGGTTCGAGCTCGACCACAACGAGTTCATAGTTGCAACGGATTCGTTCCTAGCCCGTGTTCGTCACGGACAGCAACAATGACGCCCCAAATCGGGGCGTTATTTTTTTTCACGCCGTGATAGTATTTGTGCAGGCGCAAAACGAGCCAAATATGCCTATTTGTCAAATACGCTTGACAAGCTGATGTATTTGTGGTAGCATATGCGTACCATGTCCAAAGAACATACCTACAGTAGCTTTACACCAGCTGACTCCAAGCAATCTAAAAACTTGCTTGCTCGCCTTCTTTCCTCCGAAGGGATTGATGTGGTTCACGACTCCAAGGCTGCTACTGCGGCCTTCGATGTGAAGAACCGTCAACTCATTCTGCCAGCATGGGAATCCATGTCTAATGAGTTGTACGATATGTTTGTCGGCCACGAGGTTGGTCATGCGCTGTTCACTCCTTACGATGCCAAAAAGGAAGAATCCAGCAACCACCAAGGCGATTGGTGTGCAACTGCCCAAGAAATCGGAGGCGACAACTACGGGCATGTTGCTCAACAGTATCTCAACATCATCGAAGATGCCAGAATCGAACGCATGATGAAGGACAAGTTTCCTGGCCTTCGCCGTGACTTTGTTGTTGCCTACAACAGCCTGTTGGAGAAAGATTTTTTCCAGCTGAAGAACAATCCTGCCATGACTCGGTTGTTTGTGGATCGAGCCAACTTGCATTTCAAGATTGGTGTTTCCGGCCAGCGAGATCTGAACATTCAGTTCTCTGAACGAGAGCAAGTCCTGATCAATCGCATGGCATCTACCCAAACATGGGAGGAAGTTGTTCAGCTCACACGAGATGTGTTTGAGTACGAACGAGAAGAAATGGAGAAGCGCTCCAAAGAGTCCAAAGAGTTGCCTGAAAGTCAAAAATCCATGGTTTCTTCGAGCAAAGAAGGTATGGAATCGGAGACTGAAAAGCTGCTCGAGTCTGCCAAAAACCAAGTCAAAACTTTGGAGAATGTCAGCACCTCTTGGATTATGCCCAAGCCTGATCTCGATGAAATGATTATTACTGCAGCTGAAGTTCAAGAGCTGATCGACAACAATACCAAGCTCCATTGCACTACTCGCGGTTATGCAGACTTTGTTGCGTATTACCAGCAGTGCATGGAAACTCTTGCAAAGCACTATTTGGAACAGAACAAACGATCTGTTGCTGTGTTGGTCAAACAGTTTGAGATGAAGAAGGCTGCAAGTTTGCATAAACGGCAGTTGACTGCCAAATCAGGTCGTTTGGATTTGGACAAGATCATCCAGTATCGCTTCAATGATGATTTGTTTGCGAAAAATCTGATTCTCCGAAAAGGAAAGAATCACGGCTTCGTTCTGTTTGTGGATTGGTCATCGTCTATGCACAGCGTGATCCAAGATGTGATTCGCCATGCGTTTATGATTGCCCAGTTCTGTAAGCAATGCAACATTCCGTTTGTGGTTTATGCGTTCTCGGATCGAATGCCCAAATGGGAGCTTAATATTGGTCGAAAACTGATTGCAAACGGCCAAACTATTAAACCAAACACAAGCACAGATCCGTTTGCATCACAGAATGATTCTTCCGAGAAAAGTGTTTGGTTTTGGCCAACTAACTTGCTTGAAAATGCCAAGCAGGATCAGCGTCGCGCTGAAGTTAGTCAAATGAATCTGATTGAAGTTTGTTCTTCTAAAATGAACAATGCTGAAATGATCAGGGCGTATGCCAACATGCTGCGAGCCATCAAAGAAGAAGTGAAAAACACCATTTTTACTCGTCATACAGGCCAAAATCGCAGAGTCGATGGTGTTGAACTTCCTGCAATGCCTGCTGCTGTGCAGCGAATAATGCCCGCCCACGCTTGGGGGCCTGATTTCTACAATATGTGCAGGGCTATTGATGTGAACGGACTTGGATTGGGAGGAACTCCTCTTGACGAAACAGTTTGGGCCGCAAATGATGTTGTGTCCAGGTTCCAAAAGGAAAACAATGTGGAAGTGATGAATACCATTTTCTTGTCTGACGGCCAGGGTTCTCAAATCTTCCGCTCTAGATACGATTTGACTAATAGCTGGAATCAGATCGCGGACAAAGTTTCATCTGCTTGCCTGCTTAAGACTGGCAAGTGCGTCTATGATGTCAACAAAATCATTGATCCTTCTGTCTATCTGATGCGCGGAGAAGGATCGTATTCGTTCACATTCCGTGCTCTTATTCAACTCCACAGGATCATGACTGGTGCCAAAACTATTGGAATCTTTGTGGCACCCGCATCCCGCAGAGGAGTGTATTATGGTGAGCATTCTATTGCCGACATGTTGGGCATGGAAGAATCTGTCAAGAACGAAAAGAACGAAGAAGTCGGCAGAGATTTCATGACAGACAAGGAGTATGACGAATACGAGAAACAGCTGGAAGCTGCTTCAAAGATGTTTGAACAAGAGTTGGATTCGCTTTCGTCAAAGAAGAACTCAAATGCCTATCTTTGGAAGAAAGAAGGATACATTTCTATCCGTGGTGTTGGCAACAGCCGAATCAAGGGCATTCTTCGTCACGGCGGTGGAGAGTTCACCGTACATAGTGTTTCTCAACAGGCCAAACTGCAAGTCATTTCTCCGTATGATGTGCTGTACTGCATTCGTAGTGATTCGCTCGCAAAAACAGACGATCAGCGCCTTGACAAAGTGGCATCAGGTTCAACTGTTACCGAGATTCGCAAGGCATTCTCGGCGCAAATGAAGGCATCTTCCATGAACAAAACGCTTCTCGTCAAGATCGCTGACTCCATTTCAGGCGAAATCTGAATCTTCAAGAGGAACCCACCAATGAGCAGCACCAAGACGATGATCCTGATTCAGGTCAATGGAACCGTGAGCCCTGACCAACTATTGAAGAGTCACCTAAAGAGCCGTGTACGGGTACTGTATTGGGAAATCTTACCAATGAGCAGCCCCAAGACGATGATCCTGATTCAGGTCAATGGAACCGTGAGCCCTGACCAACTATTGAAGAGTCACCTAAAGAGCCTTGTACGGGTACTGTATTGGGAAATCTTCCACAACAACCGCAAGAGCAGCAAGGTGAGTGAGAAGGAATCCTCTGCCGCACCGAAGGGCAAGACCAAGCCGAAGCGGAAGACCCCACCAAAGGGAAAGACGCTTTATTTCATCGGCGAAATCTGAATCTTCAAGAGGAACAAACAATGAGAGATTTCCACAACATTGAGCTCGTCTTGAAGTTCAAGTGTAGTTCTATTTCCGAGGCAAATCATATGGCAAAACAGGCCATGGAAGATCTTGGAAACACAAACGAAACGCCGTTGTTCAAGGAGGCGGAGCTTTGGATAGACATGGTGAAAGTCCAAACCACCTCCTTGAATACGGCGGAAACAATAGGCTTGACAGGGCCTAAAGTTTCTGATATAATGCAAACATGAAACGACACATCGACCGTATTGATATCGAGGCAGAGCGTGAGGCACATTTTGTTGCACTACACGCCCGCACCATCACCAAACCGTGGGGCTACAACAAAAAGACCCATGTCAATCGTGCGGCGCGTCGTGCCGCTGATGCCTGGATTGAATGTCGTACCATTCCGCAACACTACTCTCGGAGTTTCTAATGACTCGCCTGTGTCAAGATTGTGAAACCGTTATTCCTGCTGCCCGTCTTGAGGCAGTTCCGCACACCAAGACTTGTGTAAGATGTTCACGGGAAAAAGCCTATGTTGGATTCATGGACTGGCATCACAAGACTGCACCTGAAATCGTGCTGATCTGTCCTGACAACAAAGAGGCCGTGCGACGAGCTCGCGCCATCAACGAAAGACGCCGATGAAAACGGATTCTGTATTGTCAAACACCGAAATCATCGTCATTACAGGCTCTGTTGCGTTGATTACTGGCCTGATATCGACCGTACTGATTCTTTTCGCGGAAAAGAAATGGAACATATTGAATCTCAAACAACAGAAAAAAACTCTCAAATGACAGCCTGTTTGTTGTTATCTGGCTTGGTGGCAAGTTTTCTTGTCATGGGATGGTTGATCTGTCGTAGCCATGGACTGGACGACTAAACGGTACAAACTATGAACACCAAGCTAGAAGATAGCCTCGTACAAGACTTTCCTGATATTTTCCGTGATTGGCAGGGCGATCCCGCACAGACTTGCATGGCCTGGGGCGTTGAGTGTCCTGCGGCATGGGAACCTGCGATCCGTGCCGCGTGTCAAGAGATAACGGCACAGGTGCGGCGTGTGAACTCGCAATATCCCACGCTGGAATTCTGTGTGATTGCAGATCAAGTCAAAGAGAAGTTTGGCACTCTGCGTTTCTACTGGCACTCTGAATGGGCCAACTTCCCTCAGGCGGTGCTGCCCGAACACCAGGAGGCGATGCACCAGGCGCATCATTGTATTGACGGCGCAGTGGCTGTCGCAGAGCGAATCACTTCACTTGTGTGTGGAGATTGCGGCACTCCGAACTCGCGTCCTGCGATTCCCCAGGCCTGGGGTAATTGTTGTGTTGCTTGCGATACCCTGCGGCGCGCAGACACCAAGCGCCGCATACAAGAACTGGATCAGCATGTTGCGGAGCGCCATGTTGAAAAAGAATAAGCAGACCACGGCATCAAAGTTTTTCGGAAACGGCCAAAATAGTGATAGTATCTAGTTATCGGACACACATATATGCAAACACAAAAACCTCAATGCAGCGAATCTCAAGCCTTTACAGAACATCACATGAAGATAGTGGTGCTGTTTATTGTAACATTACTCATTTTGTTGGGCTGTATTTGGACAATTCAAGACCGATTTCACGAGCTCAATAAACGCATTTCTGATCTAGAAACTAGACTTTTGCTGATGGAAACCAAATCAAAATGACTTCAACCTCTGAACACAACTGCAACCCACTTTATCGTCAAAACAGCGACAACTCTGTTCAATCTTGGAAGATTGAAGTAGTCAAAGTGGACGACAATAGTTCTATTATTCGCAAACACTTTGGCCGACTAAACGGCAAGATTCAAATAACTGAAGATGTCATTTCGTCAGGCAAAAACATTGGTCGAGCCAACTCGACCACTCCGCATACACAAGCTATTGCTGAGGCGAGAAGTCAATGGGAAAAGAAACTCAAACAGGGCTACTCCATGTCTGTTGCCACAGCAAAGGTAAAACAAGTAGTTAGCCAGTATGTTGCAGGTGGAGTGGAACCTATGTTGGCACATAAGTGGCGAGATCACTCTGCCAAGATCAAGTATCCAGCCTGGACTCAACCTAAACTGGACGGGATTCGTTGCATTGCCGTCATTCATCAGGGCAAATGCACGCTTTGGTCTAGAACAAGAAAACAAATCGTGAGCGTGCCTCACATTGAAAATCAGTTGGCCAATCAGTTTCATGACTCGTATCGTGTTGTATTAGACGGCGAGCTGTATAATCATGAAATGAAAGATCAGTTTGAGCGAATCGTGTCGCTCGTTCGTAAAGAAGAAGTCCGGCCCGAGTCTGTGGCAATACAATATCATGTATACGACATGATTGAGAACGGAACAGACTCCAAACTTGCTTTGTTTTCTGAACGATTGAAATGGATCACTGCCCAATCTGCCCGTTTCGGGCCCAGTATACGACTGGTTCCTACTGTTCAAGTATCAGATGTGGAACAAGTGATTGAGGCATTTGGCCAGTATCGGCAAGACGGATACGAAGGAGCAATGTGTCGTGCTGATACCGTTTACGAAAACGGCCGATCTTACGGTCTGCAAAAGATCAAAGAGTTTGATGATGCAGAATACGAAATCATCGGAGTCGAGCCAGGTAGAGGCAGAATGAGCGAATGTGCTGTATTCGTTTGTCGTGCCGATACTGGCGAGTTCAAATGTAAAATGGAAGGATCATTGGATAGCCTAAAGAGTTATCTTTCAGATCCCACACAAGTGATCGGCAAACAACTTACGGTGCGATATCAAGGCCTAACCAATGGTGGTTTGCCTCGATTCCCTGTAGGAGTTGCCGTAAGGAACTATGAATGAACCGTTCATTCATTTGTTGATAGTATGTTACGAAACCCAAAGAAAAGAAAGCCAATGAAAACAAAGTCAATGAAAACAAAAACAATGAAAACAAAACCAAAACAATATGATTACTACTTCTTATTCAAGAAAGGAAATTACTTTGAGGTAAGCCACACCCTAGAAGATAAGTTCCCAAAGCACTTTACGGGATCTGGTACATCCCTTTGGGATGGTGCTTTCGATGTAAGTTTTAGCTGTTCAGCTGAACAGGCACAGAAGATTACCCAATACATCAAACGAACCTTTAATTGTAAAGCAACCCGTAAACGATACTGAAAGAAAAGAAAGCCAATGAAAACAAAGTCAATGAAAACAAAAACAATGAAAACAAAGTCAATGAAAACAAAAACAAAAAAGTCGAAGAAATATTATTACTCCTTTTTATTCAAGAAAGGAGATTACATGGATGTAAGCTCAACTCTAGAAAATAAGTTTCCAAAGGACTTTATGGGATCTGGTACATGCCCCCTGAATGGCGTACTTTGGGATGGCGCTTATGATGTAGGTTTCTTATGTTCCGCAGAACAGGCACAAAAGATTACTCAATACATCAAACGAAACTTTCCTTGGACAGCAACCCGCCTCAGAGGTGACCGATCCTCTTACTGAAAGAAAACAAAATGATAAACTCATTTGAAATGGTAGACCAAATTGGCTTAATTTTGAAAGAAAATCCGAACGGACAATTTCAAGACAAAATCAAAGATTTATACTTTTTAGGATCGTATCTGACTTATTGTTATGAAGCAGATGTCGAAACTCATATGCAAATCTTTGCTCCATTGTACGACGATTATCAATCTTCATGGGAATCAGTGAATACCGAAGAACAATTCGATTCTATTATGGATTTGTTGCAAGAGTATCGCAAACAAATAACTGAAACCAATGCAGAACTAGATGTTCGTGCTGCAGAATTTGCTGAAGATTGTTTGGGCCGAGTTTCAAAATAAGGCTTGACTCAGATTCCAGTCATACATATAATGTGAGTGAAAATTCAATTACATCTATGCTGGAAAAAACAAAATACTGGATGGATCAGTCTAATCTTCACAACGGAAGAAACGATCATTATTACAGTAATTTGTGTTACAGTAAGGCTCATGAATTGGCAGAACGACTTCTGTCAATGCACATTTCTCAAATCACTTTCTTGAGCTCTGATGAGCTGGAGTTCTTGGAAGAAATACTAGGTAAGGATATATGAATACAACAATGAACACTCAGCCTGCACCGATAACTAATGTGGTTTTCGATTTCGCAACGCTGCTTCCCCATCAAAAAGACTTCATGTTATGGCTTTACACTCAAGTGTATAATGCTGAAACAGGTCTATGGTTAAACGGCAATACTTCGCCAACAATCGAGTTTACTCGTTCTTGGATTCGATCTATGTGTCGCACATTCGGGTACTCCGGCACGATTCATTGGCTAGTGCGTAAGCGATTTGGTCGAAGAACACAACGAGGAACATATCAGATTCCTGAACTGACGCAAATTCATACTATGTTACAGACTGGCCAAATTACTCAGACCAGCGTAACTACTCGTAAGAATCATACTGTTCAGATTTGGACTCCAAAGAAAGGATAATCATGCCAAGACCAAATACCATTGAGGTATTTCTCAATGAAGATCATGGCCACAGATTATGGATTTGGACTCCTAATCTTACCGAACAAGAGTTTTTGCTGTGGTGGGGAGATCAAACCGATTCTGACATGATTGGCTATTTCTTTGATATCCGGCGATTACCTGGAGATATTGTGCCGTATCGCGAGCGTAAGACTGGCGCTAAAAAAGAAGGAGTCTTGCAACGAGAACCCGGCGATCCTGCAAACTATACTCCGTACTACTATGCCCATATCAACGATGTAGACGATTCGTATATTGAAATTGATCGTCAGCGATACAATAGACGATGGACTAATCGTTATTGGAAAGAACAATGGACAACATGGCATCATCAACGAAACGAAAGAACACAAAATGAGCGCGTTAAAGACAAAGTTCGTTGAGTGGTCATTCATTTGTGTTATTTTTGTGGTATTGTTGGCAATGGCATTTGGCTTGTCCATTGTGTCATTGGTGATAGTAAATTTTTTATTAGAGAATCTGGGTATTTTCTGGATGGCAACAGGCCTATCGGTTATGTTTGCACTCCGAATAATTTACACCATACTTCCCAGCTCAAAATAAGTCAATGACTTCAATTCCAAACGAGTTCAATGTAGCCGAATCATTTGCCTCAATGGCAGATTACGATGCTGTTGTTAAGATTTTTAATCAACATCGTGCTGTGTTTCCTCATGTTCGTACAGATTATATTCGACGAATGATTCAATCCAATAGATGCTTTTTTCGAAACGGTGTTGTAATTACTTTTGTTAATTATGCTAGACGAAACAAGATTGGAAACATTACAGCTCCCAGGGGATCTATTTGTATCAAACAAATTGTGGCACAGAATCCAGGAAACGGAAATACTGCAATAGAATTAAACAACTTTCTTTCT
>Ga0172373_10007974_pt1 | contig 13545 bp, 12 predicted proteins | sample Lak10m_2_FD_114546 | JGI IMG/M metagenome (GOLD analysis project Ga0172373, IMG submission 114546) | Freshwater microbial communities from Kabuno Bay, South-Kivu, Congo - kab_092012_10m | ecosystem: Environmental > Aquatic > Freshwater > Lake | place: Democratic Republic of the Congo... | reverse complement strand
TCGGGTTCAGTTTGGTGTATCCCTTTTGGGGAAGTGACAATATAGCCTGCAATTCTCAGTTGAATGGGGGACATCTCTAAAGCGCAGATCATCACGTTGGTGTCTCCATCTGCTCCTGCATGCACGGTTCCACGCAACTTGCCCCATATAACGACATCACCTGTGGCAACAACTTCCGCGCCGGGATTTACATCCCCAAAAATAACAACATGCCCTTTAATATCCACACGTTGACCCGACCTTAAAGTGCGTCGCACGATTAATCCCTTTGACAGCGCGTTTTGGGAATTCGGTTTGGTACTCACAAAATTTAAAGAATTGAGTAAGTCTAAAAACGGCAACTGGTTACTTTCATTAGTTTTTATGTCGAGTTCATGTGCAGAACCAATGCTGATTTGGTTGGTACTGACCACTGCCCACAGGGTTAGGGTGCGCCGTTCTAATAAATCAACCAACTCTTTCATCTCTACTGTGGCTACAGATCGCGAACCTAAGTTGACGGTAACGGGAGAATTTTTGAAGAAAGACTCGTTCGCATCAATCTCTTGGGTAAGTGCTTCTGCTACCTTAAGCCAAACTTCGTTTTCGTCTAGCCCAATCAGCAATCCGTTCTCAATACCTTTGATAGTTACAAGTGCATTTGCCATAGATAATTTTCACTGCCGATCGAGATTCAATACCTTAACTATACGTGAATGTGTAAATATGCGCTATATCATCTCTCAGTAATGATACGACCAAGTTGTACAATTGGTAAAATGAGAAATAGCGCGGTAAGGAAACGAGGGATAGTGGAATTGGTTTGTTGCGTGTAGCGCAAAATCCACTGCCCAATACTGTGTACTCCATACGTCAACCAAATGATTTGGATGCCAAGTAGGGGAATCATGTAGGTGGTCTCATTCGGTCCAAAGTACATCAAGCCGAAGACGAAGAAGCTGCCATAACCAAACAGCAACATGGTACTCAGGGGGGGGTGCCAACGTGAAAACCGTGCAATTCCAAAGAGGCTAATGATTGCCCCAACGACCGTATATTGGTTGGCTACTTCGCGCATTAACATGATCCAACGGTCGGTGTTGCGCCAACCACTGAGTATCAAATAGGGTGGGGCAATACTACCATCCAGCAGGAGCTGGGCGAGGTGGAAACTCCACTCATTTGAAATGTACACTCGGTAGAACAGTACACCACCGTAGAAGGTCATCACCCCATAGACGACCCATTGCCAGAAGGGTAAATGAATGCGTGAAAGCCATAAGCCGATCAGTAATGCCGGAGCATACAAGCTGAAAAGCGGGTCGTTAAACACTCCCAAAAGATAGAGCACCAGTACAGCATACTGATGTCGCTGGCTAATTTCTTTGGCGGGGGGGTCTTCGGGGCGCGGATTCGTTTTGCGCAGGGCAATCATCAGCATGTAAATGAGCCATGCTCCCAGTAAGTTGCTAATTCTGGTACTGCGCACACTCTCATTTAGAATAACCACCAAGACAACAGTCAAGGTCACGCCGATTATTGCGGCGTAGTATAGGGCGCGATTGCTGATAAAGAGGAAAATGATGATGGCTACCCCAAACGCGAAGACCAAAACATAACCCACGCTTAAACTATCAATGCTCAAGTTTCCGCTTGCTTGTGCCCACGAAGCGGGGCTAAGCGCAAACGTAAGCCCACCTACGATGCATAAAAGCTGCCCAAGAGCGCGTAAACTTGCGGTCACGCCAATTACGGCGATGCTCATCGCCCCTGCGCGAAGCAACGGCGCATGCCCTAACAACGTAAAAAGCAACAAGGCAATCATTCCACTCAAAAGGGGTGGAATCCAGTAGCGCATTTGTTCCGATAGTTGGGGTTTGGAAAGAGAAGTTAGCATGTGATTTATTGGCGTTCTGCCTGTAGGCGGAAGTAAGATTCAAGAACTTTTACAACAATTGGCAACGCCACCGCAGAACCTTCCCCACCGTTGTAAGCAAAGGCAATCACTACAATTTCGGGATTATCATACGGCGCATACCCGGTGAACCACGCATGGGAGGGCCAATTACCCGGCACACATAACCCCAATGGACGCGCAATGTCATCACAATATTCAGCTGTTCCAGTCTTACCTGCTACGTCAACATAAGAGAGATTTGCTTTTTGTGCTGTTCCGATGGTGACAGTTGCCCGCATGCCTTCGCGCACGATTTCTAAATTCTCTGCCGACATGAAAGGCGGTTGATAGTCGGGTTCAAAGCGGTTCTCATCACACAGGCTACCGTTGAACGTGTAGTTGGCGGGAATGTGCACCTTGTAGGTCATGGGTGCGTTGATGAATGGATCGACATTGACATCCACCGTACTGCGATAGCCTATTGGATCACAGCGTGCTGGGTCATAAAATTCGCTGTTGGGCTCGCAAGTACAAGCTAGGCTAGTGGGTCCGCGCATAATCATATCTTCCAACAATAACAGCGTTAACTCTTCATTCGGTTGGAGTTCATCCAGATTCAGGTGGCGCAACACCTTTGGCACGAATGGGCGTGCAACGCCACTTTCGGCATCCAGTACATCACGAATCAGGGTGGGTTGATAGAGAATCCCATTGTTAACAATGGCGGCGGTGGCAAACAATAATTGTAATGGGGTGACGGTGACATAACCTTGACCAAACGCTGCGTTATAAGTGTCCCCCGTTGACCAGTTTTCGCCATAGGTACGGCGTTTCCAATCGGGGTCTGGCATGCGCCCAGACAATTCAGAAGGTAGCTCAATCCCTAATTCAGAGCCAATCCCAAAAGCTGTTGCGTAGCGGAATAAATTGATAATGCCCAATCCACCGGGTTTAATGGTCAGAGGGGAGACATTGTTGTTTCCTCCTCCCACTTGATAGAAATACACATCGCAACTTTGCGCAATCCCACCAATCATATCGACTGCGCCGTGTCCTGTCCGTAGCCAACACACAAACGTCTGAGAGGCGGCGGGATCGTTGGGAGCATAGCGATTTTCTAGCACTAAGTCACCCTCATCGAGGAGGGTGGTTTGAGGGGCGATGATCTTTTCCTCCAAGACTGCTGCCCCCGTCAGTAATTTCCACACCGAGCCAGGTGGATAGAGGGAACGGATAGTCTGATTGACCAACGGGCGAAGCGGATCGCTTGCCACTTCCTGATAATATAAGAAGTCAATGGCACGCGAGAAGCGCGTGTTATCATAGGAGGGAACACTTGCCAAAGCGAGAATTTCGCCCGTGCGCGGATCCATCGCGATTGCCACGCCTTGTTGAGTGCGGATGCGTCCTTGAGTGGTGTTGACGAATGTGAGTTGGTCAATGATGGCTTGTTCGGTCGCGGTTTGCAAATCCACATCAATGGTCAGGCGGAGGTTTTCACCAGGCACTGGTTCAATCCGTTCAAGCACCTGAATCTCTTGTCCCACCACATCAACCTCACGCAGGATAGAACCGCGTTGCCCATCTAATTCGGTTTGCAAAGAGAACTCTAACCCGTCATAGCCCGTGCGTTCAAAGCGCGGATCAAACCCTAGCTCTCTTAACGCATCCGATTCTTCTTGACTGACAGGACCCATGTAGCCAATGATGTGCGCAGTCAACGACCCTGTCGGATATTCCCTCACCGCCACCGTGCTGACATCGACCCCCGGCATGAAAATTTTGTCCTCAAGAATTTGTTGTGCGACGTTAAGCGGGACATCAATGGCAACGGCAACGGGCACAAAGGGCTGAACACCCTCACCGTCTGCCACTAACTCTTCGATGCTCCGCAGGTTGCTGTTGGATGCAATACGAATTGCAGCGGTTGGGGGCACATCTGTTAAAGCTGAGATGCGATTGAAAATTTCTAGCTCCGCTTGAGGATCATCGGGTAGGTTTGCCGGCACAATCGTGATGTTGTAAGCCGGCACGTTGATGGCAAGGGGACGGTCATGGCGATCAAAGATTACCCCACGTGGTGCTGCAATGGGCAATTGGTTGAGGCGGTTATCGTCTGCAGCGATTTCAAATTGGTCAAACCGAACCACCTGATATTGGTAAAGCTGAATGGCATATATAAGGAAGATGGCGACTACCGCACCCTGAAACACGTGAAGTCGCCATGGTTGCAACGGGTTGTCACGGTTCATGATTTATCTCGGTGAACTCACTGAAGGAGGGGTTAAGCGAATCTGTAACATGCGCACCATTGGATAGGCAACGAGTGATAAAGCGAGGTTATAGATCAATGTGACCATTAACATACTGATAAAGGCTCGATTGAGTTGTGTTGCAAAACCGATTAGCACCCCCACAGCAATCAGAGTTAACTCTTTCAGCAGAGTTGTTGCCACAACGCTCATGAACATTCGTAACCAATCTGGTAAGCGCACTGCATTCGTTAGGCGATCCAGCAAAAATGCCATGATGATGTACGCTAGTGACGTGCTTCCTAGTGGATAAAGGCTCAATAAGTCTTGAAGCATTCCCCCAACAAACGCCCAGATGATGTTCTCTTGGAGCGTTGTCCCAACCATCCAAATCGAGATAATCACCAATACAACATCTGCACCACCTCCTTGTATGCGTACATGTGGGATGACGCTAGAGTTGAAGAGCGCGGCGAACATCAGTAACACTATTGCAAGACTGAATGAACGTCCCATTTAATTCGTTCCTTCTGCCTCTTCAAATACGTTGAGGTCAACTGGTTCAAAACTGGTAATGACCAAGACAAATTCCAGAGTATCGAAGTCGATCAAGCTACGCACTTGTGCCTCTTGAAACAGTTCAAATTGGAATTGGCGCACGCTGTTTACTTGCCCAATGGCGATGTCGGCAGGGAAGTTACCCCCCACCCCAGAGGTGATAATCAAGTCCCCTTCGTTCAATTCTGCATCGAGAGGAATAAACGTGAGGAGGAGGCTACCAGACAATTGTCCGATGATGCTTCCTTCTACACGGCTATTTTGCACACGGACACTTACGGCACTGGTCGGGTCTGTGATGAGCAACACGCGAGAGAAGGTGGAAGCAACATTGACGACCCGCCCAACTAATCCTTGTCCCGTTACGACAGGCATTCCATTGGTCACTCCATCTCGCGAACCACGATTGATGACGATGGAGCGGCGTTGCCCACTTTGATCGACCCCGATCACATCTGCCGTCAAAAACTGTTGGCTCGTTCGGCTATCTCGATAATCTAGCAACTCTGTGAGACGTTTGTAATCGTTTTCGATTTCTCGAAGCTCCACCAATTCTGTTTGAAAGCGGGCTAATGCTTCCTCAAGGGCAGCGTTGCGTGCACGCAAATTACGCAATTGTGCAAAATCCGTGATGCCCTCGCTACTACTGATGGCAATCTGGTTGAGAAATCCATTTACCCACAACAAGGGAAGCCCGACGAGATTTTCAATAGGAGACAAAAAACCAACTGAACTGAGCGCAATAAGTAAGCCACAAATGGTAATGGAAACGATGAAGAGCAAAATTTTATTGGAGTACCAACGCCTTCTTATCATGGTGGCACAACTTAGTGCTTGGTGCTACCGCGTTCGATGCCAACTAAGAGACGACGCAGGTTGTTGTAGTCTTCTAAGATGCGCCCAGCTCCTCGCGCAACACAGGTCATGGCATCATCCGCCACGTATGCACGAATGTTGACCTCCTGCTGAATGCGCTGAGCGAGTCCCTTTAGTTGTCCTCCACCACCTGCAAGACAAATCCCACTTTCCATCAGATCACCAATTAACTCGGGGGGCGTTTCATCTAGTGCATCTTTGACCGTATCGATCAGAATGTCAACCGAACCACTCAACGCTTCTCGAATTTCAATCGAACTGACTTCAACTGCGTAAGGTAGCCCTGTAACAAGATTGCGTCCCTTGACAGTGACAGTGCGCTCTTGAGGGAGGGGGAATGCAGAACCGATTTCGATTTTGACCCGCTCGGCGGTGGGTTCACCAATCAAGAGGTTGTGTTTGGTGCGCATGTATTGAACAATGTCCTCATCCATTTCATCCCCCGCCACACGAATAGAACGACTGATGACGATGCCTCCCAGCGAAAAGATGGCAACTTCTGTCGTGCCGCCTCCAATGTCCATAATCATGCTACCCCGTGTCTCTTGTACTGGTAGCCCCGCACCAATGGCGGCGGCAACGGGTTCTTCGACTAGGTAAACCTCCCGCGCTCCCGCGCTGAGCGTCGCTTCATATACGGCACGTTTTTCTACTTCGGTTACACCGCTTGGAATGCCAACCACGACGCGGGGACGTGGGATGGGTACCCAGGTTTGTTCGTGCGCTTTGTTGATAAGGTGATGCAACATCGCATAGGTTACATCAAACTCACTAATTACCCCATCTCGCAACGGGCGCACAATTAAAATAGCCTTCGGGTTTTTGCTCCACATTTCTTTGGCACGCGAACCAACTTCAATTGGTTGATTGGTTTTTTTCTCAATAGCAACAAAGGAGGGTTCATTGATGACAATTCCTTTGCCACGCACACTGACCAATGTATTGGCGGTTCCAAGATCAATGCCAATGTCTAAAGAGAATAGCCCAAAAACGTAATCTAATGGTCCTAGCACGTAAGGCTCCTAACGGTTTCAGCATAAGGGGGCATTATAACATGAACTGTGCCATTCATTTCACCCTGTATGTGCTCAAATTCCATCGTATTGTGGGTGCTTCTGACCCACTTTTGTTCATAAATGGGATTTTAATTGTTCCTCAATGATGCGCAAAACTGCTACGGGGGCTTCATTGATAAAAAAATGCCCACCTTCGATGAGGTGCAGCTCACTTGTTTGACTGGTTTGATCCTTCCAACCTAGCAAGCGGTCATGAGTAGCATGTCGATCGTGCTTCCCAACCAAAATATCAATTGGGAGGTCTAACCTTGCTTCTGGTTGATAAACATAATGATCTAGCATATAGAAGTCAGCACGCAAAATTGGAACGAACAGGGTACGCAAGTCTGCACTTTGCTTGAGCGCAGACGGAACGCCATTGTAACGCACTTCTAGCTCTTCAAGAAAAAGATCATTGTCCAAAATATCAGAGATGGCGGAAAGCGGACGCTCCATTTGTGGAGGGGTATAGGCGGCGACAAAAAGCCTAAGCGGCATACTCAGTTTGCGACGGCGCACTTCTCGCGCGACCTCAAACGCGATCATCGCCCCCATACTGTGTCCGTAGAAAGCATACGGCAGGTTCATCTCATTTTGCTCAAGGGCATCAACAAACTCTTTCGCCAAGTCTTGAAGCGTTTTAGGAATTGCTTCGCGCATTCGTGCTTCACGCCCCGGCAACCTAATGGGGCTAATTTGTAACGTGTGATGTTTGAGTAGGCTCTGCCATCCACGATAAATGGAAGTTCCTCCCCCAGCATACGGAAAACAATATAGCCGAAGTTGAGGGGTACTGCTAGAGGGTTGGTGTTGAAACCATGACATAGGATTCATAAAACGTCTTCTTACAAAGTTGAATTGGTTTATCAGAAACATTTATTGCAAACTATATCATATCGTGTTATATTTATTTAGCTGTTTTATGCTTGCAATTAATCAACAAAAGGAGCTAATAAAATGGAAAAACTTGAATACTTAGAGATAATGACTAATGGGTTGCCAAAAGTCAAAGATTTACCCAAACATATTGTTATCGTAGGGGCAGGGATTGCTGGCTTGATGGCAGGTTATCTGCTCAAAAAAGCGGGTCACACCGTCACCATCCTAGAAGCACAAAATCGCTTGGGTGGGCGCATCCTCACCTATAGAGGTTTTGCTGGTGAAATGTACGGTGAATTTGGCGCGATGCGATTCCCACGTCAGCACGAACTCGCAACTTATCTCATCAACGAGATGTTCCAACTAGAAACTAAACCCTTCCCCATGTATGATGAAGACACCTTCATTTGTATGCAGGGACGTTCGGTTCGTCGAAGCCAATTCACTCCGGATACGTTTAACTATCAGATTGCCGACCATGAACGCGGAAAGACCCCACAGGAAATTCTGCGCGCGGTTGTCCAACCGTTGATTGACATCATGGACGGAGAGGATAAAGATGCTGCATGGGAGAAGTTGCTCAAGGAGTATGACCGCTATTCTCTCATTCAGTTTTTCACCGAGCGCGGGCTTAGCGACGGCGCACTTTCAATGTTGGGACCGCTACTGAACTTAGAAGGTCGTTATCACTTCTCTCTCGTCGAGTGGTTCGTGCACTATTATGAGGATGTTTTTGGCGATCTTGATTATGTTGTCAATGGGGCAGAGAGCATCGCACGTTCGTTTGAACCCCATTTGATGGATGATATTCGTCTGGGTGCTAAGGTGCAAGCTGTCCAACAAACCTATGAGAAAGTAATCGTCCACTATAACGCTGGCGGACAAATGCAAAAGGTAATTGCGGACGAATGTATCATTACCATACCTTTTACCTTATTGCGTCATATGGAGATTGAAGGGTTGGATGCTGACAAATGGTATGCCATTCGTAACGCATATTATGGACGCGCCCATAAAATTTTCATGCAATTCAGTGAACGCTGGTGGGAAACCAAGTACAACATCACGCATGGGGTGACGGTGACCGACTTGGCGATTCGCAATGTGGTTTATACCCCAGCAGGGCAAGACCCTCGTTTTCAAAAAGGGGTATTGATTGCGTCTTATGCTTGGGAGCAAGACAGCATCGCCTACAGTCCGCTACCTGAATCAGAACGTATCGCTCAGGCGTTAGAAGACCTGATTAAAATTCATCCTGAAGCTCGCCACACTTTCGAGTTCGGTATCTCCCATGATTGGGCACTTGACCAATATGCCGGTGGGATCGGTCCACTTTTCCGCCCTATGGAAATGGGTGGCAAAATATATGATGATCTGATCCGTCCTGTCCATCGGGTGTGGTTTGCAAATGATGGATGTGACCGCCGTCATCGTCGCTGGATAGAAGCATCTCTAAAAGCCGCCATCAAGAATTGCTTTGCGATTCATAAAGGAATGCGAAACGAGATGCCCTACAGAGACTAGGGAGTAGCCTTTTTTAACAAAGGCACACGTTATCTTAATCTGTTGTTCAATTGTAAACTCAACGCACTCACATTGGGATTTCGTGAGTGTGTTGAGTATCGTCGTGTAAACCGTAATTGCACCCCATTTAACCCGATTTGAAAGGCTAAGGTCTCACTAGTATTTTATGGCGATTCAATCTAAGTGGATACAGGTTCATCATAAACAGGTTGTAGAATTAAGCGATCGCGACGTTCATATTTGGCGAGCGAACCTACAACCAGACGCAATTTCTATGGTGCGCTCTCAGCTGGTCCTCAGCAGTGCTGAACTAGATAAAGCGAATCGCCAGTATTTTGATCGCGACCGCCTCCGCTCCATTATGGCACGAGGGTATTTGCGCCATATCATGGCAAAATATCTGGCAACCGAAGCGAGCGAAATTCGCTTTTGTTACACAGAAAAGGGTAAACCTTTTGTTGATGCCTCGCAAAATCCGAGTGGCTTGACGTTCAACATTAGCCATTCCGCCAATATGTTTGTTTGTGCGGTTGCAAAAAATCGGCAAATTGGAATTGATGTGGAGCAAATTCGGGAAATACGTACACTGAATGGGATGATTCGCATCGCCCTTTCCACAAAAGAGCAGGCGACTTTTGCGCTATTGCCAAAACAAGATCAGCTATTTGCTTTTTTCAATTCATGGACTAGCAAAGAGGCATACTTAAAGGCGGTTGGTGTAGGGATCGCCTTCGGATTGCAGGCGGTTGAAGTGGTTTTTGATCCCGCTCGAGCTGTTGAACTGCTGCGCATTAATGGAGATCAAGCCCAAGTGGCAAGTTGGACGATCAAACGCATTAGCCCACGTAGCGGTTATATCGCTGCAACTGTTGTGGAGGGACGAAATTTGACCTTCACCCATTATCATTTTGAGCATTAAGCCTTCCGTTGATCAGCTTTATTTTCAATTTCAGAGACATTGTGCAATGAAATTTCAACTACCCGATTTGCCCTTGGTTGCGATAGGCTCTGGACGCGAGTTTAATCTTGCAAAATTAAACCGCCCGACCCTGCTCGTCATTCAAAATGAGTACAGTGCCACGATTGCAGAAAGCATTCACGAAAAGATACGCCGAGTGTATCCGTTTGCTTCTGAGCTTTTAATTGCAAGCATAGCAGATTTACAAAATGTACCTAAGCTGTTGCAATATCAGGTGACGACTTTCTTGACTACAGCCTATGACAATGCCATCTCTACGCTTCCGAGTATTTTGCCAGCAGAAGATTATGTAGTGATTTTGCCGGACTGGACCGGTAAGGTGGCGCGTTCTTTAAATATTTACCCATTTAGCCGCGTACCCAGCGTGGTGGTGGTGAACAGTAAAAACGATGTGCTGGGCAAGTATTCGGGCACTAGAATTGAAGAGGGCGCTTTGCTACTGTTAAGCGAACTCACTGAAATGAAAACTCGGTAGGCTGTGGCAAGTTACTATTGACACAAAGTTATAGTTGCATTTGTTACTAATTTCAGATATTCTAAAAATATGCATTCAAGGAGCAAAACGATGGATGAAATGAATCAGAACAAAAACACTGTTAAATACTCCACGCCGATCATCTTGGATCTCGGCACTCAATCTCGCCAGCAGGTAAGCGACCTTAAGCGGGGGAAGGGCGATCTGATGACAGAGGTGATGGACGTGATAGATGAGGTTTCTGATCAACTTTCTTCCAGCAATCCAAATGCGATCTACATACCGATCATCGTGGTATATGGAACGATGAAATAACTAAATTGGTAATTTGCGACATCCTTCTTTGTCGCTTATACAACTATCTACATCACTCCGAGGAGAATCGTAATGACTGAAAAACAACATGAAACACCCATCGTTATCGAACGTGAGAAGAGCGAAAGCTCTGATCGTCGTACTCGCCTTGCCGACATTCAAGAAGCAGAAGGGCATCTTTTGACCGCGCTTCGTCGCGTTACACGTGCTGTAGATAGTGGGATTGATACCTACTTGACCGCGCGTGATGAATCCATCAAGGAAAAGGGCGATCAAGCATTTGCTGATCTTCTTCCAAATGCTGCTCGTGGTTTGAGCAACGCTTTAGAAATCCTCTCTCCATTGCCCACCGACATCGTCAATGCATTCTATCCTGACCGTGTACGTGATCTCGTTGAAGATGGTACGAAAGTTGTCGGTCGCGTGCTCGACTTCGATTTCCGCGACGATGATGATAAGAAATAAATCTCACTAGTCTCACTGTGTTTCTTTTAAGTGGGGGAATTTCAATGTTCCCTCACTTATATATGACGAATTCTAAGGCGGAACAATGGCAATCATCCAAAAAAAGAACAGAAATTCTGTTGTCGATCTGAATACGGGAACGAGTGATGTCATAGGTTCGATTGCCCGTCCCCCTGCATTTGTTTCAGAATCCCTAAATGCTGTGGTAGAACTTCCTGAGTATGACCCGATAGTAGATTTTGATGCCGACATTGGATTACAATTTAAGCGTGGTTTTGCATGGGTTAGAGCGATCTTAGCATTTCTTGTAGGTACGGTGCTTGATATTGTTTTGCCGTGGCGAGAGGATAGTGCGGAGCGTCGGGCTAGTCGTTTAGCTTCTGTCATCCAAGAACTGGGTGGTACGGTGGTTAAACTGGGTCAGCAACTCAGCATGCGAATTGACTTTTTACCGTATGAGTATTATTCCAAGCTGTCTAAATTATTCAATGAAGTTCCTGCCTTCGATTTCAAGTTAGCCATCATTGCCATTGAGTCCGCTACTAAGGAACCGATTTCAAAGACCTTTGAGCGCATAGACCCGAATCCAATCGGGGCAGGGGCGGTCGCTTGCGTGTATCAAGCTGTTTTGAGAAAAAACGGTAAGAAGGTAGCGGTTAAGGTTCGCCGTCCTGGTGTTGGTGAAATCTTTGCTGCAGACTTTGACATCATTAAAATTATCTTTTTAGTAACTCGTTTCTTAAATCTGTTGCCAAGAATTATTACGTTTCAAGCGATTGATGAACTCCATGATCTCATCATGGAGGAATTAGACTTCAAGCGCGAAGCCCGCCATCAGGACATGTTTAGACGCGCCGCTGAGCATTCCGAGCGTCGATATTTTTCGGCTCCACGGGTGTACTTTGAGTACAGTAGCGATAGGGTAATCGTACAGGAATATGTGCAGGGCATTTTGCTTAAGGATCTGCTGACCATTGTTGAGCGCAATGATACGAAAGGCTTGCAACGTTTAGCTGTGTACGACATTGATCCACAAGAGGTTGCCCGTCGTTTGCTTTGGACAAACTACTGGACAATCTGGCGCACCTTATTTTTCCATGCCGACCCACACCCCGCGAACGTCTTGGTCTTACCCCACAATGAGCTGGTCTTCATTGATTTCGGCTCGGTGGGATCGTTAGGCAGCAAACTGCGCTGGGCGTTGCAAGAGGTTTATGAGGCGGAAGCCAGAATGGATGTTGAGGGTGCAGCTCGTACCGCCATCACATTGATGGAGCCTTTGCCCCCCCTTGATGTGAATAAACTTTTAGCGGATACAACCGAAGAATTTCAGCGAGCAACAATTGCGCTTCGCAGCGAAGGTGTTCCCTGGCAAGAGCGCACCACAGCTCAGTTGTGGTTTGGCTTCTTCCGCGTCGCTCGAAAATATGATGTCAGTTTGCCCTCTAGCGTGGTGCGCCTCATACGTGGCACGCTGTTGTACGACACTTTAGCCGCGCGTCTCTATACCGAACTAAACATCAATGAAGTTTATGATCAATATCGGCGTGATGCCGGCACGCAAGCTGGACGTGCCTTGGGAAGAGAATTTCGTAAACGACTGTTCACAGGGCCTGATCCGGAAGACTTCTTGCGTATTGAACAACTCATCAGCGAAGGGGGTGCGCTTATTTTTCAAGGGCAACGCTTGTTGAGCGATGTCACCTATAAGCTACAACCGCTTACTGGACAGGTTGTGTTGATCTTCTCGACCGTTGGTAGCATTGTAGTTCGATTAAGTGTGATCTGGCTTAGCCCGATCGTTATTGCGTATGCCTACTATTTCGTGGATATGTACTTTGAGGCAGAGGAAGGGCAACCTGTTATTTTGTACTATGCAATCGGTCACATATGGCCCCATGTGGTTGATGCGGTGCTGACTCGAAATTGGTATTGGATCAGCGTGATTTTGCTATCTTTGCTTGTCGTTTTTTCAACCACCCGTCGCTTTGTTACAAATGCGTACCGCCTTGATGATTAGTTTGGTGTAGTTGTGCCGTGGAAAAAATTGTGGAATTACATAACTTTCAGCATTTAGTGGGTTTGTTGAATTGGCGCGGTCAAGTGAATAATGACCAACCCGCTGTGACCTATCTAATAGATGGAGAGGACGAGGCGGTAGAGTTCACCTACAACCAATTAGACTGCCACGCACGTGCCATTGGCACCTGGTTACAATCGATGGGTGCGCAGGGTGAACGTGTTCTATTGATGTACCAACCCGGCTTGGAGTATATCGCCTCGTTTTTTGG
>Ga0172373_10007973_pt1 | contig 13547 bp, 8 predicted proteins | sample Lak10m_2_FD_114546 | JGI IMG/M metagenome (GOLD analysis project Ga0172373, IMG submission 114546) | Freshwater microbial communities from Kabuno Bay, South-Kivu, Congo - kab_092012_10m | ecosystem: Environmental > Aquatic > Freshwater > Lake | place: Democratic Republic of the Congo: South-Kivu... | reverse complement strand
GGCAACAATTTTTGCCGGATCTCCTGGCGGCGTTTCCTCCAAAGCTTTTACCTGATTTCCACATTCCCCATTGGCAGGGTTTGGATTTTCAACGGATGCACTCAAAGATGACGATGACCACCCGAGAGAATATCCTTTACAGCTTAAGACAACACACTTGTCCTCTTTGGAAATAAGCTGTGCATTGTAAGCTGTGTTTTCATTTTGCTTTGTTTGGGTAAACGTTGCCGGATCCACATTCACACCACCAACCTCACACAAATCCGTTGATTTGGATGTTCTAAATGTCCAAACATAATCCTTGGCAAGATAGGCTCCACCCTTTGCTTTTGAGGATCGAATACCAACTGATCCTGTTCCTTTTGCTTTAAGGGTGACTTGAAAAAGACGATTTGGTTCAAATGTTTTTTCCGGAGACCAAGAAAATCCTGTTGCGCTCGCGGTGATTTTTGATGATTTGAGTGGAGCTTCCCATTGTTCACATATGCCCTCTTTTTCTTTATCAAGCGCACACATTTGCACCACAATGTTTTGATCCGTAAAAGACGTTGGATCCATTTCCATTTTTGCCGGACCAAAAGAAGCCTGCACAGCCGCATTTACACAAATGGCCTGAGGCTGGCTCCAAATAAGCGCCGGGCTAGGAGAAATCACATCTTTATCACACTGCGTGAGGACAACTGGCACAACCGGCAAGGTATTGGTTGAGAAGCTATAGGCGAATGTGGCCTTTTTCTCTTTTGGTTCGCAGCTGTTTGAACAGGTCCCGTCTGCACAACACAAGGTATTTACCGGACACAACTTAGCATTTTCTTTACAATTTCCAACCGCAAAATTGACAGAGTTGGATGTATTTTGATCTGCATCCAACACAAAAACCGGCCCGGTTTTTGATGATTCCGGAACCTTTAGCCCGATTTGTTGTGGCACGCTTGATTGCCAATAAGAAAGAAGGGATGGTTTATTGTCTGTGAAGACCACTGAACCTTTTGTGCTACCAAAATTTTCACCTGTCACAACAACATCTGTTCCAACCGGCCCGGCTTTTGGTTCAATCGCACAAACACTTGGACCTGGTTTGTCATTCACGATGGTAAATTTTATCGGATCGGTTGGGGCTACCCCCACGATATTTGGCGCAACCACCAAATTATGTGCCCCAAACGAAACCTGGGTACTGTCAGCATTTTCATATTTAAACGGCACTTTGACGGTAATGGATGTGTCTGTCCAATATGTTTCACACCCCTGTGGAAACTCAACATTTCCGAGTGCAAAATTTCCGGACGCTGGATCAATAAACTTTACAGACCCTTTGGCTGAACCAAATCCTGATCCATAAATGGTGACATATTGACCTGATGGCCCAACATCTTTTGCTTCTTTACACAAACCACCTCCTCCACAATCCGCATCTTTTTTACATTTTTTTCCGGATTGTGTGCCACCCTGACAGGTTTTCCATCCGCTATCCACATAGGAAACAACCGCTTTTGTTTCTGCACTGCTTGTTTTGGCAAAAAATGTTTTTGGATTTGATCCAACACGAATAGACTCACATTTTCCTTGTGTTCCACACTGTTCTTTTGTCTGACAATAACCCAACGTTTCTGAACACACGGCATTTCCACAAAATTCCCCGGCCTTCACATCACATTGATCATTTGTTGCACATTTTTTTGATGACAAGACCTCTTTTTTTGCATTAATACAATAGGCGTCTCCGGTAAAAACCTGAACCGTGTATGATCCCTGATTTACATTTGGAACACCAACCGTAATGGTATCGTTCTTCCATCCGGAATACGACCCGGCTTCTGCATCAAAAAAATAAACCGTTGAAGTGTTTTGAACCTCTTTAAACCCTAACCCTTTCAATGTCGTTGATTGATTCACGAATTCTGTATTCGGAATAACGGAACACAACCCAGGTCGCTTGATGAGGTTTACATCAAAATTGGCAATGACCGGACCGTTTTGGTCATTGGTTGTGTCAAATTCTTTAACATCTGATGTGGTCAAACGAATCGGGCCATCTTCTGCCGCATCCGGCACCTGAACCACAACCTCTTTAGTGCTCCAACTCGTTTTTCCATCACATTGATACGCAGACGCTTTTACATCCGCTTGTCCATTTTTTCCCAAAAATGTAATGGCTCCGGGTGTACTTCCAAATCCTTTTCCGGAAATGGTAATCAGGTTTCCTTTTGCCCCATCGCCGGGTGAAACAGACGTAATGGTGGCAATGGTTTTACACACACCATTTACACAGGAGCCAGAGGAACACTCAGCGTTATCTTTACAAGCCGAGCCATTACAAGCTCCACAATAATATTCGCTTTTTGGATCTCCGCCGCAATCAACATCTGTTTCACCCAAATCTTTATCTTGAACATCATTTCCGCAGTTTGCTGCACGAACCATTAAAGAAACCTTATCAGTCATGGCCGGATTTCCTGCACAATCCTTCCCTTCCGCCCAAACCTGATACGACTTATTGGTAACATATCCGATTGTATTCCACTCCTCGGAAACATTAGTGAAAAAATAGTTTTCAATGTTGTTGCCAGTTAAAACACCTGTGCTGGAAAAATTCAATCCAGCGGAAAAAATTGGAGTGGCTCCGTCAACAGCATAAAAATCCACAACCGCAACACCGGTATCATCCTTTGACTGAACTTGTAGGAGTTCATTCTCTCCAACTTTTACACTTGAACCCGCAACCGGCGCATTCCATTTCAAGGTTGGCTCTTTTGTATCTACCCCACTTCCGGTTGTAAAACTGAAAGAACATGGATATTGGGCTGTGCAAGATAATTTTGCCCCAACCGAAGATGTGAGACTGTTTGCATTCAAATCAATGGCATAATCTGCATTTGCATCAAAACAATGTAGGGTGGCATTTTCTGTGTCAGGACATGGGGCACTTGGCACAAACTCAACTCGTTTTCCAATAACAGAAAAAGTTCCTGGTACAGCATTCTGATCGCCTTTTTTGTGAATAAAAATACCAACAACCTCATTTTTTTCATTCAATTTGATGGTTTTAGAAAAATTGAATTGCAACTTGAGATTTCGTAGGGCCGATGCACATTCTGTATTAACTTTTGAAAGATAAAAAACCGGTTTTGATTGAGTGAGATCAACATTACTATTTTTATTATTATTTTGACCAGTTGTGTTTGCACCCGTAGCTTTCATGAGCGCACCGAGCACAAATGAAACAATCGCAAACGAGGCGAATACCAATACAAGACCAATGAGCGCATTGATCAAAATACCTTTTGCTTTTTTAATGCGATCCGTGTTTCCTCCGGCTGTCATGAACATGAAACCGCCGTAGAGCACAAAAATCACAGCCACGACCCCAACAAATGAAATAGCTGTGCGAATAAGCCTTGCAATAATCACGGTCAGGGATGGTCCGGTTGAAAATCCGGCATTTTCCGCAAAACTTTTCAAATCAACCTGGGCCAAAGCCGGATGTGCTACAAATAATCCAACACACAAAAGAAGTGTGGCAATAAAGAGCGACTTGGAAGATAAACGAAAAGATTTCATGTAGGTAAAATTAGATTGACCCTACGGATTCACAATCGGAAGTTTGATTCCTTGAGAATTGACGCACGGATCTGCTTGAGAAACTCCATTGCAGCAATATGGTTTAAGCGGATCCGTTCCAGGGCAATAATTGGTGGCAGGAACAGCCGCGCTATTATCCATTGGACCAGCGGCTGGATACAAACAAATTTGATTGATGCTTCGCACGCCTTCTGTGACCACTGGGCTGTATCCGTGACCCTCTTCAAGTTTAGAAATAAAAGCCGGGTGATCGATCATGACAACTGCCCCAACACCAGGGGTTTCTTTTTGTGAAAACTGTTTTTGCGTTCCAAGGGTATTTGCAAACCACATGGAATAATCCGCCGGATCAGGCCAAAGAGAAACGGTTTGTGTGTTTACGGTTGAGGCTTTCAAAAAAACATTAAACGCTAAATACACCGGAGACGTTGGTTCCACATCCCCTTGTCCGATATTTGGTGTAACAGATATAAACTTTGGAACCGTGGAATCAATTTCTGCTGTTGTGGTAAAACCATACGTAAAATGGTCGTTTGCAAGACCCCCAGCACAAGCCACTTTATCCGTTTCTGTTCCACAAGCTTTACCGTCTCCATTTCCATCCAAAGAATTTCCGGACGCATCAACAATTCCATCATACAAAACACCTTTCAAAATGCCTTGGGGAATATTTTTTTCATCTACTGAGGCTGATTTAAGCAACACAGACAGCTGTTTATTTGCCGGCAAACAATAAATAATGTTGCCGCACGGATCTTTGGCACAGGCATCTGTGGTTGTGAAATCAACGATCCGATAATTTGTCATTGAGTAAGTTCCGCTCACGACTGTTTGTCCATCTCTAACCTGAATATTTTGAAACAAGGGTTCTTTTGTAGCAGGATTATAAACACCTGAAATCGTTGACACGTCCATGGCTTCATCAAATTCAACCTGAACTGTGGTGTTGCGAGGATTGGTTGAACTATCCGCTGGCTTAATGGTTTCTTTAATAACTTTTGGGGGGGTTAAATCCAATTCCGTTGAAACCTCAAAGGTCCACTGATACCCACTCTTGAAAATACCGGTGAATACAGCGCCACCTGCATCTTTTTGGAGTTCTGGTGTCAAAAAGACCGTGTAATTTGTATCTTTGTTATTATTACCCAGAGCTTGTATTGGCCTGAACACAAACGTTTTCTTTGTTTGATCAAAAGTCACAACAACCTCTTCGCTCTTGAGCGGATTTTTATCACCTTTTGCCGTTTCGTAAATTTTCACGCCTTTCAGGTTTAACTGAGTGGCGTTTGGATTTTGATCATATCCTTCAATAATGGTGGATGGCTTGATTGCTTCTTTAAACGTCACCATGATTTTGGTGTTGCGAGGAACTTTTGTGGCGTCACGGCCCGGATAATGGGTTTCAATAGCACCGGCTCCAAGAGATCCGGCCAAAGGCTCGTTATACTTTTGTGCGGCTTGAGATGAAACAGTTCCCGGCCCCAACATGGCCTCCAACAATTTATTCAAAACAAAGGTGGCAATGGAGTAGGATGAAAAAATAATCACAAGTCCAATAACCATCTGCTGCAACATCTTTTTTGATTTTTTGATTTTTGTATCATCTCCGGCCGCGGTCATGTACAAAAAGCCGGCGTAGATCACAAGCAGTACGACGATGATTCCCAAGACACCTAAAACGGCCCGCACAATACGCGCAAGGATGATCACCAGATTTTCCTGAGGCAAACCTGAGGCGGCCCCTAATGTCTGCATTTCTTTGCTTTGCGCAAAAACAGGGAGCGCAAAAACCAAGAGCCCTCCGATAAACAGAAAACCCAACAAATAAAAAATTGTTGCGGGTCGAGAAAACTTCTTAAACATTTGGAAGAAAAAACGCGGCATGCGTTTTGGTCAATTTTCGTACTCCTATTGTACTGTATTTTTGAAAAGTTGTGGAGGTTGGGTGTGGATAGTCTGGAACAAAAAATCAGGGTCGCCCCTGATGTTTTCTTAAGAAATTTTTTGGATAAGCACCGTGACCACACTGAATGCCAGGGCAATGACGGCTGTGCCAAAAAAACCGGAGGTGATTTTTTGCATGGCTCCATCATAGATTGTGTTGCGCGAGCTGCCGGTAGCAAATTCAAATCCCCCATGCAAAATCTCATTCACAAAAAACAATCCTGACCAGAGCATCACCACCCGAAGCACACGCAGACCCGTTTCCAACATCGAAACACCAAACAAAGATGTTGATGCAGTTCCATATCCAATTTGCGCATGAACCGGTGTGGCCACAACCCCGAGCAAAAACGCAAGCACCAATACGCCAAGACATTTTTCCACCATGGACTTCACGCGTGTGCCATCTGCTTTTCCGGCAATGGCTTTCATAGCAAGTCCCATCACCTTTCCCATCTCGGCTTTGCTTGTTGCACCGGATTCTGCAACGACTTGTTTCACCACCCCTTCCAATTCTTCATCTGACATTTCTTTTGGCAAATAAGCCGAAAGCGTCACAAGCTCACCTTTTGCAGATTCAGCCAAATCAGCACGACCACCGGATTCAAAGGTTGAAATAGCATCTTTGAGTTGCTTCACTTGTGTTTTAATCACCTCTTCAACCTCAGCATCTGACAACTCATGCATGAGGTCGATTTGTTTATTTTTCAATGCGGAACGCAATAAGCGCAACGTGGATAACGTCGCGCTTTGTTGCTGTTTCATCGCATCTTTCATATCCTGTGCAATTTTGTCTGAAAGAGACATATGAACGTTTTTTTGATGAGTGACATTTAAGCCGAATGCTTTTTGACAGTTCTCGATTCTTCTACCAGCTGTCCAATGCGCATGAGATAATCTCGTTTTTTACGGATTTCTTCACGTCGAAGAGCACTGACTTTTAGCTTGTTCTTGGTTGGCTTTGAAGCATGAAAACGGAATTTTCGAGCTTCAAGGGCGCGACCGCTTTGCTGCATACGACGGCTATAGCGGCGCAACAAGCTTTCAAAGCTTTCGCCTTTTTTGCGCTTAACATCTACCACAAAATTTCACTTCCTTTCTTGGATTACAAATTATGGCGATAGTATGGAGGAATTGTGTACATTCGTCAAGTTTTGGCCAAATATCTAGAAAAGGAAGAATCGATTGGCAATCATGGTGCCAAAAACCAAAACAAACAATGAGGCCATGGCTAAAAACGGACCAAACCTCAGCTCTGATGTTCGATTGGCTCGTTTTTGTGCAAGAAGAACCAAGGCATACAAGGCACCAATAATATAGGCAAGGGCGATGGTGAAAACACCTTGAAACATTCCAAATATCACCCCAATCAAAACACCAAATCGAATATCTCCATCCCCAACTCATCGACCGCAGGAAACCAGGTATTGCAACGCAAAAAAACCACCGCACACCAGAGCTCCGGTCAAGATTGTTAAGATGGGCATGCCAAGCCATAAATTCATGAGAACAACAGCAGTGATTGCTGGCAAGGTCCACGAATCCGGCAACACGCCGTGTCGGGCATCCAGCAAACACAAAACTGAAACCACAAACACAAAAAACAAATCTCGAACCAGATACATCCACATCTCAGATTGAGCGTACATGATTGGTATGAACCAAAACGTTGTGTAACGAACCGCAACCAACGCAAAAATGGCACCCAATAGAATTTCAAGCAGTGGATATTTCCAAGACAATCGTTTATGACAGCGTCGACACCTAGCGCACAAAAGCAAAAAACTAAACACAGGAATCAAATCAATGGCTTGCAACTTCACATCACAGGCATCACAAACGGATCTTCCAAAAACCCAAGAACGGTTTGTTTCAAATCGATCAACAATCACACCAAGCAAACTTCCAAAGCACATCCCGATCAATGTGCAAAAAAGAATCAAAAGCATAGTGTCATCATCATATCGCAGGATGAGAGACGTGCAAAGAAAAACGACCTGCATAAGCAAGTCGTTTTTGTTTTATTCTTTTGCGACCGGTGATTGATTTGTTGGCAAAACCCCTTCTTGGCCATGCAATTTCTTTTTCACCACGGAAACGATTTTGTTCACATCCACAATTTCTTGGGCTCCGGATTCCATGTCTCGCACAATAATGGTGCCATCCAACACTTCTTTTTGTCCCAAAATAATGGTGAGTCCAACCCCGAGTTTGTTGGCGGTTTCCAATTGAGCTTTCAAGGCGTTTTTTCCAAAAGCTTCTGCCACGGGAATATTGGCTCGACGAAAATCTTCAAACAGTTTTAATCCAACGCGTCGGGCCGCATCCCCAAGTTGAGCAAAAAAGACCTGTGGTTGTGGACGTTGTGGCGGATTGATACCTTGATCGCCAAGGGCCTTGACCACGCGTTCCACACCAATCGCGAATCCACAAGCCGGTGTTGGACGTCCACCTAACACTTCCATAAGACCATCATAGCGACCACCACCTCCGAGCGCATTTTGCGCTTTTTCCGCATCATCGCTTTGCAATACAAATTCAAAAACCGTGTGTGTATAATAATCCAAGCCGCGAACCAAATGCGGATTTAATACATACGGCACTTCAATTTCTTCCAAGAATTCAAGCACTTTCATAAAGTGTTCTTTGGAAGCATCATCCAACCAATCCAAAATTTGCGGCGCGCCTTCAAGCAATTCCTTCATGCCTTCCTCTTTGCTATCAAGTAATCGCAACGGATTTTTTTGCAACCGACGCTTATCATCTTCTGATAATTTGTTGCGGTGTGGACGAAAATAACTCACGAGTTCTGCCAAATACGCTTGTCGACATGCCGGTGTTCCAATGGAATTGATTTGAACAGAAACGGGAAGACCAAGATCACGGAAAATTTGGGTTCCAAGCACGATCAACTGAGCATCAATAATCGGTTCATCAACCCCAAAACACTCAAATCCAACCTGATTGAATTGGCGATAGCGTCCGGCTTGAGGACGATCATGGCGAAACATGGGACCTTCGTACCACAACTTAACCGGTTGAGGACGATCTAACATGCCATGGTTGATGTACGCCCGAGCCACAGAAGCAGTCGCTTCTGGCCGCAACGCCACGTTTTTTCCGGATGGGTCAACAAAGGTATACATTTCCTTTTCAATAATGTCCGTTTGTTTTCCAACCGTACGCAAAAAAATGTCTGATCGCTCCAAAATAGGAAGTTCAATACGATCAAAACTATACGAATCCGATAACGTACGTGCCGTATCACGCACCATGTTCCATCGGCCTTGTTCCTCTCCAAAAACATCTCGAAATCCACGCAAAAGCTCTGGGGGTGCTTTCACCCCTTTTTTCTCTTTTGTAGTTTCCTTTTCCCCATCTTTTTCCTCTTCGTCTTCATCTTTTACTTTTTTTGGTGCTTTTTGAACAGGTTTTTCTAATTTTTTCATACTAGTTATTTGCGTTTCTCAGGTTATAGTCTGGTTTGCTAAATGTAGCAAGTCTATTAAGCGGAAGGCCGCGTACCCAGACCCGACCAATAAGATGAGTTTTTTTGATGGGTCCAAAGCTTCGAGAGTCCATACTTTCCTCTCGATTATCCCCCATCACATAGTATTCATCGGATTGAAGCGTAACTTTTTTTGTCCCCAACGTTTGGACCTGTCCAAGGTATGGCTCACTCAGCGCAAAACCGTTTGGATAGTCTTTGTTAAAAATGGTGATCACCCCATCGGAAATTTCAACCGTCTCGCCTGGAAGTCCAATCACGCGTTTAATGAAAAAATCGCTTGGGTTGCGCGGATAGCGAAACACCACAATCTCTCCACGCTCCGGTTGTCGAAATCGATAGGAGAGTTCATCAATGATCAAGTATTCATGATCCAAAAAATTCGGCTCCATGGATGCCCCTTTCACATAAAAGGGTTGGATGAGAAAATACCGAATCGGAATAATGATGGCGGAAGAGAGAATAACAATCTGCAGGACCTCCAAAATAAACATGATAACCAGGGCGCCGGTTATCCCAAATCTCTGTTGGAGTTTTGTTTGAAACGCTTCTTTGTTTTTTATAATCATAGATGAAAGACAAAATCAAACACAGCGTATCAAAAAAATTGCCATGTGGCAAGATGGGATGAAAGAGAATTTTTTCTTGGTGGACGCACGTGGATTCGAACCACGGACCTCACCGATGTGAACGGTGCGCTCTAACCAACTGAGCTATGCATCCAACAAGAAAAAATTCTCAACGGTCGTTCGGGCGGGTAACCAACTGCCTGTCCACCGAAGTCCGACGTAGGCGGAAGCTATGCATCCATCAGGAAAAAAATCCCTGAAAAGACACGTCGAGAATAGCACAAGAATCGAATCCAATCAAGCCCTTGATAAGCTCTGCTTTTTTTTGTACACTAGACCCATCTATGCAAGACCCAAAGATTGATTTTTTGAAAGAAAAATATCATCTTGATGAACCGGACCAAAAGCCGTTTATTTTTTTTCGCAAACGTTTGATTGCCAGCCTTATTATTGTTGCTACGCTTGGAACCATTTTTTCATATCGTGTGGCAACAACTGCAGAAAGCAAAGGCGGCATCACTCCCTTTTCTTTTTTTGCGGCCGTGCGCAGCATGATCACCCCAGGTGATGATCGGCTGGAAGGAGAAGATCAAGATCGCGTCAATTTGCTCCTCACCGGTATTGGTGGCGAAGGCCATGATGGACCACAACTGACAGACACTATTTTGTTTGCGAGTTATCGTCCATCCACAAAAAAAATCGCGTTCATGTCTTTGCCGCGTGATATGACGGTCCCGATTCCCGGGCACGGATACCAAAAGGTCAATCACGCAAATGCCTACGGTGAAATGGAAAAGGCTGGCAACGGACCGGTTGCGGCCGCAGATGTGATCGGTGACATTCTCAAACAAGACATTCAGTATTATGTCCGCGTTGACTTTGATGGGTTTGCTGAACTCATTGATTCGATCAGCGGGATTGATGTGTATGTGGATCATGCATTTACGGATCCAAGCTATCCAATCCTTGGAAAAGAAGATGCGGAATGTTCCACAAACCAACCATCCGGCGATGCCTATACCCCAAAACTTTCACCTAATCCATACGCCTGTCGTTTTGAAGTTTTGACCTTCAAAGAAGGGTGGATGCACATGAACGGTGACATGGCTCTCAAATACGTTCGTTCACGACACGGCACCAATGGCGAAGGATCGGATTTTGCGCGCGCTCGCCGTCAACAAAAAGTTGTTTTGGCGGTTAAAGAAAAAGTCTTTTCCATTGGAACCTTCGTAAACCCATCACGCATTGCAAAAATCTTGAGCACCCTCAAACAAAACATTGCCACAAACTTAAGCATCTCAGAAATTGTGCACTTGGCAAAAGATTTGAAAGATGTGAAAGAGGAAGAGGTGGTTCAACATGTGATTGATGCCTCAGATCGCTCCCCGCTTTATTCTGCCACAGTCAACGGAGCCTATGTGTTGCTTCCAAAAAATGATGATTGGACGCAACTCCAAAAAATGGCCCAATACATTTTTACGCCTGATTCATCCATCACCAACACAGCTTCAAAACCATCAGAAACAACCGCCCCGGCCGTGGAACAAAAACCACAACCGGAAAAACCAAAGTTCACACGCGTGGAAATTCAAAACGGAACCAACACAACCGGACTGGCGTTTAAGACATCGCAACTTTTAAGTGAGCAAGGATACACGGTCGCAAAAGTTGGCAACGCACAAACACGCAGCTACAAGCACACGGTCATTTATGATTTGAGCAATGGAGAAAAAGCAACAGAGCTTCAGGCTCTTAAAGATTTCTTCCAAGCCGATGTGACCCGTGCGGCAATTGGTTGGATGGTTAGCTCGGATGTAATCCCAAAAGAGCTTTCCCTTTCAAAAGATGAACTCCAACAAAAAACCTCAGAGGAGGAGGTTGACTTTTTGGTGATAATAGGCGAGAATTACGCAAATCTCGCTCAGAGATAAAGATTGTTAAAATTCCTCGCTTGGCTGCGTTGTGGGGCCCCGCCACCTCTTCAATGTAGGTTTAACTACATTTCAGAGGCTGGCTTCCCCACGCCTTGCCAATCGAGTTTTTCAACAATCTATATAGGAATAACTATTCTCTATGAAGCATCCAAACCTTCCAACCGTTGTTATCGTCGGTCGTGCCAACGTTGGAAAATCCACCCTCTTCAACCGTTTATTGGAGCGATCAAAAGCCTTGGTCTCCCCTATTTCCGGCACCACACGAGATCGCAACGAAGGCGATTGTCTTTGGCGTGGAAAAATGTTTCGTCTCATTGATACGGGTGGATTGGACATTGATAAACACAACAGTATTGAACGCGAAATTGAAAAACAAGCAGAGATCGCCATGAAAGAAGCGGATCTTATTTTGTTTATGGTGGATTTAAAAGGCGAACCGCTTCCGGAAGATTTGGCTCTTGCCTCACGCCTTTGGAAAACAAAAACTCCAATCCTGGTGGTCGGAAACAAAGCCGAGAAAGCCTCAGAGCGCTCACGCGCAAAATTACCACAGTGGCGCCTTCGCGGTCTTCCGGCTCCAATGGCCATTTCCTCGATTCAAGGAAGTGGAACCGGGGATTTGCTTGATGTCATTTTTGAAAAATTAATGGCCGCAAAAAAACCACCCATCGATTATGAAAAAGTGGAGGCGATTCGTGTGGCCGTGATTGGAAAACCAAACGTAGGAAAATCAACATTGTTAAATGCCCTTTTGGGTGAGGAACGATTTATCACAAGCCCAATTGCGCACACCACACGCGAACCAAACGACACCTTGATCACGGTCAATGGAAAAAATTATGTGTTTGTAGATACGGCCGGTATGCGCAAAAACAGCAAAGTAAAAAAAGCTGGAGGATTGGAAGCCACGTCTGTGGAGCGCAATGAGTTTGTGATTCGCACATCGGATGTGTGTTTGTTAATTGTTGATGCAACAGAACCGATTGGTTCACAAGAAAAAACCTTGGCCGGCATCATCAAACAACATGGAACCGGCGTGATCGTGATTGTAAACAAATGGGATTTGGTCAAAGACAAAGAAACCAACACCATGAATCACTACAAAAAATATCTGGCAGCGGCTTTTCCGTTTCTGACCTGGGCGCCGGTTTTGTTTGTAAGTGCTCTCACCAAACAACGCACACATTCTATTTTGAACATGGTCGATGACGTGCAAAAACATCGATTTGAAAAATATTCAAACAAGGCCTTGGAATTCTTTTTGGAAGAAGCCATCAGACAACACATTCCATCGCGCGGAAAAGGTGCTCTGGTGCCAAAAATTCTTGGCATGAAACAGGTGTCAGTGGCTCCCCCAACCTTTGATCTCACCTTAAAAGCCAAACGAACAGATTCTCTTCACCCAAGCTATTTGCGCTTTTTGGAAAACCGCTTGCGTGAGCAACATGATTTAACCGGCACCCCCATTCACATCAACATCCGCATTGCTACCGCGGTATCAAATTAATCAATGTTCACACATTGATTTTTTTTATAAAAAAGACACCGTGCCATCACCAACCTTTGGTGAAAACACGGTGTTACGTATAGAGACTACTCGGCCGCCGGAGTAGTTGCAGGACGAACGAATACCCAAATATTATGTGAACCCCAACCACTCGGAGTTCCATCTTCAGCACCGCCCCAACCGTCGCTGCAGCACGCTTGGAGATTCAGACCTTCGTTATCGTTATTCAAAACGAACACGAAGATGTAGAGATCTGATGTCGTGACGGGTTCCATGGCGATCATGAGTTCCTCGTACTCATGCTCGTTCTGGAAATAAACACGATATAGTTGCAAACCGACCTCAGGCGGGCAGATCTGCAGACCAAGACTCTGAGCCTTGGCATAGATCTCCGAACGCTGGGTGCGCCCCGTGAAGCCGAGATCATTCGCGGAGACGGCCACGAGCTCCAGTTCCTTCAGCTCTGAGCTCACCGTCACTTTTGGAAGCATTTTTTTCGCATG
>Ga0172373_10007971_pt1 | contig 13547 bp, 3 predicted proteins | sample Lak10m_2_FD_114546 | JGI IMG/M metagenome (GOLD analysis project Ga0172373, IMG submission 114546) | Freshwater microbial communities from Kabuno Bay, South-Kivu, Congo - kab_092012_10m | ecosystem: Environmental > Aquatic > Freshwater > Lake | place: Democratic Republic of the Congo: South-Kivu... | reverse complement strand
GTGCCAAAGCAGTTTCGGCCTCAGCCTGTGGAGTGTTTGGATGGTTGGCTTTTTCCAGAATGGCGCGCACCTTGGCATGCAGGTTGTCGCGATTCGTCATGCCGTCAAGGTACTCAATGGGTGAGCGCTGGTATTGATTCAGGCAAGATTGCGGGATTCGGCAATCGCCTCTGCACACAATTTGTCAACATGTGCAACGTCCACATTTGAGTTATGTGCCAGATGAACCAGCCAAATAAGCGACTGTAGGTTCGACTCAAAGTCAACCTGTGAACGAATGTTGGCGCGTGCAGCCAAACGGTTCTGGCTCACCAGGACGAAGGTGGAAAGAAAGATTGCCTCAAGGCTCACAATCATGGTGAGTAATCCAAATGGATACTCATCAAATTGAAATGATGCACCAATGAGTCCGACGTTGAGTGCAATCCAAATCACGAACCACAAGGTGTGGAGATATACGAAGTTCAGCGAGCCGGCAAAACCGGTAATGCGATCGGAAACTTTGTCTTGTACCTCGCGAGCATGTTGCCAGTGCACGCGCTCGTTTGTCACTTTCCAATTCGCGAGATTAAAGAGTCTGCCGTCTTCAATGCCGTCGGTCTTGTCAATGATGCGGCAGGCTTCGCAGGTAAGGGGCGAGTGTGGGGTTGAGTTCGTCATGCTCCCACCGTACGCCTGTGCAGGAAGGCCCTTTGGCAAGGTGCAGAGTTGAAAAATTTTTCCTAGTGACGGATAACCCCTATTTCATAGGGCTTATGCGAGGGTGTCCCCTTGCAGTAGGACTAATTGTTTTATAGCCTTAGGACAAATATTCCAGGGCTGGAGGCTATTGAAGTGGTGGAGAAGGTGAACGCTGTGCGCCGTCGCGCATCTCGGCATATCTCTGTGTCTCGAATTATTGCCTTGTTGCTCACGGCATCACCGTTGATTGCGCTGGTGACTCTGCTATTTGCACCACCAAATTCTGCAAGTGCAAACACGATTACTACTAACTACACGTGGAGTTCCTCTGTGCAGACGTGGACTGTTCCGTATGGAATTTCATCGTTGACAGTGGTTGCAAATGGTGGCAGAGGAGGTTCGGGAGGCAGTGACAACTCTGCCGGCGGTGCTGGAGGCTCGTGGGGTCGTGTAACAGGAACAATAAGTGTTTCGCAAGGCGACATTATTCGGGTTTTCACAGGTGGCGCTGGTTCTGATGGCACTGGTTGCGTTAGAAGTACTGGAGCAGGATCTGGTGGTGGAGCAGCATTTGCGGGTTACAACGGAGGAAACGGAGGAGCAGCCGGATCAGCTGGATGTTCTGGCGGTGGCGGTGGCGGTGGCGGAGCTTCTGTTGTTTCAAAAAATGGTGTCATTCAGTTCATTGCTGGTGGAGCAGGTGGTGGTGCTGGCGACAGCAACCAGGCAGCCGGTGCAAGTTATCCCGGCACTGGTGGTTCGACAATTGCAGGCACTGCCGGTGGAACTGGTTCAAGCGGCAGCTCGTGTGCGAACTCAGATGATGGTGGCGGCGGCGGCGGTGGTGGTGGTGGAGCAAATGGTGGTGCGGGTGGAACGACCTTTAATGCTTATTCATCGAGCTGGGAATGTCAGGGACGTGGCGGTAACCGCGGAACTAATTTCATAATTTCTGGTGCGACGAGCACGACCGATACAACTTCAACTTTAAACGATAGTCAAGTAACGATTTCGTATTCTTTATCAACTCCGAGCACTCCAGATTTGGATGTAGCAAGCGACTCAGGATCAAGTTCAACAGACAATATTACGAATGACTCAACGCCAACTTTTTCGGGAACCGCTACAGGTGGCTCAACTATTCAATTGCAGGTGAATGGCACGAATTCGGGTAGCACATGTACGGCAAGTACAACTACTGGTGCGTGGAGTTGTACGACCGCAACGTTGGCACACTCCAATACGGCTTATTCAATAACTGCGGTTTCAACGCTTAATGGAGTATCAACCACATCTTCGTCAATATCAGTGACTATTGATACCGCCTCACCAGGAGCAGTATCGCTTTGTCGAACAACTACTTCTCAAACCTGTCCTTCGCCTGCCTTGGCAGACACATTGTTGGATGGTCAGTCCGCAACGATTCGTCTGTATACGGGAAGTCCTGTTTCAGGCTTTGAAATCGGGGACATATCCGTTACTGGCGGTATTTTGTCCTCATTCACGACGATTAACTCTCAAGAGTATTCGGTTGTTTTTACTCCAATTGCAAACTCATCTGGATCTGGATCAATCTCCATTGCGGCTAATACTTTGACCGATACCGCAGGGAATGCAAATACGGCAAGCAGCACTCTCTCGATTGCTTACGATACCCAAGCCCCTTCAATCACTTCGATTACTTCAAGCTCTTCTGTTTTATTGGTTGGTCAAACTTCTACCGTGACCTTCACTGTGTCTGAAGCCACAACCAATTTTGAAGTTGGTGATATTTCAGTGAGTGGAGGGACCCTTTCGTCGTTTTCAAGTGCATCAAGCACTTCGTACACGGTGGTGTTTACGCCAACAGCAGATACGCAAAGTGGTTCGGGTTCAATTTCGGTTGCTGGTGCCCAATTTACTGATGCGGCGGGTAATTCAAACTCCGCCAGTTCATCTGTGTCTTTTACTTATGACACTCTGGCACCCACTATTTCAAGCTTTACATCGTCAACATTAAACGGCACCTATGTCGCAGGATCGACTATTGCACTTAGTGCAACTACAAGCGAAGCAATTCAGTCGGGTAACACCGTTACGGTCACGTTAGATACGGGTGCAACCGTCACATTGACAGCAGCATCTGCAGGAACCTCGCTCTCTGGCACATACACCGTTGCTTCAGGCCAGTCATCTTCTGACTTAACCGTTTCAAGTTTCACTATCGGCACTGTGCTTGACACTGCAGGCAACGCAATGACATCGACAACAGTTCCAAGTGGAGCCAGCAACATTGCGGGTGCAAAGGCGTTAGTTGTTGATGGTGTTGCGCCAACAGTTACATCGTTTTCCTCATCAACTGCAGATGGCACCTATGCAATTGGTGAAACGATTGCCATTAGTGCAACAACAACTGAAGCCATTCAGTCGGGTAACACGCTTACTGTCACGTTAGATACGGGTGCAACGGTCACATTGACTGCGGCATCTGCTGGAACCTCGCTCTCTGGTACGTACACCGTGGGTTCTGGTCAATCGTCGTCAGATTTAACGGTGTCCAGCTTTACGATCGGTACGGTTGCAGACACTGCAGGCAACGCGATGACCTCGACAACGGTGCCTAGTGGAACAAGCAATATTGCTGGTTCAAAGGCCATTGTGATTGATGGTGCACCTCCAACTATGACCGTGAGCGCGAGCCCTTCGTCGTTGAGCTCTGGAGGCACATCAACAGTCACGTTTACTGCAAGCGAAGCAACCACTACGTTTGCGTTTGCCGATGTGAGCGCAACACTTGGCACGCTGAGCAATTTCACTTCGGTAAGTAGCACTTCTTACACTGCAACATTCACTGCGTCGGCATCTGTTGGTGGAACAGCAACGATCACGGTTGCATCAGGATCTTTCAGTGACGAAGCTGGAAACACCAATGCATCGGCATTCACTGCAGATGTTTCGGTTACCAATACCTCTGCTTCATCTGGTGGACGAGTTACAGCACAGAGTGGTGGAACGAACTACATTATTGAGCAATTCACCACCGTTGGAACGTCGAGCTGGTCCGTGCCACGCGGTGTAACGAGCGTTGAATATCTTGTAGTTGCTGGTGGTGGCGGTGGAGCAGGCGGCCATGGAACTGCTCATGGCGGCGGTGGCGGTGGCGCGGGTGGTTATCGAACTGCAACTTTGACTGGGTTGACCGCGGGTACTTCGTACACCGTCACAGTTGGTGCTGGAGGAAGTGGTGGAACGGTTCGAGGTGTCGGCACGAGGGGCAACAACTCGGTGTTTGGTTCAATTACCTCGACAGGTGGCGGTGGGGGTGGTGCGTATTTCACTGCAGCAACATCTGGTGGCTCAGGCGGTGGAGCGGGTGCGTCGACAGACTTTATTACCGGCGGTAGTGGAACTGCTGGACAGGGTTATGCAGGTGGAAATACGCCAACTCAGAACTTCACAACTAATGGTGCAGGTGGTGGTGGTTCCAGTGGTGCGGGAGCAAATGGAGTAAACAACGGCTCTGTTGCAGCTGGAGGTACTGGCACGGCTTCATCGATAACTGGAACTTCTGTAACACGCGCTGCAGGCGGAGCTGGTGGTTTGGGTAATACCTCAGCAGCAGGAACTAGCGGATCTGACAATTCTGGAAACGGCGGTGGTGGCGGAAGCGCCGTTGGTGGAGCCGAAGGCGTCGGTGGTGCTGGTGGTTCGGGAATTGTGGTGTTGCGTTATGCGTTGCCTGATGTTTCGACACCTGATCTTGATGCAACTGATGATCTTGGTACTTTGACTACTGACAACATCACCACTGCAACTACGTTGACATTTACTGGTTCTGCACCAGTTGGTTCAACGGTGCAGCTCTATGTTGATGGTGTTGCTTCGGGTTCAACGTGTGCTGCGAATGCAACCACTGGTGCATGGTCGTGTGACACGGGTGTATTGACTGCTGGTGACAAAGTAGTGACCGCCGTTTCAACCACGGTGTTGACTGATTCCACGGTGACATCAACGTCGTCTGGATTGACAGTCACCATTGATGCAACAGCTCCAACAGTGTCGATTTCGGCAAGTTCGTCAACGTTGAAGTCTGGTCAGACATCCACATTGACCTTCACGTTGTCTGAAGCCGCAACAAACTTTATTGTTGGTGATATCACGGTGAGTGGTGGCACGTTGTCAACGTTCACCAGTGTGTCGAGCACGTCGTACACGGTGGTCTTCACACCAACAGCGAATACACAATCTGGATCAGCATCAATTTCGGTTGCGAGTGGAGCATTTACTGATGCTGCAGGTAATAACAGCACGGCAAGTTCCACAACATCAATCACCTATGACACCTTGGCGGCAACTGTTTCCAACGTCACATCTAGCTCTACTAACGGAACCTTTTCTCTTGGCGATTCGGTATCTATTCAGGTGGTATTCAGTGAAGCGGTCACGGTTACAGGAACACCGAAACTCACTTTAGAAACTGGCTCTACTGACCGAATAGTTGATTACGTTTCAGGCAGTGGCACCACCACACTGACATTTACCTACACAGTGCAAACAGGTGACTCGTCAGCAGATCTTGATTACGTCTCCACATCTTCGCTCGCACTTAACGGCGGATCAATTGTTGATGCTGCAACAAACTCTGCAACGTTGACGCTGCCAACACCAGGCGCAAGTGGTTCGCTATCTGCAAACAAGGCCCTTGTCGTCACTAGTGCGCCAACGAAAGTGGTGTCGGTTCGTACGCCAATTGGAACAGCGTCTGGTGCAGCGTTTACAACACAGCCTCAGGTTTCGCTACAAGACTCGGCAAACAATGTTGTAACCATAGATAGTTCAACTGTGGTTACTGCCTCGGTGAGCGCAGGGGCAACGTTGGTAGGAACAATTACTGCCACGGCATCAAGTGGTATTGCCACATTTAGCGATCTCGGAATTTCAGGTACCGCGGGAACTGCTTACACCGTTACTTACTCAGCGTCATTTGGTGGAAATTCACTCACGGTTGCAACACAATCGGTAACCCCAACTGTTGGTGCTGCGACACAAATTTCAATTACCACTCAGCCAGTTGGATCAACGGCTGGTGCTGCGCTTTCCACTCAACCAATTGTCAAAATTCAAGACTCGGGAAGCAACACAGTCACCACTGCTTCTGCGTCAGTCGATGTATCCGCAAGCGGCGGAACTCTTGCTGGCACAACTACTGTCTCAACTTCGGGTGGTGTAGCCACATTTACCGATCTCACATTCGCAGGCACCGCAAATACCAACTACACACTGACCTTTGCTGCAACTGGGTATACGTCCCAGGTTTCAAGCAACTTCAGTGTTGGTGTTGGTGCCGCAACCAAACTCGTGCTCACCACGAGTGCCGCAACTGCCAAGTACGGCCAAGCCTTTACCACCCAGCCCGTGGTGCAGGTTCAGGACGCTGGCAGCAACGTAGTGACAACGTCATCGGCAACGGTGACGGCGTCGCTATCGGGTGGCACCGTGGTGGGTACGGGTAACGCAACATCAAGTTCAGGTGTTGCGACCTTCTCAGGCTTGGGCATTACGGGCAGCCCAGGCAGTTACACCATTACATACTCATCTGGTTCGCTTGCTACGGCATCGCAATCCATCACCGTTGGTCGTGCAGATCAAAGCGCACTGTCGATTACCTCAACATCAGGAACGTATGGCTCGGCACTCACACTTGCAACGAGCGGAGGTTCGGGCACTGGCGCAACGACCTATGTAGTAGTCGACGGAACTGCAACGGGATGTGCTGAAAGCGGCGGATTGCTCACAGTGACTGCAGCAGGTACATGCACGGTGACAGCAACAAAGGCACTTGATACGAATTACAACGCCATTTCGAGCAGTGCAACAACGGTGACGTTTGCGAAGGCGAATCAGTCTGCGTTAACGGTGACGTCTACTTCGGGTACCTATGGCTCAACAATTACGTTGACAGTGAGTGGCGGCTCAACAAATGGTCTGGTTTCGTACTCGGTGACTGGCACGGGTTGTTCAATTACGGCGGGTGCATTGTCGAAGACCGCTGCTGGTGATTGTTCGGTGACGGCAACGATGGCCGGTAATGGAAACTACGAATCAGTATCAAGCAGCGTGACCACAGTTTCGTTTGCTAAGGCAAATCAGTCAGGGTTGACGCTGACGTCTACCTCGGGCACGTACGGCTCAACAATTACGTTGACGACGAGTGGTGGTTCAACTGGTGGTTCGGTTTCGTACTCGGTGACAGGTACGGGTTGTTCAATTACGGCGGGTGCGTTGTCGAAGACTGCGGCAGGTGATTGTTCGGTGACGGCAACGATGGCGGGTAATGGCAACTACGAGCCTGTGTCAAGCAGTGCAACAACAGTTACGTTTGGGCAAGCTAATCAATCCTCGCTTTCGGTGACATCTACTTCTGGAACGTATGGCTCGGCGCTCACGCTGACGACAAGTGGTGGCACAACGAATGGATCAGTCACGTATGTAGTGACAGGAACCGGATGTTCGGAGTCGGCTGGTGCATTGTCGAAGACATCTGCTGGTGATTGCTCGGTGACGGCGACAATGGCAGGGAACACCAACTACAACGCGGTGTCCAGCTTGGTCACAACCGTTTCATTTGCTCGTGTAGGCATAACGGTTGCTGCAGATATAAAGGCAAAGCAATATGGTGCGTCTGATCCGGCATTGACCTTTGCGGTCACTTCTGGCGCATTAGTTGGATCTGATTCTCTGTCCGGTTCGCTAAGTCGAGCAAGTGGCGAATCTGTTGGCACATATGCAATTAATCAAGGCACATTGGCCAACGCGAATTACATCATCACGTTCACTTCTGCGAATTTGACGATTTCTGAGCGTCCACTAACAGTTACTGCAGCTTCTGCAACAAAAGAGTACGGTGCATCCGATCCAACATTTACGTATTCGATTACTTCAGGTTCGTTGGTGGGTTCGGATGCGCTAGCTGGAACTCTTGGTCGCGTAAGCGGTTCCAACGTTGGCACTTATGCGCTTTCCATTGGCACGCTTACAAATGCCAACTACGACATTTCTTTTGTGCCAGCAAATCTCACGATTACCCAGCGTCCGATCACCATCACTGCAGCCGCGAAATCGAAGCAGTATGGCGTATCTGATCCAGCGTTCACCTACAGCGTGACCACTGGTTCTTTGGTTGGTTCAGATTCTCTATCTGGTTCACTCACTCGAGTGCTTGGAGACTCAGTAGGCACATACGCAATTTTGCGTGGAACATTGGACAACGCCAACTACGACATCACCTATGCGGGAGCGTTGCTCTCGGTTTCACAGCGCCCGATCACCGTGACAGCTGATGCGAAGTCAAAAGAATATGGCGCTGCTGATCCGCAACTCACATACAACGTGACTTCGGGTTCGTTGGTTGGTTCGGACACATTGACTGGAGCATTGAGCCGCGCGAGCGGTGATTCAGTAGGCACGTACGCAATTAACCAAGGAACGTTGGCAAACAGTAACTACGACATCACATATGCCGGAGCGAATCTCAACGTTACTCAGCGTGCAATTACGGTAACGGCTGACGCGAAATCGAAGGAATACGGAGCTTCAGATCCTGCGCTGACGTATGTGATCACGACTGGTTCGTTGGTGGGTGCAGACACATTGTCGGGAGCACTCAGTCGTACGTCTGATGATTCGGTGGGCACATATGCGATTGGCCAGGGTTCGTTGGCAAACAGTAACTACGACATCACGTATGCGGGAGCAAACCTCACCATTACTGAGCGCCCAATTTCAGTGACTGCGGATTCAGCCACCAAGGAATATGGCGCTTCCGATCCAACATTTACGTATTCAATTTCTTCAGGTTCGTTGGTGGGTTCGGATGCGCTAGCTGGAACTCTTGGTCGCGTAAGCGGATCAAATGTTGGTACCTATGCGCTCACCATTGGAACTTTGGCGAACACTAACTATGACATCACGTTTGTGCCTGCAAACCTCACCATTACTCAGCGGCCCGTGACGGTGACTGCTGCGAACAAGACGAAGGTGTTTGGTTCGACTGATCCATCGCTGACATACAGTGTGACAACCGGTTCGTTAGTGGGTTCAGACTCGTTCACCGGGGGACTGACGCGAGTAAGTGGTGAAAATGTTGGAACCTATGCGATTAACCAAGGAACGCTGGCGAACAGCAACTACGACATTTCTTTTGTAAATGGAACGATGTCGGTTACTCGTGCCACACAAAATGCGCTGACGGTTACCACCAGCCAAGTGACGTATGGAACTTCGGTAGTACTTGGCTCTTCAGGTGGTTCAGGAACGGGTGATGTTACGTATGCCGTTTCAAGTGCGGGTACAGCAAGCTGTTCAATTTCATCCGACACATTGTCCGCAACTGGTGACGTTGGCTCAACCTGCACGGTGACCGCAACGAAAGCACAAAGCACGAACTACGACGCAACAACCTCAGCCACAAAAACTATTACCGTAATTGATCGCGCCATCACCGTTACTGCAACTGCAGCAACAAAGACCTATGGCGATAGTGATCCGACATTCACTTATGCAATTACTTCAGGTGCATTGGTAAGCGGAGACTTGCTTGCAGGAACCCTTGGAAGAACTTCTGGTGAAAATGTCGGGACGTATGCGATAAATCAGGGAACTCTTGCAAACTCGAACTATGCGATCACGTTTGTGTCCGCAGATCTCACCATCGATGCACGTCCACTTACGATTACCGCAACAAATAGATCAAAGACCTATGGCGATTCTGATCCGTCGTTTGCGTACACCATCACATCCGGTTCGCTTATCGGCTCTGACGCACTGACCGGATCAGTTTCTCGCAACTCTGGCGAGAATATTGGGAACTACGTCATCGGTCAGGGAACACTTGCAAATTCGAACTATGCAATTACGTTCAACAACGGATCGTTTGTTATCAACGGAGCGAACCAGTCAGGCTTTACCCTCAGTGCTGCAAGCACACTTGTTACCTATCAAGACACCACAACTTTGTCGACAAGTGGTGGAAATGGAAACGGAGCAGTTTCTTATGCTGTCACCGATGGAACCGGTGGCTGCACTATTTCCGGAAATACCCTGACCGCTGTATCTGCTGGCACCTGTGTTGTAACGGCAACAAAATCCCAAGAGGGCAATTACAACGAGGCAACGTCAAACAACGTGACCATCACCGTTGCCCGCCGCGCTCAAATAGTCACCTTCACCAAGCCTGCGGACCGAAACTTCTCATCAACTGCGTTTACTCTTGCGCCTTCGGTGGATTCTGGACTGACTCCCGTTCTCTCCAGCCAAACAGCAAACGTTTGCACAGTTTCTGGCATGTCAGTGACGATGGTTGATTCCGGAACATGCACGCTTGTTGCGTCTTCGAATGCAACAGCAAACTATGCAGCGGCGACAGATGTAACGCAGTCGTTCATCATTTCTGCAGTTGCTCCGTATGCGCCAATTCTTGATTCACTCACTGCGAGTGACGGAGCTATTTCAGCATCGTTTACGTTAGGAAATAGTGGTGGTTCAGCGCTCCTCAACCACGAGTACTCATTGGACAATGGTGCAACTTGGAGCCCATGGCCAAATGGTTCAATTACGTCACCACTCAATATTTCAAACTTGACGAACGGCGTTGAATACGAAGTAAAAATTCGTGCAGTGAACTCAATTGGTGCGGGTGCTGAGTCCAACATGCTTGCGGTAACGCCGCTTGCGCCGGTAATCGTCGTTGCAGCTCCAGTTCAAACAGCTGAGAGCACCACAACAGTGGTGAGTTCAACCACCACAGTGTTTGTTGTAACGACAGTTACACGAAACCCTGCTGGCAGAGGAACGACTACCACCGTTGCTCGTCGAGCGGTAACCACCACTGTTGCTGCACGTAATGGTCAGATTGCAACTACGACCACAACGGTGATTACCACAACGACGACAGGTTCAACTACCACCACAAGCCCAGCTACTTCAACAACATCCACTGAACGTCGTCCAGCAGTTGTTGAGCGCTCAACGACTTCATCGGTAAAGACCGAGACATCAATTTTCCAGTCATTTACACCGACTGTTCCTGCTGCAAATGTCCCCGACACCATTCCGGCACGCCTCAGCCCAACAGACGTGGCCTCGGTTGTGGCAGGCCAGTCTGCACAAGTGGTAGTTACACAAATTGATAAGCAGCAAGTACATGCTGCAATTGGTCAATCGACAATGATGGTCGCATCAGTAGGCGAAACTGGAGCAATTGAGCCGCTGCTGGCAAATGGCTCCGTTGCTCTTACTCGTGGAAGCATCTTGCGTGTAGATGGAACGGGCATGTTGGCGGGCTCGCAAGTGGCAGTGTGGTTGCATTCCACACCAACAAAACTGGGATCGGTTGATGTGAAAGCTGATGGCTCCTATGCCGAAGTTCTCTCGGTGCCAGTAGACATCGAGCTTGGCGGCCACAAGGTGCATTTCATTGGATCGACACCCGATGGTTCAACCATGGAGTTTGCTCTTGGTGTCACAGTTGTTGACGAAACCGCTTTGATCATGAATAAGGCTGGGGCGATGTCGGCTTCGCAGGCTGACAGCCTTGCTGATGCGAATGTGGTTTCTGTCGGCACGCTGTCAAGCGCTGATTCAGCGAAGTTAATGCTGTGGTTCTTGGTGATTTTGCTCCTGGTCGCTGGTCTTATCGCCACCAAGCCACAACGTATTGGCGTTGTTGCATCGCGCGTACAGCGTTTTGAAATGGCCACGCCATGGTTGAACGGATTCGCTGTACCGCGACTGCTGATGGTGCTCGTGGGAATACTCGCAGGCTTCGGAGCGGCAAACTCCACAATGTTTGACGCCTCGGCGCCATCAGCGTTGTGGATTGCAATCATCGTGGCAATTGGAGTTCTTGATGTTGTCGCAGGAAGTGTTGCCGGTGGAATTTTCATCTGCTCAGTTTTGGCAAGTGGCTCGGTTCAATCCATTTCCGATATTCAATTGATGGCTGTAGTTGCGCTGCTCGGGTTCTTGCCAAGCAGCATTGCTCGAGTGGTTCGACCAAGTGCAGCAAACCGTGCAGTTTCAGTAGCTGTTTCACTCGTGATGCACACCGTTCTTGTTGTTGCATTGTTGAATCTGTTCACACCATTAACTGGAATGCAGTTTGCGATTACTCAGTCAATTTCTGAAATAGCCTGGATTGCCGGGCTAGCAGTGATTGGCCGTGAGTTGCTTTTGAAGGTCACGCACACAAATGAGGATCAACGCGCTACTGCGCTTCCTGCATTGCGCCTCGTTGGAGTTCTTGCGCTGAGCATGCTCGTATTTGCCTCGCCAGTGACATCCATTTGGACGGTTGCTGCTTGGGCTGTGCTGTTGGTTGTAGTGGTATTTGGTCTCCGAATTCGAGTTGGTCTGCGAGCACCATCTTCGCAACGAGTATTCATTTCATCAATTGCTGCTGGATTCCTCCTTGTAGCAGTTTCTACTGGCGCGTTTATTCCAAGTAATCAAGCCGACCAAATCACAGGTGCAACTTCAGTTCTTCCAATTGGCGACTTAAAGGTGATTGGCGAACTTGATGTCCTCATTTATGGCTATCCACGAACATTCGTTGCAATAAAGACGGGTGAGGGCGAAGTTACCTTCATTAATGGCGCGGTTGGACAATCACTGACAATTGATTCACTCACCAAGGATGGTGATCGAATTCCTCTGTCTGAAAGCAATCAGGTGCAGTTGGTTCGTGGTCAAAGCATTTCCATTAGCGCTAATGGTTATGCGCAGAACGAAGCAATGAATGCATGGTTGTTCTCCGACCCGGTGTTGCTTGGGAATGCAACAACGAACGACAACGGCTCATTGAAGAGCAAATTTGAGGTGCCAAATGCGCCGGCCGACGGTCCGCACACCCTGCAGATTCGCCTCATTGACGTTGACGGCAAGGTCGTGACGTTTGCAATTCCAATTGTGCTGATGAGCGAAGTTCCGAACGGTACCGCTTAGATAACCTGAGGGCGTGGCAAAAAAGAAGGAAGTTCGCAAGCGGGCACCCCGCAAGACCCCGAACTTGGACGAAGTTATTGCGGTAACGATTGAATTATTGCTGGAGCACGGTGACAGCGGTTTTCGAATTGAAGATGTCATTGAGAGAACAGGAATCTCCAAAAGTTCGTTGTATTTGCGATTTGGTGATCGCGATGGGTTGATTGCAGCTGCCTATGCCGAACTATTCACTGTTGATACCAACAGAAACATTTCTCTAGCAATCGCTGCGTTTTCAAACATCAAGTCAATCGAACAGTTGGACAGCATTATTCAATTGCTAGTTGAAGCACTTGTGCAAACACCTGGTGATGTGCGCTGGAACAGAATTGACGTACTCTCTGCGGCACGACACCGCCCAGACTTTTTGGCTCGTATTACTGAAGCGCAAACACGAATGAACTCTGCGCTCGAAGAAGTTCTTCGCGTTCAGCAAGAGTTGGGAAATGTGCGATCCGATATTGACGCCCGTGAGATGGCTGTACTTGTTCAAGCAGTGTCTTTCGGTCGATTGTTCCGAGATATCGATAGTCGAATGAAGATAGATGATCTAACTCAGTGGGCTGAATTGACAACGGCGGTGTACCAATTGTTAAAGACTGTGAAATGATGATGTCATGGCTTGGCTAAAGCGCAAAGACACCGAGCCAGAAACACCCATTCATCAGCTTTCGGAAGAAGACTTCCTTACCCTCTCGCGGATAAGCGCGACGATGGACGCACTGCCGCTTGGTGTGGTGGTGATGTCGAGTGATAGCTCCAATATGTGGAGTAATAAAGCGGCTGACAGTCTGTTTACTCCGCAATCAGATGATCATGTTTTGTTTGTGGAAAGCCTGGATGGGCTG
>Ga0172373_10007967_pt1 | contig 13551 bp, 7 predicted proteins | sample Lak10m_2_FD_114546 | JGI IMG/M metagenome (GOLD analysis project Ga0172373, IMG submission 114546) | Freshwater microbial communities from Kabuno Bay, South-Kivu, Congo - kab_092012_10m | ecosystem: Environmental > Aquatic > Freshwater > Lake | place: Democratic Republic of the Congo: South-Kivu... | reverse complement strand
TGCGGGCAAGGCGTGGCGGCGGTTTCGGATCCGGCGGTTTCGGTATCGGCAGAGTCACTGGTGGACTTTGAAAACGACATTCAGCCGATTCTGACGAAGTTTGGCTGCAACAGTGGTCCTTGTCACGGCAAGGCTCGCGGGCAGGGTGGTTTTCAGTTGTCGCTGCTGGGTTTTGATTCGCAGCAGGATCATGATGCGATCACGAAAGAGGGTCGTGGTCGTCGGGTCTTCGCGGGTGCTCCTGAGCAATCCCTACTGGTGGCCAAGCCCACCGGTCTGGTGCCTCATGGTGGCGGTCGTCGACTTGAGCCTGGTGGTAGTGAGGCGGCGGCTTTGCTGCAGTGGATCCGCCAGGGGACTCCGCGGCGTGCTCCGGCGGCACCTCAGCTGCAGTCCATCCAGGTTTCTCCGGCAGCCATCACGTTAGCACCGCAGCAGACGCAGCAGCTGACGGTCACTGCCAGTTACAGTGACGGGACGACTCGCGACATCACATTGCTGTCTGCGTTTCAGTCGAATGAGGCACCGATAGCGGGTGTGACTGACGGCGGTTTGATTACGGCCGGTGGCATTACGGGTGAAGCGGCCATTATGGCTCGTTTTCTGGGTCGCATAGCGGTTTGCGAGGTGCTGATACCGCGTCAGCAGAGTGTACCGTCAGAGGTGTATGGGGGTTTGCCGCGAAACAATTTTATTGACCCGCATGTGTGGAGTCGTCTGCAGCGGCTGAACATTGTGCCATCAGCGGTGTGTGACGATCACACATTTTTGCGGCGTGCATATACGGACATCATTGGCCGGATTCCGACATCTGAAGAGGTTGCAGCTTTTCTGGGTGACAGTGCGGGGGACCGTCGTGCGCGGCTGGTTGATCATTTGCTGCAGCAGCCTGAGTTTGCGGATTTTTGGGCGAACAAGTGGGTGGATCTGCTGCGACCGAATCCCTATCGCGTGGGGATCAAGGCGGTGTTCAACTATGATCACTGGATACGGCAGTCATTTCATGATCGCAAGCCGTGGGACCAGTTTGTTCGTGAGCTGATAACGGCGCGGGGCAGCACTTTTCGCAATGGTGCAGTGACTTTGTTTCGTGATCGTCGTGAGCCTGAGGAGGTTGCGACGCTTGTGAGTCGTTTGTTTGTGGGTGTGCGTCTGGAGTGTGCGAAGTGTCATCATCATCCGTTTGAGGTCTGGGGGCAGGACGATTTCTACAGTTTTGCTGCCTGGTTTGCTCAGATTGGCCGCAAGGGGACGGGTTTAAGTCCGCCGATTTCGGGTTCGGAGGAATTTTTCTTCGCTGGTGCTCGGGGCAGTGTGATGCATCCGGTGACGGGCGAGGTGATGACTCCGCGTCCGCTCTTCGGTGAGGCTCCTGCGGCGGATTCTGTGGAAGATTCTCGGGAAGCTCTGGCGACCTGGCTGACATCTCCGCAGAACCACCTGTTTGCTCAGGTGATGGCCAACCGTGTGTGGGCCGACCTGATGGGTCGTGGACTGGTGGATCCTGTGGATGATTTTCGGGGTACGAATCCGGCATCGAATCCGCCGCTGCTGCAGGCTTTGGGCGAGCATTTCCGTGATTCGGGTTTTTCGCTGCAGGAGCTGGTACGTGCGATAGCCAATTCGCATGTGTATCAGTTGAGTTCGCTGCCCAACGAAACCAACTCCGGTGATACTCGCAGCTTTTCCCGGCACTACCGTCATCGGCAGCGTGCTGAGGTTCTGCTGGATTCGATTGTGCAGATCACCGGGATACCTCAGGATTTCCAGGCGATGCCTCCGGATTCCAGTTCGCGTCAGATCTGGACTCATCGGACCGAGTCGGTGTTTTTGGACACGTTTGGTCGACCGGATCCCAACCAGGATCCGCCTTGTGAGCGTACGGGTGAATCGACGGTGGTTCAAAGTCTGCATCTGATGAACAGTGAAAAGTTGTATTCGGATGTGGTCAGTGACCGTGGTCTGGCGAAGCAGCTGGCGGATGGCGGGCGGTCAGCGGACGAGTTGTCTGTGGAGTTGTATCGACGCATTTTTAGTCGTGATCCGGTAGCGGAGGAGCGTGAGCTGGTGCGTGGGTTGCTGGAGGCGGAGGGAGCCGTTCGTCGGCAGGTGCTTGAGGATTTGATCTGGGCGATGCTGAATTCAGCGGAATTTGCGATTCAGGACTGAAGTGGAGACGCCGTGATGTCAGTGATGCGACGCTGTGATGGTGTGACTCGACGCAATGCCGTGCAGGTCGGTTTAGGCGGCATGCTGGGCACGGGGCTGGCTGGTGGATTGCGTGCGATGGCCGAGTCGCGCAAGCCGGGTGGTCCTGCGGCGAAGGCGACCAGTTGTATTTTGATCTGGATGGACGGCGGTCCGACTCATTTTGAGACCTTTGATCCCAAACCGGATGCTCCTGCTGAATACCGCGGTGACTTTGCTGATATAGCGACGGCGGTATCTGGTGTGGGTTATTCAGAGCACATGGTGAAGCTGGCGGCCAGTCTGAATGATTATGCGATGATTCGTTCGATTCGGCATGATCAGGGAAATCATGGTGCTGGCAACCATTACATGATGACGGGTGCACCGCCGCGGATTCCGGTGGGATGTGGAGCATTTGTCAGTTTTCATCCGAGCATGGGCTCTGTAGTGGCTCGCGAGCTGGGTCGCAACAACGGTTTGCCGGCATATTTCAGTATGCCGCAGATGTCGCGTTCGGGAGGTCCCAATTTTCTGGGTGCCCGATATGCTCCGTTTGTTGTGGGTGATGATCCGAACAGCAAGCGGTTCAAGGTGCGTGATGTGGCATTGCCTCGTGATCTGAGTGAGCTGCGATTTACGTCGCGAACTGAGTTGCGAGCGAAGGTGGACCGGATGGTGCGTCTGCAGGACGAGGCTGCAGGTGATCCGGCTGCGGCTTATGACGAGTATTACCGTCAGGGTTTTAGTCTGGTGACATCGGTGCAGGCGCAGCAGGCGTTTGACATTCATCAGGAGCCGGATGCTGTTCGCGAGCGTTATGGTCGGAACAGTTTTGGTCAGCGTTGTCTGCTGTCGCGGCGTCTGGTGGAGGCTGGTGTGCCGTTTGTGACGGTGTATGACGGTGGCTGGGACCATCACAGTGATTTGTTTGGGGCTTTGCGGAAGCGTCTGCCGGAGTGGGACAATTCGGTTGCCACACTGATTCAGGATCTGAAGGAGCGGGGATTGCTGGAGTCGACACTGGTGGTGGCTCTTGGTGAATTCGGGAGGACTCCGAAGATTTCCACACTGTCCGGCTCGAATACCCCGGGTCGTGATCACTGGGCGAATGCGATGTCGGTGCTGATGGCGGGTGGCGGGACTCCGGGCGGCACCGTTGTGGGTGCGACGGACCGCAAGGGATATTCGGCAGTGGATCGGGTGTTATCGCCTGAGAACTTTGTATCGACAGTGTATCACAAGCTGGGGATTGATCCTGACAAGGTGGTGTATTCGCCGGAGGGTCGTCCGACGCATCTGGTCAGCGATCCGACTCCGATTCACGAACTGATCTGACAGCGGCCGGTGTGGTGGCGAGTTTGGGAGCGGCGCAGTGAAGCGGTCAGCGGTGTGGTTTGAGGTTCGGGGTTATTTGCTGTTGGCGCTGTGCTGGCTGACGGGTGGGGCGTTGTCGTGTGCGGCGGATCCGCCGGTGCTGGAGCGACTGGTACCGGCGGGTGGCCAGCGCGGGACAACGGTGACAGCGAAGCTTGTGGGGAAGCCGGGTGAAGGCAATGTGCGATTGCAGTCTGGTTCATCGGGGCTGGTATTTCGGCTGAGCGAAAAGCGGGACACGGTTGAAATTGATATCTCGGCGGATACGGAGCCGGGAGTGCATTTACTGCGGCTGTGCAATGATGTCGGAGCGTCTGAGCTGCGTCCATTTATTGTGGGGATTTTGCCTGAGCAGCAGGAAGCTGAGCCGAATGGCAGGCTGTCTGAGGCGTTGTCAGTGGCGACTTCAGCGGCGACAGTGAACGGTATTCTGGAGAAGTCTGGTGACGTTGATTCGTGGGCGGTTTCTCTGGAGGCTGGTCAGACTCTGGTGGCCAGTCTGACGGCGTCGCAGATTCTGGGTTCTCCGATGGACGGTGTGCTGCAGGTTGTGGACGGTCGTGGCACCGTGGTGGCTCAGAATGACGACGACTGCAGCATGGATCCTTTGGTGACATTTGCGGCACCGGTGTCTGGTGTGTGGTATGTGCGAGTATTTGCGTTTCCTGCGGCGCCCAACAGTACGATTGGATTTGCCGGGGGTGCGGATTATGTGTATCGGCTGACCCTGGGTGCTCAGCCATTTGTGAATCATGCGATGCCGCTGGTGCGTCAGCGTGGTGGTGGCGAGCTGCGTTTGCAGCTGCACGGCTGGAATCTGGAGGTTCAGGAAGCGGTGCTGGGAGCCGGGCAGAAATTTCTGACTGGCCAGTTTGCTCAGCCGTGGCGTGTGTATGAGACATCTGAGCCGGTGTTGCTGGAGCAGCAGTTGTCTGAAGGCGTGCTGAATTCGCTGCCGGCTGCTGTGTGCGGATGTCTGGAGCAGCCGGGAGCGGACATTTTTCGGCTGGAGCTGAAGAAGGGTCAGCGTTTGAGTCTGACGGCGGAAGTGCGGCGTTTTGGATCGCTGCTGGATCCGGTGCTGTCTGTTCGTGATGCCACGGGTCGGGTGTTGAAGGAAGCGGACGACGTGGACGGCGGCAACCCTGATGCCTCACTGGACATTACGGCTCCGGCGGACGGCCAGTTTGAGGTGCGGGTTCAGGACCGTTTTTTGGGCCATGGTGATCGCTGGCATTACGTGTTGCGGTGCCGTGAGACGGCTCCTGAGTGTCGTTTGACGGTGCAGGGGACTGCGTGGGTGCTGCCTGTGGACAAGCCGCTGGAGATTCCTGTAGCGGCAGAGCGTCGGAACGGTTTTGCGGACGTTCTGACGCTGCAGGTCACGGGGCTGCCCGAGGGTGTGACGGCTGAGCCGGTCACATCGGCGAAAGACGGCGACTCAGCGAAGGCCGTGACGCTGAAGATAGCGGGGAAACTTCCGGCTGTCTGGTCGGGTGAGATCCGCGTGACGGCGCGGGCTGAGGACGGTCGCGAGTTTCCGGTGATCTGGCTGGCGGCTGATGGTTCGGAGGTGGTGTCGTTTTGGCTGACGATCCCGGGGGCGGGTGGCTGACGAGCTGAGCGGCGCTGTCGGTCGGTTGTCAAATTCGCCCCGAAAAGTCAGACTCACGCTGACGGCCTTCTTATTACTCCCACCGGTACTGTTCCCATGAATCGCTTCATCCTGTTGTTCTGTGTGCTGTTTGTTGTTTTGCCTGCGGTTGCTGGCGGTCTTGCGGCTGCTCCGCTGCAGTCTGCCGCTGACGATTTCCCGGCGGCATTCAACACGGATCCGCCGGATTCTCATCCGCCGACGCCTGCGGAAATGCTGCCGCTGATTGAGGTTCCGGAGGGTTTTACGGTGACATTGTTTGCCGGTGAACCGGATGTGCAGCAGCCGATCAACATGGAGTTTGATGACCGCGGGCGGCTATGGGTGGCGGAGAATTACACCTACAGCGGCGGTCCTTATGAAACGAAGCTGCGCGACCGCATTGTAATTTTGCACGACACAGACGGTGACGGCCGCCATGACTCGCGGAAGGTTTTCTGGGACAAGGGCTTTATGCTGACCAGTCTGACCTGGGGCTTCGGGGGTGTGTGGATTCTGAACGACGGTACGTTGTCATTTATTCCGGATCGTGATGGCGACGACGTTCCGGACAGTGATCCTGTTGTGATGCTGGACGGGTGGAGTCGTGACTGCGGGCACAATTTTGTGAGTGGTCTGACGTGGGGTCCGGATGGCTGGCTGTATGGTCGTCACGGGATTGTGGACACGTCCTGGCCGGGAACTCCGGGGACACCGCGGGAACAGCGTGTGTTCATGAATTGCGGTGTCTGGCGATTTCATCCGCTGCGGCATGTTGTGGAAGTGGTGTGTAACGGCACTACGAATCCGTGGGGACTGGATTACAACGCGGACAATCAGTTTTTCATGACCAACAACGTGCAGGGGCATTTGTGGCACGTGATACCGGGTGCGCGGTATCAGCGGATGTATGGTCGCGACTTCAATCCGCATGCCTATGAGCTGATGGAAATGACGGCCGATCATTATCACTGGGATACGAAGCAGAAGTGGACGGACAGTCGTGACGGCAAGGCCAACGATCTTGGCGGTGGCCATTCGCATGTTGGCGGCCTGATTTATCATGGTGAGAATTTCCCGGCGGAGTATCGGGGCAAGATTTTCATGTGCAATACTCACGGTCGCCGCATTAACGTCAATCGGCTGGACCGGGAGGGCAGTGGTTATGTGGGGCGTCGAGAGCCGGACTTCATGTTCGTGAAGACTCCGTGGTTTCGTGGTGTGGACCTGAAGATGGGTCCTGAGGGAGCGATTTATGTGTCGGACTGGTCCGACAACGGCGAATGTCATGACCATGATGGCATTCACCGGACCAGCGGCCGCATCTATCGGATTGCCTGGGGGACACCGGGCCGCGTTGATGTGGAAGCGGTAAGAAAGTCAAAGGAAACTCCGCGTTCCGGCTGGTTTGCTCGTCGTGACATTCGCTGGAGTCAGGAGCAGACTCGGGGAAGTGCGTTAACGTCTTATCCGCACCTGGACGGCAAGTCGCTGGATGTTGCCGGACTGGGCTGGCTGGAGGCGACTGATCAGCTGAGTACTGAGCGTTTGGAGGGGGCACTGGAGTCGGCGGATCCGCTGGTTCGTGCGGCGGCAGTCCAGCTGGCAGCTGCAGCTGCGGCTGATCGGCCGCGACTGCAGCAGAAGCTGCAGTCACTGGCGGCGACCGACCAGCCGGCGAACGTTGTGCTGGCGCTGGTGTCGGCATTGCAGAAGCTGGAACCTGAACCGCGTCTGCGGACAGCATTGGTGCTGCTGAAGAATTCGGCGAACGCTGCGGCAATTCAGTCAGAGAATCAGCTGACACTGATGACCTGGTACGGGATTGAGCGGCTGGCGGCTGAACCTGAGCTGCTGCCGCTGCTGACTCCGATTCCTAAGCTGCAGCAGTTTGCGGTGCGGCGGATGGCGCATCAGATGGCTGGTGGTGACTCGTCTGTCGGTGCAGCCGCTTTAGCTCTGATTGCCCGACGTGCTGGCGGTGATGCTGGCGAGCAGGCGCGAGCTGTTGAGCTGCTGGGAGCATTCCGGATTGGGCTGGCGGGTCTGGCTCGCATTGATGCACCGCAAAACTGGTCCTCTGTTGATCGCGCATTGCGGGCTGCAGCCAGCGCTGAGCTGACTCGCGCTGCGGATGCCCTGGCGGCACTGTTTGGTGACGGGACAGCGCTGGCAGACCTGCGGACTCTGGCAGGGGACACTGCTGCGGATCCGCTGGCGCGGCAGCAGGCTGTTCAGGCCCTGGCTCAGGCCAGAGATGCTGCTGCAGTGCCGATTCTGATTCGACTGCTGAATGACAAGGCTGCGTATGATGCGGCGATCAGTGCTTTGGCGGCCTTTGACAGTCCTGAGATCGCCACAGAGCTGCTGCAGCGGCTGCCGGGGTTCAAGGATGGTAATCGGGGACTGGCAATTGATACGCTGTCCAGCCGCAAGGCGTGGGCGGACCGGCTGATTGCTGCGATTGCGGCTGATCGTATTCCTGCGCGGGAGCTGACAGCGGCTCAGGTGCGACAGCTGCTGGCGTTCAAAGATCCGCAGATTCGTGAGGTGCTGGAGGCACGCTGGGGCGTGGTGCAGGAGACACCGGAAGCGAGGCTGACGGCCATTGAAAAGTGGCGGACCCTGCTGACTCCGGAGAAACTTGCAGGTGCTCGTCCTGAACAGGGAGCCGAACTGTTCAGGCAGTCGTGTGCTTCGTGTCACAAGCTGTATGGTGAGGGCAAGAACATCGGCCCGGATCTGACGGGTGCCAATCGCAGCAACCTGGAATATTTGTTGCTGAATCTGATCGATCCGAGTGCGGTGGTGCCGCGGCAGTTTACGACGTCGGTGATTGTGCTGCAGGACGGGCGAGTTCTGACGGGCGTGGTTGTTTCCACGACTGAGCAGACGCTGGTGGTGCAGACGGATCGCGAGCAGGTCACGCTGGCACGCAGTGACATCGAGGAGACTCGTGATACTGGAAAATCGCTGATGCCTGACGGGATGCTGGACAAGCTGAGTGAAGATCAGGTGCGTGATCTGTTCGGTTTCATGATGCTGCGGAAATGACGTTTGTCTTAACCGAGGTGATCCTCGATGTACCAGCGGTGTTTGCTGCGCGTGGCGGCTGTCTGTGTGACTGTTTTGTTTGTGTGGAGTGTGTGCGGGGGCGTTGTTTGTGCTGCTGCTGATCCTCCCGGCGGGCCGCTGTATGCGTGGTATCGTGATGGCGGACTGCAGTCTTCCGGGGCTGATGTGACGGGGTGGAATTCGGCGGCCGGCGAGCATCCTGCAAGATCTCTTAATCGAGTTTTTGGTCGACCGCAGCTGGTGAAGGTGCAGGCTGGATTTGGCAGGTCGGAAGTGGTGCGTTTCAACGGTGCGGCAGCGTTGTGGCAGGCGGTGGGTTCGTGGGGCACGCTCCGGGAGGCTCGAACCGTGGTCCTGATGGCTCGCTTGCCGGCCACGGCGGCTGGTACTTTGCTGGATGGCAGTACGCGAGTGGGTTCGGTTCCTGTGCGCTGGGATCGGGGTCATTTTGGGGATGCGGTGCAGCCGACTGTTGAGTCTGTGTTGGGGTCTGATGCAGCGGCTGGTGTCTGGCGGGCCTCGGCCTTTGTGTTTCCTGCCGGGGGGACTCCGCTGGGAGGTCTGATTCTGGGTGCCAACGTGTCCACGGCTGACGGGCTCAAGTGTGATGTGGCCGAGGTACTGGTGTATCCGCGAGAGTTATCGGCAGAGGAATGTCGGCAGGTTGTGGACTGGCTGGCGGCGAAGTGGGGGCAGCCTGCGGATTTGCCGTCCGGCGAGCAGCCGCAGCGTCTGACGCTGCCTGACGATCCGCGGCTGTTCCGCACCACAGTCAGGCGTCGTGGTGATGACGGGGTGGATACGTATCGCATTCCGGGGCTGGCGACGACAAAGCGAGGGACGCTGATAGCGGTTTTTGATGCGCGCAATCGCAGTGGTGCGGATTTGCCGGGTGATATTGATGTGGGTCTGCAGCGTTCGACAGATGGCGGGGAAACCTGGGGTTCACTGCAGCGGATTATGGACTTTGATGCGGCTGTTCCTGGATCGCAGGGGAACGGGGTGGGTGATCCGGCGGTGCTGGTGGACCAGCAAACGGGGCGAATTTTTGTAGTGGCTTTGTGGTCTTTGGGTCCGCGTGCGTGGCATGGCAGCGGTCCGGGCATGACTGCGGAAGAAACTGGTCAGCTGATGCTGGTGCACAGTGACGACGACGGGCTGACGTGGTCGCAGCCGGTCAGCATTACGCCGCAGGTGAAGCGTCCGGAGTGGCGACTGTGTTTTAATGGTCCGGGCAGTGGAATTCAGCTGCGGGACGGGACACTGGTATTTTCTGCGCAGTATCGTGAGGCTGATGGCAAGCCGCATTCGTGTTTCATTGCCAGCGTGGATGGAGGGAGCAGCTGGAAGATCTCACCGGCGGCAATTCCTGATGGTGTTCCGACCAGTGAGAGTGCGATTGTGGAGCTGGCGGACGGTTCATTGCTGTTATCAATGCGGAACGAGTCACGTTCCGGTCAGCGAGCGTGGGCGTGCTGGGAGTGGCAGGGTGATATCTGGAATGGAAAGTGGGGTGCCTCGTGGCTGGATCAGCCGGATCCGACGTGCATGGCCAGTCTGATTCGGCATCCGCATGGCGAGCTGATTTTTTCGAACCCGGCGGATGTTAAGCAGCGGCAGCGGCTGACGATTCGATCCAGCGTGGATGGTGGTCGCACGTGGAGTCGAGGGCGACTGCTGGATCCGGGTGGAGCGATGTATTCGTGTCTGACGGTACTGGCGGATGGTCGTATTGGTCTGTTGTATGAAAGTGTAGATGCTGCGGGACTGGTGTTTGTGCGTTTTCCGCTGGACTGGGTGCAGGAGGGTGCAAGTATCCCGACAGTTGCGGAGGGGCGTCTGGAGCGAACGGGTAAATTTGGCTGGTGGCTGGGTCGACATGAGCTGAAGCTGCAGGAGTCTGAGAGGGGTGGTGTGCAGCTGGCGTTTCTGGGTGATTCGATTACTCAGGGCTGGGAGGCAGCGGGGCGAGAGTCGTGGCAGAAGTATTTTGGGGGCAAGCGAGCGGTCAACTATGGATTTGGCGGCGATTCGACGCAGCATGTGCTGTGGCGTTTGCAGCATGGGGAATTTGACGGTCTGTCGCCCGAGTCGATTGTGCTGCTGATCGGGACGAACAATGTTCGGCACGGTGATTTTTCAGCGGAGGAGATTGCCGGAGGCATTTCAGAGATTGTGCGGGTACTGGGTGAGAAGTGTCCGCGTTCACGAGTCTTGCTGCTGGGGCTGCTGCCGCGAGGAGTGGATGCGGGCGATCGGCTGCGGCAGAAGTGTGAAGCTGTGAATGCGCTGTTGCCGCAAGTGGCTGATGGTGACCGAGTGGTGTATTTGAATGTCAATTTGGCGCTGCTGGAGGACGATGGCAGATTGTCGCAGGAGATTGCTCCTGATGGGCTGCATTTGAGTGCTGAGGGTTATGAGCGTCTGGGGCGGGCGATTGCAGAGAAGCTGCAGTCGTGGCGCTGACCGTGATCGGCAAGGTGCATTGTTCATGCTGACAGCAGCGGGAGTGATGATGAAAACTGCGTTTTTCAGTGCGAAGGCATACGACCGTCAGTCTTTTGGGTCAGCTTTGCAGCAGCGGCAGCTGGCGGGTTTTGAAATGGTGTGGCTGGAAGCTGGTCTGAACCTTGAGACGGCTGTGCTGGCATCAGGCTGTCAGGCGGTGTGTGCGTTTGTCAACGATGATCTGTCGGCACCCGTTGTTGAGCGATTGCATGCATTGGGAGTGCGAATGCTGGCGCTGCGTTCGGCGGGTTTCAATCATGTGGATCTGTCAGCTTGTCGCCGGCTGGGTCTGGCTGTGGCGCGAGTTCCGGCGTATTCACCGTATGCCGTTGCCGAGCATACGGTATGTCTGCTGCTGACCTTGAATCGTCATGTGCATCGGGCTTGGCAGCGAGTGCGTGAGCTGAATTTTTCGCTGGATGGTCTGACTGGTTTCGATGTGCATGGAAAGACGGTGGGAGTGATCGGGACTGGCCGCATCGGCACAGTATTCGCGCGTATTATGACGGGTTTTGGTGCCAGCGTGCTGGCTTATGATCCGCAGCCTGCTGTTGAAGTGCAGAGCATGCCGGGTGTCTGCCTGACGTCGCTGGAGCAACTGATTGAACAGTCGGATATCATTTCACTGCACTGTCCTCTTACTGAACAGACTCGACACCTGATCGATGCTGAGCGACTGTCTCGGATGAAGCCTGGAGTTATTCTGCTGAATACCAGTCGTGGTGGACTGATTGATACGAAGGCATTGATTCAGTCGCTGAAAGCCGGTCGGCTGGGTGGTGCCGGGCTGGATGTGTATGAGGAGGAGGAGGGGATCTTTTTTGCGGATTTGTCGGAGCGCGGCCTGCAGGATGATGTTTTGGCGCGGCTGCTGACGTTTCCGAACGTTCTGATCACTTCGCATCAGGCATTTTTGACTCACGAGGCGCTGCACAACATTGCTGCCAGAACATTGCAAAGTCTGCTGGAATTCAGCGCGGGTCAGATCTCTGCTGAGGCTCGGCTGGTTTGACGGTGAGATGTCCGGCAGTTCGGATCAGCGGCGGTCAAGTGTCAGCAGGCCGGCGATTGTGAGGCAGATGCCGGCTGTTGCAGTATACGACAGCTGTTCATTGAACAGGGTTACAGCCCCGACCGCACACATCGCATTCTGAGATGCATTGATGACGTTGGCTCGACTGATTGTCAGAAACCGCATGGCGTGAGTGATGGCGAAGAATCCGATGGCGTTGAACGTTCCGGCTATCGCGATTGTCGCCCAGTCTTCGGGACTGGTGGCAGAGATTTCCGACAGTGGCAGGATCAGCAGGCTGCCGGGAACGAGTATCAGGAAGCCCGCTGAACTGAACAGGAACAGAGTGGCAGCGACCGGCATGTGGGATCGGACGGCTTTGCGGATGTAGACACCGGTGATGCCATAGCACAGTCCGGAGATGATGGAGAGCAGGACTCCGATGGTAACTCCCGGGCCCGCGGCTGAATCGAGTGCGGCTGGCTGGGCATCGGGTTCTGCCTGCGGGATATCTTCGGTCACGGCGGCCGGGCTGACCGGGACAGCTTTTCGCGAGCTGGCTCCGGAGGACAAAAAGACGATAGCAGCGACCATGAGGCCCATGCTGATGGCTGATCGGACGGAGACCTGATCGCCCAGCACAATGCGACCAACGACAGCTCCGCTGCAGATGATGGAAGCGAAGCAGATTGGGACAGATACTGCCAGCCCGATGACTCGCAGCGACATCTGGAATGGCAGATTACCGCCCAGCTGGTTGAAGATGGCGGCTACAGCGATTGGCCAGACGAAGCTAAATTCGGCGAATGAATGCAGCCCGTGGAGTCTGCGCCAGGCGATGAGTGTTACGGCAATGAAGAAGGTGGGGAAGGCTTTTGTGCCGGCGACCCACATGTCCCAGCCGGTTCCGCCATCTGTGTGTGCCAGTTGCCGGAGTGCCATATTGGCGATGGAGTAGGCAGCAGCGGCGAACAGGCCGAGCAGCATCATGCGTCCTGTGACGGGCAGTGCAGCGGGAACGGCGGTCTGAGCCGGTGTTGGTTCCGGGGGATTGCGGTGAGACTGATCAGATTGAGACATAAGCGGGGGCGGCGCGATCCGGGCGATGGTCGGGTGATGGGCAGAAGTCTATCCGTTTGCTGGTTCCGGGCGACAAGAAGTTTTCCAGATTCGGGGAGTTTCCGGATCTTGCGGGAGTGGGGTGGTGGGTGGTGGGGTTGCAGGCGGTTTGGCTCACGCGAAGCCGCGAAGCCGCGAAGGAAGGCGCGAAGGGGCGGTGGGCTTTTTTCGAGTACGAGTACGAGTACCGTCCGCCAGGGCGGACTGAGTACGAGTACGAGGGGAGTTTTTTGGGTTCTTCGGATTCGAATTTCGCTTGAAACGCCGGGAGTTTCCTTGTTGTCGGGTGTTTGGGGTGGGGGAATGAGAGGGGGGCAGTCAGTGGGCGGGAGCCGACTGGTGCGGGTGCGGCGGGCTTTTGGCATCGATGCCGCCTGTTTGGCATTGCCGTACTGGGCGGGCCAGTGGTGGTTTATTGGGGAGTGTGGCCCCCTCACCCCCGACCCCTCTCCCCCGTTTCACGGGGGCGAGGGGAGGATTAGTGGGCGGTGGGCGACTGGTGCGGGTGTGGCGGGTTTTTGGCATCGATGCCGCCTGTTTGGCATTGCCGTACTGGGCGGGGCAGTGGTGGTTTATTGGGGAGGGTGGCCCCCTCACCCCCGACCCCTCTCCCCCGTTGCACGGGGGCGAGGGGAGGATT